>Ga0268287_100036_pt1 | contig 159547 bp, 170 predicted proteins | sample MetcocultureR3M_FD_191348 | JGI IMG/M metagenome (GOLD analysis project Ga0268287, IMG submission 191348) | Soil microbial communities from Anza Borrego Desert, Southern California, United States - Methanotrophic co-culture R3-M | ecosystem: Environmental > Terrestrial > Soil > Desert | place...
AGCGGCCCCAGCACGTTGAACGAGGCCCGCATCTGGCGGACCAGGTCGTAAGGCGCGAACCCACTGACGATCTCGCGGGTCGTGAGCAGGGTCTCGGATCCCTCCGGCCCGTCGGACTCCACGACCTCGGCGCCGAGCCTCTGCAGCAGCTTGCCCAGAAACCGCGTGTCGGCGAGCCTCGGCATGTTGGTCAGCCGCAGCGGCTCCTCGGTGAGGAGACTCGCCGCCATCAGCTTGATCGCGGAGTTCTTGGCGCCGCTGATCGGGATCTCCCCCTTCAGCCGCGCGCCGCCGACAATGGCGATGCGGTCCAATCGCAATCCTTTGCAGCACGTGGGGCCGCGCGGAGCCGCGGACGCCTTTCGCGATATCTAACGTGCGCGCCGGATGGCGCAATGGCCGTCAGTCGACGTCCGGTGCGGGCGGGTCAGCGGGTTTGGGCGCGCGGGCCGGCGCCTTCCGGCGGCGCAGATTCGCCCGCAGCGCCGCGGCAAGCTTCGCCTCCTTGGGGTCGGCCGGGGCCGTCCGCCCCTTGTCGTTGCGATCCATGCGCCACGGGTGCGGCGAGGCGTCCCGTCCGTCAAGCGGCTTGGCTTTCGATTGGGGCTTCACGAGCCGCGCTTCGCCCGCTATAGCGCCCGCCTTCGCCGCCGTAGCTCAGTGGTAGAGCGCATCCTTGGTAAGGCTGAGGTCGGCAGTTCAATCCTGCCCGGCGGCACCACGTCTCCCCGGCCCTTGAGGGTCGGGGGGACGCCAACTCCTCCGTTAAATCGATTTCACTCGCCTCATCCGCACACCCATGGCTCGGTGTGGCGATGAGTCTTTCCCGTCTCACATCGGCGGCGATCTTCATCGCCCTCCTGGCCGGCCGGGCGCACGCACTGGAGCAGCCGGCGAACGACGCGGGTCCTGCGGGGTACCGTCAGGAGCTGACGGCCGTCGCCGACGGCGTCTGGGTGCTGGCCCAGCCACGCTTCCTCGTGCAGCCGGCCGGCAATGTGACGATCGTGGAGCAGGCCGACGGCGTGGTCCTAGTGGACGCCGGCGGATCGCCCGGCGCGGCCCGCCGGCTCGTGGCGGAAATCCGCCGCCTTACGCCAAAGCCGGTCAAGGCGGTGATCATCACCCATTGGCATGGCGACCACCCGCAGGGCCTGGAGGTCATCCTCTCCGCCTGGCCGCAGGCGCGGACGATCTCGACGGCCGCGACTCGCGCCCACCTTTCCGATCCCAAGACGATGAACACGCCTGGCGCGCCCGACGCCAAGGCCGACGCCGACCTTCGCGAGCGAATCGACGGCTTCGCCGCCTACTGCCTGGACATGGCCGCCAAGGCCAAGACGCTTGAGGAGAAGGCCGGCTGGGAGGAGAGCGCGGCGCTTTTCGGGGCCTATGCCGATGATATGGCCGGCGCTGTCACGATCGCTCCGGCGGAAGGCTTCAGCGACCGGCTCGTCATCCCGGATTCCGAGCGACCAGTGGAAGTGCGCTTCCTGGGCCGTGCGAACACTGACGGCGACGCCGTGGCCTGGCTTCCACGCCAGGGGGTGCTCGTCACAGGCGACGTGGTGGTGGCCCCGATCCCGTTCGGCTTCGGCAGCTACCCGGGAGATTGGACTCAGGTCCTGGACCGGGTCCGCGGTCTGCCCTTCCAGGTGCTCGTCCCCGGACACGGGCCGCCGCAGCGGGACAGAGCCTACATCGACCGTCTCGCGGCGGCGATCGAGGACATCCGCGCGCAGGTCGCGCCTCTCGCTGCCGAGGGACTCAGCCTGGAAGACGCGCGCCGACGGCTGGACCTGTCGGCGCAGACCCGCAGCTTCGCCGGGGACGATCCGTGGCTGCGCCGCTGGTTTGAAGCCTACTGGATCACGCCCATCGTCGCCTCGGCCTACAAGGAGGCCAGGGGCGAGCCGATCGCACAGAGCCTGAAGGGCGAGTAGTCCGCGCGACCGTTGTGAACGGGCGCGAAGACCAGCTCTGACCCGATCAAGGCGACAAGAGCACATACACCTGCGGTGGATGCACCCAATGGAGCGCCGCCAGATTCACCCGGAGGAAATTGACGTCTTCGAGCGAACAGGCGCCTATCCGGCGGATGTCCTTCACCGCATTCAGGGGCGTGCGCTGCATCGCGACCGGCGATTTGGCGCAAGTCTCGCTGGCGATCGAGGCCGCGGAGCCGCACGCGAGCGATCTCCTGCTCTTCGACGACCGCACGGGCCGCCCGATCGACGTCGACCCGAGAACTGGACGGCCGGCCGCGACTGACTCGCCCGATGCTCCGATGCGGCCCAGCCGCGGCCGCCCGAAGCTCGGAGTCGTCGCCCGGGAGGTTACGCTCCTGCCCCGCCATTGGGAGTGGCTCGCCGGCCAGCCCGGCGGCGCCTCGGCCGCCCTGCGCCGCCTGGTCGAGGACGCCTCCCGGAGCAGCCGCGGCGCCGACCGCGCCCGCGCCGCCCAGGAGGCGGTCCATCGGGTGATGACGACCCTTGCCGGAGACCTGCCGGGCTACGAGGAGGCCCTGCGCTCGCTCTACGCCCGCGACGATGCGGGATTCGACGCGCTCGTCGGCGCCTGGCCGGATGACGTCGCCGCCTATGTCCGGCGTCTTGCGCAGGCCGAGCGACAGGCGCGGACCTAGCGACGGCTCCGCGCCGCCGCCTCCAGCGCATGCTCGGCCTCGTGCGTCTCGACCGCCAGCCGGCGGGCGGCGTCGCAGGCGACGATCTCGGCTCCGCGACGGGCGAAGCCGACCTCCAGGTCAGCGAGCGTCGGCGCCTCGGGCAGCCGGTGGAGTTCGCAGGGCCGGGTCGCCTCCGGCGGCATCGCCAACTGGGGCGCAGCCGGCAAGGCCGGGGTTCGCGTCGCACAGCCGCTCATCGTGAGCGCGCAGGCGAGCAGCGCGCCCGGGATCAAGGGGTTCATCGGCATCCTCCGATTGGTGGGCGTCTCGGGCGAGCTCGGCCACGGCGCGGTCCGCCGCCGTCCGCTGGCGGACCACGATCTCGGCGCGCTGGGCGCTTTCTCGCTCCCCGCGGGTCTCGACTTCAGCGACCGCCGCCGCCGCACGGGCGGCGGCGGCCTTGGACCGCTCGCCGGCCGCTCCTTCGATCCGGCCCTTCCAGTAGGCGCCGGTGACAAGGAGGATCAGCAATCCCGCCGCCACTAGGGCCGCTGTCAGTCGCAAGCTCATGGCATAAGTCCTAGGGCGTAGCCTCCGCCGGGCTTCCGCGTCAGCACCTGCCGGCGCAGCCGGGGGTCGAACGAGATGTGAACCCAGGTCCCCTCCTCGATCAGCTGGTCGAAGGGAATGCTGGACGCCGCGATCGCCGCGCAGACCTCGCGCGGCCTCCCATAGCCGAAGCAGTTGAAGTCCACGGCGTGGCCGGTGAGATGGGCGGAAGTCCGCGCGCCGCCGACGGCGCGGTTCAGTGCGGGGCTGCGATAGCCGCTGGAGACGATGATGGGCCGGTCGCCGAGGAGCCGGCGGACCTCCTCCATTCGCGCGGCCGTGTTGCGCAGCGTCGCCACAACCTCCGGCGGCGGCATGTTGTCGATCTCGCGGTGCTGCGTGGCCGCGAGCTCCTCCAGCGCGAAATGCGCCGTGAGCCTGGTGGTCATCGGGGGTGTCCTTGGAAATGGGGCTCAGTCGTCGCCGCGCCGCGCCGCGGCGGCCAGCTTCGCCCAGTCGGTGACGGTGGCGCCGGCGAGGTAGAGCGTGGCCATGATCACGTTGGCGCCGATCAGCGCCAACCCTATCCATTTCAGCGCCGAGGCGTCGTCGATCCGCCAGACGATCGCCATCACGCCGGCGCTGTTCAGCAGGGTGGCGGCATAGGTGTAGATCCGCCGGAAGAGCCAGCGGACCTCAATCGGCGGCGACATGGCGCGCCTCCTGGAAGACGGCCGGGGCGCGGGCCTCCAGCCGGTCCAGCCGCGCCGCGTTGGCGCTCCAGACCTGGGCCAGCGCCCACGCCATGAGGGCCACGACCAACGCCCCGGACCGGCTCTTCAACCCCTCCACGGCGCTGAGGGTCGACGCCGCCGCGGCCTTGATCTCGGAAAGCCGCTCCTCGCACCGGGCCTCATGGTCCGTGAGCCGCTGCTCGAGCGCGGCGAGGCGTTCGGATTGGGTCGCCATCTCAGCCGCCCGGCGTGAAGTACTTGCTGAGGGGATTTTCGCTGGTGATGCCAGCGCTCAGCCCCCAATCCGCACCCGTCGTCTTGCTCTTGCCCTTGGTCGTCGACGTGCTGTCGACCTGCTCCCCGGTGAACAGGCCGATCGGGAGGCCGCTCAGCATCGCCACGAGCTGCTCCGTGCTGGTCACGGGCGCCTGCCGCTGCTGCTGGTCGATGTCCCGCAAGGTCTCGCCGACGCCGGCCTGGGCGGCGATGTTGGCCCGCTGGTTCGCCTCGTAGGCGCTGGCGGCGTTGGTGATCTGCTCCGCCGCCCGCAGCTGCTGGTCCCGGCCCGCCATGTACTGGCCGGCCCGCTGGTTCCAATCCTGCAACGCCAGCTGCGCGTTCAGCGCCGAAGCCTGCTGGCGGCGGTCGGCGTCCTGGTTCGACAGCGCCGCGCCGCGCTGGAACGCCTGATCGCGAAGGTTGGCGCTGGTGGAGGCGCGTCCGCGCAGGATGGCGTCCTCCGTCATCGAACGCGTCAACGCCGCGCCGGAACCGCCGAAGGCGCCCGAGCCCGCCAGGTCCAGGTCCTGCTGCGCGCGCGTCTGGCCGGCGCCGAAGTCGTAGTCGGCCAGCGCGGTGTCGACCACGTCCCGGGTGTACGGGCTCATGTAGGCGTCGAGGTTGTCGAGCAGGCTTTGGCTCTGCGCGGTTCTCCCCGGCGCCTGCATCATTCTATCGAGCCAGCTGATGTTCGCCACGTCGCGGCCCAGCTGGACGGCGCCGTCGTAGTTCCACGGCTGCCCGTTCAGCCCCCGCGCCGTCTCGGCGGCCTGCGTCTGCAAGCCGTGGGCCGGCGCGATCAGCGACTGGGGATCCAGCTTCGTCAGGTCGCGCACGCGGCCGGCGACGTCCTGCGTCAGGTCCGACGCCCACTGCGGGACGACCGGGGTGCGGGTCGTGCTCGAATTGGTCGTGGAGGACGAGTTCGTCGTCGACCTCGATCCACCGATCTTGAAGCTCATCTACAACTCCTTTGCGATCACGCGCGCCACCGGCGCGTATCCATGGCCGGCCAGCGCCCGCTCCCAGCCGGCGCGGCCGATGATCAGGACCCGCCGGCAGCCGTTGCTCCGGCCCCAGGCTTCCGCGGCCGGTCGCAGCCGCTCCACGATTTCCCCGAGCTCTCCGCCGGCCAGCCAGATCAGCAGTCGGCGCTCCAGCGGGTCGTCCTCGATGAGGGTCACCATCGCCGAGGCCGCGCCCGGCCAGAGCTGCGCCTCGCCGCGCGCGATCATCTCGGCGACATCGTCCAGGCGATGGGTTCGTCCGGCGTGCGCCAGCGCCGCGTCCAGCCAGGGCGCGCAGCGGCGCAGCGCCGGGGTCATCGGGCGCCGCAGGGCGCGACGTCGAAGACCGGCTTGCCGATCCGGCAGGCGGTGGGGGCGCTGTCGCCTGAGAACCGCACGCGGAACAGCCGGCCGCTGACCAGAAGGTCGGCCTTGGCCGAGCCTGCCGCCATTGGGGGCGCCTCCACGGTCTGGCCCGGCCCCTGCGGAGTCATCCGGGCCGAGAGCCTTGCCGTCACGGGGCCGACCTGGTCCTTGAAGTCCGGCCATAGCTCGCGCACCAGGAAGGTGCGTTCCGGGTCGAGCGCCGCGTCGGCGGACTCGATGAACCACTCGAACCTGCCGCCGTCCGCCGAGCGTCCCTTCTCGTGAAAGAACACCGAGCCGTCGAAGGCCACGCCGATCGGGTAGGCCGAGGGCCCGGCGTCCACGAAGGCTGTGCGCGCCATCACGCCCCGGTGCCAAGCCCCGGCGTCCGGCCCGCTCAGCGCCAGCGCGAGGTAGCGGCTGTTCTCATAGCCGTCCCGGCGGTCCGGGTAGTCGAAGCGCACCTCCGAGAACTCGGAGTTCGAACTCGCGAACACCTTGTCGCCCTGGCTGGCCGCCAGCTCCTCGGCGAAGTCCCGCCGGATGGGGCACGGGATGGCCTCGGGCTGGCCGCCGAGGCCGTAGCGATAGAACTGCCGGTCGGGGCTCACCCAGAACGCCTGCTGGCCCACGACCACCGCCGCGTTGGGGCCGATCAGGCCGCAGTTGCGGCCGACGCGGTCGAAGCGCCACGGCTGGTTCAGCGCGCCGACGAAGCTTCCGAGGAACAGCGCGTCGCCCGTCCAGACCAGCATGTACGGCCCGCACATGCGGCCCGCCACGATCCGGCCCCCGCCCGTCAGGACGTACTCCCGGGCGGTAGAGCCCGGGGCGCTCGTGCTCCATTCGGTGTTCTTGCGGATCGAAGAATGCCGGATGCAGAGCGGGTTGAAGACGCCCGACACCTCCTCGTTGCAGCCCAGCGCGAAGACTTGGTAGCCGCCGTTCAGCGGCGCCACCAGCATGTGGGTCACGTTAGCCGGCGCGTTCGCCAGCGGTTGCGCCTTCTGGGCCGTGTCGTTGGTCCAGGCGAAGATCGTCTGGTGACGCGGGCTGGCCAGCAGGTGCTGGCCCCAGGCGCCGAACGACCATGTCAGCGGGAAGTAGTCCGTCACCGACGGCAGGCCGTATCCGCCCATACCGTAGGCCCCCGTGCCGTAGCCGGCTGAGCCGGCCCCATCCACGGCCCCGGCCGTGAACCCCAACGCGGGCGTCACGTCGAACAGCTCGCCGCCGCGCCAGACCTGCAGGTTCGAATGGGTGCCGAAGCCGATGTTCAGCACCCCGGCGTTGTCGGTCCATGGAAAGACCCCCCGGCAGACGCCGGTCAGCCTCTCGGCGGTCAGGCTCTCCCAGCCGCCGATGACCTGCGGCAGCCCCAGCCGGAACCGGACGTTGGACCCGTCCGCCCAGCGGCCCTCCGCCGCATGGGTCGTGTCGTCGCCCCAGAGCCCCGGGGACAGCTGCAACGGAATACGCAATCTGCGCTCCCTATGGTAATTGGGTGAGATGCAATCGGAGACCGAGGCGAAAGCGCCCCTGAACGTGTGGGTGCTATCCTTCAGCAACGTCGGCAATTTCGGGGATCGCCTCGGCGTGCAGCTCATGCACCAGGCGCTTCCGCCCCACGCCATCGTGAAGCACATCCATCATCGGCCGATGGAGATCCCGGCGGGCGAGCCTGACGTGCTCATTGTCGGCATCGGGAACAGCATCTTCGGCGATCTGCTCACCGATGAATTCGACCGGCTATTGGCTCGGGCTCCGAAGGTGGTCGGGGTGTTCGGAACCCAATACCGCGAGGCCATTCCGCCCCAGCGCTGGGCTCACTTCATGTCCCGGTTGGACCTGTGGTTTGCGCGCACGAGTGACGATGCCGAGACGTTCGGCGGCTTGGCGCGGGAAACTCATGTCCTCGGCGATTGGCTGATGGACGCCTTTCCGATGACGACGCCGACGATCAACGAGGCGATGACCGTGGGGGGCGCGCTCGGGGTCAACCAGCCGCTGGACCGCTATATCGCCTACCTACAGAGCTATCGGCGGGTTCACTCCCGCCTCATGCACCCGCTGCTCTGCGCCATGTGCTCGGCCGAGACGGTGTCGTACAGCGAACAGCCGATTGACTTCCGCCAGGGGGATATTGTTCGCCCGATCCTGACCGGAAAGTTCGCCCGCGTGCTACGCGATATTGTCGGGAAGGCCCCGCCGCCCGAAACACCCTTCACCGTTGATCGGGGGGCGGTGATCTCCTACAAGGCCCGCGTTCGGGCCAACATTGAGGCGATGCGCGCTCGGCTGGCCACCCTCCTGGATGAGCAGCCCCAGCGGGAGCCCGCCGCCGCCCCTTAGCGCGGCGTCGTCTTGACGAGGACAATCTTAACCCCGCCCGCCGCGCCAGGGGCGCCCGAACCGGCGTTACCGGCCCGCCCGCCTCCGCCTGGCGCGACGCCCGCCCCGCCGCCAGCGCCCCCGGTGAGTCCGGCGGTGATGGAAACCAGCCCCGCCGCACCGCCACCGCCGCCAGCGCCCCCGGTGAAGGCCCCGCCGGCCCCGCCGCCATCCTCGCCGCTCTGGCCGTTGGCTGTGCCCGTGCCCCCGGCGCCGCCCCGGCGATTAACCTCTCCCAGAAAGCCAAGGCCGCCAGCGCCGCCCGAGCCGCCAGACACACCGCCACCGCCGCCGGTGGCGCCGAACGTGACGTGGCCCACGGTGACGGTGCTGGTTCCCCCATCGCCACCGCTGCCCGAGGAGCCCGCCGAGCCGGCCGTGCCGACTGAATAGGCGATGGCCTGACCCGCAGAAACCCTGAAATGGCGATAGGCGGCGCCGCCGCCGCCGCCGCCGTTGGCGCTACCGCCCATGTCGCCCTCGCCACCGCCGCCGCCACCCCAGACGTAGACGTGCGCGATGCAGGGCTCGGTGATCGTAATTGTGCCGGAGCCGGAGTCGTAGTCGCGGAGCGACAGAACCTCGATGTCCGGGGTGCCGCGAGAGACCATCCCCTGCCCGACGAGCCCCCGCAGCTTCTGGTTCGTCGCCATCAGTAGTCCGCCCACTCGGCGACGACGTGGTACCCTTTGCTGATCCCGGTCGCGACATAGACCCGTTCCCCTGCCTGCAGGATCATCGGGTTGTCGTCGGAATAGCCGGAGTTGATCGTCACCGCGCCATCGGTGCCGCTCACCGTGTCCGACCCGCCCGTCGCCGTGCCGGCCAGGTACTTCGTGGCCCCCTCGTCGGTGGAGCGGTACCACTGCAGCGCATTGGCGGTGACGGTCTCCAGCGGGGTGAACTCGAGGCGCGTCAGGCGGGCGCCGTTCGCGCCGGCCGTGGCCAGGAGCACAGTGTTGGACGGGGACGTCGAGAACGTCGTGTTGGCGGTGCTGAGCGCCGCGAAGCCCGACTTGGGCGTCTGCGGCGTGATGATGCTGTTCGGTGTGACTGCCATTTCGATCTCCTAGAGCGCGACGGCCAGGGCGACCTGCACGCCGAGGATCTTCTCGTCGTAGTCGCCAAGGTCGGTTGTGGTCGGTTGGGCCCATTCCGCCGTGGTCCCGTTCGTCTTCAGGACCTTTCCGGCGGCGCCGGCCTGGGCGGGGAGGTTGCCGGCGTTGTAGGTCCAGGCCAGCGCCTCGGCCCACGCCTTGATCGAGACGCCGCCGTAGCCCGGCGTGTGCACGTCGGCGCCGTCGCAGAAGACCAGCGCCTTGTCCGAGGCGGCGATCTCCACGCTCGCCCCCGCCCCCGTGGTGATCGTGAGCGGCTTGATCGTGGCGTTCCAGACGAAGTAGCTCTTCGAGACGCTCGGGATAGTCACGGCGGCCGGCGCATCGAGCGCTCCCGTGAACTTGATCATCGCCGCGCGCGCCTCATCGTCGCCGGCGTTGGCGGTGGAGAGCGTCGCGTTCCCGCTCAGCGGCTTTGTCAGCCAGCCGGCGACGGCGTAATCGGCGTGGGCGAGCGTGGCGTTCAGCTTCTCGCCCCATAGGTTGATGTTCTCGCCGGTGAACTGCAGCTCGAACCGGAGCGAGGGGGACCAGGAAGAAGGCATCAGACGATCACGGCTCCCGTGTCTTGGCGGATCCAGTGGACCCCGTCCGAATGGGCGAGGATGTTGAGGTCGGTGACGAGCACGAGGCTGCGGGGATGGTCGGCCGCCGGGGCAGGCGTCACGGGGCGCGCAGCCGCGGCCGCGCGAAGCCTGCGCTCATAGGGTTGAGGCGGCTGACGAGATCAGGAATGGCCCTGCGAGGCGCGGGTCGGAGCTTAGTAGGCCTCGAAGGTGTCGGGCGTCAGTAACTCGAAGAGCGCCTTCACGCTCCTCGTCTTCCGGACCTTCGCCAGCATGGCTGCCAGGTCTTCTGGCTCATACAGGGCGTAGTCTTCCGGAAACGCCTCGAGCGAAGCGCAAGCCTTGTCCTGAACGGCCGCGATCGAAAGCGGCTCGGCTGTGTCCAGGTGCTGCACGATGCGTGTTTGGGGCGTGCTGAGCAGCGCGTTCAGAAGGTTCTTGAAGAAGGGCTCGGCAGGTCCGACCCGCTCCACCGCCCGTACGATCCAGCGACGCCCCTTGGCGTCGACCAGCTCCATGCCGATCTGCCGGCCCTGCGGCACAGTGCTCGGCCCGCATCGGGTAAGGCGGTTGAGGTCGGGGAACCCCCAGATTTCCTTGTCCGGCGTGAAGCCCAGGACAGGAAACGCGAAGTCGACTTCCGAAGTCAGCAAGAGCCACCCCACGCCGGAACGTATTGCGAACTTATCTTATCGGCAGATTGCGTCAATCGCAGACGGTCACTCTGCCCGTTTCCGTCCGAACAGGTTCTCCATGGCGTCAGCCGCGTCCGCGGCCAGGCCCGCCGGAAGACTCTTCTGCCAATCCGTCGTTCCGTACCAGACACGCCGGATCGGGTCGTAGCGCGGTTTGCCGTTCCAGCTTCCGGTCAAGCGCCGGTGCTGTTCCTTGGGCAGGACCTTCAGCAGTGCGTAATGATTCCGCGGGTCCTGAGCGGTCCGGCTCGTGCCCCTGAGCGGCACGGTGTGGTGGACCTCGTGCCCCGGCTTCACCATTCCCTTGGCGCGAAGGGACTTGGCGGCGGCGTTGGCTGTTACGGAGCCCTTCTTCAGCACCCCGACGCCCTTAACGGCTGCCCGGACGCCCTTCAACCCGATGCCGATCGGAAGCAGATCGCCCGCAGCCATAGCCGCGTTGAACGCAGCGCCTCCGTAGTCCCCATCCTGAACGTCCGCCACGGCCTCCCAGGCTGGCCCGACTACGGGAATGAAGGATTGCGCCGTGCTCGGACGAGGAATGTCGGGACCTGCCTGGAAATCCCGCAACAGCTTTGCGGCGCCTTCGAGCGGCGCAGGCCGGCCGCGATCCTCGGCAACGCGGATGGCCCGCTGTCGGGCCAGGTACTGGTCGTAGAGTTCGCCCGCTTCATCGGGAACGGTGCGCGGCTCCCCGCGCGGCATGCTGGCCATCTTGAGCTCCTTTCGAAGGTGCGAGCCGAGCTGACGGCTTCCATGGGAAGGCGTCAGACGATCACGGCTCCCGTGTCTTGGCGGATCCAGTGGACCCCGTCCGAATGGGCGAGGATGTTGAGGTCGGTGACGAGCACGAGGCTGCGCGGATGGTCGGACGCTGGTGGAAGCCCCGCCTGATCCGCGGCGAATAGGGGCGTCGGCGCGCCCGGCGTCTGCAGCGCGGCGAGGGCGTCATAGAAGCTCTTGAGGACGGAGCGGACGGTCTCGGGCACGCCCGGCCCGACAGGCAACAGCAGCATCACGCGCCCGCCGGCGTCAGCGCCGTCAGTTCGGTGGAGAGCGTCCGCGCCGCCCGGTTCCGCGCGCCCTGCCCATTCGCCTCCTTGATCGCCCGGGCGAGCCTGGCCTCGTAGGCGGCGGCGAGCTCGGCGTCCCGGAGGAACGGCGCGGCCTCGCACAGCGTGGCGAACAGGTAGCAGTCCGGATGCTCGGTCAGCAGCGCATTGGCCGGCGCGGCCTCCGACAGCTGGAAGCGGCGCAGCATTCGCAGCGTCAGGGCATAGGCCTGGTCGCAGGGCCGGTCGAAGGCGAGGTTCGCCCCGTCCACGGTCCAGCGCTCCGGTGCGCCGCCCAGCGATGTCGCGGCCATCAGCGAAGGCTCCAGGAACGGCAGCGCGATCCGCCCCTCTGGGCGCTCGAGCCAGACCGCCAGCGCCTCGCCGAACCCCGATGGCAGCGGGACGGTGCGCGCCCCGGCGGTCGTGGACAGCGCCACTTCCTCCTCGGCCAGCCTCGTCCGCAGCACGCGGTTCAGCCGCGCCTCCGCTAGGGTGATGAACTCCGGGATGCGCGCGGTCAGGTCCGCGCGCACGAGCCAGTTCGCCGCCGCGGCCTGCAGCTCGGCGTAGGTCGTGATCGCCATGTGGAATGTCCAAAGAAAAGCCGCCCGAAGGCGGCTTGCTGCGGAAACGAGCCCAGGTTCTCAGGGATCGTTGATGGCCGGCGCCTGAGGTTGGCTGGCCGGGATCAGATGTTCGCGGATGAAATCAACCCGGCTTTTGAGCATCTCGGCGTGCTCCCGGGTGGGTTCGGCGTCTACCGGGTAGCAACCGGCGAGTTCCTCGCCCGAAAGCACACGATCGGCCCATTCCTCCATGAGCCAGCAGTAGGTGTCGAGCGCTTCGGGCGGCGTTTCGGCGTCGTCGGTTATGAAGTAGGCCGACGGCAGATCGCCGACGACGACCCATAGCTCGGTGTCGACGCCTCCCGCTGAACGGATCGGTCGCGAAAGACGGGCGAGGAACAAGCCCACGATAGGCGGCAGGGCGTAGCCGGCCACGAGCTCGGTGACCTCGGGGCACCAGGCGTGAGAGGTCAGATACCGCTCCGCACGGGCCTGCATCTCGGGAAGGTCCTTCAGTTCCTCTTCGTCCAGCGTTCGGGGCTGGATGAAGCCTGACGTGTCCACTCGGCGCCACATGCCGCCCCCTTCTGTCGTCCGTCAGATTACGACAGGGTCTCCGGGTTTCCACGCAGGATTGATGGCCTTCCACCAGGATGAGTCTGAGACAGTCAGTGCATCGATATGCTCCGCTGGTGGGCACGGTTCAGTGTGTGAGGAAGGTGCGGGCGGCCCCGCGAGGTTCGGAAGGGGCCGCCCGCCGCTAGCGGCGAGAGGGGACCGCTAGTTGTTGGCCAGGCGGCAGGCGAGCTGCGGCCGCAGCGTCTTGAAGCCGTAGAGCACGTCCAGCCGGCACGGGAACTTGTCCGAGTTGATGTCGTACTGGCGCACGATCCGCATCGAGATCCCGTCGAACACCTCGCGGCTGGCGAAGTCGACGCCGCGCGGCATAACCATGTCGGCCGTGGCGAACGCGAAGGCGCCCTTCTGGTAGGCCAGGCTGATACCGTGCGGCTGATTGGCCGTCCCCGCGAAGGTGATCGCCGCGCCCGCGGCGGGCGAGCCCGAGACGTTCTGGCGCGCGCCGCTCGTCACGATGGCGGGGCTGATCTGGATCGTCCCCGCCCCGCCCGCGTGGTCCGCGGTCGCCACGAAGGGCTGCAGGTCCTTGGTCGGCTGCTTGGTCTCGGGATGCACGCGGAAGACGCCGGCGATCGTGAACACATCGCCCGCCTTCACCTGCCCCGCGCCGGTGTTCACCGCCAGCGAGGCGCCGGTCTGGCCGGCTCCGTTCACAAGGTAGCCGTTCCCGGCGCCCCGCTGGTGCGACGGCCACAGGGTGTTCTCCATGAAGTCGAATCCGGCGGTCCGGCCCATGAAGCCCTCGCGGTTCTGCCTGCTGATCGTGGCCTTGTCGTTGAACAGGCCCTTCAGGGCGTCGACCAGGTCGACGTTGTCCTGGGTGTTCAGGTTGCACGTCCGGCCGTTCAACGGCGCCAGGTTGTCGACCAGGATCTTCCGGGCCTGCAGCACGTGGGCGAAGCTCGCCGGCTGGCCGGTGTTGGTCACCTGGTTGTAGACGTCCCTGTACATGCCCATGGCGTCGGCCTCGATGTTGGCCGCCAGCACGCTCATCGCGGGTTCGATGATCCGTTCCGAGAAGTCGTCCAGGTTCATGGTCAGGTCGACGCTGGTGAAGTTCAGGTCCACGCCCTTCTGGGTCTGGACCTTCAGCTCGACCGAGCTCTCGACCGTGTCCTGCGCCGCCAGGTTGGCGCCGGTCCGCACGGTGTACTGGTTGGGCAGGCGCACCTTCAGGGTGTCGCCCACCTTGGCGCCCTGCCGGGCGAAGCTGTCGTCGTACTCGCGCGTGATCGTGCCCACGAAGTTGAGCTTCTGGTGCAGCACGCGCAGCGCCTCCCGCGTCACCGCGGTGGCGGTCAGGATGGAATTGGGCATCCGTGATCCTTCGATGATGTTGTTGATGTGTGGAGCCGCGCGAAGACGTCCGAGGCGCTTCAGGCGCGTGCTCGGGCCCGGCCCGTCAGGGCGGCGGCGGAAGGCCGCGCCGGCGTCGTTGCTCCCGGGGTTGGCCCGTCAGGCGCCCCGGGAAGCGAAGCCGTTGCGGTGAAATCGGTTCGGGACGGGTGCCGGAATCGCCGATCGGTGTCGGCGCTGGTCCCCGCTAAAGCGGTCGCTACTCGGCCAGCGCCGGCCGCTTGACCGCCAGGTTCAATGGTGAGGCGGCGCGCGGGCGCACGTGATCCGGCGCGGACGCTCGATCTTGCTGGAGTCTAGTCCAGGCTGACAGGATCGGAGACCGTGCGGGCGGGCCCGCCCCCGATCCGCTCCTCCACCGTCACCTTGAGACCATCCGCGCCGCCGATCCGCCAGCGGGCGGACAGCCCCATGGGATCGTAGGCCACGAAGCGCCGCGGGCCGCACGAGAGGCAGCGCCCCTCGGCGTCCAGCACCTGGACGGCATAGCCTTCCTTGTCGCTCCAGGCCCTGAATTCGAGGTCGTCGCAGGTCCCTTTGCAGGTCTGCGTCAGCGCGCCGCCGTCATGCACGATGCGCACGCGCGCCACGCCGCTCCGGGTCATCTCCGCCCCTTCCGCCGCGATCGTCACCGTCGGGCCGGGTCCGTTGTTCGTCAGGATCATCAGCGCGTAGAGAGCGCCGACCGGCGCCGCCGCGCCCGCCGCTACGCCGCCCCAGAATGCGATGCGCCGATAGAACGGCCGGCCTTCCTTCGCCTCAGGGCCCGTCATCGGGAGGCCCCCGACAGCGCGAGCCCCGGCCGCCCGTCGAGCGTCCAGCGGTCCAGCGCCTCCTCCGCCGGGGTGAAGCGCTCCCGGCAGAGGAGGCAGCGGCCCGAGCGGTCCAGGACGCGCACTGCGTGGGGCACGGTGGTCCTCTCCTCCTCGGCGAGGTCGTCGCACCCGTCGCGGCATGTGATCCTGAGCTCGCCGTGGCCGATCAGTTCGACCGCCGCGCCGCCGTTCCGCGACACCGCCGCCCCGTCGATGGTCAGGGACTTCTGCCGTTCCGCGGGGAGCGGCTGGGCCTCCGCCCAGTGGCCCATCACGACGAACGTTGCGATCAGGACGATCACCGATCCCGCCGCGCCCGCCGCCGCACCGGCGAGGAATGTCTTCATCAGGTCGCAGCCCCCAGTCCCGCCTGAACATAATGAGAACCCGGGGGGCGCGCCGTCAAGTCACCGAGGGGCGGACCGCGGCTCCCAGGGGCCGAGCTGCAGGTCCTGCGGGTCGACCTGCGCCATCCGACGCGACCATTCCGAATGCCGCGCCGCGTCGCGGGCGTCGTTCTGCCCCTGGTTGGCCGGGTCCCCGCGCATGTCGTAGGTGTTCTTCCCGATCCCCAGCCCCTTGGCGGGGGTTCCCAGGGGCGACAGCGCCGCCAGGTTGCGGGCCAGGACGTCCAGCGTCCGACTCTTCAGCCGCTCGTCCATCAGCGTGCCCTCCGGGTCTGCTCGGTCCGCCGCGCCATCCACTCCCGGGTGCCGAGGTCGTCGCGCACGCCGCCGCCGGAGACCGCACCCGCCACCTGCACCGCCGGGCGCACCGCCTGCGCCTGAAGGGCGGTTTCCTGCTGCGACGCTTGGTCGGCGCGCCAGGCCTTGTGGAGGATCTTCCACAGCCGCGGGTCGGCCGCCTCGGCCAGCTCCTCCATCGTCACGCCGAACGCCTGGGCGTACGCTACCAGCTTGGCCGCCGTCTCCGGCGACCAGCCGTCGATCTCCTGGGCCAGCGTCCGCCCCGTCTGCGCCATGCGCTCGGCCGCCTCGCGGGCGGCCCGCAGCTCCTCCCGGCCTTCATGCTGCGAAAGCGCCGCGGCGAACTCTTGCCGCAGTTCCTGCGTCTCCTGGAAACTGCTCCACAGCGCCTGGGCGCGTTGCGGGTCTTCCTGCGCCAGCGATCGCCAGTCCACGCCCTCGAAGGCCTCGAGCTGCCGGTCCAGGGCGGCCAGCGTCGCCCGATCCGCGGCCGCGCCCGAAAGGGCCTTCCGCTCACCCGTCAGCGCCTGCCGCTCGGCCTCCAGGGCCCGGCGCTGCTCGGCCAGTTCCTGGGTCTTGCGGGTGTAGTCCGCCTGCCGCAGGAACGCGCCCTTCAGCGCGCCGGGCAGCACATGCACCTGGCCGTCCAGCTCCAGCTCGAACAGGTCCTCGTCCTCGGGCTCCTCGCCGTCGAGCGCCTCGGCTTCGGCCAGGGCCGCATTCTCCGCCTCGAAGGCGAGCTCGTCTGCGCGCACGGGCTCCTCGCCCATCGCGTTGGGGTCTTGGTCTTCCATGATTATCCTTGGGGTTAGCGGCCGGTCAGGCTGAGGATGCGGGCGAACGACGGATCGTTGCGGAGCAACTGCGCCGTCCGTTCCGCCATCCATGTCTTGGTGTCGGCGATTCGCCGCGCGTTCTCGCGCAGGTCTTCCCAGGCCTCTTCCGCCCGCTTGGTGTACGGGCGGATACGTTCGTAGTTCTGGTCGTAGAGTTCGGTCGCGAAGTTCGACCCGGCCGCCGAACCGATCGCCGCGCCGGCGGGCGCCGCGACCGGAGCCGCAACCCCCGTCGCACCGCCCATCGCGCCGCCGGCCAGGCCGCCTAGGCCGCCGCCGGCGATGGCGAAGCCTTCCCGCCACTTGTCGTCGGCCCGCGCGAAATTGGCGAGATCATAGATGAGCGCCGGCGCCGCCCCGGCGGTCCTCGCGGCGACACGCGCGCCTCGCGCCGCCTTCGGAATCCGCTCGGCTGTGTCGCTCATGACCTTCGTTTGGGCCGCCAGGACGGCTTCGCCCGCCATCTGGTTGCGGCGCCGCCGCTTCTCTTCGTCTGACGTCAAAATCATGCTCCCGATGCGCGTTCCCGGGCGGCGAACGCCCTGCTAAGCTTGAACGGATGAAGAACGAGAAGCCCGACATCGCCCAACGTGTGGCCCGCGACCTGCAGGACGGGATCGAAGGGTCGATCGTGGCGCGCGCGCCCAGGCGGGCCCGCTCGGGCCTGAACTGGCCCTACAAGCAGACAGAGGACGATCACGCTGAGCGCTGGCAGGACACCGAGTTCCGCTTCAACAACAAGCTGGACGGGTTCCTCTTCCTCCCGCTGCTCTTCTTCTTCATTGCCGTCACCAACTGGGGCGACCCCGCCTTCCTCTTCGTCTTCGGCTCGACGGCCCTTGCTCAGCTCATCTGGTTTCCGTGGATCACCTTCCGCGTGGCGATGCGCGCTCCCGCCGGCGACCATCGCCGGGCCGCCGCCATCCTCGCCTTCGCCCTGCCGGTCTGGATCGTCCCGGCGCTCTTCCTCTCCGTATCGGTGAAGGCCAGCGTCTACGCCGGTTTCCCGCCGCTCTATCTCGCGAGCGGAGCGGCGATGCTGATGGCGGTGCGCCAGAATCCTCGGCCGCTCTCGCCGCGCCGCCGCCGCGCCCTGCAGGCGACGGGCGGCGCCATCTATCTGCTGGTCGCCGCCGTCCTCCTCCTGATCGTCTCCCAGGCCTTCCTGGGCGGCCGCGGGCGCGCCGAAGCCCTGGGGAACTTCGGCTGGCTGCTGACGATGTTCGGGCTCCTCGTCGGGGTGGTTTGGGCCGTGGTGGGCTTCAAGCTCATCACGGCGCCCGCCGACCCGCCCCGCTCCAGGCGGCGCCCGCCGGCCTCGTTCTCTGCCTAGCCCCGCATCGCCTTCAGCCGATTGGTCTCGGCCTCGAACGCTTCGATCTCCAGCTTGCGGGCCTCCTGGGCGCGGTCCCGCTTCAGGGCTTCGATCTGCGCCTTGGCGGCGGCCAGGGCCTGGGCGAGCTGCCCAATCTGGGCCTTGGCCTGCTCGATCTCGGGCGATGCGCCCTTCACCTGCGGCGGCAGCAGCGCCGAGAGCCGCTCGGCGATCTCGTCCGCCCCCGGCCAGTCCAGGTTCCGGGCCAGCAGATCGCCGATCACCGGGGCCGCGGCCGGATAGGCGCGGATCAGCTCGATCATCTGGGTCGCCGCCTCCTCCCGGCGGCTGGTGAAGCTGGGTCCCGAGCGCACCGTCAGGTCGTACTTGCCGGCCGTCAGGTCGTAGATCCTGCCGATCTTCTTGAGCGGCTCCGCCCCCTGGCCCTTGGGCCCGACGCCCACGGCCTGCGCCGCCCCGTCCGGCCCCAGCACGCGCACCACCCGCGGCGTCGCGTACACCTTGGGGATCAGGTCCAGCATGATGCGCCCGGCGTGCCGGATCGCCCGCGAGAGGTTGTCGATGTAGTGGAAGGTGGAGGTGTCCCCCTCCCTCTGCCTCGCCATGATCGCCCGGCCGCTGGTCTCGTTCGAGCGCGCCCCCAGGCTCGCGTCGTAGAGGCCCATGATCGACTTCATGTCGTCCGAGGCGTTCATCGCCTCCTGCAGCGCGCCCGCCGGCACGCCGGCGAACGGCTGGCGCATCGGCGGCTCGGGCCCGTCGTACTCGATGTAGGCGTGGCTCTGGACGTTGGCCGTGGCCCACTTGGCGCTGTCGGTCTCGAAGGCTCCCTTGCGGCCGATGAACGGAGCTTTTGGCGCCAGGGCCACCAGCTCGGTGGACGTGGTGCGCCAGTAGTTGAACATCCGCTGCGGGTCCTTGGCGTCGCGCACCAGGCTGCGCAGCCGGCGCCTGCCGTCCACCATCAGCTCCTCGCCGTAGACCGGGACGATGGGGATGTACCTCCCGGCCCAGTCGACGGTCTCCAGCACCTCGGCGCCGGTCATGATCCGCTGGACGACCTTGTGGCTGGCCACCCTCCGCGGCCGGCCCACCGGCTTCACGCCCAGGGCGTCGAACATGGCCTTCTGGGCCTTGTAGGCGGCCTCGTCGACCACCTGCCCGTCCGACAACGCCAGGATCGTCCGCGTGGTCCGCTCGCGCCTCCAGTATTCGGCGACCATCACCCGCTCGCCGTCCAGCCACGGGGCGGTGAGCTGGCCGTAGGCGTCGGCCGCCTCCCAGTCCACAGCCTCCGCGCCCTTCCAGCGCGCCTCGAAGGCGGCCTTGGGCAGGGCGTCCACCACGAAGGCGGTGTTCCAGTCGGCGCTGTCGGCGGCCGTGGAGTCCGGGTCGCCATAGACGGCGAAGGGGTTGGCGACGCGTTCGACGACGATGTCCTGGTCGAAGCCGTCGTCGGTGGAATAGCGGGTGTTGATCCGGAAGTAGCCGACCCCGCTCGTCACCGCGAAGTCCAGCGCCGTGTCGTAGGCCACCTCGGCGTCCGAGCTCTGCTCGATGTGGCGGATCAGGCCGTTGAAGATCTCGGCCGTCTCCGGGTCCGCGCCGTTGTCCACCGGATGCACCGCGATCGCCGGCTTGTTCTGCCGCGCATCGTTGACCACCTGGCGGATGAAGGCCGGCAGCCGGTTGATGGTCAGCACCGGTCGCCCCTCCAGCTCGCGCTCGCGCCGCACCTTCTCTGGCCACTGCTGGCCGAGCCTTGCGAAGCGCAGGTCGTCCAGCGCTTGGCGCCGGTTCTCGGCCTCGGCGTCGGCCGCCAGGTCGAAGGCCTCGCGGGCCTCGCGGATCAGTTCGTCGTCGGACAAGGAGAAACCCCATAGGCAAGCGCCCGCGCGAGCGGGCCCTGGTTGAGGAAAGGCTGGCGGGTGGAGGCGGTGGAGCGGCCGCGACGGATCGGCGTCTTCAAGGAAGCGTCGGCGGCCTCACTTCCCGAGGGGGAGGCCGGCGGAGGGCGCACTCGTCACCGCTGCCAGATCTGTCTTGAAAAGGCGCGGGATTGTGAAGGACGCGCTACGAACACCTGGCGCGCTCCCGAGCACGGCCCTGCGGGCCGCGCCGCCGATCTTCCCTCCAGCGGCCGCTCTCGGCTTGATCCCGCACCAACTCGTTCAACCGGCTGAAGAGTCCGCCGAGTTGCGCTCGAAGTAGGCGCGCGCCAGGACGGCCAGGAGCCACGCCGCCGCCGCGACCATGATCTGGACATCCAGCAGCGTCGGTCGAAGATCGCGAGGGATGCCGGTCGCGGCGACCGCGATCGACGCCAGGACCGGATACCACAGAGGGAGCGACCGGCTCTTCAGAGTCATCCAGAAGTAGATGCCGCCGAGACCGACGGCGGCCACCCCTTCGTGCCGCACGACGGCGTCCACCAGCCCGCTGAAGACAACGAAGGCCGAGGTCCAAAGCGTTGCGTACCGAAGAACCGAACTCCGCATGAGACATGTCTCCCGCTCATTGGATACTCAGCCGACAGGCGGCTCGCCTCAACGACCGCGCCGATCTAGGTCATCGAGCTCATGGTATGTGTCGTCGGCCGTTCCGTGCAGCCCAAGCAGAATACCCAGCTTCTCAAACTTGCTCTTTGTGGGGAGGAGCCAGGTCGCCACGTCGACCCCCAGATCCGTGAGATCATGGGCGACGCCGCCCCAATCGACATTCTTCGCCCACTCGCCGAACGCGAACGGCGCCGTCGTATGCCATCCTTCCACCGGATGCAGCCTGCCGTCCGGGCCAGGCCTGAACACCTCCGTGCGGCGCGGATCGGGCCGCGGGGGGCGATCGATGGCTCGCGACCGGCCCTTCAGGCGATCGCCTACCTCTCCCCCGACCAGGCGCTCCGCACCCTGGCCGCCCGAGATCGCCCCTCCCGCCTGCGTGTGGTCGTTCCGAAGCGCCACCCATTCAGCCATGGGCATGTCGTCTCTCGGCAGGGGGAGCGCTGTAGGGTTCCAGCGCGAAGGCCTCACCTGAACCATCCTGCGGTGAACCCAGGTGTCCATCGGCAGTTCGTCGCTCAGGTCGTCTCGCACGATTGTCCCCTTGAACGAAAAAAGCCCGGCGGACGGGCTTGCGGATGACGGCGGTCGTTCGCGACGCGAGGGATTGCCCCCAGGAGACGCCGGCGCCGCGGGCTCACTCGCCCTCCAAGGCGGGACCCGCGGCGGGCGCACTCATCAACGCTGACAAATTTATCTCAAAAACGCGCGGGAATGTCAAGAACAAAATGCGAACAAACGTCCAGCCTCATTCCCCCTCCTCGGCGTCGAGATCGTCCAGCAGCCGCCGCAGACGGGCCCGGTCTTCGGACGACAGCGTGGTCGTGCGGGTGAAGTGCGCCACCAGCGGCGCCACCTGGCCGCCGAACAGGCGGTCCAGCAGCCCCTGACTCTCGGCCGTGACGTAGGCCTCGCGGCTGACGCGGGGGGCGTAGACCACCCGCGCACCGGTCCGTTCCGAGGCGGCGGCGCCCTTCTTGATCAGCCGGGCGATCAGGGTGCGCACCGTGGCCTCGCCCCATCCCTGGCCCGGCGCCACCTCGGCGACGATCTCCTCGGCGCCCAGCGGCCCGCGGGCCCAGAGCGCCTCCATGATCACGCTCTCGGCCGCCGATATGCGGGGCGGGGCCATGGCTCAGGCCGCCGCGCGCCGGATCCTGGCCTCCAGGTGCCGTTCGCAGACGACGGCGACCGTGGAGGCGAGCAGTCCCAGCATCACCGCTAGGCAGGCCTCGGCGAAGCCGGGGGCCAGGACCGTCAGGCTGGGCGCGGGGCGCACGTTGGCCACGCCGATGAAGCTCCACAGCAGGATGAAGCTGGCCGTCAGCACGCCCAGCATCACGCCGCCCGAGCGGATGATCCTCAGCCAGCCCATCGCCCCGGCCAGGGCCGGAGCGTCCGCCTGCCCCACCTTGCGCAGGCTCATCGCCCAGATGATCAGCGAGGCGGCCGCCCCCGCGATCAGCAGGACCATCGCCGTCTTCACTTCCACCGAGGCGTCGGCGAACACGTCCCCGAACGTCAGCCGTTCGGCCGCCGGAACCACCGTGTAGCCGTCCTGAGCCCTCGCCACGGCGGGGACCGCCGCCGTCGCGGCCAGCAGCGCCAGTACCTTGGATCGCATCGAAACCTCCCGTTTTTACGTATGTAGAAACGTCAAGCTACAGACGTAAAGCCGGAAGTCAACTCCGTTGGCCAGGCCGCTGGTTCCTCGGATCAGTCGCCGCCGACGGCGCTGATCGCGCCGGCCGCGTGGCGGCTCGCCCAACCGGCGTCCAGTCCGTAAACATCGGGCCGGAAGATGAAGCCGTCGCTCGTGGGCGCCGCCGTCAGGTAGGTGATGTAGACGGGCGCCGGCTCGGCGAGGTCGATCCGGCGCTCCTCGCCGCCCACTGCCAGGGCGGCCTCGGCCTTGTCCCCGCCGGCCAGCAGCCGGGCCAGGCTCATGGCGTCCTCGAGCCGCACGCACCCGGAGCTGGCCAGCCGCTGCGAGCGGGCGAAGTCGCCGCGGTGCGGGGTGTCGTGCAGGTAGATCCCCAGCGGATTGGGCAGCATCAGCTTGACCTTGCCCATCATGTTCTTCGGACCGGGCTTCTGGCGCACCCGCACGCTCAGCGCTCCCGCCGCGACCGCGCGCCAGTCCACCGCCGCCGGGTCCAGCACGACGGCGTCGGCGGTGTAGTCCGACAGGACCTCAAGCCCCTCCTCCTCGATGTAGCCGAGGCCGTGCTCCAGCACCTTCGGGGCGATCGAGGTCTGCACCAGGTCTTCGGGGACGTTCCAGTAGGGATTGAAGATCAGGTGGCTGACCATCCCCACCATCATCGGGGTCGGCTGGCTCGGCTTGCCCGTGACCACCTTCATGGCGGCCAGCTGCTGGCCGTGGTCGTAGTACCAGAGCTGCCCGGCGGCGGCGTCAACCAGGATGAACCGCTCGCCGAACGAGGCCGGCAGGGCGCTCGCCCGCTCCAGGTTCGCCTCCACCAGGCGCTCGTAGTGTGCGGCCCCGGCGTTCAGCCCCTCCAGCGTCGTGCGGTCGGCGCGGCCGGTGTCCGGCAATCCATGCGCCCGCTGGAACGCCCGCACGGCGCCTTCCAGCACCTCGTCGTAGGCGCCTCCGGTGTCGGGCAGCCCCAGGCGCAGGCGAAGGAGGTCCACACGCGGGTCGCGCACGCCGGGCGCCAGCTCGCGCCCGGCCGGGATGAAGATCTCGGGCAGGCCGCTCCACTGAGCGCGGTAGCGCTCGAGCGCGCGGTCCAGATTCTCGACGATCGGGTTGCGGGCGGCGAGCGCGGCCTCCAGGTGCTCCTGCAGCGAGGCGGCCTCGGCGGCCGCCTCCAGGGCGGTGCGGCCGCGCCCGGCCCGCGGCAGGAGGCGCGGATCGACGAACGCCAGCAGCTCGCCCTCGCCGACCTTCGGTCCGGCGGCGGCGCGCGCGGCCCAGGCGCTCGACAGCGCGATCTCGAACTCGGCCAGCCGCCACGGGTCGTCGGGTCCCGCCGCGGCCTCGATCTCCAGGGCCCGCGCCAGCTCAAGGGCCTCCGGCCTCGGCCGTGCTTGCGTCCAGAACGGCCGGAAGCCGCGCGCGCGGTAGAACGCCGCCACCTCGGGGTCGGCGGCGTCGATCTGGCTCCGCAGCGCGGCCGCGATCGCCTCCTCCGGCGCGACCGAAGGCGCCGGCGGCGGTTCGGCCGGTCCTTGCGCCAACGCCGGCCCCGCCAGCGTCAGCGACGCGGCAGCGGCCAGCGCGGCGGCGACGCACGCGCGCCCGGTCCGCCGTGGAGCGGGCGCGCGCGGCCTTTCGGCTGGGATCAGCCGCGTTCCCCGGCGCGGGTCGCGGCCGCGTCGGCGGCGGTCCCGGTGTCCGCCGGAGCCGGCGCGGGCGCGGCGGCCGGGGCCGGAGCGGGCGCCGGCGCGGGAGCCGGAGCAGCCGCGTAGGTGTTCACCGAGGTCCCGGTGTCGGCGGCGGCCATGTCGTCGTTGGTCGAGGCGCAGGCGCCGAGGCCCACCAGGCCGGCGAAGGCGACAGCGCAAACAGCAGCACGCATTCGAAGTCTCCCATCAATGTCTGACGGCGCTTCAAGCGGCGCTCGGCGGCCAAGGTTCCCCGGCTTCACAAAACAGTGGTCGGATCGCCGTCACGCGGCTCGCGCGGGCCGCGAGCGGCTCTCGAGGAAGGCGTGGAGCTCCCTGATCGGCAGGGCTTTCGAGACGAGGTAGCCCTGGACCACGTCGCAACCCATGGCCGCCAGGGCGGCGAGCACGGAGCGCGTCTCAACCCCCTCCGCGACCACCGACATCCCCAGGCTGTGCGCCAGGTCCACCGTGGACTTCAGGATCAGCCGGTCCCGCGCGCTGTCGTTCACCGCCGCCACCAGCGACTTGTCGAGCTTCAGCTCGTCGGCCTCGATCAGCTTCAGGTACGACAGCGACGACAGGCCGGTGCCGTAGTCGTCGATGGCGATCTTCAGCCCGGCGGCGCGGAACTCGGCGATGGCCCTCATGGCCTCGTCGGGGTTGCGGATGATCGCCGACTCCGTGATCTCGAGGCACAGGCGATCGGCATGACCGGCCGCCGCCCTGGTCAGGCGCTCGCGGAACGTCCGGTCCGCCAGCAGCCCGGCCGAGACGTTGACCGCCACGGTCAGGTCGTGCCCGCCCGCTCCCAGGGCGCCGAGGTCTGCCACCGCCTGCGCGATCCCCCATTCGGTGAGGGCCCGGATCATGCCGGTCTCTTCGGCGGTGGAGATCAGCAGGTCCGGCGCGATGGGGCCCCGGCTCGGATGGGTCCAGCGCACCAGCGCCTCGACACCGGTCACCCGGCCGCTCTTGGCGTGGACCTTGGGCTGGTAGTGCAGCGCCAGCTCCCCGGCCGCGAGCCCCCGCCGCATGTCGCTCATCAGGGCCAGGTTCAGCGACGGATCCCCGACCTTGGCTTCGTGAAAGGCCAGGGCGCGCCGGTCAAGCTCGCGCGCCCGGTCCAGGGCGATGCTGGCGTGCTCCAGCAAGGTCTCCGCCGTCTCGCCCCGCCGGCGATACGCCGCCCCCACGCGCACGAACGCGTCCACCGGCAGATCCTCGATCGCCAGCGACGGATCCAGGCGCTCGACGCGGCGCACCCGGGTCCGGAGCGCCTCGGCCGTGCGCGCCGAGATGACGACGCCCAGGACCGAGCTGGAGAGGTGGGCGACCAGCGGCTCGCCGCTCGCCTCGCCGATCCGGGACGCCACCTGCCGCACCACTTCGTGGAAGCGTCCGTAGCCGATCGCCCCGCGCAGGACGCTGACGCGGTCCAGGCCCACGGCGAGCACGGCCACGGACCGGCGCCGGTCGCCCGTCATCCGCCGGCCGATCTCCTCCAGCAGGGCGCGCCGGTTCGGGAGGCCGGTCTCGGGTTCGTGCATGGCCTGGTGCAGCAGGGCCGCCTCACGCTCGCGCACGATCGCCTCGGCCCGTCGTCTGAGTTCGGCGCGCACCGTCCAGATGAGGCACAGGCCCTGCGCCAGCAGCACGGCGCCGGCGTCCAGGCTGACGGGCGCCAGCGCCTGCAGCATCAGCGGCAGCCCCACCGCCCCGGCGGCCACCAGCGCATGCTGGCGCAGCATCGGCGAAAGCTCGAACTGAGCCCTCGGCCGCAGGAGGAAAGCCACCGCGCACGCGAGCGCCAGGATCGCCAGCGGGTGCGCCGGCCGCAGCGCCCGACCGCTCATCAGGCTCTCGTAGGCGAGGGCGTGCAGGTGCACGCCCGCCATCACGCCGGCCTTCGGCGCCGCGAACTCGTCGCCGAGTTCCAGCGCCGTAGCTCCGATCAGGATCCGGCGTCCGTCCACCAGCGCCGGGTCGAAGCGGCCCGTCCGGACATCCTCGAAGCTCAGCCGCCCGAAGGTCGGCCGGATGCCGTAGTCGATCAGGAAGTCCTCGGTCCGACCGTAGGGCGTGTCCGCCAGCAGGGCGGCGATCGAGGGGCGGAAGTCGTCTTGGCCGCCGAAGCCCAGGCTGTAGCGGCGCACGCGCCCGTCGGCGTCCACCGGCACGTTCACGCTGGCCAGCAGCGCCTGGTCCGCGAGGCCGTCCAGGGGCGAACTCTCCACCAGGCCGCCCTGCTCGCCGGCCTTCTGCACGAACGTCGGCAGGACCACTTCGCCCGGTCGCCGGTCGACGGCGGCCTTCAGCGCCGCATCGCCCTCCGGAGAGGACCGGGCGCTGAAGTCCACGTCCAGCGCCACCACCTCGGCGCCCGCGTCCTGCAGGTTGCGGATCGCCTGGGCGAAGCGCTCCCGTCCCCAGGGCCAGCGGTCCGCCGCCCTCAGGCTGGCCGCGTCGATCTCGACCACCGTCATCGTGCCGGTCGCCGGCCGCTCGAGAAGGTCGAAGCGCAGGCGGGCTAGGCCGTCGTCGATCGGCCGCAGCAGGCCTGCGGCCTGGGCCAGGGCGACGCAACAGCCGATCAGCACAAGGCCGGCCGCCCTGGTCAGGAAGCCGGCCCGCGCCGGGCGCTCACTCAGCAGCTCCTTGGGGAGCCTTCTTGGCAGGCGAAAGCGGATCAATTGCCCTTGCCGCCGCCCTTCCCGGGATTGCCGCCGTCGTTCGACGGAGGCGCGGCGCCTCCCCCGCCCCCACCGTTCGAGCCGCCGCCGTTTCCATTGCCCCCGCCGGCGCCGTTGCCGTTCCCGGCGCCGGGCGGCGAGGCGGCGGCGTCGCCGTTCCCGCTGCCCCCGGCGTTGTTGGTCCCCGGACCGGCCCCGTTCCCGTTGCCGCCAGCGTTGCTGTTGCCCGGGCCCACGCCATTGCCGGCGCCCCCGGCGTTGTTGTCGCCCGGACCGAGCCCGTTCCCGGCGCCGCCGGCGTTGCTGTTGCCCTGGCCCACGCCGTTGCCGGCGCCGTTGCCGTTGCCCCCGGCGTTGTTGGTCCCCGGACCGATCCCGTTCCCGTTGCCGCCAGCGTTGCTGTTCCCGGGGCCGGCCCCGTTCCCGGCGCCGCCGGCGTTGCTGTTCCCCTGGCCGACGCCGTTCCCGTTGCCGCCGGTGTTGCCGTTCCCCGGACCGACGCCGTTCCCATTGCCGCCAGCGTTGCCGTTCCCCGGACCGACGCCGTTCCCATTGCCGCCGGCGTTGCTGTTCCCCGGACCGATCCCGTTCCCGTTGCCGCCAGCGTTGCTGTTGCCCGGGCCCACGCCGTCGCCGGGGCCCCCGGCGTTGCTGTTCCCCGGACCGACCCCGCTCCCGTTGCCGCCGGCGTTGCTGTTGCCCGGACCGGCCCCGTTGCCGTTGCCGCCAGCGTTGCTGTTGCCCGGGCCCACGCCGTTGCCGGCGCCCCCCGCGTTGCTGTTCCCCGGACCGACCCCGTTCCCGGCGCCATTGCCGCCCGCGTTGCTGTTGCCCTGACCGGGCCCGGCGCCCTGAGCCGGCCCGGAGCCGGCGGCTCCACCGGCGTCCGCACGCCCACCCCCGGGCGTGTCGGGACGGCCTCCCGCCTCGGCGCGCGCTTCGACTTCACGCCGCGCCAGCACGATCGGCGTCGCCGCCGCGCTGGCGGCGGCGACCGCCTGCATCGCCTGCCGCTCGGGCGCTGCGGCCTGCGGCTGGACGGCGTCGCTGCGGGCCGCGCCCGGCGCGGGGCCGGCGCTCGCCAGGACTTGCGCCCCCGGGCCTTCCACCAGCCCGCCCGAGACCGTCCTGTAGTCCAGCGGGGTCAGCGTCAGCGGCTGAGCCTCGACCGGCGTCGCCGCCGGCGTGGCCACGTTGAGCTGGGTGGGGGCGTCGCGCAGGATAGAGCCCGTGGCGCCCGGGGCCACGTCCTTCGCCTGGCCGCCCTGGTTCGCACGCACTTCCACCAGCCCTTCCGCCACGTGGACGGAATCCATCTGCAGGTCGACGGTGACGGTGAAGGTGGTGCCCTTCACGATGGCGGCCAGCAGCGGGGTCTCCACCCGGAAGTGCTGGCTCGGCTTCTTGTCCACCTGGAAGAGCACGGCGCCCAGGTCCTGAACGATGCGGGTCAGGCCGTCACGGCTGTCCGGCGCGACCGTCATGCGGCTGTTGGGCCCCAGCGTGATCTTCTGCGCGCCGTTCGACAGCGCCGCCCGTCCGCCACCGGCCGTGGTGACGGTCGAGCCCGTCGGCAGGGCCTGATCGGCGACGCCGGCCTGGACCTCCCGGCCCGGCGCGGCCACGCGCACCACGCCGCTGACCTCGACCAGCCGCCATTCGGCCGCCTGCGCTGTGTTGAAGCTCAACGTCGCCATGCAGGTGAACGCCGCCGCGAGCGTTAATCGAACCTGCCGCATTCTGCATCTCGTTCGTGTCGGCCGCGTTCGGCGACCTATGATCTTTCACGCCTTTAAACTGTCTTGCTGAATCGACCGCTAACGTTCGTGGTTTCTTTTATTCGTTAAAGCCAACTTTAACCCCGCACCCGGATGATCGACTTCTTCTGGCGTCGAAGAAGTAGACTATTAACCACGTGGCGGACCTTAAGGCACATCTTGCAGGAGTCGCGGCTATGCTGGCCGGCGCTGTGGGCCTCGCGGCGCCGCCGCCCGCCCGTGCGGCCGACTCTGCGCCGGCCGGCTGCACAGCCGGTCCCGACGCCTGCTTCGTGCTGACGTCCCTCACCATCGACGGGGTCACCGCCTATCCGCTGAAGGCGCTCGCTCCGCTCTACGCCGACCACCTCGCCCGCGAGGTGAGCGTGGAGGACCTCGTGCGCATCGCCCAGGCGATCACCGACAAGTACCGCGCCGACGGCTATTTCCTGTCCCGCGCTGTCGTCCCGCCGCAGACCGGCCCCCGCGGCCACGCCCGCCTCGTCGTGCTCGAAGGCTATGTCGGCGAAGTCGAGGTCACGGGCGACGCCGCGCCTGCGCTGGAGGGCCTGCTGGCGGGCCTCACCGAACGTCGGCCCCTGCGGCTGGCCGACCTCGAGAAGCGCCTCACCCTGGCCACCGACCTGCCGGGCGTCCGCGCCCGCACGATCATCGAGCCGATCCTGGACGACCCGGCGCGACATCGCCTCGTCGTCCGCTCGGGCCTGCAGCGCTGGACGGCCAGCCTCTACGTCGACAATCGCGGCACGCGCGCCGTCGGCCCCGAGCAGGCCTACGCCCGGGTCGGCCTCAATTCCCTCGCCCGCGCGGGCGACCAGCTCGCCTTGTCCGTGCTCACCGTCCCCGACGACCCCGACGAGTTCGCCCAGGGCGAGCTGTCCTACGGCGCCTCCCTGGCCGACGGCTCCAGGCTGCGCGCCGCCGTCTCCGCCTCCCGCTCCCGCGAGGGGACCAGCCCGCTGAACAACACCGTCGGCAACGAGAGCCGCGCGCTCAACCTGCGGCTCGCCCGACCGGTTGTGCGAGAACGCAAGCGCGCGCTCTGGGCCGCCGTCGCCTTCGACGCGCGCCATGTCGAACAGACGTTCTTCAACGGCGCCCGCTACGAGGACGAGCTGCGGGTCCTGCGCGGGTCGCTGCAGGCCGACCGCTGGAGGGCGTCCGGCTCCACCAGCCTGTTCCTGCAGGTCTCCCGCGGGCTCGACGGCCTCGGCGCGTCCGACGACGTCTCCACCGCCCACTCCCGCTTCGATGCCGACGGCCAGTTCTGGAAGGTGAATGTCGCCGGCTCGCACTACACCGACCTGGGGTCGCGCGCGGGCCTGTACGTGGCCGCCGACGCCCAGTGGGCGCCGCATCCGCTCCTGCTTTCCGAGGAGTTCGCGCCCGGCGGCCTGCCCTACGGCCGGGGCTACAACTACGCCGAGATCTCCGGCGACAGCGGCCTGGCGGGCCTCGCCGAGGTCAGGGTGGGCTGGGACCCGGGCCTCAGGCCCCTCACCTTCTTCCAGTCCTACGCCTTCGTCGACGCGGCCAAGGTGTGGAATCGCGGCCCCGTCGCCGGCGCCCGTTCGGCGGCGTTCTCCTCGGCCGGCGCCGGCGTGCGCCTCACGTTCCGCGACAAGGTCACCCTGCGCGTCGAGGCGGCGCGGCCGCTGACCCGCACCCCCTGGGTCGCCGGCGACAAGGACTGGCGCCTGTTCGCCTCTCTGTGGGCGGGGTTCTAGGCATGCGAAGGCCGGCGGGGATCGCTCCGCCGCCGGCCTTGTCTTCGGTCTTCGACCGCGCGGTTAGGCGCGGCGGCGCTGGAAGAGGCCCAGCAGGAAGAGCAGCAGGATCGCGCCCGCCGTCGCCGTCAGCAGGCTGGGGATCACGCCCGAGCCGGTGTCGAAGCCCAGCATGGTGGCCACGAAGCTGCCGAGGAACGCGCCGACCACGCCGACGATGAGGTTGGTCAGCAGCCCGTGGTTCCGCCGCATCACCTTCTCGGCGATCCAGCCTGCGAGGATGCCGATGATGATCGCGCCGATAATGCCTACGCCGTCCATGAAACATGTCTCCTCTGTGTCCGCGGCGGTAATGCGGTTCGGAGGCCTGGGTTTCATCAGGAGCGCGTGACTGCAGCGCTCCGCGCATTCCGCCGCACGCGGTGCAACCGCTGGGCGGTGGCGCGGAATCGTCCGCGCCGGGAGCCTCCGCGCCCATGTCCTGGCGTCCTCTCGGGATCGGTGCGTACCTCGCCAGCGTGCTCGGCGGCCTGGCGCTCGGCGCGGCGCTTTCGGCGGTCGCGGCCCTCGCCGCCCGGCTGGTCTAGGTCTTGCGGCGCTCGGGTCCGCCGTACCCGGGATCGGCGTGCCGCCTGCGGTCAGGTCCCATATAATCCGGCGCGCGCACGAATCCCCGGGGACGCAGGATCACCGACTGCAGCTTGGCGTAGAGGTCGCGGGGCGCGAACGGCTTGACCAGGAATTCGTGCGCGCCGGCGTCGCGCGCCTCGGCCACTTTCGCCGGCCGTCCGTCCGCCGACAGGACGATCACGGGCAGGTAGGGGTTCAGCCCTTCGTTGCGGATGAACCGCAGGAGGGCCAGGCCGTCGTCGCCGCCCAGGTGTTGGTCCAGGATGACGATGTCCGGGTTCGCCGCCGGCAGGGCGCGCAACGCCGCCTCGGTCGTGGCGGCCTCATGCACGTCCTGCGCCCCCCAGCTCGCCAGCAGCGAGCGGACGATCGTCGCCGTCTCGTGGCTGTCGTCGATGATCAGGAAGTGGACTTTGCTGAGGTCCATGGGGACGCGCGGGGGACTGACCCCCCTCGCCTAGCCGCGGCCCCGCCGGGCCGGAACGAACCCCCGGTTGCCGCCCGAACGCGCCGGTTGCGGCTACTCCTGCTGTTCCTTCAGGTGGGCCCGGGTCTCGGCCATGTCGCGCCAGAGGGCGGCGATGCGCAGGAAGGCGGCCCGCTCCTCCTCGTCGGCGGCGCCCAGGGCCATGCGCTCGGCCTCCTCGGCCTGCTGCAGATACTGGCGGATCTTCTCGCTCATGTGCGCCTCGCTCCGCCATCCTAACGACCTTGCGCCGCCGATGCGACCCACCCACCCCGCCCGCGCGTCATCCTTTGTTGGGAACCCGACATGTCCCGGCGGGTTACGGTGCTGCGGCGCCGACGAGCCCCCGACTGCGCGCCGCAGTGTCACCGGACGGCGCCCCCGGCCTCGAAGCCGGGGGCGCCTTGCCGTCTAGCCCATCCAGGACAGCGGCCCGCCCGCGCTCCGCACCGCCCGCCGCGGCTCGGCCGCGCCACGCCGGTGCATGGCGAATTCCCCGAAGGCGTCCGCTCCGTGGCTGGCCTGGTCGTGCAGCGGTCCGGCGTAGCTGTGGGTCGCGCGGCTCCACCGCTTGCGGTAGGTCCGCAGCCGTTCGAGCCCCTGGTGGCAGGCATCCGCGTCGAACCAGGTGAGCGGGATCATCAGCCGCGCGGCGTTCACCCGCTCCTCCGGGTCCGCCGCCTGTCCCACCGCGATCCCCGACATCCCCAGCGAGGCCAGCGTCTCGTAGCGCGAGCGGCCGGTCGCCAGCTCGCGCACCATCACGTCGTGCGGCAGGTGGTGGGTCCCCCACAGGTACGGCTTGCTCCCGATCGCCTGGCGGACGATCTCTGGCAGGCCCTCGCCGCTGGTCTCGAAATAGTCGATCGCGCGGACCTCCCGGCCCACCTGCTGGAAGAACCAGATCGCCGTGTAGTCGTCGATCCCGAGGTCCCAGGCGGTGTCCACACGGGCGGCGGGATCCCAGGGAACCCGCCCGATCCGCCCCGCGCGTTCGGCCTCGCCCAGCAGCGTCGCGTAGTAGGCGCCCGGCGCGGCGGCGTCGAAGTCCACCAGGTACTCCGAGGCGAAGCGCGCCTCCCCCTCCTCCCGCGAGCCCAGCTCGGCGATCAGCTCGGCCCGCTCCTGGTCCAGCTGCGCCTTCGTGAACACCTCGGTGTCCGTGGCCGGGGACTTCAGGCAGAACCAGCCCGCCTCCCGCTGCCGGCTCTCGAAGGCGCGCGTGGCGTGGTTGCGCCCCCGCGGCGTCCAGAGGAACAGCGCCCAGCCGCCGTTCTCGGCCAGGATCGGCCGGATGAACCCCCAGGCCTGCGGCTTCGACAGCGACCACTCCGAAAAGACCACGCCCCGCGGCGAGGAGCCCACCAGGCTGTCGTAGTTGTCCGATCCCACCACCTGCCAGACCGAGCCGTTGTTCAGCTCGACCTTCATCTCCTGGTCCAGGGTCCGCTTGCGCACGTGGATCGGGAAGGCCTCGTTAATCCGCCGCACGCCCGTGTGCGGGTTCACCGCGTCCCAGATCGCCTTGCGCCCCTGCGCCGCCTCGGGCAGCAGGTGCCAGTAGACGCCGGGCTTCTCCAGCGCCTCCACCGCCGCCCACTGCAGCGCCACCTCGTCCTTGCCCCAGCGCCGATGCGCCGCCACGTCGGCCCGGCGGCAGCCGTCCACCAGGGTCTCCCACAGCTCCACCTGGTGCGGCCGCGGCTCCCAGGTCAGCGGCAGCCCCTTCTCCCGCGTCCGCCGACGGCTCACTTGCGCCTCCTCTTGGGCTCGCGCGGGACCTCGCGCACATAGGTGCGACCGTCCTCGCCCACGTACTTCTCGAAGCGGCGGATGTAGTAGGTGACCTGCGGCTCGGCCGGCCGCTCCTCGGCCTTGGCGCCGTAGCGCTGGGGCGCGCCCCGCGCCGCGTGCCAGTGGAAGGTGCTGACCTTCAGCCGGTCGGCCGTGACCGTCGCCGCCGTCGTGGCCTCGGCCACCGCCAGCGCCTTCTCCGCCTTCAGGTCCGCCGCCATCTCGCGGGCCATCTCCAGCGCCTCGGCGAACTCGGGATGCCGTCGCCGCCAGCGGTAGAGGCAATCGTACGATGGCATGTCCCCCTTGCCGGCGATCTGGTGCCACAGCTTGCCCTCCGAGATCCGGCGGCAGATCTCCTCTCCGACCGCCCGGGAATAGCGCACGTGGCTGATGACTCCGTTGGCGTCGGGAATCTTGCGGCGGCTCGGTTGCGGCCGCCGCTTGGGTTTCTCACCCATGGTTTGCTCCTGTGGATGGATTTGCAGCCAAATCGGCCGGGGCGCGTTGACTGAACGCCGTTACCCCGTGTGTCTTCGAGAATGTCCGAACCCTATCGCCGCAAAGCCGAGGCCCTGCTCCAGGAGGCGTCCCGCACGCCGAACATGAAGGAGCGCGGCCGCCTGATCGACGAGGCCATGCACTGGCACCGTCTGGCCCTCGACGCCCACGAGCACGACGACGGGCGCACCAACGACAATCGGGATGACCTCGCCGACCTGAACGCCGACCGCGAGGCCGACGGGCGCGGCTGAGCCCTCGCCGCGCGGCCAGGCGACGTCAGCGAGGCCGCGTCTCGCGCACGTGCGCCACCGCCGCCGCCAGCATGCGGTCCTCGGCGTCCCCGATGGGCTGGCGCGCCAGCGGCGTGTCCGGGACCACGCCGCGCAGGGTCTCGTCGCCGCTGGGGCGCACGAACCAGCTCTTCGGGTAAGAGACGCTGTAGCCGGTGTGCGGCAGCTCGAAGTGGACGGTCGAGGCGTAGGTCGTCGGCACGTCCGCGGTCTCCTCGCCCAGCACCGTCCCGAAGCCGTAGTCCTGGATCAGGGCCGCCACGGAGGTGGCGTTGGAATAGCTGTGGCGGTTCACCAGCGCCCACACCCGCCCCTCGTAGCGGCGGCCGGCCCGCGGCGGCGTCAGCGGGATCTCGAAGGCGTAGCGGACGCCGTTCGGCTGGGCCGCCTCGGCCGCCATCAGCCGCGCCAGCATCCGGTCGGGCGCCGGATCCTCCGCGCGCTGGCGCGCATACCAGGCCTTGGTCGGCGCGCTCGCCTTCAGCATGAACCGCGAGGCGAACCGGAACGGCCGGTCGGCGAACCAGGCGACCATGGCGTCGCTGAAGCTGTTGTCCCCGCCGGGATTGTCGCGCAGGTCGACGATCAGGTCCGAGGCTCCCGACGTCAGGATCGTCCCGAACGCCGGGTCCAGGAAGGCGCGGTAGGCGCTGTCCTCGTACGAGGGAGACGGTCCGGCCGCGTCGGCCGCGGTGTTCATAAATGGTCCGGGCCGCAGATAGGCGATCCCATCCCCCAGCAGCCTCACCTCGCGGGCGTTGAAATCGGCGCCGATCCGGGGCGTCGGATGCGCCCGCCCGATCTCGCCGAGTTGCGGATAGGTCACCGCCGCGACCCGGCGCCGGACCACCGCCCCCTCAGGCCCGCGAACCGTCACCGTCAGCGCGTCCCGCTCGCCCAGCTCGACCCACAGCAGGGCCGGGAAGCTCTCCTCCATCTGCGCGTGGGCCATGTAGGGCCGCTCGGCCGAGACATAGGCGCCCAGCCGCTCCAGCCAGGCGTGGGCGGGCTCGCCCTCGATCGCCAGCAGTTCGGTCCCGGCGGTCAGCTCGCCAGCAGCGTCCGCCGTTCGCGTCAGGCGGACGCGCGTCCCGTCCACGCGGACGAAGATCGGCAGGAAGGTCCCGCCCGCGCGGATGTGGGCGACGAACTCTTCCGCCGGCGCCTCCAGGCGGGCATGGCCGATCCGGCCGTAGGCGGCGAGCTTCTGCAGCGTCCCGGCCGCCTCGCGACGCGTCAGCGGCCGGTCGACCGCGGCCGTCAGGCGCGCCAGCTGCGCCTCGTACGCGGCGCGGCTGCGATGGGCGAACAGGTCGTAGTGGCCCGCCTCCAGCGTCTCGTAGAGGTGGCGCAGGTCCGCCCGCACCGCCTCCGCCGGCAGCAGGCCGGCAGGGTCCGGCGCCTGCGCCCGCACCGCCCGCCCCGCGGCGGCGGGAGCGGCGCCGGCGGCGGCCAGGAGGGCTAGGGACCGGCGGCGCGTGAAGCTTGGCATATTTCGCAGTAGCCCTCCCCGCCGGCCGCTTCAACAGCGGTGGACTCGCCGCCGGGGACTCAGCCCCGCGCCGCCGCCTCCAGCGCCGCGATGTCCAGCTTGACCATCTTCAGCATCGCCTCGGCCACCCGCTTCGCCTTCGCCGGGTCGGGATCGTTCATCAGCTCGCCCAGGCGCCGTGGCGCGATCTGCCACGACAGCCCCCAGCGGTCCTTCAGCCAGCCGCACTGCTCCACGCTCCCGCCGTCCTTCAGGGCGTCCCACAGCCGGTCGATCTCCTCCTGGGTGTCGCACTCCACCATGATCGAGAAGGCGTGGTTGAAGGGGTCCAGCGGCCCCGCCTCGATGGCGCGGTAGTCCTGGCCGCCCAGGGTGAAGGCCATGATCTTGACGCTGCCGGCCGGCCCGCCCGGATTGTCGGCCATCACCGCCGACCGCTCCGTGATCCGCGAGCCGGGGATCAGCGAGGTGTAGAGGCCGATCGCGGCCTCCATGTCCGTCTCGAACCACAGATGCTGGGTGACCTTCATCGCCTCGTCCTTTCGTCCGATGCGGCGCCGCGCCTCGACGTCCGTCGCTCCCAAGGACGCACGACGCCGCCGCGTCCCGACATCCCTCGCTCCGCTCGGGCCCTCTCCATCTCCCTTCCCTCTCCCCCGGCGCGCAGCGCCGAGAGGGAGGGCGGTGAGAGGGCCGGCGCGCACCGCGCGCCGGAACCGCATCCGCCAACGCTGGCGGGCCCGCTCTCCTATCCCACGCCCGGCCCGGGCCGCACCTCCACGTCCCGCGCCGTAACTGGGCCGCCGCATTCCGAGCAGGTGGTCACCGGCTGGAAGTCGCAACCGCAGGTCCTGTGCCGGTGCAGCAGGGGCGGCCCCGCCTCGCCGGCATAGTAGGCGTCGCCCCAGTGGACGATCGCCATCAGCACCGGATGCAGCGCCAGGCCCTTCTCGGTCAGCCGGTACTCGTGCCGCAGCGGCCGGTCCTGGTAGGCCTCGCGCCGCAGCACGCCCTCGTCGGTCAGCCGCTTCAGCCGGTCGGCCACGATGCTGCGCGAGATCCCCAGCCGCCGCTCGAAATCCTCGAACCGCCGCACGCCCAGGAAGCAGTCGCGCAGCAGCATCAGGGTCCAGCGGTCGCCGATCACCGCCACCGACCGGGCGACCGAGCACGGCGCCTCCGACAGTTCGCTCCACTTCATCCGACGCGCTCCTGCGGTTCGCGCCATCGTCCCATTGACTCAGTTCGGATTCAATACGAACGTCCGTCCAGATTTCGAACGGAGCGTCCGCCATGTCCGACCCCGGAGGGGCCTGCCTGGTCGTCGGCGTCGGCGACGGCCTCGGCTCGGCCATCGCCCGCGCCTTCGCCGCCGAGGGTCTCGCCGTCTGCATGACGCGCCGCCCGCGACGCCTCGAGGCGCTGGAGGCCCTGGCCCAGGATATCCGCGAGGCCGGCGGCCGGGCCCACGCCTATGGCGTCGACGCCCGCTCCGAGGACGAGATGGCCGCCCTCTTCGCCGCGATCGAGCGCGACGTCGGCCCGCTCGAGGTCGTGGTCTTCAACATCGGCGCGAACGTCCGCTTTCCCATCCGCGAGACCACCGCCCGGGTGTTCCACAAGGTCTGGGAGATGGCCTGCTTCGCCGGCTTCCTCGCCGGCCGCGAGGCCGCCAGGGTCATGGTCCCGCGCGGCCGAGGCACGATCCTCTTCACCGGCGCCACCGCCAGCGTGCGCGGGCGCGACGGCTTCGCCGCCTTCGCCGCCGCCAAGCACGGCCTGCGCGCCGTGGCCCAGAGCATGGCCCGCGAGCTCGGCCCGGAAGGGATCCACGTCGCCCACGTGGTCATCGACGGCGGGATCGACGGGACCTTCATCCGCGAGAACCGGCCCGACGCCGAGGCCGCCCTGGCCCGCGACGAGATCCTCCGTCCCGAGGACGTCGCGCTCAACTACGTGGCCCTGCACCGCCAGCCGCGCTCGGCCTGGACCCACGAACTCGACCTGCGCCCCTGGCGCGAAGCCTTCTGAAGGGAGCCCCCAGTGGCCCAACCCGCGCCCCGCCCCGCGATCGACTTCGTCTTCGACTTCGGCAGCCCCAACGGCTACCTGGCCTGGAAGGTGCTCCCTGCCCTCGCCGCCCGCGCCGGCGCCGAGGTGAACCTGATCCCCTGCCTGCTGGGCGGCATCTTCAAGGCGACGGGCAACCGCTCGCCGATGGAGGCCTTCGGCGAGGTGAAGGGCAAGCTGGCCTACGAACAGCTCGAGACCCGCCGCTTCGTCGAACGGCACGGCCTCACGGCCTTCCGGTTCAACCCGCGTTTCCCGGTCAACACCCTCCTGATCATGCGCGGCCTGGTCGCCGCCCGCCGCATCGGCGCGGACGTCGGCGAGCGCTACCTGGAGGCCGTGCTCGCCGCCATGTGGGAGGCCGGCGAGAAGATGGACGATCCCGAGGTCGTGGCCCGGGTGCTCTCCGCCGCCGGCCTCGACGCTGCCGCGATCCTCGCCGCCACCCAGGACCCGCAGGTCAAGGCCGAGCTCGTCGCCAACACCGAGGCCGCGGTCGCCCGCGGCGCCTTCGGCGTCCCGACCTTCTTCGTCGGCGAGGAGATGTTCTTCGGCAAGGAGCGCCTGCCCCAGGTGGAGGACGAGGCCCGCCGCGCCGCTGGAGTGTCCGCATGAGCCACCCGTTCGACGAGGCCGTCGCCCTGAAGGCCTTGGGCGAGGGCCGCTACGCCGGCGCCACCAGCCCCGCCTACTGGAACATGGCCGGGCCCTTCGGCGGGGTCACCGCCGCCGTCCTGCTGCGCGCCGTGCTGGAGGAGCCCGCCCGCCGCGGCCGGCCGCTCGCCCAGACCGTCAATTTCTGCGCCGCGATCGCGCAGGGCGCCTTCGAGATCGCCGTGCGCCTCGTCCGCGACGGCCGCTCGACCCAGCACTGGAACGTCGAGCTGACCCAGGGCGAGGTCGTCGCCGCCACCGCCAGCATCGTCACCGGCCCCAGCCGTGAGACCTGGAGCCATCTGCCGGCCTCTCCGCCGTCGATGACGCCGGCCGCGGACCTCCCGCCGATGCCGACCGAGGGTCGGCCCGGCTGGCTCGGCCGCTACGAGATGCGCTTCGAGCGCGGCGCCGCGCAGCCCGGCGACGCCCGCCCCGATGCGCCGGCCTCGGCCGAGAGCCGCCTGTGGATCCGCGACGTCCCCGCCCGGCCGCTCGACTATCCCGCCCTCGCCGCCCTCGCCGACGCCTTCGTCGTCCGCATCCTGCAGGTGCGCGGCGACGTGCCGCCGGTCGCCACCGTCACCCTCTCCACCTACTTCACCGCCGACGAGGCCGAGATGGCCGCCCAGGCCGACCGGCCGCTGATCGGCGTCGCGGGCGCGCGCATCTTCCGCCACGGCTTCAACGACCAGTCCGCCGAGCTGTGGTCCGACGCCGGCGCCCTGCTGGCCGTTTCGCACCAGCTCGTGTGGTTCAAGGCCTGAACACCCCGCCGGGCTCCTTCGTCGGATTTCGACAAAACTCCCACTCCGGTGGTGCTAGGCTCGCCAGATCGCCGGCTGGGAGTTTTTTCCAGGCGCCGGCGGCTGAGAGACGCGGGGCCGGGCGCCTCCATGCTCCCGCCTGCGACGCGGAGTGCTCTCGATGGCCGGAGACGTTGAATTCCTGGATCTCGCGCGCCAGGCGCGCCGGCGCCCCCCTGCGCCCGCTCCTGCACGCGCCGCTGCGGCGGGCGCCTATGTCCGGCGGGCCGAGGACGCCCTCATCCTCCTCTCCGGCCTCGACGAGCTGGGCGAGCGCGCCGCCGTCTGCCGCATCGCCGAGGCCTGGCTCGCCCTGGCCGAAGCCCAGCTCGACAAGCCTGGCGGCTGACCGCCACCGGAACGACCGCCCACCGCCGGGCGCGTGAACCGACGCCGGCCGGGTGATCGCCAGCGCTCTTGCATTCTTGTCTCGACGCCGGCTCGGCGGGGGGTCAGCGGATGAAGTAGCCGGTCACCTTCCAGGCCGAGCCCTCCCGCGCCAGCACCACCGTCTCGGTGGCCCCACGCAGGTTGGTGAAATCGGTCGTGAACTGCACGATCTTGTAGTCCCCGTCCGGCGCGCCGGGCAGCGACGTGGCGTTGCTCACGCTCCTGAGGCTGCGCGACGAGACGCTTCCGAGCTGCCGCCGCAGAGGCTCGATCGTCGCGGCCCAGCCCTTCTGGGTGAGGGCCGACCGGAACATCCCGCCGGACTGCGTCCAGCTCTCGCCCCAGCGCCGCTCGTCCAGCAGCTCCGCCCACGCCCGGGCGGCGTCCGCCCCCGCCTTGTCGGACGCCGCGTCCGGCGCCGGACGCGCGGCCGGCGTGGCGGCGGGGGCTCCGCGGTCGGCGACGAGGGTTGTCGCCAGGTAAGCTGCGGCCAGGATCGCCAGCATGATGACCATTCCTCCGATGAGCCAGGCGACGGGTCCGCCCGAGCGCCGGCGCTGATGGGAGGGCTGGTGTCCCAGGCCATCGCCGGCGGCGACGACCCTCATTTCCGTGTCCCCAAGGATTTTGGGGCCGGCGCCTTCGTGCCGGGCGAGCAGCCTCGCCGCCTCCCGGCTGCTGGTGACGCCGAGCTTTCGCCGCGCCTCGCGCAGCCGCTCGTTGACGGTGTGGACGGACAGCCCCAGAGCCCCGGCGACGGACTTGGCGTCATGGCCGACCAGCAGAAGTCGCAGCGTCTCCTTCTCCCGCTCCGTCAGACCGCCAAGTCGCTCGTCCATCCCGCAGCGCCGCCCCTCTCCAGCTCGCCCCAGCCTAGGCTGCGCCGGGCGGGGGTTCCACCGGGATGGTGCGCCGCGATCCACCCCAAGCAGACCTTGAGGGCGCCGGCCGGGGCCGCCAAGCGCTGAACGTCAGCAATGGGTGGATTGCGGACGTTTCGAGCGCCTCCGACCGATGCGCCTACGTCAAGCCGCCCGCAGGCAAGCGCTAGTGGCGCCCCGGAGCCGCCACGAGGCCCTGTTCCAAATTATGGAATGCGGCCGAGATGTTCTCTTCTGGGTGGGCCTTGCAGTATTCATCCAGGAACTTGCCGATCTCACGATCCGACTTCCCCTTCAGCAAATCGGCACGCCCTTTTTGGTTGAAGCGGAGAAGCGCACGGGTGTGCAGAATCATCGTGAGCCTTAACAGGCGGCCGCGACCTTCCTTGGTCCAACGAGCACAGTCCATCGGCGTCGCTTCCGCAGCCACCCGGTTCTGGCCGTAGGCTTCTTGGCTGCAAACGATCAGGGCCGTAGCGATCACTGCTGTCCGCCACATGATCAGTCTCCTCGGGCGGACGGCGTAACGTTGCCGCCGGTACAGCTCAAGCTTGGCACGCCTCCCCCGAGAGGTCGGCAATGGGTCGCAAACTGACGTTCAGGGGGCTAGCCCGCTGGTGTTCGAGAGCGCGTAATGAAGCCGAACGCAGCCCCGGTCCAACGCCTGCGCGCTGAGGAGCCTAGGGCTCGCCTGGAAACCGGTCGCCGGAAAGAGCGGCGTACCGCCGCCGATCAGCTCCGGCATGACATAGATCTCGATCTCTTCGAGCGCGCCGCGCTCCAGGAAGGCCATCTGGAGCCGCCCACCGCCGAGCATCCAGACGTCCCCATCGTCCAGGCCCTGCAACTCGGCGATCAACGAGTCGACGTCGCTGCGCGTCTCGAGAGCCCCTTTCGGCTCAGTGATCGGTCTGGACGTGACGACGATCACTCGCTGCTGCCCGTATGCCCAGGGCGCCGGGTCCTTTGCGATGAAGTCGTAGGTTCCGCGACCCATGACGACGGTGCGGATCCGCTTCAGGAACTGGCTGTAGTCGTGTTCCCCAAGATCCATCCCGTCATATCGAAAGAGCCAGTCCAGGCGATCTCCCGGCGCCGCGATGAAGCCGTCGAGGCTCGCTGCAATGTAGCCCAGGATCCTCGCCATCCGCTTCCCCTTCGCTTGTTTATAAACGATCGTTCGGTTATAAATAGGCGATGGCCCGGGGCAAGACGGTTTCCGACGACCTCCTCCTGGACAGGCTCATGGCCGCCATGATGGCGCACGGCCCTGCGGATCTCTCGTTCGCCAAGGCGGCGAACGCGGCCGGCCTCGCCGCCGCAACTCTGGTTCAGCGCTTTGGCGCCCGTGACAGAATGGTGGAGGCTGTCCTCCTGCGAGCGTGGGATCAGCTGGATGAAGCCACGGCTGCTGCCGATGCGCGGGCTTCGCCTGATCCTGCGGGAGCGATTGAGCTGCTATTGCGCCTGACGAACTCAGACGCTGCCGAGTTCGACTTCACGGACGGCCTTCTCCTGCTGCGCGAGGACATCCAGAACCCTGTCCTGCGCGCTCGAGGCGCTCAATGGGGCCTGCGCCTGGCTGAAGCGCTAGGTCGCAGGCTTAGCGGTGACGCTGATCGCGCGACCCAGCTTGGATGGCAGATGGCGAGCCTCTGGCAAGGAACCCTCCTCTGGTGGGCCTTCCGGCGGGATGCCAAGCCGGAGGTGAAGGTGCGGGAAATCCTCGAGGATTGGAGCCGAACCGCCGGCCTCCTCCCGCCAGGCCCCCAGCGGCCAGGATAACAGGGCAGCGAGTGGTGGCAGGCCGCGGCCATTTTCGGGCAAGGATCGATTGCAGCCGCACGCTCCCGCGCCGAAAGGCAGACCTTTTCAACGTCCGCCTCCGACCCATTGCGGACGTTCGCAACGGCCTGGCTGAGCTACGGCTTCGGCGCTTCGGCGCGGACCGTCAGGGCGGCGAGCAAGGCCGCCGCCGGGGCCAGTATGGCGAGATAAGGCCACCAGTTCGCGATGATCGGGCGCAGGGGCAATCCGGTCGCGGCCGCGATGGCGAGCATGACGGCGGCGAATCCCGCTCCCGTTCCGACGAGCGCGGCGCTGCCTCGGCGCCAAGGGACGCTGTACGACCGGCTCAGGACAAGGCTGAGCGCGAACCACGCGCCGGTGATTGCGGCGGCGGAGATGAGACCGTTGGTGAGGGCGAACCGGAAGATGGGCTGCTGCACGTGCAGAGGGCCCATCGTGCCCCAGGCGAGAAATCCCGCTAGGCGGAGGCCTCCGGTGATTAGGAACCACGATACTCCGATAAAGGCCGTCCGTCGAAGGCTGGGGCCGCCGGTCGCCTCGTCGCTCCAGGCGATCATGCCCAGGGCCGCTAGGAGCGCGCCGCCACCTCCAAGGGCCACCCAATGGAGCGCCAGCTGCGGCCAGAACGGGAGGCCATAGTCGAAGCCAGGATAGTCGATCTGTGGAGCGCCGACTTCCGGCGTGATGTCGACGACGCCGCTCAGGAACATCGCGCCCAGCAGCAGAAGGAGCAGCGAAACAAGCTTCCGCAGCGAACGCCCGATCATCCGTTCTCCCCCCAAGCCGCCAGCAGCTTAGCTGTGGAGCGTCCCCTTTCCACCCTTCCGCGAAGTTCGGGGTGTCCGCTCTGAGCGGTCGCGGGGTCGCTGCGGGCGGCCGGTCACATTGGCGACGGATGGCCAAGTGGGCCGCGGCCCGCATCCAGGCGCCGAGGCGCGGAAGGAGCCCGCGAGAAACCCCCAAAGAACCCCCAAGGAACCCCGGGCGGCCGGGGCCGGTTGGACGGAGGACCTTCGAAAGGATCTCCCATGACAGCCGACAACGACAACGCCGACCGCGACGCCGGGACCGCCGACGACGGCGGCCGAGGCGGCGATCCCAACCGGCAGGGCGGCGCTTCCAAGCCCGGCCACCTCTCGCCGCAGATCGACATCCGCGGCGGCAAGAGCGAGAAGGGCGGCCAGATCGCCCAGGATCCCCAGCAGTCCAGCGGCCAGGGCGGCCAAAGCTGACCGGCCAAGGCTGGCAGGACCGGAGCTGGCAGGACCGGAGCTGGCAAGGCCAGGCCTGCCACCCGCCTGCGGGGGCGAACGCGCGGACCGCAACCGCCCCCTCCCCCTCCCCCTCATCCCGGAGGACGGGGGGATCCAGGCGGCCTCGCCGACCCGCGGCGAACCTGCCGCGGGCCGGCCCAGGCCCGCTTGGACCCGTTCGGGGCTGTCTTACGCGCACTCCTGGAGGCTACCGAAATCCTGGCGAATTCACGCGGGAATGTCAAGAACAAAATGCGAACGCGTCAGCCCCGCGCCAGGATGCTGAGGGCGACGCGCAGCACCGCCTCCAGCCGCGCGCCGTACCGGTCGCCGCCGGCGGCCTCGCGCGGCGTCATCTCCTCGCCGCAGACCAGGTCGCAGGCCGAGACCATCTCCGACTGCATCAGGAGGCTCCGCCGGTAGGCCGCCAGCAGGTCGCGGGCCTGGGCGGTCCCGTGCGCCTGCGAGAGCAGGGCCTTCAGCGACTGTCCCGCCGGCTGGCCGCCCTGGGGCCGGGCCTCCAGCGTCGACGGGATCGCCGGATCCTGCCGCGCGCGCCGGTAGGCCGCGCCGTAGCGCTTCCCTGCCGCCACCTCCTCGGCGCTCAGCCGCCCCTTGCGACCCAGCCACTCCAGCCCCGTCTGCCGCTGGTAGGGCTTGGCCCGCATCGCCCGCCCCGGGGGCTGCGCGATGGCCGCCCCCCGCCCGCGCTCCAGCGCCACCGTCTCGGCCACGCCGTCCATCACCGCCCGCGCCTCGGCGCGCGCCTTCGCCTGCCGCTCCAGCCGCAGCAGCCTCGTCCTGTCCATGTCCCGTGCTCCTCAGCGGCGCGCGCCGCGCGCCACCACCGCGTCGGCCAGGCGGTAGACCGCCTCGCCCGCCTTCCGCTCGCCCTCGATCACCACCAGCCCGGCGGCCGTGTGCGCCAGCAGCTCCTTCAGGAACTGGGCCCGCTGGTCCGGCGGGCGGCGGCTCAGGGCGCGGGCCACCAGGGCCGCCGCGCCCTCGGCCCGGCCGCTCACGGCGTCAGCGCCGGATAGCCGCCCTGCCCCAGCACCGCCGCCACATGGGCGCCGTGGCGGGCGAACCGCGGCCGCATCGCATCGGCCCCGCGGCCAGGGGGCTTGGCCTGGAACAGCGCCTCCAGCACCCTCGCCTTGCCGGGCGGAAGGCCCAGCTCCGTCGTCGCGCGTCCCGCCGAGGCCCCGCCTCGCCGCAGGTTCGCATAGGCCTCTCCGGCCCAGGTTTCGTGCATCGCCATGCTGCAATGTATAAAACCTACGGCGCGGTTGCGCAAAAGATTTCTACAGGTTATCTACAGCGACGAGACGCCACAGGATCTCCCATGGACGGTCGCGCCGAACGCCTGCGCCAGGCCCGCATCGACAAGGGCTTCGAGACCGCCGCTGCGGCGGCCGACGCCTTCGGCTGGAACCGCAACACCTACGCCTCGAACGAGAACGGCAACGCGCCCTTCTCCTACCGGCGCGCCAAGGAATACGCCGCGGCCTTCGGGGTCCGGCCCGAGTGGCTCTACGACGCGGCCGGCGCCATGCGCCCCGCCGCCGAGGGCGGCCTCGCGCCCGTCATCGGCCGCGTGGGGGCCAATCCCGACGGGATCGTCCTCTTCGCCACGGGCCACGACCCCGGCGAGCTCGCCCCGATCCCCCCCGGTGGGACCGACCAGGCCGTGGCGCTGCGGGTCGTCGGCCATTCGATGCGCGGCGTCGCCGACGACGGGGCGCTGATCTACTTCGAGGACCAGCGCACCCCGCCCACCCCCGACATGCTGGGCCACGTGGTGGTGGTCGAGACCGACACCGACGAGGTGCTGGTCAAGCGCCTGCTGCGTGGCTCGCGTCCCGGACTCTACGACCTGGAGAGCGTCGCCGGCCCCACCCGCCAGGACGCCCGGCTCCGCTGGGCCGCGCACATCACGGCGATCATCCCGCCCTTCCAGGCCCGCCGGATCATCCGCGGCGCAGCTTAGATACAGAGAAAGTTGGAGCTGGCCTGTATATAACGTATAGTTCGGTCATGCCCCTCCCGTCCGCCCAGCAAGACGAGGCCTTCCGCGCCGCCGCCCACCGCCGCGATCTGGAGGCGGCCGGGGGCGTGGCCTGGTCGGGTCTTGGCCCCCAGCCCTTCCGCCCCCTGGCCCTGGAGGCCCTGCAGGCGGAGGAGCGGCGGCGTCGCGAGCGGCTGGCCGCCTGGCGGACCAGCGCGACGGGCCGCGCCCTGGCCGCCCTCGCCGAGGTGGAGCGTCAGGCGGCGGCGATCCGCGCCGCCCTCGCTCGCGATCCGGACCAGGCGCTCCCGGGCCCCGCAGCGGCTCTCGCGGCCGCGGCCGAGACGGTCCGCCGGACGCTCGCCCGCTAGCGCTTGCCAAGCCTGCCGTCGGCGGGCCACCTCAGGGCATGTGCAACGAGTACCGCCTCGAGCGCTCGCTGGACGAGCTGCTGCAGGAGTTCAGCCAGCTTCGCATCCCGCTGGAGTGGGAGGGCGGCGCGCCGAACCTCGAGCCCCGCGTCTCGATCCGCCCCACCGACAGGGCGCCGGTGATCGTCGGGCAGGACGGGGCGGCCGTGCTGAAGCAGCTCGCCTGGGGCTTCCCGCGGCCCAAGGGCGGGCCGGTGATCAACTTCCGCTCGGAGGGCCGCCAGTTCCCGAACGGCCGCTGCCTGATCCCGGCCGACGGCTTCTACGAGTTCACCGGGACGAAGAGCCCCAAGTCGAAATGGCTGTTCGAGGCCGCCGAGGGTCCGCTGTTCGCGATCGCAGGCCTAATCCGCGAGGATCGCTTCACCATGCTGACCTGCGCGCCGGGGCCGGACATCGCGCCCTACCACGACCGCCAGATCGTCATCGTGCCGAAGAAGGACTGGGCCGCCTGGCTGGGCCCGCCGGAGGAGCAGCCGCCGATCGGCCCCCTCCCGGCCGGCAGCCTGACGGTCACCCAGGTGCGCTAGGGCAGATCCTCGGCGAGAATCGCCATCTCGAACATGAACGAGCCGTCCTCGTCCTCATCCTGGAAGACGACGCCCACGAACTCCTCGCCGATGTAGACCTCGGCGGAGTCCTTCTGCTTGGGACGCGGCACGAGGGTGATCCGCGCATTGGCGAAGGTCCCGCGCAGATGGCCTTCGATCTTGCGGATGGTCTTCTCGTCCACGCCAACGCTCCTTGAGACGGCAAATTCGCGGCGAACCTACCGTCTCGCGGCCCGGCGGGAAACCTTAGATCACGTAGTCGTACACAGCATCGGCCAGCGTGTGGTCCATGCTCTTGGCCGGCTCGTCGCAGGTGGGGCAGTTGACCAGCCGCGCCGGCACGCCCGCCGCGGTGCAGTGCGGCGGCACCGGCTTCAGCACCACCGAGCCCGAGGCCACCTTGGCGTGATCGCCGATGGTGATGTTGCCCAGCACCTTGGCCCCCGCGCCCAGCAGCACGCCGTTGCCGACCTTGGGGTGGCGGTCGCCGCGCTCGGCGCCCGTGCCGCCCAGGGTCACGCCCTGCAGCATCGAGACGTCGTCGCCGATCACCGCGGTCTCGCCGATGACGATTCCGGTGCCGTGGTCGATGAAGACGCCGCGGCCGATGCGGGTGGCGGGGTTGATGTCCACCTGGAACAGCTCGCTCGAGCGGCTCTGCAGGTAAAACGCCAGGGTTTCGCGCCCGGCCTTCCACAGCCAGTGGGCCACCCGGTGCGTCTGGAGCGCCTGGAAGCCCTTGAAGAACAGGAACGGCTGGACATAGCCGCGGCAGGCCGGATCGCGCTCGAACACCGCCTTCAGGTCGGCCTCGGCGATCTCCACCAAGGACGGATCGCTCTCGTAGGCTTCCTCGAGGATGTCGCGGAGCGTCATCGCCCGCAGCTCCTGGTCGCCCAGCTTGCGCGCCAGCTGGTAGGACAGGGCGTCGCCGAGCGTCTCGTGGTTCAGGATCACGGCGGCCAGCAGGCTGGCCAGGGCCGCCTCGCTCTTGGCGGCGGCGTAGGCTTCGTTGCGCAGCGCGGCCCACACGGGGGGCGGCGTGGCGGGGTCCACCACTTCCAGGCGTTGGCTCATCGGTTCCTCCCGACCCATCGGGCTCTCCCTACCCTAGCATCGCCCGCGCGAGGGTGGGCGGCAACGACCCTTCCCGAGCCATATGGTATGCGCGTAGCAGCATCGCCACCGTCAACATGTCGGGCATGTGTCCGGCCAGCGCCGCGTCCAGCACCTCGCGGAACGGCGCGCGGACGACAGCGAGGGACTCGGTGCCGTCCAGCTCGTGGCCGCCGTCCGCCGCCCGAAGGCCCAGCGCCACATAGCCGACGGCCCGCTCGTCAGTGATCGAGTTCGAGAGCTGGGTCCGCATCACCTCGCGCCAGTCGTCGGCTGCGAGCCCGGTCTCCTCGGCCAGCTCGCGCCTGGCCGCCTCCAGCGGGTCCTCGTCGCGCGGCGCGCCGCCCTCGGGAATCTCCCAGCTGTAGTCGGCGTGCGGCAGGCGGTGCTGGCCGACCAGCGTCACCGAGCCGTCGTCGTGCAGGGGCAGGACCGCCACCGCCACGTTCTTGAAGCCGACCACCCCGTACAGCGCCGGACGGCCCGTCGGCGCGATGGCGTCGTGCTCGGCGACCCGGATCCAGGGGTTGTCGTACACCACCCGGCCCTCGCCGCGGATCCAGCGTTTTCCATGGGGCGCCAGCCAGGCGGGCGTGTCGGGCATCTCTGTCACCTCGCCTTGCGGAACGCACGGGCGAGCCCATAAATCCACGGCTCTATCGTTTTCCTAAACGCCAAGGCCTCCTCATTGAGCTCTGACCTGCCGCCCGTCCCGGAGTTCGGCGCCCCGCTTCCCATCGCCCCCGTCCCGGAGGTCCTGCGCTTCCTGGCGCTCCGCCGCTCGGCCCCCGCCCTGACGCTGGCCGAGCCCGGCCCCTCCTCGGACCAGCAGGGCGACCTCCTTCGCCTGGCCGGCCGGGCGCCCGACCACGGCAAGCTGTCGCCCTGGCGCTTCGTCCTGCTGGAAGCCGAGGCCAAGACCGCCTTCGCCGACCGGCTCGAGGCCCTCGCGCGCGGCCGGGGCGATGCGACCCAGGCGGCCAAGCTGGGCAAGCTGCGGACGCCGCCCCTGGCGATCGTGGTCGTCTCGCGGGTGAAGCCCGGGGCGATTCCGGAATGGGAGCAGGTGCTGTCGGCGGGCGCGGTCTGCACCAACCTGCTGAACGCCGCCCAGGCCATGGGCTACGGCGCGAACTGGATCACGGATTGGTACAGCTTCGATTCCGAGGCGCAGCGGGTCCTCGGCCTGGCCGAGCACGAACGCGTCGCGGGGTTCATCATGATCGGGACGCCCCGGGAGCCGCCGCTGGAGCGCGAGCGGATGGACGTGGGCAGCCTCGTCACCCGCTGGAAGCCCTGAGCCCCACAGCCCAGACACACAGCGGCCGGACGGCGCGCCGCGCCGCCCGGCCTGAGGTGACACGCCCGAGGAGAGTTGGGCAAGATCACCTATAGGCCTCAACGCCCCTTTTGGGAAGCCCGAACAGGCTTAGCGGCCCGCACGCGCCCCTTTTCGCCTCAGGCGAGAGTAGGCGGCTTGAAGCGGCGGCCGGCCGAATTCTGGCGCGGGTCCCGAATATTCCATCCGTCGCCCGACGCGGCGCTCAGATATCCGAGTAATCGCAAGCTGTCGGGTCCGATATACGTGGCGTCTATGCCGCGTCTACGCTCACCCGCGGCCGCGATATGGCGCGACGCCTTGGTCGGGTAGCCAAAGACCTTCCGGCGCCGGGCCGGTTTGCCAGAATACGTCGATGGGGATGCCGCCGCGGGGGTACCAGTACCCGCCGATCCGCAACCACTGCGGCGCGAGCTCGGCCACCAGCCGCTTGCCGATCGCCACGGTGCAATCCTCGTGGAATGCGCCGTGGTTACGGAACGAGGCCAGGTAGAGCTTCAGCGACTTGGATTCCACCAGCCACTCGCCGGGAACGTAGTCGATCACCAAGTGGGCGAAGTCGGGCTGCCCCGTCACCGGGCACAGCGAGGTGAACTCCGGCGCCGTGAACCGGACGAGGTAGGTCTCGCCCTTGTGCGGATTGGGCACGCGCTCGACCACCGCGGCCTCGGGGCTGTCGAAGCCCCGCACGTCGCGGCCGAGCTGGCTCAGGTGGGTCTCTTCCATGGGCGCGCCTTTACCCGCTACTAGGGGCGCTAACAACACGCGCAAGGGAGAGCGACATGGCGGCCGGCGGGGACTTCCAGGACTTCGTGGTGGTGGTGACCGGCGCCTCGACCGGGCTCGGCCGGGCGATCGCCGTCGAGGTGGCGCGCCGCGGCGCCAAGGCCGTGGTGGTCAACTACGCGCGCAGCGCCAGCGAGGCCGAGGAGACCGCCGCCCTCGTGCGCGCCGAGGGCGCCGAGGCGGTGCTGGTGCAGGGCGACGTCGCCTCGGACGAGGATTGCCGCAAGATCGCCGCCGCCGCCCAGCCGTTCGGCCGCATCGACGCCCTGTTCAACAATGCGGGCACGACCCGCTTCGCCGCCCACGGCGACCTCGACGCGGTCTCGGCGCAGGACTTCCTCGACCTCTACGCCGTCAACGTGGTGGGCGCCTACCAGATGGTCCGCGCGTGCCGGAGCCTGCTCGAGGCCGCCCCCCGCCCCGGCGCGGTCGTGAACACGGCCTCCATCGCCGGCGTCACCGGGATCGGCTCCTCGATCCCCTACGCCGCCTCCAAGGGCGCCATGACCACCATGACCCTGTCGCTGGCCCGGGCCCTGGCCCCGAAGATCCGCGTGAACGCCGTCTGCCCCGGCTTCATCGACACGCCCTGGTTCGGCAAGGGCATGCCGGACGCCGCCGTCGACCGCGTGCGGGCGAACGCCGAGGCCTCGACGCCGCTGCGGGCGGCCTCCACCCCCCAGGATATCGCCGAGGCGACGGTGTTCCTGGCCGCGCCGGCCTCGCGCCACGTCACCGGCGAAACCCTGCTGGTGGACGCCGGCATGCACCTCGGCTACGCGCCGACCGTGGCGCGCTAAGCAGGGTGCGGTGCAGGCTGCGGGCGGGTTCTGCCCAATTTCCCGGCGCCGGCCACGTTGGGCGCACAAAGTTCGCTCAGCCCCTGCCGAGCTGCGCCATGGGTGATGCTGCGCGTTGATCTGCCTGACCGCCGCTCGCGACCATGCCGGCGCACGATCCAACCGAGGTCGGATCGGAGACATAAGGGGATAGACCAAAATGAATAAGCTCAAGGTGTCGCTTCTCGCCGCCCTCGGCACAATGGCGTTTTCCGGCGTGGCTCACGCCCAGGACGAAGGCCCTGTCTCGCTGTCCTTCAATCTCGGCGCGGCCACGGAGTACGTGTTCCGCGGGGTCAGCCAGACCGACGAGGATCCGCAGGTGTTCGGCGGCGTCGACGCCACCTTGGGCTCGATCGGCTACGCCGGGGTCTGGGCCTCGAACGTCGACTTCGGCGATTCCACCGACGCCGAGTTCGACCTCTATGCGGGCGTGAAGCCCACCGTCGGCGCGGTCACCCTGGACATCGGCGTGATCTATTACGGCTACCTCGACCAGCCCTCGGGCGCCGACTACGACTACTGGGAAGGCAAGGTCGCCGCCTCGGTGCCGGCCGGCCCGGCCACCTTCGGCGCGGCGGTCTACTATTCGCCCGACTTCACGGCCAACACGGGCGACGCCTGGTACTACGAGGCCAACGCGACCTTCCCGATCCCGAGCAGCCGCTTCGTGGTCAGCGGCGCCATCGGCCACCAGACGATCGAGGAAGCCTCGGACTACACCACCTGGAACCTCGGCGTCGGCTTCTCGCTGACCGACAACCTGGGCTTCGACGTCCGCTATTTCGACACCGACGGGCACGAGTTCGGCAAGCTGTACGACAGCCGCGTCGTGGCCGGGTTGAAGCTCGCTTTCTGAGCGCAGCGCACCGCACAGGACACGTCCAGCCGCCGCGGAGCCTCCGCGGCGGCTTTTCGTTTGCACCCGCAGGCGCCGGTTCTTAAGGTTATGCGCCTACCCCGAACGCGCCGGACATAGGGCCGCGGCGGGGGCGTTCCCGGCCGGGCGCTCCGGCGTATGGTCTGCGAATTCGGAAGGTTAGGCGGAGTGCGACGCATGGAGCGTGTGGCTTTCCGGGCCCAGACCGTCGTCGCCGACGTCGCTCTCGCCGCCCTCGCCTTCGCCCTGGCCTTCATCGTCGCGCGCACCCAGCCCGTCTTCGCGCTCGACGACCTGCCGCTGACGCGGTTCCTGCAGCTCACCTTCGTCTACGGCGCCATCGCCGGCGTGTTCGCCCTGCTCTTCCGGCGCGAACTCTCGCCCTGGCGCTACGTCTCGATCCCCGACGTCCTCGTGCTGGCGCGCAGCGCCCTGCTGACGGTCGGCGTCTTCCTGCTGGGCGTCTTCGTGCTGAACCGGGCCCAGGGATTGCCCCGCTCGGCGCTGTTCATGGCGCCGATGTTCCAGATGGTCTTCTCCATGGGCGTGCGGATCGTCCGCCGGGCGCTGCACGAACACGCCCTGGACAGCTTCTCGCCGCTCAAGACGGTCACCGACCGGATGGCCCAGGCGCCGACCCTGCTGCTGATCGGGCCGCCCTCGCTGGCCGACACCTACCTGCGCGACGTCGCGCGCAGCCACGACCGCACCTACACGCCCGTGGGCATCGTCACGACCGAGAAGCGCGACGTGGGTCAGCAGGTCCGCGGCGTCTGCATCCTCGACACCCTGGAGCGTCTGGACGAGGCTCTGGCCGAGCTGCGCCGCTGGAACCGCTACCCGCGGGCGATCCTGTTCCTCGAGGAGCCGGCGCGCCTGAAGGGCCTCACCGCCGACCAGCTCGGCCGGCTGAAGAACGACGGCATCCGCCTGCTGCGCCTGCCGTCCATCGTCGAGCTGCCGCAGCACGACAGCGTCACCCTGCTGCCGATGCGCGACATCAACATCGAGGAGCTGCTGGCCCGCGACCCCATCGAGCTGGACCGGGGGGCGATCGCCAAGCTGATCCGCGGCCGGCGCGTGCTGGTCACCGGCGCCGGCGGCTCGATCGGCGCCGAGCTGTGCCGCCAGGTGGCCGCCTTCGACTGCGCGCACCTGACCCTGCTCGACATCTCCGAGACCGCGCTGTTCGAGATCGAGCGCGAGATGCGCGAGACCTTCCCGCACATCCCGCGCAAGGCGGTGCTGTGCGACGTCCGCATCGCCCACAAGCTTGAGGCGGCCTTCCGGGCCGAGGCGCCCGACCTCGTCTTCCATGCGGCGGCCCTGAAGCACGTCTCCATGGTCGAGCAGCATCCCAGCGAGGGCGTGCTCACCAACGTCATCGGCACCTGGAACGTGACCGAGGCGGCCAAGGCCTGCGGGGCCGGCCAGATGGTGCTGATCTCCACCGACAAGGCCGTGGACCCGTCGAACGTGATGGGCGCCACCAAGCGGCTCGCCGAGGCGGTGATCCAGGCCCAGCAGTCCAGCGCCAAGGGCACGCGCTTCTCGGCCGTGCGCTTCGGCAACGTCCTGGGCTCGGCCGGTTCGGTGGTGCCGATCTTCAAGTCGCAGATCGAGCGCGGCGGGCCGGTCACCATCACCCATCCCGAGATGGAACGGTTCTTCATGACCATTCCGGAGGCCGCGCAGCTGGTGCTGCACGCCACCGCCACCTCGGCCGAGGGCGAGGCGCGCGACGCCCGGCTGTTCCTGCTCGAGATGGGCGAGCCGGTGCGGATCATGGATCTCGCCCGCCAGATGATCGCCCTCTCCGGCCGCACCCCCGGCCGGGACATCGAGATCGAGATCACCGGCCTGCGTCCGGGCGAGAAGCTGACCGAGGCCCTGCTGGACGAGACCGAGAGCGCGGTCCCCTGCGCGCCCAAGGTGCTGGAGGTGATCACCAACTCGGCCCTGCGGGTCACCCCGGGACACCTGGCCGAGCTGGAGGCCCTGGCCAGCCGCGGCGCCGTGGACGAGGTGCGCGCCGCCCTCTTCGCCCTCGTGGCCCAGGTCCGCGGCGAGAAGCCGGGCGGCGCCCCCAACCTGCGGGTCATCGCCGGCGGCTGAGCCCGCGGCTGGGGCCTCAAGTCCGGCCTCACGCCGGACCTCACGTCGGGGAGTTCATCCCCGGCCCGCCGTCTGCTAAAGGCCGGCCATGGGTTACGCAGCAGGCCTGATCGGCCTTACCGCTCCGATGGCGGCCCTCGCCGCCTACGTCGGCCTCAAGCGGCGCTCCGAGCGCCGCCGACGGCAGGCCCGGCTCGATGCGGCGCGGACCCCTGCGCCTGCGACGCCGCCGCCCGCCGAGGAGAAGGACGCCTTCGACGCCTGGCGCGAGGGTTTCTCCAGCCAGGTCGAGCCGCCCGGCGACGGGAAGGCCTGAAACGAAAAGGCCGCGGGGTGACCCGCGGCCTTCGTCGTCCGGAGGGTGGCCGCCGCGCCTATTCGGCGGCGACGACCTGCTTGGGCGCAGCTTCCTCGAGGCGCTTCACCAGCGCCTCGTACTCGCCCCACAGCGCCTTCGGCAAATGCTCGCCGAACCGCTGGTAGAAATCGGGGATGAGGGCCGCTTCCTGGCCCCAGATCGCGGGATCCACCGTCAGCAGCAGGTCGAGCTGCTGGTCGCTGAGGGTCAGGCCCGACAGGTCCAGGCTCGTCTTCGACGGCACGCGACCGATCGGGGTGTCCACGGCATCGGCCTTGCCCTCCAGCCGCTCGACGATCCACTTCAGGACCCGCGAGTTGTCGCCGAAGCCCGGCCAGACGAACTTGCCGCGCTCGTCCTTGCGGAACCAGTTCACGAAGTAGATCCGCGGCAGCTTGGCCGGATCGGCCTGCTCGCCCATGGCCAGCCAGTGGCCGAAGTAGTCGCCCATGTTGTAGCCGCAGAAGGGCAGCATGGCGAAGGGATCGCGGCGCAGTTCGCCGATCTTGTTCTCGGCGGCGGCGGTGCCTTCCGAGGCGACGTTCGAGGCCATGAAGACGCCGTGAGTCCAGTCGCGCGCCTCGGTGACCAGCGGCACGGCCGAGGCCCGACGGCCGCCGAACAGGATGGCCGAGATCGGCACGCCCGCCGGGTCCTCCCACTCGGGCGCGGCGACCGGGCACTGCGAGGCCGGAACCGTGAAGCGGGCGTTCGGGTGCGCGGCGGGCTCGTCGCTGTCGGGCGTCCACGGACGGCCCTTCCAGTCGATCAGGCGCGCCGGCGGCTCGTCGGTCAGGCCTTCCCACCAGACGTCGCCGTCCTCGGTGAGCGCGACGTTGGTGAAGATGCAGTTCGAATGCAGCGTGGCGATGGCGTTCTGGTTGGTGTTGACGCCCGTGCCCGGCGCCACGCCGAAGAAGCCCGCCTCGGGGTTGACCGCATAGAGGCGTCCGTCGTCGCCGAAGCGCATCCAGCAGATGTCGTCGCCGATCGTCTCGGCCTTCCAGCCGGCCAGCGTCGGCTGCAGCATGGCCATGTTGGTCTTGCCGCAGGCGCTGGGGAAGGCCGCGGCGATGTAGCGGACCTGCCCCTCGGGCGAGGTCAGCTTCAGGATCAGCATGTGCTCGGCGAACCAGCCCTCGTCACGGGCCATGACCGAGGCGATGCGCAGCGCGAAGCACTTCTTGCCCAGCAGCGCGTTGCCGCCGTAGCCCGAGCCGTAGGACCAGATCTCGCGGGTCTCGGGGAAGTGGACGATGTACTTGATCTCGTTGCACGGCCAGGCGACGTCCTTGGCCCCGTCGACCAGCGGCATGCCCACCGAGTGGACCGCAGGAACGAAAAAGCCGTCCTCGCCGAGCTGGTCGAGGGCGGCCTGGCCCATCCGCGTCATGATCCGCATCGATACGGCCACGTAGGCGGAATCGGTGATCTCGACGCCGATGGCGCTGATCTTCGAGCCGAGCGGGCCCATGCAGAAGGGCACCACGTACATGGTGCGGCCGCGCATCACGCCCTTGAACAGGTCCTTCAGGTCGGCCCGCATCTCGGTGGGGTCGAGCCAGTTGTTGGTCGGACCGGCGTCCTCCTGCTTCTCCGAGCAGATGAACGTGCGGCTCTCGACGCGGGCGACGTCGCGCGGGTCGGAGGCGGCGTAGAACGAGTTCGGACGCTTGTCCGGATTGAGGCGCTTGAGGGTGCCGGCGGCGACCAGCTCTTCGGTCAGCCGGTTCCACTCCTCTTCCGACCCGTCGCACCAGACCACGCGGTCGGGCTGGGTCAGCTCGGCGATCTCGCCGACCCATTGGACCAGCTTGGCGTGCTTCGTCGGCGCGGGCGCAAGTCCCGGGACGGTGGGTTGGCTCATAGACGAAAACTCCCTGGCCCCAACTCGGCGCGTGCGGCAGACGCCCCGCACGCTCCTTACACGTGAGCAACTCCTTAACGGCGGAAAGCGCGTCTGCCTACCGCGTGCGCGCCCGTACAGGCTGCGCCGTCGCATCAACGCCCCAGAACGCAAGGCGGACGCGCCGGTTCACGGCCAATTGCACGCCCTCACCCTGGGTGAGGCATCCGCCGACGGACGAATCGCCAAGCCGGTTGGCGGGCCGGTTGGCGGGGCGCTGCGAATGGGGCATGTCTCCCCCATGGCCGGTCGGGGCAAATCGGCGGCGCGCGACCCGCTCCTCGACGTCTATCTGGAGCGGCGGGAGACGCTCGTGCGCTTCCTGGCGGCGCGGGCGGGCTCGCGCGCGGCGGGCGAGGACCTCGCCCAGGAGCTCTACATCCGGATCGCCGGCCGCGATCCGGCCGCCGGCGCGGACAATCCGCTGGCCCTGCTCTACCGGATGGCCCTGAACCTGGCGCTGGACCGCGCGCGCGGCGAGCGCCGCGCCGCGGCCCGCGAGGCCGCCTGGCGCGAGACCGCCCATGCGCGCATCGGGGCCGTGGACGTGGCCGACGAGCCCCCAGCCGACGAGGCGGTGGCCTCGCGCCAGCGCCTGCGCCGGATGATCGAGGCCGTGGCCGAGCTGCCGCCCCAGGCGCAGCGGGCCTTCCGGCTGCACAAGCTGGAGGGCCTCTCGCACGCCGAGACCGCCCGGGTGATGGGGCTGTCCGTGAAGTCCGTCGAGAAGCACGTCAGCGCCGCGCTGAAGTCGCTCACCGCGAAGTTGGGTGCATGATCTACCATAAATTGCATGCCCCGACCGGGGGGCGCATCCTGGCGGCGGCGTCTAGTCAGGTGAAGGGCCGCCGGGGGCGGCTGCGGGAAGGATCATGAACGATCTTCGGCGACAGGCGGACGAGGAGGCTCGCCGCGCGGCGGCGGCCGACTGGCTCGTCCGGCTCGGGGCCGACGATCTGGACGAGGCCGAGGCGCTCGCCTTCGACGCCTGGGTCCAGGCGCCGGACAACGCGCGCGCCTACGATGCGGCGCTCGCCGTCTGGAGCGCCTACGACGCCGAGGCCCCTGCGGTGGCCCAGGGCCTTGCGAACCGGCGCGGGCCGCGCCCCGACCGGCGACGCCTGTGGTTCGCCGCGGGGATCGCCGCCGCCGCCGTGGGCGCCGTCGTGCTGCTGCCCCAGCTCCAGACCCAGCCGCGGACCGACGTCTACGCCACCGGCGTGGGCCAGCACCGCACGGTCACGCTCGCCGACGGCTCCACCCTCGAGCTGAACGCCGCCACGCGCCTGTCGGTCACCCTGCGCCGCGACCGCCGGGACGTGACGCTGGACCAGGGCGAGGCGATCTTCGACGTCGCGCACGATCCTCGCCGGCCGTTCCAGATCGCCGCCGGCGACCGGGCGGTGCGGGTGGTCGGCACCCAGTTCGACGTGCGGCGCCGCGACGGCGAGCTCTCGGTCACGGTGGCGCGCGGCGCGGTCGAGGTGCGGCCGGCCGCCGGCGCGGCGGGTCGGGCCTATCGTCTGCGGCCCGGCCAGCGGCTGGACCACCGCGAGGGCCAGGCCGGGGCCCGGCTGGCGGCCGTCGAGGCGTCGGAGGTGATGTCCTGGCGCACGGGCCGGCTCGTCTACCGCGACCAACCTTTGCGGGCGGTGGTGGACGACCTCAACCGGGAGTTCCCCACGCCGATCCGCATTGCCGACGCGGACCTGGGCGAGACGCCGATCTCGGGCGTCATCGTGCTCGACGACCAGGAGGCGGTCATCCGTCGTCTGGCCTTGCTGGTTCCCATCGAAGCGGTACGTTCCGACGCGGGTCTGGTCCTGCGGCGCGACGGCGCGCCGGGGCGTTGATGGGGTCTGGAAGTCATCCCGACGCGGAGCGTGCCTCTACGGGCGTTGCTGGCCGGCGGCCTCGTCGCGTGCGTCGCGACGGCCGCTGAGGCCGCGGGCGCGCGCCACCGCCTGTCGATTTCCCCCAAGTCCTACGCCGACGCCCTGATCGACCTGGGGATCCAGGCGAACGTCTCGATCGTCGGCACATCGGCCTGCGGCCGCGGCGGGCCCGTGGCCCTGCAGGGCCGCTACACCGTCGAGGAGGCCCTCGCCCGGCTTCTGGCTGGGGCGCCGTGCCAGTTCCGCATCGTCGATGCGCGGACGGTCCGCATCACCCCCGCCCCCACGCCTGCGGCTCCGCCCGTCGAGCGGCCGCCGGCCGACCAGCCGATGCTGGTGTCCGAACTCGTCGTGACAGCGGCCAAGCGCCCGGCCAGCCTCGATCTGCTGCCGGCCGGCGTCAGCGCCGTCTCCCGCGCCCAGATCGCCGCCACTGGCGCAGGCGACGTCGGCCAGACCATCGGCCAGGTGGCCGGGGTGCTGACCACCAACCTCGGCCCCGGCCGCGACAAGCTGCTGATCCGCGCGCTCTCGGACGGGACGTTCACCGGCCGCGCCCGCTCGACGGTGAGCACCTACCTCGACCACGCGCCCCTCAACTACAACGCCCCGGACCCCGACCTGCGGCTCGTGGACATCGAGCGCATCGAGGTCGTCCGCGGCCCGCAAGGGGCGCTCTACGGATCGGGCTCGCTGTCGGGCGTCTATCGCATCATCACCCGAAAGCCCGACCCGGAGGCAGTGGCCGGCGGCGTCGGGGCGACCTTCGCGGCCACCAAGGGCGGTGATCCCAGCGAGGAGGTCGAGGGCTATCTGAACCTACCGCTGGCGGGCGGCCGGGCGGCGGTGCGGCTGGTCGCCTACCACGACGAGCGCGGCGGCTACCTCGACGACACCCCGCCCGGCGCGACCAACGTCGACCGCACCGTCCGCGACGGGGGCCGGCTGGCCGTCAGGCTGCGGCTGGGAGACAGGTGGAGTGTGGACGCCCTGGCCGCGACCCAGCACCTGCGCTCCGACAACGCCCAGTACGTCAACGTCGTGCTCTCGACCGGCGCCAGCCGCGGCAATCGCATCCGGGAAGGACACGACAACGACTTCACCCACGGCGCCGTGACCATCCAGGGCGACCTCGGCGGGGTGAGCCTCGTCTCGTCCTCGGCCTATGTGCACCACACGTTCACCAGCCAGTACGACGCCTCGAGCGTGGACGATCCGCTGCTGCCCGGCGGCGCGTTCAACGCCGCCCCGGCGGACACGGTGGTCTATCTGGAGAACACCCGGGTCAACATGCTGGTCGAGGACCTGGTGCTCCGCTCGCGGACGGGCGGGCGGTTCCGCTGGCTGGCCGGCGTCTACGGGTCGCTCACCCTGGAGCGCTCGCCCTCCTCGGCCGACATCTTCGCCCCCGGCGCCCCGCGGGTGCCGGCCTACCGCGAGCACCGCAAGGACCGGGTCAGCGAGCTCGCGCTCTATGGCGAGGTGGACTATGCCCTCGCGCCGGGCTGGACCCTCAGCGTCGGGGGCCGGCTGTTCGGAAGCTGGGTCCGGACCTCGGCCGACGTATGGACCTGGGCCCCCAACGGGCCGCGGGTCGTCGCCTACGAGCGCCGGTTCCAGGGGGTCTCCCCGAAGATCTCGCTCCAGCGCGAGATCGGCGAGCGGGGGGCGGCCTATGCGCTGATCTCGGAAGGCCACCGGCCCGGCGGCTTCAACACCGCCGGCATCACGCCCCTGCGCGAGATCCGCACCACCTTCGGCGCCGATCGCCTGCGCAACTACGAGGCGGGGCTCAAGCTGCGCTTCTTCGACGGCCGGATGGCCGTCCGCTCCGCCGCCTATTTCGCCGAGTGGCGCGACATCCAGACCGACCAGTACCGCATCACGGGCCTCGCCTACACCGCCAACGTCGCCGACGCCGAGACCTTCGGCCTGGAGGGCGAGATCGGCTACGACTGGGACTTCGGGCTGTCGGTGCAGGCCAACGCCCTCCTCGCCGACTCCCGGGTGACGGACAAGAATCCGAACTTCACCGGGCGCGTGGCCGACGAGCTGCCCGCGGTCCCCGACGTCTCGGGCGGGGTCATCGCCATCTACCAGCGCCCGTTCCGCGACGACCTCGTGCTGCGGCTGGTGGGCGAGGCCAGCTACGTCGGCCGCTCGGCCCTCTCTTTCGACGCCACGATCAACCGCCCCATGGCCGGCTACGTCCGCGCCCGGCTGTCCGCCGAGCTGGCCGCCGACGGCTGGAGCGCGGCCGCCTTCGTCAGCAATCCGCTCGACGACGACAGCGACACCTTCGCCTACGGCAACCCTTTCAGCTTCCGCGGCCTGCGGCAGGTCACGCCCCAGCGGCCGCGCACCATCGGCGTCCGCCTGGCCGCCAACTTCTAGACAAAATTCACCGCCGCGGGCGGGGGGCGGCGCCGCGCGGCGCCGTCTTACTGATCAGGGGAACTCGCGCTCGTGGAAGCGGGGGGGCAAGTGGTCAGGCTATCGGCGTTGGTGTGCGTTCGCGGAGGGGAGAGCGGCCTTGCCGACTGCCTGCGCGGCCTGTCGTTCTGCGACGAGGTCGTGCTGGTGGTGGACCGGGGAGCCGACGGGGTCCGCGAACTCGCCCGCCGGGCAGGGGCGAAGGTCGTCGACGGCATCTTCCCCTTGCCCAGCCAGGCCCGCGCCGCGGGCGCCGAGGTCTGCACGGGCGACTGGATCCTGGAGGTCGAGCCGGACGAACGCGTGGACCGGGCGCTTGCCTGGGAGATCCGCGCGGCCCTGCAGATGCGGCCGGGCGGCGACTGGTTCGACATCCCGATCGACAACTACGTGGGGACGACCCTCGTGCGCCAGGGCTGGACGGGGACCCTGAGCGCCCGGCGCGCGGCGCGGCTGTTCCGCAGGGGGGTGAAGACCTGGGGACCGGGACGGCTGGGCCGCGCGTCGCTTTCCGGCGCCCCGGCCGGGGCCCTGACCGGCGCCCTGCGGCGCTCCCTCGGGCGCGACACCGGCGAACTGGTCGAGCGGGCGAACCGGCAGGCCCAGCTCTGGGCCGAGGACGCGGCCGACGCCGGCCGCCGGCGCGGCCTCGCCGCCGCCCTCTTCGCGGGGACCGGCGGGCTGCTGGACAGCTATGTGGCGCGCGGGGGCTGGCGCGAGGGCCGTCTCGGCGTGCTGGTGGCCCTGCTCACCGGCCTGCACCCCGTCCTGGCCCAGCTGCGAGCCGCCGAGATCCTCACGGCCGAGGCCCAGCAGGCGCCCGCCCCAACCGCGCCCCTGCGCCGGGCCGGCTGACGCCGTCATCGACTTGGGCGCCTGCGGACGCTAGGGAATCCCCTGCGCGAACCCCCGCGCGGAAACCTCGTGTGGCGCCTTGGCGATCCTGGTCACCGGCTCGGCCGGCTTCATCGGCTTCCACCTGAGCCGCCGGCTGCTGCAGCGGGGCGAACAGGTCATCGGGGTCGACAACCTCAACGCCTACTACGATCCCAGCCTAAAGGCGGCGCGCCTGGCGCTGCTGGAGGCCGAGGCCGGCTACCGCCACGCCCGCATCGACCTCGCCGACCGGGAGGCCATGGCCGCCCTGTTCGAGGAGACGCGCCCCGATGGGGTGGTGAACTTGGCCGCCCAGGCCGGCGTGCGCTACAGCCTCGAGAACCCCGCCGCCTATGCGGACTCGAACGTGGTGGGCTTTCTGAACGTCCTGGAAGGCTGCCGCGCCGTGCAGCCCAGGCATCTCGTCTACGCCTCCACCAGCTCGGTCTACGGCGCCAACGGCAAGCTGCCGTTCAGCGTCCACGACCACGCCGTCCACCCGATCACGCTCTATGCGGCGACCAAGCTGGCCAACGAGGCCATGGCCCACGCCTACGCCCACCTATTCGGCGTGCCGTGCACGGGCCTGCGCTTCTTCACCGTCTACGGTCCCTGGGGCCGCCCCGACATGTCGCCGTTCAAGTTCCTCTCGGCGATCCTCGAGGGTCGGCCGATCGACGTCTACGGCCAGGGCCGGATGCAGCGGGACTTCACCTACGTCGACGACATCGTCGACGGCGTGATCGCCGCCCTGGACCGCCCGGCGCAGGTGAATCCTGAGTGGGATCCGCAGCGGCCCGATCCCGCCTCCAGCGGCGTGGCTCCCTGGCGCATCTACAACATCGGGGCCAGCGAGCCGGTCGAACTGATGCGCTACATCGAGACCTTCGAGCGCAAGCTGGGCTGCAAAGCGAAGCTCAACCTGATGCCGATGCAGCCGGGCGACGTCGTCAGTACGGCCGCCGACGTGAGCGAGACCGTCCGGGAGCTCGGCTATCGCCCGACCACCTCCATCGAGGAGGGCGTCGGCCGCTTCGTGGACTGGTACCTCGACTACTACGGCAGCAAGGCCTAGCGGCGGGAGAACGGGCATCTTCGGCGCCGGCGCACTGAACCTGCTGGTCGCGCTTGGCCTCGGCCTGCTGATCGGCGCCGAGCGCGAGCGCCGCAAGATCGAGAAGGCCGTGCCCGCGGCCGCCGGCATCCGCACGTTCACCGTGGCCGCCCTCGCCGGCGGGCTGGGCCAGCTGGTCGGCGGCCCCGTTCTTACGGCGGTCATCGTCGCCGCCGTGGGCGCGTTCGTGGCCCTGGGCTACTGGCGCACGCGGCGGGAGGACGACCCCGGCCTGACCACCGAGATCGCCCTGGTCGTCACCGCGCTGCTGGGCGCCCTCGCCATCGCCGACCCCGCCCTGGCCGCGGGCGGCGGGGTGGCGGTGGCCGTCGTGCTCGCCGGCCGGACCCAGCTGCACCACTTCGTGGGCGAGGTGCTGACCGAGCGCGAGGTGCGCGGCGCCCTGGTCCTCGCCGCCGCGACGCTGATCGTCCTGCCGCTGCTGCCGGACCGGCCGTTGGGGCCGTTCGACGCGGTGAACCCCCGCTCGGTCTGGCTGCTGGTGATCCTCGTCCTGGCGATCGGCGCCGCGGGCCACGTCGCCGTCCGGGCGCTGGGTGTCCGCTTCGGCCTGCCGATGGCGGGCCTGGCGTCGGGGTTCGTATCCAGCGCGGCCACCATCGGGGCCATGGGGGCCCGGGCGCGCACGACGCCCGAGCTGATGCCCGCCGCCGTCGCCGGCGCGGTGCTGTCCACCGTCGCGACCGTGATGCAGATGACCCTGGTGGTGGCCGCCGTCAGCCTGCCGACGCTGCAGGCGCTCGCCCTGCCCCTCGCGCTCGGCGGCCTGACCGCCGTGGCTTACGGGATCGTCTTCACCCTTGCCGGCCTGCGCCGCACGCCGGACGGGGAGCTCGATGCGGGCGAAGCGTTCAGCCTCGCCACGGCGCTGGTCTTCGGGGCCACGCTCACGGCGATCATGCTGGCGGCGGCGGCCCTGCAGGCCTGGTTCGGCGACCTCGGCGCCGCCGCGGCGGCGGCGCTGGCCGGTCTCGTCGACGCCCATGCCGCGGCGATCTCGGTGGCCGCCCTGGCGCGGAGCGGCCAGCTCGCCCCGGCCGACGCCGTGCTGCCGATCCTGGCCGGCTTCTCGACCAACGCGGCGACCAAGATCGTCCTGGCCGCCACGGCGGGCGGCCGCGCCTACGCCCTGCGGGTCGCGCCCGGGGTCGTGCTGGTGACGGGGGCGGCGTGGGCGGGCGCCCTCCTCTCCCGCGCCGCGTGACGGCTCAGACCGGCCGGTCGATGGAGGCCGGGGGCTGGGAGAACCACTTCGGCCCCTGATCGGTCATGTAGAGGCAGTCCTCGATCCGGACGCCGAACTCGCCGGGGATGTAGATGCCGGGCTCGTTCGACAGGCACATGCCGGCCGCCAGGGGCGTCTGCTCGCCCCGCACGAAGTTGATCGGCTCGTGCCCGTCCAGTCCGATGCCGTGGCCGGTCCGGTGCGACGTCCCGGGCAGGCGGTAGTCGGGTCCGTAGCCCAGGGTCGCGTAATAGGCGCGCACCGCGTCGTCCACGCGGCCGGCGGGGGCGCCGAGCTGCGCGGCCTCGAAGGCGACCTGCTGGCCCCGATGCATGTGCTCCCACACGGTCCGCTGCCGCCTGGAAGGCTCCCCGAACACCAGCGTGCGCGAGATGTCGGACTGGTAGCCCTGGAACGTGCAGCCGCAGTCCATCAGCACGACTTCACCGTCGCGCACCGCCTGCGGCTTGCCCGAGCCGTGCGGGTAGGCGCTGGCCTCGCCCAGCAGGATCAGGGCGAACTCCGGCTGGCCGCCCAGAGCGCGGGTGGCGCCGTTCATGATCTCGCCGATGTCGGCCGGCGTCATGCCCCGCTCGATGCGCGGGACCGTGTGCCGGTAGGCCGCGACCGTGATGTCGGACGCATGCTGCATCAGCGCGATCTCGGCGGGCGACTTGATCATCCGGCAGCCGCGCACCACGCCGGACGCCGAGCGGACCGCCACGCCGGGCAGGCTCCGCTGCAGGCCCTCGACGGCGAAATAGCGGACCGTCTCCTCGATCCCGATCGCGCCCCGCGCCAGCTTCCGCTCGCGCAGCCAGCCGGCGACCAGCGCCAGGGGGTCCTCGTGCTCCTGCCATGTCCGGACCTGCGCGGACACGCCCAAGGTCTCGCGCACCGAAGGCTCCTCGAAGAAGGGCGTGACCACCAGGATCTCGCCCTCGGCCGGGATCACCGCGGCGGTCAGGCGCTCGCTGCGCCACCATTGCAGGCCGGTGAAGTAGACGAGACTGGCGCCCGGCTCGACCAGCACGGCCGAAAGCCCCTGCTCGCGCATCAGCCGCTGGGCCTTGGCGATCCGCGCCTCCCGCTCGGCCCGTCCGATCGGCGGCGGCGGGTTCGGCAGGGGCGCGAGGTCCTGCGCGCCGGCGGGGGCGGAGCCGGCCGCGGCTGCGATCAGCGCCGAGGCGCCGGTGAGGAAGATTCGACGATCCATCCGGCGAAGCTCTCGCGACTTCGCCGCAAGCTCAAGCGCGACGGAGCGTCTACGAATACCGCGCCTCGCCGCCGGCGGCGCCGCGCGCCGCCTCCACGGCCCAGGCGAGGTCGGCGAGATAGCTGTCGGCGATCTCGGCGTGCACGGGCGAGAGCATCAGGTGCAGCCCGCGCGGCTCGGTGGTCACGCTGGTGAACCAGCCCCGCTCGCGCAGCTTGGCCCAGACGGCCAGGCAGTCGGCGTCCTGGCGGGCGAAGGCGAGCAGCCCCAGCTGCGGGCGGCCGATCACCGAAAAGCCCAGCTCGCGCACGCCGGCCTCGATCCGCTCCCGCGCCCGCGTCACCTGCCCGTGCTTGCGCCGGTAGCCCTCGACGCCCAGGAACGTCATCACCGCCCAGGCCGCTGCGATCGCCCCGCCCGGCCGCGTGCCGGCGAGCGTCGGCGTCACCATCCGGCCGCCCGGCCAGTCGTTGAAGTCGAACACCATCAGCCGGTGCAGCTCGGCCGAACGGAAGAGCACCGTCGAGGCGCCCTTGGCGCAGTAGCCATACTTGTGCAGGTCGGCCGAGATCGAGCGAACGCCCGGCAGCTCGAAGTCGAAAGGCGGGATGTCGCCGCCGTTCATCCGCACGAAGGGGGCGATGTAGCCCCCGACGCAGGCGTCCACGTGCAGCCACAGGTCCCGCGCCGTCGCCAGGTCAGAGAGCGCCCCGATGGGATCGATCAGGCCGTAGGGGAAGTTCGGCGCCGAGCCGACGACCATCACCGTGCGGTCGTCAGCCGCCGCGGCCATGGCCTCGGGATCGGCCAGCCAGTCCTTCAGCGGCGTCCGGCGGACCTCGATCTCCATGACCGCGCAGGCCTTGTCGAACGCCGGATGCGCCGAGCGCGGCAGGACGAGGTTGAGCGGACCCGTCACCCCGCGCACCTTCCGGGCGTGGTCGCGCGCGGCCTTCACCGCCATGGTGATGGAATCGGTCCCGCCCGACGTGATCGACCCGGCCGCCCCCTCGGGCGCGTTCAGCAGCGACAGGCCGTAGCCGACGACCTCGGCCTCCATCCGCGCCAGGCTCGGGAAGGCGGCGGGGCCCAGCCCGTTCTCGGACATGAAGAGGGCGTAGGCCTCCTTCTGGACCTGCTCCACCTCGGGGCCGGCGTTGAAGACGTAGACGGCGGTCTTGCCCTCGCGCCAGCGGACGTCGCCGGCGCTCATCTCCTGCATACGGGCCTTCAGGTCCGGCCAGTCGACGCCGGTCTGCGGAAGGGCTGCGGCCATGGAGGTCCCCCGGGTCGATGAGCGGGGAAGGACCTTAGCCGGACGCTCGGACAAACAAAAAGCCGCGCCTTTCGGCGCGGCCAGTTAGGGAGGAAACGCCCCTAAGGGCAGGACCACCTAGACCAGCGATTTGTGTCAGCGCGAAGACGTCATCGCTTCAATTGCGAAACCCGGTTCGACAGGCGCCCGCAGCCTGGGCAGCCTGCCCGGAATCCGGGCGCCGGGTGTCATCCGGCGCGGCCGGTCAGCTCCAGCACCGCCATGGTCAGGTGGTACAGCGAGGTCGCCGGCGCCGGCTCGTCCACGAAGCCGCCGTCGGGCCGCAGCTTGTCGCGCCAGGCGCCCCGGGCGGGGGTCTCCAGATAGCGCGCCAGCCCCCGCGCGGCCGAGATGGCGTCGGCCTCCTCGCCCAGCAGGACGGCGGCCTTCAGGCGCTCGGTCTGAGGCCACAGGCGTGCATAGCCGTCGCGCACCGCCAGGTCGTCCCACAGGGCGTTGACCGCCACCTCGCGCGAGGCGTCGACGCCCGCCCGGCCGACCTCGTAGAGGCGGCGCGCCGTGTGCAGCCCGCGCTCGGCGCCGCGGGCCCGGCCCCAGCGCTCCAGCAACCAGGCCCATTCGAACTGGTGCCCCGGCTCCACCAGGCCCGCCTCGCCCGTCAGAGGGGCCCAGCCCGCGTCGAAGAACTCGCGCAGCACGCCGCTGTCGGGATCGATGAACCGCTCGAGGGCAAGATCGGCCACCTCGTCCGCCAGCCGCCCCCAGCCGCCGTCGGGCTCTACCGCCTCCCAGGCGAGGGCCGCCTCGAAGAGGTGCATGTGGGCGTTGGCCTGGTAGGGCTGGGGCCCCGTCTCGCGGAAGCCGCCCGCGGGATGGCGGAAGATCTCCAGGGCCGCGCGGGCGCGGGCGCCCTCGGTCCGCCAGCGGGCGTCCCCGGGCTCGGCACGGGCGAGCGCGCTCAGGGCCAGCAGCAGGAAGGCGTGCTCGTACAGGCAGGCGGTCTCGTCCAGCGGCGCGCCATCCACGGTCAGCACCGACACCGTCCGTCCGTCCTTGCGCAGTCCCCGGGCGGCGTAGAACTCCCAGCCGCGCCTGGCGACCTCCAGCCAGGGGCCGGGCGCCCCGATCGCCGCGGCGGTGGCGAAGACGAAGACCTGCCGGGCCTGGGTGCGGGCGCGCCGCCGCGGGTCGACCGCCTCGCCTTCGGCGGTCAGCGCCTCGCGGAAACCGCCGTTGACGGGATCGGCCCCCAGGGTGCTCCACAGCGGCAGGGCGGCGGTGCGGAACCACAGGTCGTACCAGTCGGCGGCGGCCTCCAGGGTGGTGAAGCGCCGGCCCCGGCCGCCGGGCGGGGCCGCGGCCGCCGCGGCCTTGACGTCCTGGCTGGCGGCGAGGTCGCAGACCAGCACCACGTCCGGCTCGACGATCACCGCCAGGTTGGAGGCGCCGACCACCGCCACGTGCAGGTCGTCCGAGGCCCGGACCAGCAGGTCGCGCGCGCCCACCGCCTGCACGTTGCCGCTCAGGCTGTTGCCGTCGGCGTCGCGATCCGAGCCCGCCAGGACCGCGTCCCACGCGCCGACGTCCGACCATTCGAAGGCGACCGGCAGCACGGCGGCCCGGGCGGTCTTCTCCATCACCGCGTAGTCGATGGATATCTTCGGCGCCTGGCGGAACGGCCGGCCGAGGATCCAGGCCGCGCCGTTCGCTTCCAGGTCGGCGACCCCGGCCCGCGCGGCCTTCGCCACGCCGGGCGCATGGGCGCCGAGCTCGTCCATCAGCGTCCGCGCCGTGGCGACGAAATTGCCGCTGTTCCACAGGTAGCCGTCCGCCACGTAGGCCCGGGCCCGTTCGGCGTCGGGCTTCTCGACGAAGGCCGCGACCGGCTTCACGGCCTCGGCCCCTGCGCCCGGCCGGATGTAGCCGTAGGCCGTGGCGGGCTCGGTCGGCTCTACGCCCAGCGTCACGACCGCGCCCTCGCGGGCCGCCGGCAGGGTCTGCGCCACGGCCGCACGGAAGGCGTCGGCGTCGGGGATGTGGTGGTCGGCCGAGACGATGACCGCCACGGCGTCCGGATCGCGCGCTTCGATCCAGGCGCAGGCCGCGGCGATGGCGGCGGCCGAGTCCCGCGGCTCAGGCTCCAGCAGCACCACCGCCTGTCCGCCGATCTCGGCAAGCTGGGCCTCGATGAGGGCCTGGTGGGCGATCCCCGCGACGACCAGCACGGGGCCAGCCTCGGCCAGCGGCGCCACCCGGACCAGCGTCTCCTGGAAGCTGGAGCGGGCGCCGGTCAGCGGAATGAACTGCTTGGGCCGCCAGGGGCGCGAGGCCGGCCACAGCCGCGTCCCCGACCCGCCGCACATGATCACCGGATAGACGGCCACGCCGCGCCCCTCCCCCTCGCCGAACCGCTAACTAACCCGAGGCGGGTTGAATCGGCCAAGGCAGACTAGGGCCAGCGTGCGCAGAAGCGCGATCTCGCCCTGGAACGGCTTGATCTTGGTGGGCGTCTTCTCGTCCTTCGGATAGCGGCGGGCGGTCGGCAGTTCGAGGCAGCGGAAGCCCAGGCGCGGCGCCCGGTAGTTCATGTAGGCCAGGAGCTCGTAGTCGCGGAACTGCGGCCGGAAGATCGCCATGCGCGGGTCCTCCAGCATCCGCCGGCTGTAGGCGCGGAAGCCCTGGGTGGTGTCGGTCCAGCGGAAGCCCGAGGCGAGACTGAGCGCGGGCGCGTGGATCAGGCGGATCGCCAGGTCGCGCAGCCAGGGCGTGTTCTCGGCCACGCCGCCCTTCACGTACCGCGAGGCCTGCACGAAGTCCCAGCCGTCCTTCAGCGCCTGGACGAAGGCCGGGATGGCGTCGGGATCGTCCTTGTCGTTGCCGTCGATGGTGACGACGCCGCGGTAGCCCTGGTCCAGGGCGAAGGCGTAAGCGCACAGGAGCTGGGCGCTGAGCTTGCCGGGGCCGGTCTTGCGCACGAGGCCGGCCACCTGGGCGGCGTCCAGGCGCGCCGGAGCCAGGGAGCCGTCGGTCGAGCCGCCGTCCACGATGACGATGTCGGCGATCCCGGCGATGTCCAGGGCGCTCATGCGCGACAGCAGGCGGCCGATCCGTTCGCCCTCGTTGATCACCGGAATGACGACGCAGTGGTCCTTGGCGCGCCCGCGCCAGCGCTCCACCACATGCTCGGGGACGTGGTCGCGGCCGGGGGTCACGCCGGGCCCCGCGCCAGGGCCAGGGCCACGATGCCGGCCAGCAGCAGCGAATAGCCCAGCCAGTGAAGCGGCGTGAACGCCTCGCGCATCATGAGGGCCGAGGCCGCGCCCACGACCACGATGGCTCCGGCCGTGGCGATCGGGTGGGCGACGTTCAGCGGCAGGCGGGTCACGGCCGCGGCGTAGGCCAGGAACGCCACGCCGTAGCTCGCCGCCGCCAGCCACAGCCGCCAGTTGGCCGCCAGGGCCATGGGGTCGGACAGCGTCAGCGGCCCGTCCGAGCTCAGCTTGACCAGCACGCTCGCCGCGGCGTTGGCGAGGATCCCAACGACGATCAGCAGCCAGGTCACGCCGGCGCCCCGTAGGCCGCTTTCGCGACCGCCACCGCCCGGGCGAGCGCCTGCAGGTGCGGCTCGGCGGCCGCCGGCGCCATCTCGACCGTGACGGTGAGCTCGGGCCGCGCGTTTCGCAGGGCCGCGGCCGCGGCGGCGTGCGGCGCGCCGGCGTCGCCCAGCGGGACGAGGCCAGGCTCGCTGGCGTGGACGTGGCCGATCAGCTCGGCGTGGGCGGCGATCACCTGGGCGGGATCCTCGCGGCTGGCGGCGATGGCGCCGACGTCCAGCTGCAGCCGGATCGCCGGATGGTCCACGGACCGGACGACCTCGGCCGTCTCGGCCGTGTCCGTCATGAAGTTGCAGCCGTAGATGACGGGATTCGGCTCCAGGCAGACGAGGACGCCGTTCTGCGCCGCCGCGTCGCCCAGTCGGCGGAAGAACTCCACGGCGATCCGGCGGGCCGCGCCGTCGTCGAGGCCGCTGCGGTCGCGGTTCTTCGGCGAGCCGAAGGTGAGCGCGCGCGCGCCGAGCAGGCCGCCCACCCGGCACAGCGCCGAGAGCCGGGCCAGCATCGCCCCGTCGTCGGAGAAGAGATTGAGCCCGCTCGTGCCGAACAGCAGGCTCTGCATGCCGACGACGCTGAAGCCTCGGTCGGCCCACCACCGGCGCACGCGCTCGGCGTCGGCCCCGCTCACCTGCGCCGGATCGGCGAAGTACTTGCCGGGCGCCACGTCCACCTGATCCACGCCCGCGGCGGCCAGCAGGTCGGCGGCAGCCGGCTCCTCGGCGAGATCCCAGGCGATGTTGGAGACCGAGAGGCGCATTTCAGGCCACGGGCTTAGAAGGCGGCTCGGACTGGGCGTAGGCGCGGATGGCCATCAGGCTCTCGCGCCGCGCGTACTGGTAGGCGCCCTGCCCGCCGAACAGCCCCGCGTGCCGGGTGCGGAAATCGTAGGCGGCCGGCGTCCGTCCCTCCACAACGTTGTCGAACCGCCGCCCGAAGCCCTCCCGCGCCACCTCCGCCATCGACAACGGCTCGGCGGTCAGGTGGACCAGCCGCAGCCCGGCGGCGAGCGCGGTTTGCAGGTCGGCCCACAGGTTCACCATCGGATAGAACTGGTAGACGCTGCGCGCGTCGATGACGTGCAGGTTGTTGTCGTTTCGCAGGTCGAACACGGCGTTCTTGCGAAGGCCCGGCCCGACCAGCCCCGGCAGCCGCACGATCAGGGCGCCCGGGAAGCGCTCGGCGACCTGCTGCTCCAGCCAGCGGCGATGACGGCCGTAGGCGCCGGGCGCCTGCGCGTCCGGATCCGCGTCCTCGTCCGCGCCGCGGCTGTCGGCGAAGACGTCGACCGTGCTGATCAGGATCACCTGCCGCGCCTGGACCTGCTCCAGGTGGCCCATGAGGGTCTCCAGCGCGGCGCGGTCGGCCTCGGGCTCCTTCTCGGCGAGCCACTTCTGGGCGGGCGCCCCGGCGCAGACCAGCAGGTCGAACGCCTGCCCGCGGATCTCGGCGATGTCCGTGGATCGGTAGGTCTGCTGGAAGCTTCGCTGGCGCAGCAGCGTCTGGCCCACATAGCCGCTCCAGCCGACGAGGGCGTCGCTCATGCCGGCAGCTCCTCCGCCTCCAGGCGCTCCAGGACGTCGAAGACGTTGTCGATCTTGCCGCCCAGCACGCTGAACACCCGCCCCTCGTGGCCGTGGCGGCGGAACAGGATCGGCCGCCCGTCGTCGCCCTCGTTCGCCGTCAGCACCGTCTTCACCGTGAACAGCGAGCCCTCCACCGTGCTGCGCGCCAGCCCCGGCGCATAGCGCGCGGCGTCCCGCAGCATCCGGTCCACGCGGCTTTCCTTCGCATAGGCGTCCAGCACCGCATAGGGATCGCGCTCGCCCGCCTCGGCCCAGCTCAGGTGCGGCGTGTAGCGGACATGGGACAGCGAGTGCAGCCCCCGGGCGGGAAACGGCATGCACGAGAAGAACGGCCCGTCCATCACGGTGACGCCCAACCCCTCGAACTCCGGCGGCGGGCGGACCAGCGCCAGCTCGGTGATCTCGTGCTTCAGGCCGAAGGGCGGCGCCTCCGGCCCGGCCAGCCGCTGCAGCCGCGCATAGGTGCAGTTGAACACCACGCCCGCCGGATGGTGTTCGCCGCCCGCCGCGACCGTGAGCCCGTCCGGCGCGGCCTCGACCGAAGTCACCTCCAGCCCGGTGCGCACCTCGACGCCCGCGTCCCGCAGCAGCCGCTCCGCCGCCCGGGCGAGCTTCGCCGCGTCGAAGGCGCTCTCCTCGACCAGATAGGCCTGGGCGACCAGCCTGGGATCGAACAGGCGCGCCACCTGCGGCGGGGCCGGATCCAGCGGCGCCCCGATGTCGGCGCAGAAGCGCTCCATCTGGCGCGGGGTGACCTTCGAATTGCGCCGCGCGAGCGCGTAGACCGCCAGGAAGGGCGTCGTCGCCTCGCCGAAAGCCTCGACGAACCGCGGATAGTTCACCCGGCTGCGGTAGGCCGTCGTGAAGCTGCGCGGATAGTGGTAGCCGCTGTGCACCCGGGCCTGGTTGACCAGGGAGGCCCGGCCCAGCAGCTCGGGGGCCGCCTCGAAGAGCCTGACCGTCCCGACCCCGCGCCGGGTCTTCAGGTAGGCGGCGATCATCGCCCCGTAGAAGCCGCCGCCCGCCACGATGGCGGTGGTCATCCCGCCCCCTGCCGGACCGCGGGCCGGCGCGGCCCGGCCTCGACGTTCAGCCGCGTGCGCCGCGTCAGCACCGCGCTCGTGTGCTCTCCGGCCAGGTAGTAGGAGGGCCCTTCCAGTGTCCAGGACAGCACCTGGGCGACGTATTCGACGAGGATGAACACCACCAGCGACAGCAGGAAGAACATGCCCGACTGCTGCAGCGACAGCGTCGTCCAGCCGGGCATGACGTCCGACTTGAACAGCCGGATCAGGATCACGTAGCCGGAATAGATCAGGTTCAGCGTCGCGCCCGTGATCGCCAGGGCCGAGGCGATCCGCAGCGGCAGGGTGGTCTGGGAGAACAGCAGGTTGAGACCCCGCCGGGCCTTGCTGCGCAGGCTGGTGCGCGGCTGAGGCCGCCGGGGTCCTTCGTAGTCGATCGCCGCCTTCGGAAAGCCCGCCAGCGCCGGCAGCGCCCGGTAGCGCAGGCCGGGCTTCGGCTGCTCCAGCAGGAAGCTCACCACGCGCTTGCTGATCAGCCGGCAGCTCGCCCCTTCCACCTCCAGGTCCACGCCCACCAGCCGGCGGAAGACCCCGTGGAACAGCCGGTCCAGCATTCGCTCGGTCCCGGACATCGGCTTGGGCGTGGTGTTGCGGACGGTGACGAGGTCCGCCCCCTCGGCGATCTTCTCCAGGGCGCGGGGCAGGAACGAGAGGTCCTCGTTCAGCGGGTCCAGCACCAGCACGTAGTCGCCCAGCGCGTTCTCGACGCCGGCCCAGACGGCGATCTCGAGGTCGACGGCGCGGATCAGCCGGTAGATCTGCAGGTTGGGCAGCCCGCCCTCCTGCACGAGGTCCGCATAGTCGCGCGCCGAGCCGTCGGTCGAACCGTTGTCGACGATGACCACCTCGAAGTCCTCGACCTGGGCCGCCAGCTCGGCCACCAGCGGCTCGACGAGCGCGCGGGCGCGCCCCGCCACGTTGCGCAGCGGCACGACCACGGACAGAAGGATCGGATAGCGCTCCGGCACGGCTCGACTCCCCAGGGGCCCACGCTTGCCGGGTCGCGGCGCGTTCCGCAAGGATCGTAAGGCCGAAGGCCGAGGCGGACGTCAGGGATAGGCGCGTACGGGGACGTGCGGGGTCGTCGCGTCGGGCGAGTTCCGGCGCAGGGCGGCGCGCAGGATTTCGGTCTCGAGCATCAGGTCGCCGATCATCTCGCGCAGGCGGCGGTTCTCGGCCTCGAGCTGCTGGGCCCGGCTGGCCCGCGCCGCCGGGCTGAGGTGGGAAAGACCGTCGTTCGAGGGCTGCCGCACGGGGGTGACGACCACGCGCGGCGCTTCGGCCCGGTTGGGCTCGCACTTGTCGGTCGAGAGCACGAAGTCGCTCACCGACGCGACGGATTTCGCCCGCTTCCGCCTGCGGAAGAGACTGAAACGCCAAGCATGACCCGACCGCGGGCGCATAAGACCCCCAACGCTCACGATGTCCGGCACAGCGGGCATCGCCGCCATACGCCCCCAGAACATCATTATCCGAAAAATAAGGTGAAGCTGCAACCCCCGCTGGCAGTCGCTCTCGCGGCGCGACGCAATCGGAGCCGCGGGCGCTCAGTCCAGCATGCGCCGGACGGCGGCCTCCAGCACCTCCTGCGCCCGCTTCGGCGACAGGCCCTGCTCCCGACGCAGCCGCGACCACGCCTCGAAGCTGAGCAGCAGGTCGAGGCCCTCCAGGCGGTTGCGGTCGCGGGCCGCCTCCGCCGGCAGCACGCCCTTGAGAATCTCGCGCAGCGCCGCCGCCAGCCGCCCGGCGTCGGCGTCCAGGAACCGCGAGCGGTGGCGGAAGGCGTCCGAGGCGCGCTTGAACGGGGCGATCCGCTCGAAGGCGACCGCCCGCCGCTCGACCAGCTCGATCACCCGCTCCTGCCAGACATCGGACCGGAAGGGCCGCTCGACGATGGCGCGCAGCTCCTCCTCGATGACCCCGGACATCTCCCGGTAGAGGCTGTCCATGTCCTGGAAGTGCCGGAAGACCGTGCGCAGCCCGACCTCGGCGCGGGCGGCCACCTGCTCGGCGCTGGGCGCGACCTCGCCGGAGTGGATGATCTCCAGCATGGCCCGCACGATGCGGGCTCGGTTGTCGAGGCCGCGGCGGCGGCGTCCGTCGGCGACCCCCGCGGCCGCATCGGCGACCGCCTCCGCCCGCTTCACGCTCGCTGTCCTGGCCACGGGTCCTCGCTCCGGATGGCCGGTGATTAGGGCGCCCGCCCGCGCCTGACCAGCCTCACGCGACGAGAGCCGAGAGCCCGGCGCGGGCCAGCGCCGCGTCCACGGTCGAACGCGCGGCCGGCGGCAGGGCCGCGTGGCTCGCCCGCAGCCAGCCGAGGCACTTGGCCTGGTAGGGAAACGGCTGCTGACGCCAGGCCTGGCCGTCCACCTCGGCGATCACCTCGTCCAGCCCCTCGGTCACCGCCCGCGCGTTGGCCAGCATCACAGGCGCGTAGGCCCGGCCGATCTCCACGAGCAGGGCCACCAGGGTCTCCGGCAGGACGGCGGGATCGATCCAGTCGCCATCGCCCGGTTCGACGCCGGAGGCGTCCTCCATCATGCCCACCCAGGCGGTCACGCGCGGCGCGACCTCGAGCGTCAGCGCCATCGGCGTGGGATCGAACTCGGCGAGCTGGGTGAGTTGGCCGAAGACCGCGAAGTCGCAGGCCGCCGGGCGCCGGCCGAGCAGATAGGGCCAGGTCCGCAGATGGTCCTCGAAGCGCTCCAGGAAGCGCCGGTAGCTCGCCTCGATCACGGGCCCGGTGGTCTCGTTCGACCCGACGTAGCGGAGGCGGCCGATCTGGCGCTCCGAGACGGCCCGGCCGCGCTGGGCGAGCGTCTCGTCCGGGATGTTGAAGCCCCGCCAGCAGGGCAGCATGGCCGCCGCCTTGGCGATGTCGGGGGCGTAGGACCACCGATAGTGGAACATCGCCTTGGTCAGCCATTCGTCGGCGTAGTCCTCGATCAACTCGTCCAGGAAGGCGAGCGCCGGATCGGATGGCACGACGCTGCGGCCCGGCCGCTCCCGCTCAAGCCGGCGGATCAGCGGCGTGGAATCGGTGACCGCCTGCACGGCTCCCGTCTCGTCGGGCAGGTAGAAGGTCGGCAGCAGCGCCACCTTCGGCTGCGGCAGATCCTGCGCGGCCGCCTGGGGCGGCAGCAGGAAGCGGTAGGGAATCCGCCGGTAGCGCAGCACGGCCAGCATCTTGCGGGTGTACGGGGAACCCGGCGCCCCCATCAGCGCGATCGGCGCGGTCTCGGTCATGCCCCTTTCCCCTTCAGAACAGGACGTTCAGCCGATTGGTCCGGCGGATCGCCGTCGAGCCCGCGGGCAGGCTGATGGTGTCGCCGTCACGGCCGACGCGGATGGCCCCAGCATAGATCTTCCCGGCCTTCCCCAGCCAGGGCCCCTCCAGGGCGCGGATCGGCAGCGGCGGAATGACGTGGGTGAACAGCAGGTAGCGGACCCCGGCCCGCTGTGCGATCCCCGCCACCTCCTCGGGCGTGGCGTGATAGCTCGGGATGTCGTGCAGGATGTGCGAGAGGTTCGCCTTGCCGCCCTTGTCCGCCGACCGGCCCTGCAGCGCCACCAGCTTCGGCGAGAGGCCCTCGTGCACCAGCAGGTCCGCGCCCCGCGCCGCCGCCTCCAGGCGCGGAGAGGCGGCGGTGTCGCCGCTGATCACCACGCTGCGGCCCTTGTAGTCGAACCGGTAGCCCACCGCCGGCTCGGCAGGCGAATGCGGGACCGGGAAGGCCGTCACCCGGAGCCCGGGCTGATCGATGAGCACGACGTCCTGAGCGCCCGGCGCGAAGGGACGCGGATCGCCGCCGAAGCCCGACGGCGGCGTGACCTGCGGCCCGTGGTGGGCGATGCGGTAGCCGCGATCGGGCCCGTAGGCCGCCTCGAAGCCGTCCACGACCTGCTCGACTCCGGTGGGGCCGTAGACCGGCAGGGGCGCCGGCCAGGCGCCGCCGGCCCAGCGCTGGAGCATCAGTTCGCCCAGGCCGTCGATGTGGTCCGAGTGGAAATGGGTGATCAGCGCCGCGTCCACCCGCGCGGGCGGGAAGTTCATCAGCGAGAGGTTCTTCACCGATCCCGCGCCCGCATCGACGATGAAGAGCTGCCGGCCCGCCAGCACGGCCGTGCAGGGCCCGGCCCGCGTCGGGTCGGGCATCGGCGAGCCTGCGCCGCAGAGGCCGACGTGCAGCCCGTCCTCCAGGCCCTCGTACGGGTCCGAGGCCAGAGCCCGGTCGTAGATGCGCTGCATCGCCGCCAGGGCGATCTGGCCCCGCATCAGCCAGAGCCCCGCCCCGATCGCCAGCACCGCCGCCAGCAGCATCAGCCCGATCGTCCGCCACCGCCCCATGGCCGTCCTCCCGTCTCCCGGGCGGCTTGACGGCCGCCACTCATAATGACACGCATAATGTCACTATCTGGATCAAGAGCAAGATCGGGGAGATGCGGCGCATGCAGGTGTTGAGGACGCCGGACGCACGGTTCGAGGGGCTGGCCGACTGGCCGTTCGCCCCGAAGTACGTTCAGGTGAAGGACGCCGACGGCACGCTCCTGCGCATCCACCATGTGGACGAAGGTCCCCGGGACGGCGCACCCGTGCTGCTGATGCACGGAGAGCCCTCGTGGGCCTACCTGTACCGCCACATCATCCCGCGCCTGGTCGCCGCCGGCCACCGTGCGATCGCGCCGGACCTCGTGGGCTTCGGCCGCTCGGACAAGCCGGCCGACCGGGGCGACTACACCTACGCCCGGCACGTGGCCTGGATGAGCGCCTGGCTCGAGGCGGTGGACCTTCGGGGCGCCTACCTCTTCTGCCAGGACTGGGGCGGTCTGATCGGCCTGCGCCTGGTGGCCGCCTATCCCGAGCGGTTCGCCGGCGTCGTCGTCTCGAACACCGGCCTGCCCGTCGGCGGCGGAGCCATGACCGACGGGTTCAAGGCCTGGCTGCAGTTCAGCCAGACGGTTCCGGAGCTGCCGATCGGTTTCCTGCTGAACGGCGGCTCCGTCCGCGAGCTGTCGGCGGCCGAGATGGCCGCCTACGACGCCCCCTTCCCGGACGAGAGCTACAAGGAGGGCGCGCGCCAGTTCCCCGCTCTCGTGCCGGTCACGTCCGAGCACGCCGGCGTGGCCGAGAACCAGGCCGCCTGGAAGGTGCTGGAGGCCTGGGACAAGCCGCTGGTGACCGCCTTCAGCGACGGCGACCCGATCACGAAGGGCGGCGACGTCCCGTTCCGCGAGCGCGTGCCGGGCGCCCGGGGCCAGCCGCACGTCACGCTGCATGGCGGCCACTTCGTGCAGGAGGACAGCCCCGCCGAGATCGCCGGGCTGCTCGACGGCCTCATCCGCCGCAGCCGCTGAGGGACCTCCCCATGAAGGTCGAGAACGCCGTCCTGCCCGCCCCCGCCCAGATGATGGACTTCTTCGGCGCGCCCGAGGACGGCCCCTTCGTCATGGTCAACCTGCTCAAGTTCAAGGACAGGGCGGAATACGAGGACGGCTCGGACGCCCACCTCACCGGGGCCGAGGCCTACGCCCGCTATGGCGAAGCCGTGCGCCAGCTCGTCGAGGCGCTGGGCGGGAAGATCCGCTACGCCGGCAGGGTCACCGGCCTGCTGCTGGGCGAGGTCGAAGAGCTGTGGGACGCGGTCGCCCTCGCCGAGTACCCGTCGCTGGCCGCGTTCCGGGACATGGCGCTGTCGCCGCAGATGCAGGCCATCGAGCACCACCGCAAGGCGGGCCTCGCCGGCCAGCTCAACATCCGAACGAAGCCCAACGACAGCTTCTAGCCGGGCTCGCGCAGCACGGTGCGGAAGCCGACGTGCCCCGCCCCGCCGTCGGGCGGGCCCGGCGTACGGGCCGCCGGCCGGTAGCGGAAGCAGTAGTCGTCCGAGCAGAGGTACGAGCCGCCCTTGATGACGTGCTTGGCGAGACCCGGTTCGGCCGGATCGTAGGCCAGCGCCTGCGGCGGGCCTTCCGGATCGGCGCCCAGGCCCGGCCGGTACCAGTCGCGGGTCCACTCCCAGACATTGCCGGCCATGTCGAAGAGCCCGTAACCGTTCGGGGGATAGCACCCGACCGGGGCGGGCTGCGCCTTGTGGCCGTCCTGCCCGATGTCCTTGACGGGGAATATGCCCTGCCAGGTGTTGGCCTTCGGACCGCCCTCCGCCGCGGGAGCGTCGCCCCAGGCGTAGCGTGCGCCCGCCAGGCCGCCGCGGGCGGCGTACTCCCACTCGGCCTCCGTCGGCAGGTCCCGGCCGAGCCAGCGGGCGTAGGCGAGCGCGTCCTCGTAGGCCACGTGGACGACGGGCCAGGCCTCCTTGCCCTCGATCGAGCTGCCGGGCCCGGTCGGATGGCGCCAGTCCGCGCCGGGCGTGACGCGCCACCAGCGGCCGGGATCGTCCGACTTGCCCGCCGCGCCCACGAACACCAGCGAGGCCGGACGGCGCTGCTCCGCGCTCAACTGCGGATAGGTCGCCGGGTCCAGCGGCCGCTCGGCCAGGGTCCGGTAGCCGGTGGCCGCCACGAACCGCGCGAAGGCGGCGTTGGTCACCTCGGTCCGGTCGATCCAGAAGGTCCCGACAGTTGTTGGCCGCTCAGGCCCCTCCTCGGGCAGGACGGCGGCCGCGCCCTGGCGGAACTCGCCGCCGGTGATCCGCACCATGCCGGCGGTCGAGCCGGGCGCCGGCAGGAGCGCGTCGGCCAGGCACGCGCGCGGCGCCTCGGTCCTCTGGCACGCGGCCGCCAGGAGGCCCGCCGCGGCGAGGGGCAGGAGGCGCCGCATCGGGCTCAGTTGTCCCAGAGGACGTACTCGTCGCCCGGCTGCTGCTTCGCCCCGCCCGGCTTGTCGACGAGGATCGGCCCCTGCAGCAGCGAGGGCCAGATCGGCTTGGCGCTCTGGGCGTCCTGCTCGCGGATCAGCGCCAGCATGGCCTTCACCCGCCCCGGCTCGGCCTTCGACAGGTCGCGCCGCTCGGTCGGATCCTCGGCCAGGTTGAACAGCCAGACCTTGCCCAGCGCCTCGTTGCTCTGGAGCTTCCAGTCCCCGTCCAGCACCGTCTTGTACTGGCCGCTGCGCCAGAACAGCGTCTGGTGCGGCCGTCCCGCGGTCCGTCCCTGGACGTGCGGCAGCAGGTCGACCCCGTCCACGGTCCGGTCGGCCGGAATCTCGGCGCCGGCGGCCGCCGCGGCGGTGGCGAAGATGTCCACGTGCCCCACGGGATAGGGGAAGCGCGAGCCCGCCGGGATCACGCCCGGCCAGCGCATGAAGAACGGCGCCTTGATACCGCCCTCGAAGAACGTCGACTTCCAACCGCGATAGGGTTTGTTGAGATCAGGCAGGCCGACGTAGCCGGCGCCCCCGTTGTCGGTGGTGAAGATGACGAGGGTGTTCCGGTCCAGGCCCTCGTCCTTGAGCGCCTGGAGGATCAGGCCCACGTTATGGTCGAGGTTGCGCACCATCGCGGCGTAGACCCGCATCCGGTGGTCCGCGATCTGCGGCAGGGCGTCGTAGTCCGACTTCTTCGCCTGCAGCGGCGTGTGGACCGCATTGGGCGCGAAATAGAGGAAGAACGGCCGGTTGCGGTTGGCCCGGATCGCCTTCACCGCCTCCTCGGCCAGGTAGTCGGTCATGTAGCCGCGGGGCTCGAACAGCTCGCCGCCGTTGAACTGGACCATGTACGGCAGGTTCGGCCACAGGAACCGGTCGATGGCGTCCCACGGCTGCTTGGAATTGACCACCTGCGGGTGCTTCTCGGGCAGGTACATCGAGCCGCCGGCGATGAAGCCGAGGCTCTCGTCGAAGCCCTGGTGCTCGGGCCGCGAGCCCTCGGCCCCGCCCAGGTGCCACTTGCCGAGGTGGACCGTGTGGTAGCCGCGGGCCTTCAGCACCTCGGCGATCGTCACCTCGTCCGAGGGCATGCTCAGCACGTTCACCGCCGTCGGCGTCGGGGCGGTGCTGCCGGGCGGCATGTCCTTGATGCGGTCGGCGAAGAACTTCGGCTTCACGATCGCCCCGGGCTCGGCCTCGGTGCCGACCATCCGCTCGAAGGCGACCGGCGCGGGGGTGAACTCGAAGCCGAAGCGGGTGGCGTAGCGGCCGGTCATGATCGCCGCGCGCGACGGCGCGCAGGTGGCGTTGCCGGCGTAGCCGCTGGCGAAGTTCACGCCCTGCCGGCCGATGGCGTCGATGTTCGGCGTCGGGACCGCCCCGCCCGCCACGCCGCCGCCGTTGAAGGTGATGTCGTTGTAGCCGAGGTCGTCGGCCAGGATGAACACCACGTTGGGCGGGCGCGGTGCGTCGGCCGCCGTCGCCGGCCCCTGGGCCCACTCGACGGGCCGGTTCGGCGCCACGTCGGGCATCCGCGCCCGGGCGATCATCGACAGGATCTCGGCCCGGTTCACGTAAGCCGCGCCCCCGGCGGCGGCCAGCGCGGCGACGCCGCCCACGATCCACGCCCACGCCTTCATCGCGCCCTCCCCCGTCAGGTTCGGGCGGCAGTATATAATGGCATTGATCGTGCCGCTAGTTTGGAGTGAGGCCGTTCAGCCGGCGGTCTTGGCGCCGACAGGCCTGGCGCGGCGGGCGCGGGCCTCCTCGTCGTCCAGCGGGGCGGGTCTGCCGTGCCGGCGCTCGATGTCCTTCTGCAGCGCGCGGGCCGCCATGGCGTGGCCGGGGAACAGCGTGTCCACCGCCCAACCGGCGATCGGCACGCCCGAGCTGACGCTGTCGAGCCCGAGGTAGAGCCCCATCTTGGCCAGGGTTCCGCGCGAAGCGCCCGCCTGCAGCGCCTCCGAGATGAGCAGCGCGGCCGCGCCCACCGAATAGGCGGTCCCGGCGACGGGCACCCAGGCGAGGACGCCGTCGATCCCCAGGCCCAGCGGCCCCACGCGCACGATCCCGTCCGAGAGCCGGCGGATGCGCTCGGCTCGGCTCCAGGCGGTGTGGGCGCGGTCACGGTCCATCATCCGCCTAACGCGGGTCGGCGCCGCCCAGGTTCCCTACAGCATCCCCCCGGCGGCCGCGTCGAGCAGCAGGTAGAGCCGGCCGGCGTCTCCCGACAGCAGCTCGGCCATCAGGAAGCCCTGCGGGTCGCGGACCACGGCGTCGTCGATCAGCGTCTTGTAGCGCCGCAGGTAGACCTCGGTCTGGTGCTTGACCGTCTCGTCCGTGAACAGGCGCCGGGCGATGCGGCGGGTCGCGGCGGGCGCCAGCTTCTTCACGACCTGGCGCGCGCCCTCCTCGTCCCCCGTTTGGACCGCGGCGGCGATCTCGTCGATCCGGTTCTTCGGCAGGAGCTTGGCCGGCTCGACCCCCATGCGGACCAGCTCGGCCGCCAGGGCGTCCTCGAGGCGTTCCCCCTCGCCCTCGCCGCCGTCCAGCGAGGCCAGCAGGTCCTTCCAGGTCCAGGTCTCGCCCGAGGCGTTCGGAGCCTCGGCCTCCGCCTCCTCCGCGGCTTCGGGCGCCGGCGCGGCCGGACGACCTGCGGCGGCCGAAAACACGGCGCTGAACTCGCGGTCGGTGGCGGTGGGGGTCAGCTTCAGCCGACCCCGCACGCCCAGTTCCTGGGCCAGCGCCTCGCCCGGCGGCTCGGCGTCATCGGCCAATGCGCCCTGGGCGCTGGTCTCGTCGGCCAGCTCATTGAGCTCCAGCGGTTCGGCCTCCTCGGCCGGCGGCGGCTCGACGGGCGCGGACTTCGCCCGCCGGGGCGGGGCGGCCGCGAGCGGCGGCAGCGGTGCGGGCGCGGCGGCGACCGTCCCCATCAGGCGCACGGCTTCGGACAGCATGTCGAAGTTGCGGCGCACGCGCTCCTGGAAGGCCGCGTCGATCGCCTGGGCCTCCTCGGCCGTACGGCGCGCGTGCTCCATCAGCTCGTCCATGCCATGGGCCACGGCGGCCTTGACCTGCTCGGCCTGGCCCCGCGCGGCGACCGGCAGGCGCGAGGCGCGCTGCTCCAGTTCGCCCAGCATGCCAGCCAGCTCCTCCAGCGCGGCCCGGGCGGCGGCGGCGCCCTCGTCCAGCTTCCGCGCCGTGGCGGCCCCCGCTTCCTCGACCATCTTCGAGGACTGCTCGACGAGGGCCCGGGCCTCCTCCAGGCGGGCCTCGAAGACCTGGTTGGCCTTCTGACCGGCGGTGAAGGCCGCCTCCGAGAGCTGGTCCACCTGCTCGCGGGCGGTGGCCGCGTGGCGGGCGGCCGCCTCCCGGGTCTCCTCGGCCGCGGCCGCGAGGGCGTCGATGGCGGCGCGGGTCTGGGCCTCCAGCTTGCCTCGCTGGTCCGCGGCGGCGGCCGAGACGGCCTCCAGCGCGTGCAGGGTGGACTGGCCGAACTCCTCGCGCTCGGCCTTGGCGGTCTCGGCCAGGTCGCGGAACTGCAGCGCCGCGTCGGCCATCAGCTGGCGCAGGGCCTCGCCGCCCTTGGTCGCCCGGTCGCTCATTTCGGCGGCCGACAGGCGGGCCTGGGTGATGAATTCCGACAGCCGGGCGGCGTGCGCGTCGGCCTCGGACGAGAAGCTCTCGTGGTCCGAGCGCAGGGCGGCGGCCAGGGTGATCAGCGCCGCGCGCTGTTCCGACAGGCCGGCCTCAACCGCCCTCGCCTGCTCGGCGACGCCCACGCCGGCGGTCTCCAGGCGGGCGATGTGGCGGGTCAGGTCCTCGCCGGCCGTGCGAGCGGCGTCGCTCGCCTCGCCCGCGGCGGCGGCCAGGTCGGCGGCGCGGGCCGAGAGCGCGGTTTCGGCCTCGCGGATCTGGGTCTCGGCGAGGTCGGCGGCCTCGGCGACCATCTTGGCCTGCTGGGTGATGGCGTCGGCGACCCTGACGGCCTGGGCGTCCAGGGTCTGGGCCAGCTGGCCCATCTCGCTGCGCTCGCGGCCCAGCGTCCCGGCCAGGGTCTCGGCGGTGCGGACCGACTGAGAGGTCGCGTCGGCCAGCTTCTCGGTCTCCAGGGCCAGGGCGTCGCGCAGCGCGAGCAGGGTCTCGCGGGCGTCCTCGGCGGCCGCGCCGGCGCGGGCGATCTCGTCGCGGACCGACTGGGCCACGTGGCCGGCCCGGGCGGCGGCCACGACGGCGGGCGACAGCATGTCCTCGGCCATGGCCTTGGCCCGGCGCGCCTCGAAAGCGAGCTTCTGGCCCTGGCGGATCATGAACGCCGCGCCCCAGACGAAGGCGGCCGGCCCGATGGCCAGGAGGGCGAAGACGGCCAGGGCGAAGGCGTCGTCCTGCAGCGGGGCGACGTTGTTGCGGTAGCCCACCGCGTAGGCGATCGGCGCCAGCGCCCACAGCGCCGAGACGATCACGGCCGCCACCCAGATCGGCCAGCCGGACGGCGCCTCGAGCTCGTCCAGCGTCGCCGGCTCGTAGCGGGGCTCGGGCTGGAACTCGGGACGTGGCGCCGGGGTCTTCGCTTCCCGCGTCGCCACCGGGGCGGTCGAAGCGGGAGGATCGAGCGGCGGCAGGGCCTCAGGCGTCGCGGCCGGCTCGGCGGCCGGCGCGACCTCGGGCTCGCTCGCGGGCGTCGGCGACAGCGCAGGGCCGCCGAAATCCATCGGTTGTCGCCGCTTGGAGAACTTCATGCGCGGCCGATCCTTCCCTCTTGGCCCGAGGCGCGCGTCACGAGGGGGCCGGCATGGCTCGCCCCCACCGCGCCTTGGCTTCAGGTTCGAAGGATTACCCGCCCGGCGTGCGGACGCAAACAGGCGCCGCGAATCAGGCGGCCTCCGGGTCGGATTGTCGCGGCTGGAGGGGCGTCAGGCCTTGACCACGCCCGACCGCCCGTCGGGGCAGTCGACGGGAACCTTGACGGAGACCTTCTGGGCCTTGCGCGGCGAGCGGGCGACCACGCGCTCGGCGGGCGCCGCCGGGCGCTCGAACATCGGGGCGTCGAGCGTCACGCCGAAATGGGAGAAGGCGACGGCGGACGAATGCACGACCACCGCGGCCACAACTTCCGTCAATGTCGCCATCGAACCTCTCCCCGATTCCTGCGCGACTCCGCCGAGCGGCGTTATACGACGCAGGCGGCTTCGCCGCGAGCGGCGCGGACCTTAAATTTCGGCAATGTTGCGCCGGCGCCATCAGGCGGCGAGGCGATCCCGGAAGCTCGCGCCCTCGTGCGCCAGCAGCCAGCGCTTGCGCGGCAGCCCGCCGCCGTAGCCGGTGAGCGAGCCGTCCGAGCCGATCACCCGGTGGCAGGGCACGACCAGCGCCACGGGATTGGAGCCGTTGGCCAAGCCCACGGCGCGGACGGCGGTCGGCCGGCCGACCGCCTGCGCCAGGCGCGCGTAGCTCCAGGTCTCCCCGACCGGGATGGCGCAGAGCGCGGCCCACACCTTCCGCTGGAACGCCGTGCCCGCGCCGTCCCAGGGCACGGCCGACAGAGCCCCGAGGTCCCCGGCGAAATAGGCCTCCAGCGCCGGCCGCGCGGGGCTGCGCCCTTCGACGAGCGCGGCCTTCGGATAGCGGCGGGCGACCCAGGCCAGCATCCGGTCCTCGTAGTCGGTCCAGTTGAAGGCCCGCAGGACGCCCGCCTCGTCGGTGACCACGAGGGCCGTGCCGATCGGGGTCGCGATGCGGTCGAGGGTCAGGGTTTCAGGCGGCTGCACGGTCATCGGTCTTGGTCCTCTTGAGATCGGGTTGGGCCGCATCGTGGGCCCAGAGATGTTGGGCGGCGTAGGCGCGCCAGGGCCGCCAGGCGGCGCTGCGGGCGAGCAGTTCCTCCTGCGTCGGCCGCCGGCCGGTCTCGTCCGCCATGGCGCGCAGGAGCGCGATATCCGCGCCCGGAAAGGCGTCCGGCTCGCGCAGTTCGCGCAGCGCGATGTACTGCGCCGTCCACTCGCCGACGCCCGGCAGCGCCTTCAGCGCCGCGATGGCGCTGTCCAGGTCGGCCCGCGGCGTGAAGATCGCCGGATCGGCCGCCACGGTGCGCGCCAGGGCCTCCAGCGCCGCGCCGCGGGCCTTTGGCATGCCCAGCGCGGCGATGTCCTCGGCGACCAGCCGTTCGGGCCGCGGGAAGACGCGGGTCAGACCCAGCTCCGCGGCGGCTGGATCGTCGACCGTCGCGCCGTAGGCGTCGGTCAGCTTGGCGGCCAGCGTACGCGCGGCCGACACGGTGATCTGCTGGCCCAGGATGGCCCGGACCGCGAGCTCGAAGCCGTCCCACGCCCCCGGGGCTCGCAGGCCCGGCCGGGCCGCGACCAGCGGGGCGAGCGCCGGATCCTGGCTCAGGTGCGCTCCAATGCGTCCCGGGTCGGCGGCGAGGTCGAACACCCGCCGGATGCGCGCGATCACCGCCGGCAGGGCCTTCAGCTTCGGGAAGCGGATCTCGGCGGTCAGGGCGTCGTCGCCCGGGCGCGGCGTCACGATCACGACACCGCGGGCGCCGTCGACCTCCAGCGTGCGCGCATAGCGGCGCGGCTCCACCCGCTCCACGCCCGGGATGGCACGGTCGGCGAGGAAGCGGATGATCGCGTCCCAGTCGTAGGGCGGCCGGTACGGCAGGCGGACGACGATGCCCTCGGCCGCCGGCACGTCGGCCTGGCGCGAGCGGCGCAGCTCGCCCGGCGGGCGGCCGAACAGCTGCTGGAACGTCTCGTTGAAGCGCCGCACGCTGCCGAAGCCGGCCGCCAGCGCCACCTCGCCCATCGGCAGGCGGGTCTCCTGGATCAGCTGCTTGGCGAGCAGGACCCGGCGGGTCTGGGCGACCGAGACCGGCGACGCGCCGAGATGCTGGCGGAACAGGCGGCGGAGCTGGCGTTCGCCCACGCCCAGGCGGGCCGCGAGCGCATCCACGTCGTCGCCGTCCAGCGCGCCCCCCTCGATCAGGGCCAGCGCCCGCGAGACCGTGTTCGACGTGCCCCGCCAGGCGCCGAGATCGGGCGAGGCTTCCGGGCGGCAGCGCAGGCACGGCCGGTAGCCGGCCTCCTGGGCCGCCGCGGCCGTCGGGTAGAACGTCATGTTCTCGGGCTTCGGCGTGCGCGCGGGGCAGATCGGCCGGCAGTAGATGCCGGTCGTCTTCACGGCGCCGAAGATGCGGCCGTCGAACCGCGGGTCGCGGGTGACGAAGGCGCGGCGGCAGGCTTCGAAGTCCATATCCATGTTCGGCAGGATGCGCCCCGCGGGACGGCTAGTCTCGCGGTTTTCGGACATTCATGGCCGGCCGTGGCGGCTTTCGGACGCCGAAGCGCGCGCGATCAGCCCTTCGGCGCGCGCCGGGTCACGACCTTCGGCGCGTGGATCGCCGCGGGCCCGTCGCCCCTCGGCCGCTGCCAGCGCCACTCATAAGGCGTCAGCCACACCCAGCCGCCCTCGGTCAGCCGCCGCGGCGTCAGCGCATAACTGCGGATCCAAAGCGGGTCGGTCGTCTCGCGCACGCGTGTTCACTCGGAATCAGGAAGAGCCCCTCGCCGAGGACCATAGCCGTCCGGCCGCGTCGGCGCCGTGGCATTTCGGCCGCGATCCACAGCATCCAAACCGGGTCCAGCCGCGCTTTCAGGGGGAGCCAACCTTTGAGAGGCCGCAGATGAGCTACTATGCCGCAAGAACCCTGGACCTGCCGTTCGACGCCGCCGTCGAGCGCACCCGCGCCGCGCTCGCCGAGGAAGGCTTCGGCGTCATCACCGAGATCGACGTGCGCCAGGTCCTGAAGACCAAGATCGGCGTCGACTTCCGCCCCTATCTGATCCTCGGCGCCTGCAACCCCGGCCTCGCCCACGAGGCCCTAAAGCTGGAGGACAAGGTGGGGACGATGCTGCCCTGCAACGTCGTCGTCCAGGCGGTGGACGAGAGCCGTTCGGAGGTGGCGGCGATCGACCCCGAGGCCTCGATGCAGGCCATCGACAACGCCGACCTGAAGGCCAAGGCGCGCGAGGTCGGCGGCCGGCTCCGCGCCGCCCTCGACCGGCTCTAGGCCACAAGCTCCAGGTCAGCCCACCGCCGCGGCGAGGCGCTTGTCGCGGGCGATCGACCAGGCGGACGCCAGGTGCGCGAGGATCGTGATCACGATCACCGGCACCAGGGCCAGGAACGCGATCGAGAGCGAGTTGTCGCCGTGCTCGGCCTTGGCCATGTCGGAGATGCGGCCGACGTAGACCGGCCCCGCGCCCAGGCCGATCAGGTTCAGCACGAACAGCAGCACCGCGCCCGAGATCGTGCGCCGGTTCGGCGGCACCGCGTTCTGCACGACGGCGAGCGCCGGCGCGAGGTAGCAGTTGTTCAGCAGCGCCGGCACCGCGATGCAGATCAGGGCGATCTGCCAGGTCGGCGCATAGACGATGCCGAACCAGAACGGGATCGTGATGAAGAACGCCAGGGCCGGGATCCAGGCGAACCAGCGGCGGTCCTTGGCGCCCAGCTTGTCGGCGATCCAGCCGGCCGCGAACGTGCCGATCATGCCGGTGATCCCCAGCACGAGGCTGTAGTAGGCGGCGACTTCGGTCAGGCTCATGCCCTTCACCCGCATCAGGAACGGCGGGTTCCAGGTCAGGGCGGCATAGCCGACGAAGGCCGAGAGGCCGGCGGCGAAGGCCGTCAGCACCAGCGTGCGGTTCGAGAAGAAGCCGCCGATCGCCGTCCAGAGCGGCGGGGCCGCGTCGTGCGCGTCCTTGCCGTCGGCGATCTTGTCGAGGCCGCCGCGCTTCGGCTCCTTGACGAACAGCAGCACGACGAGCGCCAGGATGATGCCCGGCACGCCCATGACGTAGAACGCCGTCCGCCAGCCGTGCTCGGCCGCGATCCAGCCGCCCAGCGCCGAGCCGAACATCGATCCGGCGGGCACGCCCAGGGAGTAGATCGCGAGCGCCGTGCCCCGCTCCTCGGGCTTGAAGTAGTCCGAGATCAGCGAATAGGACGGCGGGGAGCCGCCCGCCTCGCCGATGCCGACGCCCATCCGGTAGAGCGCGAGCTGGACGAAGTTGGTCGCCGTGCCGCAGAGCGCCGTGAACAGGCTCCACAGCGCGCACGCTCCCGAGATGATCCAGACCCGCCGGGCCCGGTCGGCCAGCCAGCCGACGGGGATGCCGAAGCCGGTGTAGAAGATCGCAAAGACGATGCCGCTCAGCATGCCGAGCTGGGTGTCGTCGAGCTGCAGGTCCTTGCGGATCGGCTCGGCCAGGATCGAGACGATCTGCCGGTCCAGGAAGTTCAGCGTGTAGACGACGGCCAGAAGCCAGACGACCATGTAGCGATAGCTCGCCGACACCTTCGGCGCCGGCACGGCGTCCACGCTCATACGCTGTCTCCCCCTGTCGCCCGTCAGGCCGGTGTTCCGGCTCGAAAAACGGGTATGCGCTTCCTGCCCGTGTTTTGGCAGCAACCGCGGGCGACGCCAAGCCGCTTTCCGCGGACGTCAGCGTCGCAGGGAGACGACGTTGGCGCCGCGCTCGCCGCCCAGGATCGCGGCGACCTTGCGGCCAAGTTCGTCGTCGCGGAACGGCTTCTGGATGATCCGTTCCTCGCCGACCTCGCGCAGCGCCGCCAGATCCGCGAAGCCGGTGATGAACAGGCTGGGCAGGCCCGGCCGCAGGCGCTGGGCCTCGCGGACGGTCTCGACGCCGTTCATCCCGGGCATGGCGTAGTCGGCGAGCAGCAGGTCGATCCGGGCGGCGCCACGCAGGACGTCGAGCGCCGCATTGCCGCTGCCGGCCTCGATCACGCCGTAGCCGAACTCGCGCAGCAGCGAGGCGGTGACCTCGCGCACGGCGCTGTCGTCGTCCACCAGCAGCACCGTCGCGCCCGCCGGCGCGGCCGGCGCCTCGACCTCGCGCCGGGCGGGCAGCCGCGCCGGCGCCTCCGCGGCTCTCGGCAGGTAGACGCTGACCGTCGTGCCCTCGCCCTCCCGCGTGCGGATGGCGACGCCGCCACCGGACTGCTTGGCGAAGCCGTAGACCTGGGCCAGGCCCAGGCCGGATCCGCGGCCGACGGCCTTGGTCGTGAAGAACGGCTCGAACGCCTTGGCCAGGACCTCTTCGCTCATGCCGTGGCCGGTGTCGCTGACCGCCAGCATGACGTACTCGCCCGGCCCCGGCTCTTCGGGACGGCCGGGTTCGCCCTTGATCATGACGTTCGCCGTCTCGACGGTCAGGCTGCCGCCGACCTCCATCGCATCGCGCGCGTTGATGGCCAGGTTCAGGATGATCAGCTCGATCTGCGTCGGGTCGACCAGCGCCGACCACAGGTCGGTCTTGAGCACCGTCTCGAGACGCACGGTGCCGCCGAGCGTGCTCTGCAGCAGCTCGCGCATGCTCTCGACCGTGTCGTTCAGGTCGACGGGCTTGGGCTCCAGCTTCTGGCGGCGCGAGAAGGCCAGCATCTGGCCGGTCAGCTTGGCGCCGCGCTCGGCGGCGTTCCGCATGTGGCCGAGCCGATCGACCACCCCGCCGTCGAGCCCCTCCCTCTGCAACGTCCTCTCGATAAAGCGGATGTTGCCGAGGATGACGGTCAGCAGGTTGTTGAAGTCGTGCGCCACGCCCGAGGTGAGCTGGCCCACGGCCTCCAGGCGCTGCATCTGCCGCAGCTCCTTTTCGACCCGCTCGCGCTCGGCCATCTGGGCGGCGAGCTGCTCGTTCCGCTCGGCGAGGGCTTCGGCCGCCGCCTTCTCCTCGGTGATGTCCCGCCCGACCGCGTAGAAGGCGTCGCCTTCCGGCACGGCCGTCCACGAGATCCAGCGCCAGGAGCCGTCCGCGTGCCGCAGGCGGTCCTCGAACCGGGGGGCGACCTGGCCGCTGGCAAGCGTCCTGATGACTCCCTCGACCTCCGCCAGATCCTCCTTGTGGATCAGGAGGTGGAAGTCGCTGTCGACCAGGGCCCCGGCGTCGTAGCCGAGCACGGACTCCCAGGCGGGGTTCACCCGGCGCAGCCGCCCGTCGAAGGTGGCGACGGCGAAGAGGTCGCGGCTGAGCCGCCAGATCCGGTCCCGTTCGGCGGTCCGTTCGGCCACCTCCTGCTCGAGCTTCTCGGCGAAGCCCTTCAGCTCCTGGCGAGCCCGCCGCTCCTCGGTGATGTCGCGCAGCACCCCGACGAACCGGGTGCAGGTCTCGTCCGTGAACAGCGCCTGGGCGCGGAGCGCGAGCCAGCGCTCGACCGCCGCCTCCGGGCCGGTGCGGAACTCGGTGACCAGAGCGCGGTCCTGCTCATCGCCGCCCGCGATGGCGCCGGCGATCTCCGCCTCCAGCGTGGCGCGGTCGTCGGGGTGCACCAGCCTCAGGAAGCGCTTGTAGGTGATCTCGGCGTCGGCCGGCAGGCCCAGGAAGTCGCGCGTGCGCGCGTCGCACTCCAGGCGCCCGTTCCGCGGGTCGAGGTCCCAGAGGCCGAGCCGGGCGCCCTCGATGGCCAGGCGCGCCCGCATCTGGCTGCGCGAGAGCGCCTCCTCGGCCCGCCGGCGCTCCTCCCGCTCGTGCGCCTGCTCCAGGGCCCGCTCGACCGCCGTGGCCAGGCGGGTGAGGTTGCGCTTCAGCACATAATCCGTCGCCCCGCGCTTCAGCGCGTTGGTGGCGAACTCCTCCCCCACCACGCCCGAGACGAAGATGAACGGGATGTCCGGCTGCAGGGCCCGGGCGATGTTCAGCGCCGACAGGCCGTCGAAGTCGGGCAGGGAATAGTCCGCGAGGATGATGTCGCAGCGCTCTTCCTCCAGCGCATGAACGAACTCGCGCCGGTTGGTGGCCCGCAGCAGCGTGAACTCGATCCCTGCCTTCTCGAGATGGGCCGCCAGCAGCTCGGCGTCGATCTCGCTGTCCTCCAGCAGGAGGACCGAGACCTCCGGCGCCCGCCCCCGGCCGACAGCGTCAGGCATGGGCCAGCCCCCGCGGCGGCGGCTCGTTGAGGATCGCCCAGAACATGCCGAGGTCCTGGATGGCCTCGAAGAAGGCGTTGAAGTCCACGGGCTTCACCACGAAGGCGTTCACCCCCAGCTCGTAGCTGCGCAGCAGGTCCCGCTCCTCGCGGGAGGACGTCAGCATGACGACGGGGATCTGCCGCTGGGCCGGGTTGGTCTTCACCTGCTCCAGCACCTCGAGGCCGTCCACCTTCGGCAGCTTCAGGTCCAGCAGCACCACGGCCGGATCGCCGGGCTGGCGATCGGCGAAGGAATTGCGGGCGTTCAGATAGTCCAGCGCCTCGGCGCCGTCGCGGGCGACCACTATATCGTTGGCGAGCTGGCACTTGGCCAGGGCGGCCAAGGTGAGCTCGAGGTCCCGCGGATTGTCCTCGACCAGCAGGATGGGCCTCAGGTCAGCCAAGCTCGAACTCTCCGTGTGATTCCGCCCGGGGGCGCTTGGGTAGGGTGAAGGTGAAGCTGGCGCCTTCGCCAGGACGCCCGTGCGCGTCGATGGTTCCGCCGTGGCGGTCGATCACCCGCTTGACCAGCGCCAGGCCGATGCCGGTGCCCTCGAATTCCTCGGACCGGTGCAGGCGCTGGAAGACCCCGAACAGCTTGTGCGAATAGGCCGGGTCGAAGCCGACCCCGTTGTCGGCGATCGTGTAGGCGGTGACGTCGCCGCGGTCCTCGCCCTCCACCGTGATGACGGCCGGGTCGCGCCCCGCCGAGTACTTGACGGCGTTGTGCAGCAGGTTCTGCAGCACCTGCCGGATCATGGCCGGATCGGCCCAGGCGCTGGGCAGGACCCCGACCCGCCATTCGATGGAGCGGCCGTCGAGGTCGGGCCCCATCGAGCGGCGCACCTCGACCATCAGCTTCTCCAGATCCACCCGCGTGGGCTTCAGGCTGGAGCGGCCGAGCTGGGAGAAGTTCAGGAGGTCGTCCACCAGGCGGCCCGCCGAGAGCGCCGCCTCGGTGATGCTCTGCAGGTAGTGACGGGCCGTGGCGTCGAGCTGGTCGCCGATCCGGTCGGACAGCAGCTCCGCGAAGCCGACGACATGCCGGAACGGCGCCCGCAGGTCGTGCGAGATCGAGTAGGAGAAGCTCTCCAGCTCGCGGTTGATCTCCACGAGACGGCTGGTGAGCTCGGCCCGCTCCTCGGCGCGGCGCAGCACGAAGTTCTGGATCGAGGCCCGGAAGCTGCGGGCGCTCTCGATCTCGGAGAGGGTCCAGGGCGCCGAGCGCTGGCGCACCTGCTCCTTCCACAGCCGGAACGACTGTCGCGGATGCAGGCGGTCGCCCACTTCCCGCGGCTTCTGGGGCTCGCCGGCCCATTCGACGGTGCGGACGAGCTCGGGCCGGAACCACAGCAGATAGTTCGAGTGGAGCTGGGAGATCGAGATCGCCAGGAGGCCGCTCGCCCGCTCCGCGTAGCTGGCGGTCTCGGGCCAGACCGCGGCCATGCTGTCGAAGGCCGCCGTCTCGCGGTCTTCCGCCCGAAGGCGCTCGACGATGGCCAGGATCTCGGCGTCCGACGGGGTGAGCCCGACGGCCAGCACGCCCTGTTCGGTCACCACCGCGGCGCCCGCGGCCCGGACGACGTCCTTCCAGAGGGTGGCGTTGCCGGCCAGGCCGTCCTGGTAGCTCTGCGCCGCCGAGACCCGCGCGATGAGGGCCGTCTCGACGTCCTTGAGGGCCAGCCGCTCGGCGGTCCGCTGCGCCTGTTCCCGCGCCTCGATCTGCAGCGAGAGGATCTGGCCCAGGATGTCGCAGGCGGTGCGCACCTGCGCGTTCACGTGCCGCGGTTCGCGGCTGTGGCCCGAGATCAGGCCCCAGAGCTCGCCCTTCACCAGGATCGACACCGACATGGACGCGCCTGTGCCCATGTTGCGCATGTACTGCAGGTGAACCGGCGAGACGCTGCGCAGGGCCGCCAGGCTCAGGTCCAGCGGCTGTCCATCCACGGGCGACAGCGGCGGGACGATCGCCGCCGGCGCGTAGTCGGCCGTCGGGATCAGGCGGATACGGTTGAGCTTGTAGAGTTCGCGCGCCTGGGCCGGGATGTCCGAACCGGGGAAGCGCAGGTTCAGGTACGAAGGCAGGACGCCGTCGCCGTCCTCGGCCAGCACCGTGCCGGTGCCCTCGGAGTCGAAGCTGTAGAGCAGGACCCGGTTGAAGCCGGTGAGCGCCCGGATCTCGCGGACGGCGATCTGCGCGACCTCGCCCACGCCCTCGGCCTGCGCGATGCCGTCGAGGAACCGGCCGAGCCGCGGATAGAGGGCGTCGAGGGTCTCGGCCTCGGACGCCGGCGGCTCGAACTCGACGAGCAGGCCCTGGGCGGTGCGGTGCGCCGAGATCTGGAAGGTCGCCTCGCCGATCCGCAGCGCACGCAGCAGCAGGCTGTCGCCGGCCGCGAGCCAGCGCTCGAGTTCCGCCACGAGGCTCGCCGCTTCCGGCAGGTCGGCCAGCGGCCGGCCGGACTCGGCGGCAAGGCCCGTCACCGCCGCGAGGTTCTCGCTCGCCTGCAGCACCTCGAAGCCTTCGGGCGAGAGCACCAGCAAGGCGCCGTGCGGCTGGATACCGCCCGGGATCCGGATCGGCTCGGCCGCGCAGGCGTCCAGGTCGAGGGTCGGGTCTAGGGTGACGTCGTTCATGTCAGCCAGGCCTCCAGCACCTCGAAGGTGCGCCGCGCCCCCGCGACCGCCGCGTCGCGGCGCGCCGGCGGCGCCCGCGTTTCGGCCCAATCCTGAAATTCCCGCCACATCCGCCCGGTGGCGGGGCCATGGGGGTCGAAGTAGGAGAGCCCGCCTTCGGGCAGCCAGTCCACGCCGGCCAGGGCCCGCGCGATCAGCTGGCCGCCCAGCGTGGAGCCTTCCATCACGTACATGGACCCGACCGCCCCGGCCTCGCAGCCGGCCGGCTCGGCCCCCGCCGCGCAGGGCGGCAGGCGCGCGATCGCGTCTTCGTCCAACCCCAGCCCCGCCAGGTCGCGCCGCAGATGCGGCAGACGCGTCCTGGTCTCCTGGAAGCTCCGAAGGCCCGCATGGCGGCGCACGGCGTACTCCCAGACAGAATGGAAACCGTAGAACCGTCCCAGCACATGGACGAAGCGCTGTCTGTCGACCGGTCGACTCAGCAGGTCGAGCGACGCCTCCAGGCGCGCGTGCAGATCGGATGTCCGGCGCCTGAGCAGACGCGTCAGCGTCTCCTCCGGGCATGGAGCGGACTCTCGGGCAGCAATCGGCACGGGCGGAACATCTCCTGTTCTCGCCCCTCCCCGATGCGGGACTTTCAACCGGAACCGCTCGAACGACGCAAGCCCCGCCCGGCCGCCTCCACCGCAACTGCCAGCGCATGGAGAATTCCTGGGCCGGGCTCGCCTTGCGCCGCGCCCGGGCGGCGGCTAACTCGCGATCCAGGGCCGGCCCGGGCGCGCGCACGCGCACGGGAATATTCACTCTTTGATGTAAGGTCCGCTCATGGACGCCCGCGTCCTGACCCGCTCAACGATCTCCGAAGGCGCTGTGCCCCGCCAGACGCTCACCCACCTGCAGCGGCTCGAGGCCGAGAGCATCCACATCATGCGCGAGGTCGTCGCCGAGTGCGAACGGCCGGTGATGCTCTATTCGATCGGCAAGGACTCGGCCGTGATGCTGCACCTAGCGGCCAAGGCCTTCTATCCTTCCAAACCGCCGTTCCCGCTGCTGCACGTCGACACGACCTGGAAGTTCCGGGCGATGTACGAGATGCGCGAACGCATGGCCAAGGAGCTCGGCTTCGAGCTGCTGGTCCACAAGAACCCGGACGCCGTCGCCCAGGGCGTCAATCCCTTCACCCACGGCAGCGCGGTCCACACGGACGTCTGGAAGACCGAGGGGCTGAAGCAGGCGCTGGACAAGTACGGCTTCGACGCGGCCTTCGGCGGCGCCCGCCGCGACGAGGAGAAGTCCCGCGCCAAGGAACGGATCTTCTCGTTCCGGTCGGCCCAGCATCGCTGGGATCCCAAGAACCAGCGGCCTGAGCTCTGGCGGCTCTACAATGCGCGCAAGAACCCCGGCGAGAGCATCCGGGTGTTCCCGCTGTCGAATTGGACCGAGCTCGACATCTGGCAATACATCTATCTCGAGCAGATCCCGATCGTGCCGCTCTACTTCGCCGCCGAGCGACCGGTGGTGGAGCGTGACGGGACGCTCATCATGGTCGACGACGAGCGCTTCCCCCTGCGCGAGGGCGAGAGCCCGCAGATGCGCTCGGTCCGGTTCCGCACCCTCGGCTGCTACCCGCTGACCGGCGCCGTCGAGAGCACGGCGGCCACCCTGCCGCAGATCATCCAGGAGATGCTGCTCACCACCACGTCCGAGCGCCAGGGCCGGGTCATCGACCACGACCAGTCCGCCTCGATGGAGAAGAAGAAGCAGGAGGGCTACTTCTGATGGCCCACCAGTCCGCCCTCATCGCCGAGGACATCGAGGCCTACCTGAAGCAGCACGAGGTGAAGAGCCTGCTGCGCTTCATCACCTGCGGCTCGGTGGACGACGGCAAGTCGACCCTGATCGGCCGCCTCCTCTACGATTCCAAGATGATCTTCGAGGACCAGCTCGCGGCCCTCGAAGCCGACTCCAGGAAGGTCGGCACGCAAGGCGGCGAGATCGACTTCGCGCTGCTGGTGGACGGCCTGGCCGCCGAGCGCGAGCAGGGCATCACCATCGACGTCGCCTACCGGTTCTTCTCGACCGACCGGCGCAAGTTCATCGTCGCCGATACGCCCGGCCACGAGCAGTACACGCGCAACATGGTCACCGGCGCCTCGACGGCGGACGCGGCGGTCATCCTGATCGACGCGCGCAAGGGCGTGCTGACCCAGACCCGCCGCCACAGCTATCTCGTCAGCCTGCTGGGCATCCGGCAGGTGGTGCTGGCGATCAACAAGATGGACCTGGTGGACTGGAGCCGCGAGGTCTTCGACGCCATCGTCGAGGAGTACCGCGACTTCGCCCGGCAGATCGGCCTGACGGAGTTCACCGCCATCCCGATGTCGGCCCTGAAGGGCGACAACATCACCGAAGGCTCGGCGAACACGCCCTGGTACTCGGGCCCGCCGCTGATGCGCTGGCTGGAAGACGCCCCCGCCCAGGAGGACCTGCGGGAGAAGCCCTTCCGCATGCCCGTCCAGTGGGTGAACCGGCCGAACCTCGACTTCCGCGGGTTCTCGGGCCTCGTCGCCTCGGGCGCCGTGAAGCCGGGCGACAAGGTGAAGGTCCTGCCCTCGGGCCGCGAGAGCACGGTGGACCGGATCGTGACGCTTCGCGGCGACCTGCCCGAGGCCGTCGCCGGCCAGTCGGTGACGCTCACCCTGAAGGACGAGATCGACGTCAGCCGCGGCGACGTGCTGGCGAGCGCCGCCGCCCCGCCCGCCGTCGCCGACCAGTTCGAGGCCACCCTCGTCTGGTTCGACGACGAGCCCCTGCTGCCCGGCCGGCCCTATCTGATGAAGCTGGGCGCGCGGACAGTGACGGCCCAGGTCACCGAGCCCAAGCACAAGGTCAACGTCAACACGCTGGAGAAGCTGGCCGCCACCCGGCTCGAGCTGAACGAGATCGGCGTGTGCAACCTGGCGCTCTCGGCGCCGATCGCCTTCGACCCCTACGCCGACAGCAAGGACCTGGGCGGCTTCATCCTGATCGACCGGCTGTCCAACCGCACCGTCGGGGCCGGCCTGCTGCACTTCGCCCTGCGCCGCAGCCAGAACATCCACTGGCAGGCCCTGGACGTCGACAAGGCCGCCCGCTCGGCGCTGAAGGGACAGAAGGCGCGCGTCGTCTGGTTCACGGGCCTCTCCGGCGCCGGCAAGTCGACCATCGCCAACCTGGTCGAGAAGCGGCTGCACGCCGAGGGCCGCCACACCTACCTGCTCGACGGCGACAACGTCCGCCACGGCCTGAACAAGGACCTCGGCTTCACCGAGGAGGACCGGGTCGAGAACATCCGCCGCGTGGCCGAGGTGTCCAAGCTGATGGTGGACGCCGGGCTGATCGTGCTGGTCAGCTTCATCTCGCCGTTCCGGGCCGAACGGAGGATGGCCCGCGAGCTGATGGGCGAGCGCGAGTTCGTCGAGGTCTTCGTCGACACCCCGCTCGAGGAGGCCGAGCGCCGCGACGTGAAGGGCCTCTACAAGAAGGCTCGGGCCGGGCAGCTGAAGAACTTCACCGGCATCGACAGCCCCTACGAGCCGCCCGAGAACGCCGAGATCCGCATCGACACGACCCGGATGTCGCCCGACGAGGCGGCCGAGCAGATCTTCGCCTGGCTGGAAGGCGCGTTCGACCCCGGGATCTGATCGGGCGCCCCTCGCCGCTCACGCCTTGGCGCGGGCGGCGTCCACCAGGGCGCGGATGGCCCAGCGCTTCACCCGGCGCGCCTCGTCGGGGGGCAGCTGCAGCACGTCCTTGCACACCACCATGGCCTCGGTGCCGATGAGGATCGCCAGCGCCTTGCTCAGCCGGTCGCGGGCGACGGGCGTCAGGTCCACGCCGTCCAGCGCCGCCTCGATCAGGGGCGTGCGCCGGTTCTGCCGCGCGGGCAGCCCCTCGCCCCCCAGCGCCCCCTCCATGGAATGGGCGAGCATCATCCGGAACTGCGGCTCGTGCGCGGCGAGCAGGGAGTCGAGGGTCTCGTCCAGCCGCTCCAGCCGCGCCACGGGATCGCGCGGCGCGCCGGGACCGAACAGCGCGGCGGGATCCGGCATCGCCACGTCGAGGGCCGCTTCCACCAGCAGCTGCTCGACGTTGGGGAAGTAGCGGTAGGCCGTCGCCCGCGAGACAAGCGCCTCGGCGGCGACCTCGTCCAGCGACGGCTTGCGGCCGTCCCGCGCCAGCCGGGCGGCGGCCTCGAGCAGCGCCTTGCGGGTGCGGCGTTTCTGGTTCGAACGGCCGGCGGCGCCGTCCATCCTCAGGCCTGCGGCAGCTGCTGCAGGATCGCGGCCATGTCGATCCACACGTTCTCGCGCCGGATATCGCCCGTATCGGCGAACTCGATCACGTGCAGCAGCCGGAATTCCAGCGGCCGGCCCCGCCCCTCCAGGCCGAACGGCCGGCCGGGCGCCTTGCCGCGCCAGAGGGATTCATCGACCAGGAAGTTCTCGCCGTAGAGGCGCCGCAGGCACTTGACCTTGCCGTCGGACAGGTCGGCGAACAGTCCCTCGTAGAAGGGACGCGCGCCTTCGCGGCCGTGCGTCGGGCCGGTGGGCGCGCCGACGATGTCGTGCTCGACGTCGGGCGTCAGCGTCGCCAGCACGCCCTCGACGTCGTCGTTCGCCTCGAAGGCGAAGTGCTCGTCGATCTTCCGATCCATCTGCTCGCGGGTGAGCGCCATGTCGCGTCCTCCAACTCGACCGCGGCCGGGAATTAATGAGACTTTTGTCTCACGTCAAGAATATTGTCTCGCTCCGGCGCGAGGGGCGGAACCAGCCTGCCCGCCGCTGGTTCGAGTGGCTCAGCCCCAGGACGATCGACGCGGTGAGCGGCTTCCTCGCGCCCCAGCCCCATGTGGACGAACGCGCCCTCGACCGGGGGCTGCGCGACCTGATGTGGGACGCCACCTTCGCCACGGTGGTGGGGGCCCTGAACTCGGGCGTGGTGCTGGTCGCCTTCGCCCTGTGGCTGGGGGCGCCGAACACGGTGATCGGCCTGCTCGCCGCGATCCCGCTGTGGACCCAGATCCTGCAGGCTCCGGCGGTCAGCCTGGTCGAGCGCCTGCGCGCGCGCCGGCGGATCAGCATCGTGGCCCTGACCATCGCCCGGATCACCCTGCCCCTCTTCGCGATCCTGCCGCTGATCCCCGACCGCCGCCTGGCGCTGATGCTGCTGATCGTGCTGGAGATCGTCCACACGGCCTTCAACGCGATCTGCGCCTGCAGCTGGAACTCGTGGATCCGCGACCTCGTGCCCGAGGATCGGCTGGGCCGCTTCTTCGCCCGCCGCACGATCTTCGCGACCGCCGTCGGCATGGCCTGCTCGCTGCTGGCCGGCTTCGCCCTGCAGTCGCAGCAGACGGCCTCCGGCGGCGGGGACGGCGTCGTCTTCACCCTGCTCTATTCCGCCGGCTTCCTGGCGGCCGTGATCAGCACCTGGCGGCTCGCACGCGCGCCCGAGCCGCTGATGCCGCCGCCACAGCCGAAGCAGACCCTCTGGACCCTGCTGAAGGCGCCGCTGAAGGACCCCAATTTCCGCACCCTGATCCGCTTCATGGCGAGCTGGCAGTTCGCCGTGAACTCGGCGACGCCGTTCTTCACCGTCTACTTCGTCCAGCAGCTGGGCCTCGGGATGGGCTGGGTAATGACCTTCTCGGTCGTGAGCCAGGCGGCCAACCTGCTGGTGCTGCGCACCTGGGGCCAGCTGTCGGACCGCTTCTCGAACAAGTCGGTGCTGAACGTGGCCGCACCGGCCTTCCTGCTCTGCATCGCGGCCATGGTGTTCGCCTCGGAGATCGACGGCCGGCTGGCGCTGATCGTCTACCTGTCGGTCCTGCACGCCTTCATGGGCATGGCCTCGGCCGGCGTGAACCTGGCCACCGGCGCCGTGGCCATGAAGCTCGCGCCCCGCAACGGCGCCACGGCCTATATCGCCGCGAACTCACTGATCGCCTCGGCCGCGGCTGGGCTCGCCCCGATCCTGGGCGGCCTGTCGGCCGACTTCTACGCCGCGCGCGAGCTGAGCTTCCAGGTGCTGTGGCGCGATCCGGGCGGGGTGTCCGAGTTCTTCGCCCTGCGGATCACCCACTGGGACTTCTTCTTCCTGATCTCGGCGACCATCGGCCTCTACGCCATGCACCGCCTGTCGTTCCTCGTGGAGGAAGGCACGGTCCGCCGGCGCGTCGTCGTGCGCGAGATCGTCGGCGAGACCCGCCGGGGCATGATCCGCAACCTGTCGCCGGTGAAGGGCCTGCGCCCGGTCTTCCCGGCCGCCGCCCTGATCGACCTGCACGCCCGCTACCGGCAGCAGAAGCGCGCCGCCCGCGCCCGCGACTACCGCGAGGGGCTGAAGGCGGCCGACTAGCGCCGTCCCGTGTCCAGGAAGTCTCGGGCGCTGAAGTCCTCGGGCGCGGCCACCTCGACGATGGGGTCGTCGCGGTCATCGAACTCCAGCCGCAGCGCCTTCGTCATCACCGCATGCATGTCGTAGAGGCAGGTGATGTAGGTCAGCTCCAGGATCTCCTCGTCGGAGAGGAAGCCCTTCAGCGCCCCGAACACCCCGTCGGGCGTTCGGCCGGCCTGCAGCACCAGGCAGTCGGCGTAGGCCAGCACCGCCCGCTCCTTCTCGTCGAAGCAGGCCGCGGTCTGCCAGTGCGGGATGGCGGCGATCTTCTCCTCGGAAACCTTCAGGCCGCGCAGCGACTTGCAGTGCTGGGAAAAGACGAACTGGCTGGCCTTGGCCCAGCCGGCGCGGGTCTGGGCCAGCTCGCGCAGCACCGGGTCCAGTTTGCGCTTCGGGCTGCGGTAGAAGGCGAAGCCGCGGTTGCAGTGGTCCAGGCAGTCGGGGACCAGGGCGAAGACGGTCCACCAGTCGCCGGACGTGCCGGTGGCGGTGCCGGGCTCGGCCACCGGGTCGCGGTCGCCGAACAGCAAGTCGTAGGTCCTGTGGACCACCTCGGAGTCGGTGTCCTTGCGCGACACCTGGCGCAGGCGGGGCATGGGCTCAGGCTCCGGCGGGCTGGACGGCGCGGGCGGGCGCATGCCGCACGTCGTCCGGGCGGAAGTCGCGCAACGTCGCGGCGAACTCCAGCATCACCCCGTTGGGGTCGGTGAAATAGACCGAGCGGATCCAGACGCCCTCGTGCATCTCGCGGGCGACGCCCATGGCGCTGTCGTCGTGGTTGACCACCGCCGGCACGGTCATCTTCACGCCGGCGGCCTGCAGGCGCCCGATCGCGGCCTCCAGCTCGTCCTCGTCCATGTGGAAGGCCACGTGGTTCATCGAGCCCACAGCCGACTTCGGACTGGCAGGGAACTCCGCCACCGAGGCGATCCCGGGCGCGGCCGGCGGGGCGTCGGCCCACCAGAAGAACGCCAGGGTCGATCCCCCGCCGCAATCGAAGAAGAAGTGCTGGCCGCCGTCCGGCAGGGCCACCGTCTTCACCAGCGGCATGCCCAACACCTGGGTGTAGAACGCCACCGTCTCGGCCATATCCCGGCACACGAGCGCCAGGTGGTTGATCCCCTTGGTCTTCATGGCGTCCTCCCTTGGCTCGCCGGTCAGAACTCCAGCACGATCTTTCCGAAATGCTCGCCGCCGCCCATGGCCGCGATGGCGGCCTTGGCCTCGGTCCACGGATACACCTTGTCCACCACCGGGCGGACGCCGTGCAGCTCGATCGCCCGGCACATGGACTCGAACATGTCGCGCGAGCCGACCGACAGGCCCTGCAGCTTGGCGGAGTTGCCGATCAGGGCGGCCGGATTGAACGGCTCGCCGGCGCCGGCCACGATGCCGATCACCGCGATGTGGCCGCCGATCTTGATGGCCTTCATGCTCTCCTGGATCGTGCCCCCGCCGCCGACCTCCATGATGAAGTCCGCGCCGCGGCCGCCGGTGGCCTCGCGCACCGGTTTCGACCAGGCCGGGGTCGTCTTGTAGTTCACGAGGTGGTCGGCCCCGAGCGCCTTGGCGCGCTCGAGCTTGGCGTCCGACGACGAGGTGATCAGCGTGCGGTAGCCCGCGGCCTTGGCGAACTGCAGGCCGAAGATCGAGACCCCGCCCGTCCCCTGCAGCACCACGGTGTCGCCCGGCTCCAGGCGGGCGTCGTGGAAGAGCCCGCGCCAGGCGGTCAGCGCCGCGCATGGCAGGGTGGCGACCTCGTGGTCGGTGAGGAAGTCCGGGACCTTCGAGAGCCCTTCCTGGCTGAACACCTGCAGCTCGGCGCCCGCCCCCGGGATCGGGAAGCCCAGGGCGCTCGACAGCTTCTCCAGCGTCGGCGGTCCCGACACCCAGTTCTGGAAGAACAGAGTGGAGACCCGGTCGCCGGCCTTGAAGCGGGTGACGCCGGGCCCCACGGCCTCGACGTAGCCGCAGCCGTCGGAGAAGGGCGTGATGATGTCGGTCGCGCTGGCCGCCGCCCGCCCGTACATCCCGTGGATCATCAGGAAGTCGCGATAGTTCAGCGAGCAGGCCTTCATCCGCACCAGGACCTGGCCCGGCCCCGGAGTCGGCTCCGGGACCTCCACCACCTGGATGGCGTCCGGCCCCCAGGGGGCGGTGACGTTCAGCGCACGCATGACGACTTCCTCCACTTGGGGAGGCATCATGGAGCGACGCTGGCGCGCCGCAACCGTGTCGCCACGTCAGCCTCGCGTGGAGGGCAGCACGGGCCGCTCGCCCCACTGGCCGGGGTCGTGGCCGAACACCATCACGGTGTCCTTTCCGCGCAGGTCCAGCAGGCTGTCGAGCGACCGGTTCATCGCTCCGTGGTCGCTGTAGGCGGGGAAAGTCCGCGTCTCTAGCGCCTCGCAGGTGTAGCAGGCGTCGCCCACCAGGATGTGGTCGCCCATCTCGCTGCGCACCCGCATCGACTGGTGGCCCGGCGTGTGGCCGAAACTGGGGTGCAGGGTGACCGCGCCGTCGCCGAACAGGTCGTGCTCGCCGTCCACCAGCTTAACCGGATGGCCCAGGTCGTAGAACCGTTTGGGCAGGAAGTAGCGGGCGGCCATGTCGTCGTCGAAGCCCGCCGCCCACTCGCGGCTCTGGACGACGACCGTGGCGTTGGGCAGCTGGTGCAGGCCCCCGGCGTGGTCGAAGTGCAGGTGCGACAGGACGACGAAGCGGACCTTGGCCGGATCGATGTCCAGGCGCTCCAGGTGCGCGGCGGCCAGCTCGCCCTCGTCCACCGTGGAGTCCATGCCCTGGGTGCGCAGCCGCTGGCGGTACGGGTCGTCCGCGTTGGCGATGTCGGCGTGCAGGCCGGTGTCGAACAGCGCCACGCCGTCCGGGTGCTCGACCACATAGAAGGGGATCGGCACGCTGACCCGCTCGGCCGCCATGCCGAGCCCCGCGCCGGGACTGTGGAACTGGCCGCACACGCAGCCGAAGAGCCGGATCGTCATGCTCGCGCCTCCCTATCGCGGCGCAGGTTAGGCGCCGATCCTACGGCGGGTCGAGCCGTCCGACGCCGTAGAGGCGCACCGCGCCGATCAGCCCCAAGGCGCACATGGCCGCCATCAGCAGGTAGCCCTGGGCGCCGAAGCGGTCGAACAGCGGCCCCGAGGCCAGGGTCGCCAGGCCCATCAGCATGCCGCTGGAGAGCGCCGAGTTGATGGTCTGGGCGGCCGAGGCGTTGCGCGGGGTGGACAGCCGCTCGGCCAATTGCAGCGCCGCCAGGAAGGTCGCCGCGTAGCTCAGCGCGTGCAGCGCCTGCAGCGGGAACAGCAGCCACAGCGGCGGCGAGAACCCGTAGACGGTCCAGCGGATCACCGCCGCCGCCCCGCCGAGGACCAGCAGCCGCCGCGGTCCGATCCGCCGCCGCCACGGCTCCATGAACCACATGAACCCGACCTCGACCGCCACGCCCACCGCCCACAGCACGCCGGTGGTGCTCTCGGGGATGCCCTGCCCTTTCCAGGCCAGGGTCGAGAAGCCGTAGTAGAATGCGTGCGCCGACTGGATCATGCCGGCGGCGAACACGGCGGTCATGAAGTCGCGGTCGCGCAGCAGCTCTCCGACCCCGGCGAACCGGTCCGACAGGCGGGCCGAATGGCCCTCCTCGTGCACCGGGTCGGGCGGCAGCAGCAGCCGCGCGCAGACGGCGGTCAGCGACACCGCCGCGGTGATCCAGACCAGCACCAGCTCGGGCGAGCCGCGGGCGAGCAGCCAGCCGACGGTCAGGTTCGCGACGATGAAGGCGACCGAACCGATGCCCCGCGGCCAGCCGTAGTTGAACCCGTCCCGCCGCGCCCTGCGCAGCACGATCACGTCGGTCAGCGGCGAGATGGTCGAGATGGCGGAGGAGGCCGCGAACCAGGCCACGGCCCAGCCGGCGAAACCCAGCGGCAGCGCCATGAGCCCGTAGGCGCCGGCCACCCCGAGCGCCAGGAAGATCAGCGCCGTGCGGCGGAGCCTGAAGCTGTCGGCCCAGATCGCCAGCAGCGGGGCGGTGACCGTCCGCGCCAGCATCGGCAGCGACAGGATCAGGCCGATCTGGGCCCCCGAGAGCCCCCGTTCAGCGAACCACACCGGCATGTAGGGCGAGCTCGCCCCCGTGCCGACGAAGATCGCCGAATAGAACAGGCCCAGCCGGACGGGGAGCGACATGGCCGCGATCTACAGGGAGTCGCGGTCGCCCGCGCGGCGACGTAAGCTCGCGCCAACGACAAGCGAGGGAGGCGCGGATGGCTGGAACAGGCAGCCGGGACCGGGCGCTGCGCGAGCGGGCCCAGGCGGTGATCCCGGGCGGGATGTACGGGCACCAGTCCGTGGGCCTGCTGCCCGACGACTACCCGCAGTTCTTCGAGAAGGGCGAAGGCGCCCACCTGTGGGACGTGGACGGCCGGCGCTACCTCGACTTCATGTGCGCCTATGGCCCGAACCTGTTCGGCTACGCCCATCCCGAGATCGACGCCGCCTTCGTCCGCCAGCTCGGCCAGGGCGACACCCTGACCGGACCGACCGCCCTGATGGTCCAGCTGGCCGAGGCCCTGACCGGCATGGTCAGCCACGCCGACTGGGCGATCTTCTGCAAGAACGGGACGGACGCCACGTCCATGGCCCTGACCGTCGCGCGCGCCCACACGAAGCGCCGCGTGGTCGTCCGGGCCAAGGGCGCCTACCACGGCGCCGCGCCCTGGTGCACGCCGAGGCCGGCCGGCGTGATCGACACCGACCGGGCGCACCAGATCTTCTACGACTACAACGACGTGGGAAGCCTCGAGGCGGCCGTCGCCCAGGCGGGAGACGACCTCGCCTGCATCTTCGCCGCCCCGTTCAAGCACGACGCCTTCGTCGATCAGGCCGAGCCCGATCCGGCCTACGCCCGCCGGGCGCGCGAGCTGTGCGACGCCGCCGGCGCGCTGCTGGTGGTGGACGAGGTGCGGGCGGGCTTTCGGCTGTCGCGCGACTGCTCCTGGAGCCGGATCGGCGTCCAGCCCGACCTCTCCACCTGGGGCAAGTGCGTGGCCAACGGCCACCCGATCTCGGTGCTGCTGGGATCGGACAAGGCCCGCGCGGCGGCGGCGTCGGTCTATGTGACCGGCTCGTTCTGGTACCAGGCCGCCCCCATGGCCGCCGCGCTGGAGACCCTGCGGCTGGTGCGCGAGACCGACTATCTGGAGCGCATGACCGCGCTGGGCGAGCGGCTGCGGCAAGGCCTTGCCGAACGCGCGGCGGCCGCCGGCTTCGGCTTCCGCCAGACGGGTCCGACGAGCATGCCCCTCTTCCTGTTCGACGACGATCCGGACCTTCGCAGGGGCTTCTGCTTTTCCAGCGAGATGCTGGCGCGGGGGGTCTATGTGCACCCCTGGCACAACATGTTCCTGTGCGCCGCCATGACCGAGGCCGACATCGATGCGGCGCTCGACGCCGCCGAAGGGGCGTTCGCCGCCCTGAAGCGCCAGGCGGGCGCCCTGCCGCCCGTCGAGAAACTCGCCTTCCTCACCGCCGGAGCCCATTGATGGACGACTATTCCGACTACGACGGCCTGGGCCTGGCCGAGCTGGTCCGCACGAAGCAGGTGACGCCTGCCGAGCTGGTCGAGGCCGCCATCGTCCGCATCGAGCGGCACAACCCGACCCTGAACGCGGTCGTCCACAAGGGCTACGACGACGCCCGCCGCTGGGCCGCGTCGGACCTGCCGGACGGCCCCTTCCGGGGCGTGCCGTTCCTGATCAAGGACCTGGGCGCCCAGGTGAAGGGCTGGCCGCGCACCTCGGGCAGCCGCTTCGCCCAGGTCCCCGCCGACGCCGAGGACAGCGAGCTTGTCCGCCGTTACCGCGACGCCGGCGTGGTGCTGCTGGGCAAGACCAACACGCCCGAGTTCGGCATCCCGGGCGTGACGCATTCCGAACAGCTCGGCTCGTGCCGCAATCCCTGGAACCCGGACCACATCTCGGGCGGCTCCTCGGGCGGGGCGGCCTCGGCCACGGCGGCCGGGATCGTGCCCCTGGCGCACGCCAGCGACGGCCTGGGCTCGATCCGTATTCCGGCCGCCTGCTGCGGCCTGTTCGGCCTGAAGGTCACCCGCGACCGCACGCCGATCTGCGAGGTCTCGGACGGGGCCCTCGGCTTTTCGGTGCACCACGTGGTCAGCCGCACGGTGCGCGACAGCGCCGCCATGCTGGACGCCACCGGCTATGCCCAGGCCGCCGATCCGTTCCAGGCTCCGGCCAAGGACGGCCCCTACCTCGCCGAGCTTGAGAAGAGCCCGGGGCGCCTGCGGATCGCCTGGTCCTCGGAGACGCCCAGCGGCCGGCCCATTCCCGACGAGATGATGGACGCCCTGCTGCGCACCGTCGAACTGCTCGACGGCCTCGGCCACGAGGTGATCGAGCGGGGCCTTGGGATCGACTACCGCCTGCTCTACCGCGCCCAGGGCCTGGCCAGCGCCTCCAACTTCTCGGCCAATGTCCAGCGCTGGGTGGAGGCGCTCGGCCGCGAGCCGGGCGACGACGAGCTCGGCCCCCTGGCCCGCCGCGGCTACGAGGCCGGCAAGCGGCTCACCGGCCAGCAGGCGTTCTGGGGCTTCCAGCAGCTGCGGCTGATGAACCGCCAGATCCTCGCCGCCTTCGAGGACATCGACGTCTTCCTCTCGCCGGTGATGGCCACCCCCGCGCCGCGCGCCGACTGGCTGGACCCGCTGATGGAGGACCTGAAGGAGTTCGACCGCCGGCAGGCGGCGACCTATCCCTACACCCCGCCCTTCAACTTCACCGGCCAGCCGTCGATGTCGGTCCCCCTGTGGGAATCCGAGGCCGGGCTGCCGATCGGCATGATGTTCAGCGGCCGCTTCGCCGACGAGGCGACCCTGTTCCGCCTCGCCGCCCAGCTCGAGAAGGAGGCCCCGTGGAAGGACCGTCGCCCGCAGGTGTGGGGCTGATGCCGGCCGCGCTCGCCCTCGCCGCCCTGCTGGGGCTGGCCTGCGTCGGTTTCGGGGCCTTCGGGGCGCACGGGGTCGCCGACCCCAAGGCCCAGGAGTGGCTGCGGACCGGAGCGTTCTACGGCTTCGTCCACGTGCTGGCGGTGTTCGCCGCCGACCGCTACGGCGCGCGGCTGGCGCCGCCGCTGTACCTGTTCGGCGTCCTCGTCTTCTCGGGCTCGCTGTTCGCCATGGCGCTGGGCGCGCCGCGCTGGCTGGGCGCGATCACGCCGATCGGCGGCGTCAGCTTCATGGCCGGATGGGCCGCCCTCGCCTGGGCGGTGGCGCGCCGCCAAACCTGAGGGCCGCCAGACCTGAGAGCTGTCAGACCTGAGGGCCGGGCTTCAGGGCCAGCTTCCTCAGCGCCACGGCCGAACCGACAAGCGCGACCAGCATCACCAGCGCCATGGGCCGGGGCGTGCCGTCGTGGAACGCGCCGGCCAGGCTGGAGGCCAGCGCACCCATGCCGAACGAGACCCCGCCCAGCAGGGCCGAGATCGACCCGGCCCGCCGCGGATCGACGCTGAGCGCCCCGGCCATGGTGTTGCCCTGCATGAAGCCGTAGCTGGCCAGCAGCAGGAACAGCAGCGGCAGGACGCTCCAGCGCTCTCCGATCCCGGTGACCGCCGCCAGCGCCAGGGCGACGGCGAACGCCACCGCCACCGTGCTCGCCCGCGCCAGGACCTGGTCGGGCGTGCGGGTGCGCAGCAGCCAGCGGTTCACCTGGTTCGCGCCGATCACCCCGGCGGCGTTCAGGCCGAACAGCCAGCCGAACGCCGAGGGCGGCACGCCGTAGGTCTCGATCAGCAGCTCGGGCGAGGCCGAGATGTAGGTGAACAGCGTCGCCCCGTTCAGCGCCCCGGCCAGGGCGTAGCCCACCAGCCGCGGCTGCCGCAGCAGGGCCGCATAGGCCTGCAGCGGGCTCTCGGACTGCGCCTGCCGCGTCGTCTCCTCGCTGCGGGACTCCTGCAGGCGAAGCAGCGTCGCCGCGCCGATCGCCATGCCGAAGGCGGCCATGAACCAGAAGTTCAGCCGCCAGCCGCCCACGGTGAGCAGGGCGCCGCCCAGCAGCGGCGCGAGGATCGGCGCCAGGCCCATGATCAGCATCAGCAGGCTGAGCATCCGCGCCGTCTCGGTGTGGTTGAAGCGGTCGCGCACCACCGCGCGCGAGACCACACCGCCCGCGCAGGCGCCCAGCGCCTGGACGAACCGCCCGGCCAGCAGCTGCTCCGGCGAGGCGGCGAGCGCGCAGCCCGCCGAGGCCAGGATGAAGATCAGGACGCCCACCAGGATCGGCGGCTTGCGCCCGAACCGGTCCGAGGCCGGGCCGTAGAAGAACTGGCCGATCGCCATGCCCGCGAGGAAGGCGGCGACGGTGCCCTGGGTTTGGCCCGAGGTGGCGCGCAGGTCCTCGCCGATGGCCGGCAGGCTCGGCAGGTACATGTCGATGGCGAGCGGCCCCATGGCCGTCAGCGCCCCGAGCAGGACCACCAGCCCCCAGGGCGTACGGTCCGGCGATGTGGTGTTGGCGTACGTCACGACAGGCGTGCCCTACTGGCGCCGCCCGCTTCCGGGAAAGCGGTTTTGCGGCAATGCTGGCCGCAACGCCTGAAATGAGGGGGAAAGGCCGTGTCTGCGCTCGAAACCATGATGCCTGAGCCGAACCGCGTTCGGGTGAACGGGGTGGAGATCGGCTACTACGAAGCCGGCCCGCGGCAAGGCGTTCCCGTCGTCCTGTGCCACGGCTTCCCCGAGCTGGCCTTCTCGTGGCGCCACCAGATCAAGGCGCTGGCCGACGCCGGCCGCTGGGTGATCGCCCCGGACCAGCGCGGCTATGGCCTGTCCTCCAAGCCCGTCGCCGTCCCCGACTACGACATGGCGAACCTGACCGGCGACCTCGTGGGGCTGCTGGACCACCTGGGCGTGGAGAAGGCGATCTTCTGCGGCCACGACTGGGGCGGCATCGTCGTGTGGCAGATGCCGCTGATGCACCCGGAGCGGGTGGCGGGCGTGATCGGCCTCAACACGCCCTTCCTGCCGCGCGCGCCGGCCGATCCCATCGCCATCTTCCGGCACAGGTTCGGCCCCGACATGTACATCGTCTGGTTCCAGACCCCGGACGAGCCCGAGGCGGTGCTGGGCGAGGATGTCGCCAAGACCATGCGCTTCTTCATGCGCCGGCCCTCGGCCCTGCGCACGGCCGCGGCCCAGCCGGAGGGCGGCTCGTCGTTCGCCTTCCGCGACCTGCTGCGGGCCTGGGATGGGGCGGACGGCGGCGACCAGCTGCTCAGCCCCGACGAACTCGCCGTCTTCGTCGAGGCGTTCGAGGCCGGCGGCTTCTTCGGCCCGGTCAGCTGGTATCGCAACTTCACCCGGAACTGGGAGCGGGCCGAGGGACTTCCGGGCAGGGTCGACGGCCTGCCCTGCCTGATGATCACGGCCGAGCTCGATGCGGTGCTCACCCCCGAGATGGCCGAGCCGATGAAGGGTCTGGTCGGCGACCTGGAGACGCACATGGTGAAGGGCTCGGGCCACTGGACACAGCAGGAGAAGCCGGGCGAGGTGAACGCGCTGATCCTCGACTGGCTGGACCGGCGCTTCCCGAAGTAGACTGAGGCCCATGGAACGCAACACGCCGGCGCCCGCCGTATCGTCCCCCCAGCACCGGCGCGGCCTGTTCGCCGACAACGAGCCCTTCGCCTCGGGCTGGCTCGCCACCGGCGGCCCGCACGAGATCTTCTACGAGGAGTGCGGCAATCCGAATGGCAAGCCGTGTGTGATCCTGCACGGCGGCCCGGGCGGGGCGATCAACCCCACCATGCGGCGGTTCTTCGACCCGGCGAAGTGGCGCATGGCGCTGTTCGACCAGCGCGGCTGCGGCCGCAGCCGGCCGAACGCCAGCCTGGAGGACAACACCACCTGGGCCCTGATCGAGGACATCGAGCGGCTGCGCGAGCACCTGGGCGTCGAGAAGTGGTGCGTGTTCGGCGGCTCGTGGGGCTCCACCCTGGCGCTCGCCTACGCCATCAAGCACCCGGAACGGGTCGAGAGCCTGGTGCTGCGCGGCATCTTCCTGCTGACCGAGCGCGAGCTGCGCTGGTTCTACCAGGACGGCGCCTCGATGCTGTTCCCCGACGCCTGGCAGCGGTTCTGCGCGCCGATCCCCGAGGCCGAACGCGGCGACATGATCGCCGCCTACCACAAGCGCCTCACCCACCCCGACCGCGGCGTGCAGGCCGAGGCCGCGGCCGCCTGGAGCCAGTGGGAGGGCGACACCATCTCGATCCGGGGCCCCGAGGCGCGGCCCTCCAAGTTCAACGAGATCGACTTCGCCATCGCCTTCGCGCGGATCGAGTGCCACTTCTTCGCCAACGGCGGTTTCTTCCCCTCGAAGAACTGGATCCTCGAGAACCTCGACCGGATGCGCGGCATCCCCGGCTGGATCGTCCAGGGCCGTTTCGACGTGGTCACGCCCATGGAGAGCGCCTGGCGGCTGAAGCAGGGCTGGCCCGAGGCCCGCTTCGAGGTCGTGTGGGACGCCGGCCACGCCTCGACCGAGCCCGGGATCGTCGACGCCCTGGTCCGGGCCACCGACCAGGCGCTGAAGCTCTAGGGACCCGCATGAGCCGCGCCGAGATCGTCCGCGCCTATCTGAAGGCCATCGAGGACCGCGGCGACTCCCTCGGCTTCTTCGCCGAGGATGCGGTGCAGGAGGAGTTCCCCAACGCCCTGGTCCCCACCGGCGCCCGGCGGACCCTGGCCGACCTGCGCGAGGCGGCCGAGCGCGGCCAGGGGGTGCTGCGGTCCGAGACCTACGAGGTGATCAACCTCCTGGAGAGCGGGAACGTGGTCGCCGCCGAGGTCCTGTGGCGCGGCGTGCTGGCCGTGCCGCTGCGCTCGCTGCAGCCGGGCGACGCCATGAAGGCGCGGTTCGCCGTGTTCTTCGAGTTCGAAGGCGACAAGATCCGTCGGCAGCGCAACTACGACTGTTTCGAGCCCTTCTGACGCCCGCCGCTCGGCGAACGCGCATACCGGACTTTCGGACTTTCCCGCTCCCCGTGAGGCCGCTACTTTCGCGCCCAAAGGCGAACACCGCCAAAGGGGAAACGATCCAGCATGAGTGCGACCACGACCGCCGCGGGTGCGGACGGCCACATCACCGGCTTCGGCTCCAAGCCCTACCGAAGCTACGTCCTCAACGCGCTCCTGCTGATCTACATCCTGAACTTCGTGGACCGCGGCCTGCTGTCGGTGGTCGCGCCGCAGATGAAGCCCGAGCTGGGAATCTCGGACACCGCGTTCGGCCTGCTGACCGGCTTCGGCTTCGCCCTGCTCTACACCTTCGTCGGCATCCCCCTCGCCCAGTTCGCCGAGACGCGGCACCGGGTGTGGATCATGACCGTCTGCGTGGCCCTGTGGTCGCTGATGACGGCGCTGTGCGGCCTGGCGGCGCCGATCACCATCGGCGGCATGGTCATCGGCGGCTTCTGGATCCTGCTGGCCTGCCGGGTCGGCGTCGGCATCGGCGAGGCGGGCTGCACGCCGCCGGCCAACTCGCTGATCGCGGACTACTACCCGCCCCAGCGGCGCTCGACGGCCCTCGGCTACTACGCCATGGGCGTGACCCTGGGCGGGCTGCTCGCCAATCTCATCGGCGGCCCGATCACCGACGCCTTCGGCTGGCGCATGGCGTTCTTCGTGGTCGGCCTGCCGGGCCTGCTCGTCGCGGTGGTCTTCAAGATGACCGTCAAGGAGCCGCCGCGCGGCTACACCGACCCGCCCGGCACGGTGCGCAAGGCCCGTCCCAAGTTCGCCGACGGCATGCGCGAGCTCGCCTCCAAGCCGTCGTTCTGGTGGATGACCGCGGGCGCGACCATCGCCTCGTTCTGCGGCTACGGCATCGCCTCGTTCCAGTCGCTGTTCATCAACCGCTCGTTCGACCTCAGCGCGGGCCAGGCGGCGGTCTATATCAACGCGCCCGTGGCGCTGGCCGCCGCGATCGGCACCCTGGCCACCGGCTGGCTGGCCGAGCGCCTCGGCAAGCGTTCGCCCAACGCCATCGCCTGGCTGCCCGGCGTGGGCCTGACGCTCAGCGTGCCGTTCTACTTCGTGGCCTTCACGACCCAGAACCTGACGCTGTGCCTGATCGCCCTGATCATCGGCGGCGGCATCAAGTACGGCTACCTGGCGGCCCAGTACACCATCGGCCAGGGCGTGGTGACCGCCCAGGTCCGCGCCGTCGCCACGGCCGTGCTGCTGTTCGTGATCAACCTGCTGGGCTACGGCCTCGGCCCGCTGTTCATCGGGGCGCTCAGCGACATGCTGTTCCGGATGAAGGTGGCGAACCTCGGCGCCGCCGAGCTCACCCGCCAGGCCTGCGAAGGCGCCGCGCGGGCGGCCCTGCCCGCCGCCGAGCAGGCGGTCTGCGCCGTCGCCCACCCGGAGAGCCTGCAGCACTCGATGCTGATCACCTCGGCGCTCTACGCCGTCGCGGGCCTGTGCTTCTTCATGACCATGCGCTGGCTGAAGCGGGACATGGTCGCCCGGTAGGCGACCCCTCCTCCGGCGGAGCAAGAGAGGGCTCCGGGGCGACGCCGCCTCGGGGCCCTTCCTGCATGGGGCCTGCTAGAGGAGGCCCGAGCCCTTGGTGACCTCGGCGTAGCGGTGGACCCGCGCCGACTGCACCAGACCGAAGCCGATCATCACCGTCAGCATCACCGTGCCGCCGTAGGACAGCAGCGGCATCGGCACGCCCACCACCGGCGCCAGGCCCATCACCATCGCCCCGTTGATCAGGACGTAGAGCGTGAAGGTGGCGGTCACGCCGGCGGAGGCCAGGCGGGCGAAATGCGAGTGGCTGACATAGGCGGTCCGCAGGGCCATGAAGATCACCGCGGCGTAGAGGATCAGCACCGACACGCAGCCAACGAAGCCGAACTCCTCGGCCAGGGTCGCGAAGATGAAGTCGGTCTGCTTTTCGGGCAGGAAGTTGAGCTGGCTCTGCGAGCCCAGGCCGTAGCCCTTGCCCAGCAGGCCGCCCGAGCCGAGGGCGATCATCGACTGCAGGATGTGATAGCCCGAGCCCGACGGATCGCTTTCGGGATCGAGGAAGGTCAGCACCCGCTGCCGCTGGTAGTCGTGCATCACGAACATCACGAACGGCGGCACGATGGCCACGAACGCCGCCACGCCGGCGGCGATGATCTTCCAGGACAGTCCGGCGAGCACGACGATGGCCGCCCCGGTCATCAGGATCAGCATGGCGGTGCCGAGGTCGGGCTGGTGCGCCACCAGCAGCACCGGCAGGCCGATCATGCCGGCGGGAACCAGCAGCCACCAGGACAGCCTCGCCCGCTGGGCCGAGGTCCCGTGGTAGTAGCGCGCCAGCGCCAGCACGATGCCGATCTTCATCACCTCGGACGGCTGGAAGCTGAAGCCGCCGATGGATAGCCACCGCTGCGCCCCCAGGCGCGTGTCCCCGACCAGCTCCACCGCCACCAGCAGCAGCAGACCCAGCACATAGACGGGATAGGCGATGGCGAACCACACGCGGATGTCGATCATCGCCAGGCCGATCATCATCGCCAGGCACAGCGCGAAGCGGAAGGCGTGCTTGGCGGCCCACGGGTCCCAGGACGAGCCGGCGATGGAGAACAGCATCAGGGCGCCGGCCCCGGCGATCAGGCTGAGCACCAGGACGAACAGCCAGTCCACCTCGGACAGCTTGACGATCAGGCGGTCCCGCTCGCCGGGTCGCGTGAGGGCCGAGACGGTCATGCGGGGCCTTCCGAGGGCGGGACGAGCGGATCGCCGACGGCGGGCGTCGGCGTGTTCGGCGGCTCGGCGAAGACCGGGCTGTCGGGCACGGTGTCGAGCTCCAGGTCCGGCTGGATCTCGGGCATCGGCAGCGGCGTCTCGATGCGCGCGCGCAGCTCGGGATCCTTCAGCAGGGCCACCCGCATGATCTCGCGCGCCCGGGGCGCGGCGGCCGTCGAGCCGCCCATGCCGTGCTGGACGATCACCGCCAGGGCGTAGCGCGGCTCGTCCAGCGGCGCGAAGGCGACGAACAGGCCGTGGTCGCGCAGCCGCCAGGGGCCGCCCTTCCCCCGGTGCCCGCCGGCCTTGTAGCTGTAGACCTGCGCCGTGCCGGTCTTGCCGGCCATCAGTATGTCGCCCAGGCCGAGCTGGCTGGCCCGGAAGGCCGTCCCGCCCGCCTCGGTCACCGCGGCCATGCCGTCGCGGACGTAGTTCAGGTGCTCCTGGCTGAACGGCAGGTCCGGCACGTCCGAGCCGCGCGGCAGCTCCTTGCCGCCGATCGACTTGATGAGGCGCGGGTTGAGCGCCTTGCGGCCGTTGGCCAGCCGCGCGGTCATCACCGCCAGTTGCAGGCAGTTGGCCGTCAGCATGCCCTGGCCGATGCCGTAGCTCAGCGACTCGCCGGGGTGCCACTTGGGGTCCTTCGGGCGGTTCTCCCGGACCCACTGGGTCGAGGGCACGATGCCCTTCTTCTGGCCCGGAATGCCGATGTCGAATGTCTGGCCGAAGCCGAATTCGCGCGCCACGGCGGCGATCCGGTCCGGCCCGATGCGCGAGGCGACCGAATAGAAATAGACGTCGCAGGAGTTCTTGATGGCGTCCCGCATGTTCTGGGCGCCGTGGCCGCCCTTCTTGTGGCAGCGGAAGTAGCGGCCGCCGAAGTACATTCCGCCGCCGCAGCTGACGGTCTGGTCGGGGTCGATCCCGGCCTCCAGCGCCGCCAGCGCCGTCATGGTCTTGAAGGTCGAGCCCGGCGGGTAGGTGCCCGACAGGCACTTGTCGAGCAGCGGCCGGCGTTCGTAGTTGGCCAGCGCACGGTACTCGGCGCCCGTCAGCCCCCGCACGAACCGGTTCGCATCGAAGCTGGGCGCCGACATCATGCACAGGATGTCGCCCGTGCGGCAGTCCATCAGGACCGCGCCGCCGCTCTCGCCGCCGAACACCTCGAGGGCGCGGTTCTGGATATCGACGTCGAGGGTGAGTTGGACCTCCTTGCCGGGGACCGAGGCGATGTCGCCGTCCTCGTCGTGGCGCACCTCGCGGCCGTTGGCGTCCACCTCGACCTTCTTGGCGCCGGCGCGGCCGCGCAGCTCGAGGTCGAGCGCCTTCTCGATGCCCTGCTTGCCGATCCGGAAGCCCGGGTGCAGCAGGATGGGGTCCGAGTTCGGGCCGGTGGGCGTCAGGTCCTCGCGGTTCACCTTGGCCACGTAGCCGATCACGTGGGCGAAGGCCCCGCCGTGCGGATAGACCCGCACCTCGCCCATGTCGGCGGTGACGTTCGGCAGCTCGGGCGCGCGGACGTTGATCGCGGAGAACTGCTCCCAGGTCATGTCCTCCATGACCGAGACCGGCGCACGGCGGGGCGCGTTGCTGATCTCGCGCAGCAGCCGGCGCTGGCGGGCCTCGTCCATCGGCACGAAGCTGGCCAGGGTCTTCAGCGTCGCCTCGGGGTCGGTCCCCTTGTCCTTCGACACCAGCAGGCGGAAGTTCGGGCGGTTCGCCGCCAGCACCGCGCCGTTGCGGTCGACGATCAGGCCGCGGGGAGCCGGGACCAGCTTGAAGTTAAACTGGTTCGAGGTGGCCAGCTTCTCGTAGCGCTGGGTCTCCAGCAGCTGGAGATAGGCCAGGCGCCCGCCCAGGGCCGTGAGGCCCAGGCCCGCGAAGCCGCCCAGCAGGACGGCCCGGCGGTGGAACAGGCCCTGCCGCTCGTTGACCTCCTCGAAGAAGATTGCCGGTTCGGCCATGGCGCTAGCGGAACCTCACGTCGGCGTCCTCGAACCGCTCGATCAGGCGGTCGGCGAAGGGATAGAGGATGACTGTGGCGAGGAATTGCCAGAACACCGAGAGCGGGCTGGCCATCCCCTTGGCGTCCAGCATGGTGAAGAGATAGGCCGCGCTCATCGAGAGCGCGGTCAGCACGCCGTACCAGGCCCACATCATGCCCCGGCTCTGACCGGCCAGCATGGCGCGCCCGCCCAGGGCGACGCCGTAGGCGATCAGCAGGCAGACGGCCCACAGGCCCAGGGGACCGCCCCACAGCAGATCGAGGAAGAAGCCCATGAGGGCCACCCCGAACGGCGCCAGCACCGACGGCCGGATCACCGCCCAGGCGAAGGCCACCGGCAGGGCGAAGATCGGCTCGGGCAGGGCCAGGCCCCAGACGCGCAGCGGCAGGGCGAACAGCAGGGTGGCGCCCATCACCTGCAACATCGGCACGCCTAGCCAGCGCCACGGCTCGAGGGTCCGGGCGCCGCCGTTCATGGCCGGGCTCCGGACGGCGGTGGCGCGGACGTCTGCGGCGCCGGGGTTTTCGGAGCCGGGGTTTTCGGAGCCGGGGTCTTCGGAGCCGGCGTCTTGGGCGCGGGCGTCACAGCCGGCGGGGTCGCGGTCCCGCTGGTCTTCGGGGCCGCCGTCTTGGGCGCGGGCGTGGTCGCAGGGCTGCGGACCGCGGACGAGGTCTGCGCCGCCGCCCCGCCGTTGGCCTTCGGCGTCGGTGCGGCGGTCTTCGGAGCAGGCGTCGCGGGCGCTGGCGTGGCCGGGGCGGGCCGCGCGGCGGGCGGCGTGGCGGCGCGGGACGCGGGCGGGGTCGCCGAGCCGGCGGCGGGGGCCGCGGCCGTCGGCGGCGGAGGCAGCAGGGCGGGGCCGCCGGGGGTCGGCGGCGGGGGCGACGAGGGCTGGTCCAGCTCGGCCCGATTGGCCAGCACGGTGAAGTCCTCGAACAGCAGGATGCGCACGTAGTCGACCGGCGCGCGGTCCGAGGCCAGCACCACCCGCCAGCGGCCGTCCAGCCCCTTGACCGCCCGGCCGACCGGAAGGCCGCGCGGGAACATGCCGCCGTCGCCCGACGTCAGCACCCGGTCGCCGTCGCGGACTGGCTCCTGGCCGCGCAGGTACTCGAGCCTGGGGTTCGGGCCGCCGTCGCCGGTCAGGATCGCCCGGGCGTTGGTGCGGTCGATCATCACCGGCGTGCGCGAGGCGACGTCGGTCAGGGTCAGCACGCGGCTGGCGCCGTCCGTCACCCCGATCACCCGGCCGACCAGGCCGTTCTCGCTCATCACCGGATGGCCGACCTTCACGCCCTTCTCACGCCCGGCGTTGGCCAGCCGGGTGTTGGCGAAGGGGCCGCGGCTGTCGGTGACGATCCGCGCCGCGACCATCGGGATCGGCGGGTCGGTCTGCAGGCCCAGGATGGCGCGGTAGCGCTCGTTGTCGTCCTTCAGCGCGATGGCGACGTCGCGCCACTGGCGCATCTCCTTCAGCTCGGCCTTCAGCCGGCGGTTCTCGGAGACGGCGAAGAAGTACCCGCGCACGGCGTCGACGCCGGCACCGGTCCAGCGCCCGGGGGCCGAGAGGGCGTCGCCCACCGGCTCCAGGGCCTTGTCGCTCATGGTGCGGGTGCGGCCGTAGGCGTCGGTCTCGAACGACTCCCGCCGGTCCGAGAGGAGGATCGCCACGGCTGCGATGAGGACGACGAGGAACACGATCCCCGCCGTCCAGGTCAGCGGGACCTTCAGTTCGCCGAGCGGATTGTCCCTCAAGGACATCGAAAGCTACGCCCCCAAGCGGCCCCCGCCGCGCCCCATCCGGCGTATCTTACGCCAGCGTGGACTCCAGCACGCCCTTCATCCACTTCGGATGCTCGAGCACTTTGCCGCAGCCCAGGGCCACGCAGGACAGCGGGTCGTCGGCCACGGTCACCGGCAGGCCGGTGTGGTCGCGGATCTCGGCGTCCAGGCCGCGCAGCAGGGCTCCGCCGCCGGTCAGCATGATCCCCTTGTCGGCGATGTCGGAGGCGAGCTCGGGCGGCGTGGCTTCCAGCGCCATCTTCACCGCATCGACGATCTGGCCGACCGGCTCGGACAGGGCGTCCGAGGCCTGCTTCTCGCTGATCCGCACCTCGCGCGGCACGCCCTGCATCAGGTCGCGGCCCTTGACCTCGATCGACAGGCCCTCGCCGTCGGCCGGCGCCCGGGCGGTGCCGATCTCCTTCTTGATCCGCTCGGCGGTGGTCTCGCCGATCAGCAGGTTATGGTTGCGGCGCATGTAGCTGATGATCGCCTCGTCCATCTTGTCGCCGCCGACGCGGACCGAGCGCGAATAGACGATGCCCGAGAGCGACAGCACGGCCACCTCGGTGGTGCCGCCGCCGATGTCGACCACCATGGAGCCGGTGGGCTCGTGGATCGGCAGGCCGGCGCCGATCGCGGCGGCCATCGGCTCGTCGATCAGGCCCACCCGGCGGCCGCCGGCGTTCAGGCAGGAGTCGTTGATGGCGCGGCGTTCCACGGCGGTGGCGCCCGACGGCACGCACACGATCACCTTCGGGTTCACGAAGCCCTTCCGGTTGTGAACCTTGCGGATGAAGTACTTGATCATCTCCTCGGCGACTTCGAAGTCGGCGATGACCCCGTCGCGCATCGGGCGGATGGCTTCCATGTGGCCCGGCGTCCGGCCCAGCATCTGCTTGGCCTCGATGCCCACGGCGTGGACGACCTTGCGCCCGCCGACGTTGCGAAGCGCGACCACCGAGGGCTCGTTGAGCACGATGCCCTTGCCCTTCATGTAGATCAGCGTGTTGGCGGTGCCGAGATCGATGGCGATGTCGTTCGAGATCGCGCCGAAGAGGGATGAGATCATGCAGGGCCCTGGTCGATGGGGGCTGGAGACGCGTTACGCCAGACGTCCGCGACGGCTCGACTGACACCTTAGACTGCGTCGAGTCGCTACGTTTTGTCTGGCGGCTTTAACCGTCCTCTGCCCTGCCCCTTTTGCCTTTTCAAGGCTTAAAGAGCGGTGTGCGCTTTCGCGTCGCGCGCGAATTTTCGGCCACGGGTTCGCCTTACCGGCGCCATGGTCGTGCGCCTCGGGCTCAACCCTCATCCGCGCCGGGCCGAGAGACGCGCCGATCCAGCAGCAGCAGCGACAGGATGACGGCGAATCCGAAGACCACCAGCAGGGCCGAGACGGCGTGCGCCTTCTCCCACTCCAGGGCCTCCACCAGGCGGTAGATTTCGATGGAGACGACGTCGGTCTTGCCGGGAATGCCGCCACCGATCATCAGCACCACCCCGAACTCGCCGACGGTGTGGGCGAAGCTGAGCACGGCCGCGACGAAGTAGCCGGGCGCCGCCAGCGGCAGGGCCACCCGCCGGAAGGTCTCCCACCCCGACGCGCCAAGGGTCGCGGCCGCGTCCAGGTTCTCCTGGCCGATGGCGCGGAAGGCGTTGCGCAGCGGCTGGACGGCGAACGGCAGGGAATAGACCACCGAGCCGATCACCAGGCCGGTGAAGGTGAAGGCCAGGGTCCGTATCCCCAGCGCCTGCAGCGGCGCCATCAGGGGACTGTCGGGTCCCAGGGCGATCAGCAGGTAGAAGCCCAGCACCGTCGGCGGCAGGACGACCGGCAGGGCCACCACCGCCCCCACCGCCTCGCTCCACCAGGCGCGGCTGCGCGCCAGCCACCAGGCCAGCGGCGTGCCGATGACCAGGAGGACGAGCGTCGTCACGCCGGCCAGCTTCAGCGTCAGCCACAGGATGTCGGCGAGCGGGCTCAAGGGACCTCGTAGCCGTACGTGCGGACGACGGCGCGCGCCTCGTCGCTCTTCAGGAAGTCCGCGAACGCCCGGGCCGCCGGCTTGCGGGCGGCCGCCCTCAGCAGCACCGCCTGCTGGTGGATCGGCGCGTGCAGCCGCGCCGGGACCAGCCAGCGCGAGCCGCCCTTCTCGCTCACGACCTGCGACAACGCCACGAACCCCAGCTCGGCCGCCCCCGTGCGGACGAACTGGTAGGCCTGGGTGATCGACGCGCCCTGAACGATCCGCCCGCGCACCCGCTCGTGCAGGCCCAGGGCGCGCAGGGTCTCCATCGCCGCCCGGCCGTAGGGCGCGGCCGTCGGGTCGGCGATCGCCAGCTTCTCGAAGCCGCCGCGGGCCAGCACCCGGCCCTCGCCGTCCACCCGTCCGGGATCGCGGCTCCACAGCACGAGCCGGCCGACGGCGTAGGTGAAGCGCGATCCGGGCGCGGCGAGGCCCGCCGCCTCCAGCCGCCGCGGCCGCTCGGCGTCGGCCGAGAGGAAGACGTCGAACGGCGCCCCGTTGGCGATCTGGGCGTAGAACTGACCCGACGAGCCGAAGCTCAAGGTCGCCCTGTGTCCTGTCCGCTGCTCGAAGCGCCGGGCGATCTCTCGGGCGGGCTCGGCGAAGTTGGCGGCGACCGCCACGCGGACCTCTCCGGCGCGCGCGCAGGCGGGCGCGGCGAGCGCCGCCAGCAGGAGGAGGAGCCCCCGGCGCCGCACGTCAGACGTCCAGCGCCTCGACCACGGCCGTGACCTGGCCCCCGGATTCCTTCGCCCCGCCGCCGATGGCGTAGATTCGCCCGCCCAAGGCCACCCCGGCGAGGCCGTGGCGCGGCGTGCGCATGGCGGGCTCGGCGCGCCAGGCGTCGGCCTTCGGATCGTACGACCAGCAGTCGGGGATCACGCCCGGACCGCCCTCGCCGCCGAAGACGTAGAGCCGTCCGCCCAGGGCCGCGCCGGCCAGGCCGCCGGCCGCGCGCGGCATCGGCGCCAGCGTCTCCCAGCGGTCGGACTTCGGATCGTAGCGGTCGAGCCGGGCCGAGTTGCCCTCGCCCACCCGCCGGCCGCCGGCCAGGTAGAAGAGGCCGTCGATCACCGCGCCGGTGGCGCTGTTGCGGGCCAGCGGACAGGGCGCGGCCGTCTCCCACCGGCCCGTCCGGACGTCGAGCACCTGGTGCAGGGCGATGTCGCCCTGGTCGCTCCAGTTGCGGTTCGCCTCGCCCTTCGGCGCCCGGCCGCTGGCGACGTGGATCCGCCCGCCGATCCCGACGGCCACCGTCTCGCACTGGATCTGCGGCATCGGCGCGATCGCCCGCCAGGCTTCCCCGTCCAGCACGAGCGCGTCGGTGATCGCGACCCAGCCGCCCTCCCCGGTCACGCGGTAGCCGCCCAGGGCGTAGGCCCGGCCGCCGACGCTCGCCAGCGCCGGATGGTGCCGCGGGAACGGCAGCCGGGGCCCCTCCGTCCAGCGGTCGGCCGCCGGGTCGTAGAGGCCGGTCCGATTCTGGGGATTGATGCCGCCGCGCAGGCCCTGGACACCCGGCGCCATGCCGCCGGCGATCAGCGCCCGCCCGCGCCAGGCGGTCCCGTAGACCTCCTGCACCGGCCAGGGGACCTCGGCGCGCGGGCTCCAGCGCGGCTCGGCCCTCGCCAGGCCGGGCGCTGCGGCGGCCAGTCCGGCGGCGATGAGGGTGCGGCGGTCGATCATCCCGCCATGAGACGCGTCAGCCCAGAACGGTCAAGGCCACGCCCGCGGTGGCCAGCCCCCCGCCCAGCCACTGGCGCACGGAAATCCGCTCGCGGAACAGCCGACGCCCCACCGCCGCGGCGATCGGCGTCTCGATCAGGGCCACGGCGCGCACCGGCCCCGCCGGGGCGAGCGCGAGCGCGCCGAACCAGCAGGCCGAGGCCGCCGAACCGAAGAAGCCGGCGCTCAGCGACTGCCGCCACGAGCCGACCACGGCGGCGAGCGCCTGCGGCCGCGTGACCGCCAGCAGGAAGGTCAGGGTCGCCGACTGCATGACCTGGGCGATCACCAGGGCCGCGGTGGCCGAATAGATCGGATGCGCCGGATCGAGCGCCAGGCCCGCCTGCCGGTAGCCGTTGAACGCCACCGCGAAGCCCGCGCCGGCCGCCAGGCCCAGGAGCACCCCGGCCGCCGTCCCGCGCGCCGCCCCGGCCCTCGGCCAGGAGAGCGCCACGAGCCCCGCCGTCGCCAGGGCGATCCCCGTCCAGGCGCGCGCGCTCAGCGCATCGCCCAGCAGCCACCAGCCCGTCAGCGCCGCCAGCGGCAGGGACGACTGCTGCAGCACGGTCGCCACGGCGAACCCCGCCCTGTGCATGGCCATCAGCAGCGCGCCGGTCGCCGCCACCTGGCCGACGGCCCCGAGGATCGCCGCCAGCCAGAACCGCAGCGAGGGGTCGGGGGCGGCGTCCCGCGTCGCGAGCGCCACCACGCCGAAGATGGCGATCGAGAACGGCAGGCCGAACAGGAAGCGCACCAGCGTCGCGCCCCAGGGGCCGGCGTCGCCGACCAGGCCGCGCTGGAACGCGTTGCGCGCCACCTGCAGCGGCGCGGCCGCCACGGTGAGGATGATCCAGAGCATCGGAGCGCCTCTCCCCGCGAGGGGGAGGAAGCCGCCTAGAACCCGCTGGCGACCCGCGCCTCGGGCGCGCTCTTCTCCTTGCGCGCGATGAGGTTGTTGAGCGCGTTGACGTAGGCCTTGGCCGAGGCGGTCAGGGTGTCGGTGTCGGCCGCCTGGCCGGTGGCGATCCGTCCGTCGTCCTCGAGCCGCACCGAGACCTGCGCCTGGGCGTCGGTCCCTTCCGTCACGGCGTGCACCTGGAACAAGCGCAGGATGGCGTCGTGCGGCACCACCGCATGGATGGCGTTGAACACCGCGTCGACCGGGCCGTCGCCGGTGGCGTTGGCGCTCTTCTCCTCGCCGTCGATGGTGACGGTCAGGAAGGCTTCCTGCGGCCCTTCGGTGCCGGCGATCACCCGCAGGTGCTTGACCTGGACCTTGTCGGCCGAGCTCGCCAGGGCGTCGTCGACCAGGGCGATGATGTCGTCGTCGAAGACGTGCTTCTTCTTGTCGGCCAGGTCCTTAAAGCGCTGGAACGCCTCGTTCAGGGCGTTCTGGCCCAGCTCGTAACCCAGGTCCTTCAGCTTCTCGCGGAAGGCGTGCCGGCCCGAGTGCTTGCCCATGACCAGGTTGGACTCCACCTGGCCCACGTCCTCGGGCTTCATGATCTCGTAGGTCTCGGCGTTCTTCAGCATCCCGTCCTGGTGGATGCCGCTCTCGTGGGCGAAGGCGTTCTTGCCGACGATCGCCTTGTTGAACTGCACGGGGAAGCCGGTGATGGCCGAGACGTAGCGGCTGGCGCGGGTGATGTGCTGGGTCTCGACGGCGGTGTGGAACGGCAGCTTGTCGCCCCGCACCTTCAGCGCCATCACGATCTCTTCCAGCGCCGCGTTGCCGGCCCGCTCGCCGATGCCGTTGACGGCGCACTCGATCTGGCGCGCGCCGCCCTGGACGCCGGCGATGGAGTTGGCGACCGCCAGCCCCAGGTCGTTGTGGCAGTGGGTGGAGAAGATGACCTTGTCCGCGCCGGGCACGTTCTCGATCACGTCGCGGAACATCTCGGCGTACTCGCTGGGGTACGAGTAGCCCACCGTGTCGGGCAGGTTGATCGTCGTGGCGCCCGCCTTGATCGCCGCCTCGACGCAGCGCAGCAGGAAGTCGCGCTCGGTGCGGGTGGCGTCCTCGGCCGACCATTCCACGTCGCCGCACAGGTTGCGGGCGTGGCCGACCGAGCGGGTCACCATCTCCAGCACCTGCTCGGGCTCCATCTGCAGCTTCCACTTCATGTGGACCGGGCTGGTGGAGATGAACGTGTGGATGCGGCCGCGCTTGGCGCGCTTGATCGCCTCGGCGCAGCGATCGATGTCGGGGGCGCCGGCGCGGGCCAGGCCGCAGACGACGCTCTCGGTGACGACCTCGGAGATCTGGCGCACCGCCTCGAAGTCGCCGTTCGAGGCGATCGGGAAGCCGGCCTCGATCACGTCGACGCGCATGTCCTCCAGGATCTTGGCGAGCTCCAGCTTCTCCTCCAGCGACATGGAGGCGCCGGGCGACTGCTCGCCGTCGCGCATGGTGGTGTCGAAGATGATGACGCGGTCGCGCTCGGCCTGAGCGGCGGTCTTGGATACGTCGGCGGTCATGTCGGGAGGCTCTTCGCGAGGATTTCGGTTTCGGGCGGGGGATCGGAAAGCCCCTGAGCGCCCGGCCGCGAAGATGCGCGTGCCTAGAGAGGCGCCCAGGGGCGGCTAAGCCCCAGCGAAAGAAGAAGCAGGCTGTTCGCTTGCGTGCGCATTGGGGCTGCATCTACCGAAACGCGCGCTCCAGGGCAAGCATCTTGCGTCTCGGGGCGACAACTTGGTTACGGGCGCAACTTTATGCCCGGAAGTTGTTTACAGGCGCAAAAGACCGCTCCACTCCCGCCTCCGCCGTGGTCACCCCTGCTCGTCCGGCGGGGTCCCCGAGGCCGCCACCGCCGCCTCGCGGGCCTTCAGCCACTTGCGGGCGTACCAGCCGATCACCAGCCACAGGACGGCGATCCCGACCAGCAGGGCCAGGTGTCCCGCCCCGCCCTGCCCCCGCATCACCTGCACCACCGAATTGCCGGCGAAGGCGGTCAGCGCGATCTTGGGCACGATGCCGAGCGCCGTCCCGGCCGCGAAGTCCCGCGCCCGCATCGGCGTCACGCCCGCCGCCATGTTGACGACGATGAACGGGGCCGAGGGCACCAGGCGCACGATCAGGCTGGCCAGGAAGCCGTTGCGGCCGACCAGCTCCATGAACTGGCGCAGCCCCTCGCCGGAGAACGTCGCCAGGGTGCGGGCCCCGGCCGCCCGGCCCAGGTAGAAGCCGATCACGGCCGAGACCATGGTGCCGATCCAGGAGTAGGCGAAGCCCGCCCAGGCGCCGAACACCACCACCGCCGCGGCGATCAGCATGAACTGCGGCACGCCCACGAAGGCGAGGCCCGCGAAGGCCAGCACGGCCACCGGCAGGGCCCAGGCGCCGTGGGCGGCGCCCAGCCATCGCTCCACAGCCGCCTCGCCGCCGAAGCCCAGCACCTGGGCCCCGAAGACGAAGACGAGGCCGACGCCGCCGAACAGCACGAACGAGACCGCCAGCGCCCGCCAGGCCTTGGCGTCCATGTCCGAGAGGAACCTGAAGAGGCGGCGCATCGGCCCTGAGGTCGCCCATGCCGCCCGCGCGGTCAAGCAACGCGGCCCCAACCCGGCCATCCGCCTCGCCGAACATCGTTTCTCGTAAGTTGCGTTTTTACGCAACATGCGCCATCTAGGCCGTACAGGGGCGATCGCCCAGGAGACACCGACCTTGATGGAATATGCGTTCGAGACGATCACGGCCGAGCAGGCGGCGGGCGTCCAGCTCGGCGACACGCTGACGTTCAACGGCGGGCCGGCCAGCGCCGTCTCCGTCGTCTACCAGTCCTACGACCCCCTGGCCCTGACGCCGGAGGTTCCCAGCATCCTCGTCACCTTCGCCGGGCGGACCGTGAAGTTCGGCGTCGGCCTGACCCAGCTCTCCGACGCGGGCGCCATCGTGATGGCCGACGGCTCCAAGCTGTTCGTGGGCGACGCGGGCGACGAGCGGACCTCGGGCTCCGACCTGGGCGACGGCCTCTACGGCGGCCCCGGCCACGACGTCCTGGCGGGCTTGGGGGGCGACGACCTGATCCACGGCGGAAGCGGCGACGACCAGCTCGCCGGCGGCGCGGGCTACGACGTGATCTACGGCGGCCAGGGCGACGACGTGATCTACGGCGGCTCCACCGCGGCGGGAGAGCCCGGCGAGGCGGGCAACTTCGCCCACGGCAACCTCGGCGACGACCACGTGGTCGGCGGCGGCGGCGACGACTGGCTCTACGGCGGCCAGGGGGCCGACTTCATCGCCGGCCTGGATGGCGACGACTACCTCAGCGGCGACCTGGGCGACGACGAACTGCACGGCGGCCTCGGCGACGACAGCCTGGTCGGCGGCGGCGGGAACGACACCCTGCAGGGCGGCTTCGGGGCGGACCGCTTCGGCGGCGGCGCCGGCGACGACCTGCTGGTCGCCCAGGGTCCGGAGGGCGCCTGGATGCGGGGCGACGAGGGGAACGACACCCTCGTCACGGCCACCGCGGGCCGCGACACGCTCTACGGCGGCGAGGGGCGCGACCGGTTCGAGTTCGTGGCCAGGACCCCGCCGGGCGAAGGCGTCGATGCGGTCATCATGGACTGGGAGGCCCACGATACCCTGAACTTCGCGGACGTCAGCATCCTGTCCTCCTCGATCCTGCCGACCTCGTATTCGGAGTTCACGGCCGACAGCTACGAGCAGGCCCTCGCCATCGCCAACCAGCACATCTCGGCGGCGGGCGCGAAGTACGTGGCCGCGCAGGTGGGGGATTCCGTGGTCGTCTTCGTCGATGCTGGCGACCCGGCCGACGGGGCGGACTCGGCCGTCCTGCTGGTCGGCCGCACCCTGGCCGACATCGGCCTGGAGAACTTCGTCTAGCCCGGATCGCCTAGCCCCGATCGCTAGCCCGGATCGCTAGCCCGGGCAGCGCATCAGGGTGATGGGGCCCGCCCAGGGGCCGCCGCTGACGGTCATGCTCTGCGGCGGCGCCGGGTCGGTCATGGCCAGCGTGATCTCGCTCGAGGTCTCCTCGCCCTCGGCGGCGCAGGTCGCGTCGATCCGGTAGCCGCTGGCGGTGGCCGTCACCGACCGGAAGGCGCAGCTCACCTCGCCCGCGGTCGAGACGCCGTCCGTCCGGAACAGCCAGGCGCCGTCGGCGCACAGGCCGGGCTCGGCGGCCCAGCGGCCGACGAACGATGCTGGCCGGAACGCGGGCTCGGCGCCGGGCGCGGGAGCGGGCTCGGCGTCCTCCACCACGGCGGTCGTTTCGGGCGGGCCGGCCGCGCGCTCGCACGCGCCGAGCGCCAGCAGCGGGATCAGGAGAAGGGCGGATCGCATCCTGCGCCAACGGCCAAGCCGCAGGCCACGTTCCGCCAGGTGGCTGTTTGCGTGCGCTGCAGCATGGTCTAAACCCGCCGGCAATCTCGCACCCTCCGTAGAAGCCGGGAGATCCCGTATGTCGCTCGAATCCGCCGCGCTCGCCCGCGTGAAGCCGTCCGCCACCCTGGCGGCCGATGCGAAAGCGCGCGAGCTGAAGGCGCAAGGCCGCAACGTCATCAGCCTGGCCGCGGGCGAGCCCGACTTCGACACCCCGGAGAACATCAAGGAAGCCGCGATCAAGGCGATCCGCGAGGGCAAGACCAAGTACACCAACGTCGACGGCATCCCCGAACTGAAGGAAGCCATCTGCGCCAAGTTCCAGCGCGAGAACGGCCTGACCTACAAGCCCAGCCAGATCAACGTCTCGCCGGGCGGCAAGCCGGTGATCTGGAACGCCTTCCTGGCCACGCTCAACCCCGGCGACGAGGTGATCGTGCCCACCCCCTACTGGGTCAGCTACTGGGACATCGTGCTGCTGGCCGGCGGGACGCCCGTGGCCGCGCCGACCTCGGCCGACACCGGCTTCAAGCTGACCGGCAAGGACCTGGCCTCGAAGATCACGCCCAAGACCCGCTGGGTCATCCTGAACTCGCCGTCCAACCCGTCGGGCGCGGCCTACACCAAGGCCGAGCTGCGCGAACTGGCCGACGTGCTGCTGCAGCATCCGCACGTCTGGATCCTGACCGACGACATGTACGAGCACCTGGTGTTCGGCGACTTCGAGTTCTTCACCATCGCCCAGGTGGAGCCGAAGCTCTACGAGCGCACCCTGACCATGAACGGGGTCAGCAAGGCCTACGCCATGACCGGCTGGCGGATCGGCTACGCCGGCGGGCCCGAGCCGCTGATCAAGGCCATGGCCAAGGTCATGAGCCAGACCACCTCGAACCCCTCCTCCATCTCGCAGTGGGCCGCCGTCGAGGCGCTGAACGGCCCTCAGGACTTCATCAAGCCGAACGCCAAGCTGTTCGAGCAGCGCCGCGACCTCGTCGTTTCGATGCTGAACCAGGCGAACGGCATCCGCTGTCCGACGCCGGAGGGCGCGTTCTACGTCTATCCGTCGGTCGAGGGCCTGATCGGCAAGACCGCCCCGTCGGGCAAGGTCATCGCGAACGACCAGGACTTCGCGGTCGAGCTGCTGGAATCCGAGGGCGTCTCGGTGGTGTTCGGCGCCGCCTTCGGCCTCTCGCCGCACTTCCGGATCAGCTACGCGACCTCGAACGCCGTGCTCGAGGACGCCTGCAGCCGCATCCAGCGGTTCTGCGCCAACCTGAAATAGCGGCTACATCTTCGTGCGCCAGGCGGCCTTCGCGGCCGCCTTGGTGCGGTTGAGACAGACCGTGTCCTCCTCGACGCGGTCCACCCAGCTCATCGGGATCATGTGGTGCTTGAGCCCGGCGGCCAGGTCGAGCTTGGTCAGCTCGATCTCGTCGCCGACCACGTGGTCGACCCGCCCGACGTGTCCGCCGTCCGAGCCCACCACCTCCATGTGCTGGACGATCTCGGAAGGTTGAACCATGCGCTCGCTCCATTTCCCTTGCGCCGCCCTGTCGGCAGGGCTGCAACGGGCGTGAGCGAAGGCGGTTTCAGGCCGCCTCGGCGGGGGCCCTGAGCGGAAACTCCAGCACGCAGACGAGCCCCGAGGAGCGGAAGTCCATCTCGACCTCGCCCTCCAGCTGCTGCTTCAGCCCCTGGGTGATCAGGCGGGTGCCGAAGCCGCGCCGCCGCGGCGCCTCGGCGACCGGCGGCCCGCCGATCTCCCGCCAGGTAAGCCGGACGCGCCGCGCCTCGGCCCGCCCGATCACCTGCCAGGCGACGGCCACCTGCCCCTCCGGCCGGCTCAGCGCGCCGTACTTGGCCGCGTTGGTGGCCAGCTCGTGCAGGGCCATGCCCACGGCCAGCGAGGCGGCTGGCGGCAGCGAGACCGGCCCGCCGTCGATCCGCACCCGCCCCTCGCCGTGGGGGGACAGCTCCTGCCGGACGATCTCCCGCAGGTCCGCGCCCCGCCAGTGGGCGCGGGTCAGGAGGTTGTGGGTGTGGCTGAGCGCCAGCAGCCGGGCCTCGAAGGTCTCGCGCGTCTCCGCGGCCGAGCGACCCTCGCGCAGGCTCTGGGCGGCGATCGACTGGACGGTCGCCAGGGTGTTCTTCACCCGGTGGTTCAGCTCGGCCACCAGCAGCTCTCGCTCGTGCTCGGCCTCCCGCCGGGCCGCGATCTCGTCCTCGGCCGTCAGGCGCGCCCGCACCTGCCGCCAGGTCGCGAAGGCCACCAGGCCCGTCGCCAGCATGCCGCCGACGAAGAAGACGAACGCCAGGCCGCGGGTGGAGCCCTCCTCCAGGCCCGGCGCTGCGGCGTAGACGATCCGCCAGCGCCGCCCGCCGATCTCGAGGTCGCGGCTCGCCGTGAACCGCGCGGGATCGGGCGCCCGGCCGGTCGAGGCGTGCAGCAGGTTCTCGGGCGCGACCGTCTCGTCGTAGACGAACATCCGGACGCGGGGATTGGGCTGGTCGCCGAAGATGCCGCGCAGCAGGTCGTCCGCCCGGAACGGGGCGTAGACGAAGCCGATCAGCTGGGCCCGCCGCTGCGCGACCGTCTCGGGCACGCCCCCGTCGCGATAGACCGGGTGGTAGATCAGGAACCCGGCCTGCTTGTCCCGATCGATCTCCTGGACCAGCTCCACCTTGCCCGACATCGCCCCGCGGCCGGTGTCCCGAGCGGCGGCCATGGCGGCCCGGCGCACCGCGTTGGAATACATGTCGTAGCCCAGGGCCGCGCGGTTGCGCCGGTCCAAGGGCTCCAGGAACAGGATGGCGTGGACTTCCGGCCGCGGGTGGGAGGGATGGATCTCCAGGCCGGGCACGCCGTGGCGCGCCAGCATCGCCGCGGTTTCGGGGCCCGCCAGGCCCGGCAGCTTGGCGCTGAACCCCAGCCCCTGGATGCCCGGATAGACCTGCGGCAGGTCCAGCCGCTCGGCGTAGGCGCGGAACTCCTCGCGCGTCACCGCCCCGCCGGGGCGGGCGGCGAACAGCCCGGTCCCGCCACGAAGGGCGGCCGTATAGGTCTGCAGCCGGGCCGCCACGGCCGCGTGCGCCTGTGCGACCGCGTTATTGAAGCGCTCGCGGTCCTTGGCCTCGGCGACCCGCTGGACCTGCAGGCCGGCCGCCAGGCTGGCGATGAGGCCGATGACCAACACCAGGACCGGAAGGCTGCGGGGAAGACCCAGCCATGCCGCAAGACGGCTATTCTCCACGCCCTCAGGCAACGCCGCTCCCGTCTGGCTTCCCGAACCCTGCTCGCATAGCTTCAACGCCGATGGCGGAGGATGGAGCCATGGCCGATCTCATCAACCTGAACAAGGCCCGCAAGGCGCGCGAGCGCGCCGCGGCGAAGGACAAGGCCGCCGAGAACCGGGTCCGGTTCGGGCGCACCAAGGGAGAGAGGGCGGTCTCCAGGCTGGAAGCCGAGCGCGCCCGCCGCGATATCGAGGGGAAGAAGCGCGAGGACTAGCGCTGGGGCACCGCCTCGTCGCGGAATTCCGGCGGGATGGAGTCGTAAATCGTGGGCGGGGTGATGTTCAGGCGCCGGCGGGCCGCGTCCAGCGGCTCGGCCATCAGCCGGGCGTAGTCCTCGCCCAGCAGCCACTTGGCGGCCTTGCCCCGCTGGTAGCCCTGCCAGATGGCCTTCACGTAGGGATACTGCTTGTTCTCCCGCGCCCGGCTCGCCGCCCCGAAGGCGATCAGCGCCCAGCCGAGCCCCTTGGTCTGGGCGTAGGAGAAGGCCACGAGGCACGCCTCGCCCAGTCCGTCGCGGCCGTAGCCCGACAGGATGTGCCAGATGTCGTGGACGTCGCGGGTGCGCCGGCCGAACCAGGCGTAGGGGTGCGGCTCGTCGAGCGCCTCGGCGCCTTCCCGGCTCACCATCGCCAAGCCTTCGGCCGAAAGGTTCTCGGCGCGGATGAAGTCGCGGTAGGCGGCGCCGACGCTGCCATCGGGCAGGCTGTCCAGCCAGGCGTCGTCCATCAGCCGCTGGGCGAACTCCTCGCGCTCGTAGGCGATGCGGCCGCCCTCCGGCGTCGCCAGCAGCCGCTGGTAGCCCTTGGCGGTCGAGGCGCCGTTCAGGGCGCGCATGATCTCGAACACCTGGCGGGTGTCTTCCTTGTCACGCAGCAGGCGGCGCAGCGAACGCAGCGCGTGGCCCCAGTCCATCTTGGTGGAGCTCGCCCGCGCGGCGGGGCGGAAGTCGGCGGTGTCGGCCATGGCCATCGGCGGTCGATATCCCGGGTTCGTTACGAAACAGAAAATGACGCCCCCGTCATCTTTATGCAAGAGGACATGCACGGCCAAGGTTTGTAGACTTACGACATGGGGGCGCTGAAGAAACGTTCGGTCCTGCTGTCCGGCCACGCGACCTCGATCGCGCTCGAGCCCGAATTCTGGGCGGTGCTGGACGAGATGGCCCGCGAGCGCGGCGTCAGCCTCGCCGCCCTGATCGTCGGCATCGACCGGGGCCGGGCCGGCCGGCCCCTCGCCTCCGCCTGCCGCCTGGCGGCGCTCGACTACGCCCTCCGGCGCTGAGTCACTGGCTGGTCGGAGCCGGCGTGCCCTCCACCACGCTGCCGGGCGTGGCGGGCGCGTCGCCCTGGGCCGGCGCCGGCGGCATGACCGACGGCCCCTGCTCGGCCATCGGCGTGGTTCCGCCGCCGGGCGTGCGGTCGGTCCCGCCGCGCTGAACCATGGCGATCACCAGCCAGGCCACCAGCAACGCCAGCACGATCCACACGAGCGGCGGGATCCCTCCCTTGCGCTTGGGCGTGGAGCTCTGGTCGGTCATCGGGTCGTTTCCTTCTGAAGCCGCCGGGGTAACGGGCCCTGGCCGCCGCAGTTCCGGGACCCGCGGCGGGGCTTTTGGAGTTAGGCTGGTCGCGGAGGTCCCGATGCGCGTCCTGATCGTCTACGGCACCACCGAAGGCCACACCCGCGAGCTGTGCAACTACGCGGCGGCCCGCCTGCGCGAGCAGGGCCATCGCGTGACGACCGAGGCGGCCGGTCCCGACGCCGGCCATCCCGACCCTGCGCCCTACGACGCCGTGCTGCTCGCCGCCTCGCTGCACGTCGGCCGCTACCAGGCCCCGCTGGTGGCCTACGCCCAGCGCCACCACGAGCGGCTGAACGCCATGCCCAGCGCCTTCCTCTCGGTGTCCCTGTCGGCCGCCGGCGAGAACCCGGACGACTGGGCCGGGCTGGACCAATGCCTCGCCACCTTCAAGGCCGAGACCGGCTGGACCCCGCGCGAGGTCCACCAGGCGGCGGGCGCGATCCGCTACAGCCAGTACGACTTCTTCAAGCGCCTGGCCCTGCAGGGCATCGCCCGCAAGCGGGGGATGAAGACCGTCCGCTCGCACGACTACGACCTGACCGACTACGAGGCGCTCGGCGCCTTCGTGGGCCGGTTCGTCGCCGCCGCCGCGGCTCCGGCCGGCTGAGGGCAGCCTACCTAGGCGAAGATCGCCGCCAGGTCCTCGGCCCCCATCAGCCGATAGCGGCCGGGGGCCAGGTCGGCAGGGAGGTCCAGGCCGCCGATGCGGTCCCGGTGCAGCGCCTCCACATGGTTGCCGACGGCGGCGAACATCCGGCGCACCTGGTGGTAGCGACCCTCGGTGATGGTCAGCCGCGCCAGCGTCGGCGACAGCGGCTCCAGCACCGCCGGCGCCAGCGGCTTGTCTTCGCCCTCCAGCATCAGCTCGCCCGCGGCGAAGATGGCCCCCTCGTCGCCGCGCAGCGGCCGGGCCAGGGTCGCCACGTAGCGCTTGGCGACGTGCCGCCTGGGCGAAATGATCCGGTGCAGCAGGTCGCCGTCGTCGGTCAGCAGCAGCAGGCCGGACGTCTCCTTGTCCAGCCGGCCCACCGTGGAGAGCGGCGGCTCGCGCATCCGCCAGCGCGACGGCAGGAGGCTGTAGACCAGCTCGCCCGTCTCCTTGTGCGAGCACGTCACGCCCGTGGGCTTGTGCAGCATCAGCGCCATGCCGGGCAGCGGATCCAGCGGCCGTCCGTCCACTTGCATCCGCGCCGGCAGGTCCGGGGTCAGCGCGATCCGCGTGTCTGCCTTGGGCACGGGCGCGTCGTCCAGGGTGATGGCCCCGGCGCGGGCCAGCGCCTGCACCTCCCGGCGCGAGCCATAGCCCATGTTGGCCAGCAGCTTGTCGAGGCGGACCGAGCCGCTCATTTCCGCGCCTCGTACACCTTGAAGCCTCCACCTTCGGCCTTCAGCGCGGCCTTGCCGAACAGGTCGCCCAGGACGCCCTCGTACGGCAGGTGCCGGTTGGCCACCAGCCACAGGACGCCGCCCTTGCGGAGCACGGCGTGGGCGCGGCGGATGAACGCCTGGCCCAGCGCCTTGTCCTCGGCGCCGGCGTCATGGAACGGCGGGTTCATCACCACGAAATCGAGCCCGGCGAGCTCCGGGCCGGTGCGGGCGTCCCGCCAGTGGAAGCCGGCGCGCGGGTCCTGGACGTTGCGCCGGGCGCAGTCCACCGCCCGACGGTCGAGGTCCACCAGCGCAAGCTCGATCACCTGCGGACTGGCCAGGACGGCGTGGGACAGGATGCCGAGCCCGCAGCCCAGGTCGGCGCCGCGTCCCGCCAGCGGCGGGAGCGCCTGGATGAGCAGGACGCTGCCGGGGTCGGGGCGATCCCAGCTGAACACCCCGGGCTGCGTCCACAGGCCGAGGCTCTCCGAGAACCGCGGCCGTCCCGCCTCGATCGCCGCCTCCAGGCCGGCGGGCGCGTCCGGCCGGCGGGTCTGGCAGATGCGCTGGTGGCGCTGGCCTGTCTCGTGGACCTCGCAGCCGAACGCCTTCAGCTCCTTGCCGAGGCGCGAGCCGCCCTTCTCCTTGGGCGCGAGAGCGGTGAGCCGCCCGCCCGGCGCCAGCGCCCGCAGGGCCAGGGCCAGGACGTAGCGACGCTCGATCGTCCCAGGCGGGGCGGCGACCGTCACGCTCTCCAGGCTGGCCGGCGCGATGTCCTCCAGGGCCGCCGAGCCGGGGATCAGCGGGGAGACCTGCACCGCGCCGGCCGGCGCAGGCGCGAGCTCCGGCGGCGGCAGGCCATAGACGGCGGAGACCGGAGACGGGCTCAAGCGGCGGCAACTCCCTGACCGCGCGACGCTGGCGGCCGGAGGGCGATACCGGGCGGGGCGGCGCACGTCCAGCGGCGGGAACGCAGCGCGAACACCGGGGTGCCCTGGCGCGCCCGGCGTGCTAAGGGCTCCCGGAAATGTCTTCTGAGTCCTACGAGCCCCCTGCCCCCCGCGTGAGCGACCTCGCCCGCGTCGATCCGCCTGCCGCCGACTACCTGCAAGGCCTCAATCCCGAGCAGCGCGAGGCCGTGCTCGCCACCGAGGGGCCGGTGCTGGTGCTGGCGGGCGCGGGCACGGGCAAGACGCGGGTGCTGACCACCCGTCTCGCCCACATCCTGGCCACCGGCAAGGCCCGACCATGGGAGCTGCTGGCGGTCACCTTCACCAACAAGGCCGCCCGCGAGATGCGCGAGCGGATCTCGCACATGATCGGCCCGGCGGCCGAGGGCCTGCGCTGGCTGGGGACCTTCCACTCGGTGGCCGCCCAGATCCTGCGCCGCCACGCCGAGCTGGTGGGGCTGAAGTCGAACTACACCATCCTCGACGACGACGATCAGGAGCGCCTGATCAAGCAGATCCTCGAGGCCGAGAACATCGACGCCAAGCGCTGGACCCCCAAGGCGCTGGCTGGCCTGATCGACCACTGGAAGAACCGCGGCTGGCGGCCCGACCAGCTTCCGCCCGCCGAGGCGCAGGCCTTCGCCAACGGCCGCGGCCAGGCGCTGTACCGGCTCTACCAGGAGCGGCTGCGGGTGCTGAACGCCTGCGACTTCGGCGACCTGCTGCTGCACAACATCACCATCTTCACCAGCCAGCCCGACGTGCTGGCCGACTACCACGCCCGCTTCCGCTACCTGCTGGTGGACGAGTACCAGGACACCAACGTCGCCCAGTACCTGTGGCTGCGGCTGCTGGCCCAGAAGAGCCAGAACCTCTGCTGCGTGGGCGACGACGACCAGTCGATCTACGGCTGGCGCGGGGCCGAGGTGGACAACATCCTGCGCTTCGAGCGGGACTTCCCGGGCGCCAAGGTCGTGCGGCTCGAGCGCAACTACCGCTCCACCAGCCACATCCTGGCCGCCGCCTCGGGGCTGATCGCCGCCAACAAGTCTCGCCTGGGCAAGACGCTGTGGACCGAGGCCGAGGGCGGCGAGAAGGTCATCGTGCGCGGCGTCTGGGACGGCGAGGCCGAGAGCCGGCTGATCGCCGACGAGATCGAGGGGGCCAAGCGCGCCGGCCGCCGCTTCCGCGACATCGCCATCCTGGTGCGCGCCTCGTTCCAGATGCGCGCCTTCGAAGAGCGCTTCGTCCTGCTGCAGATCCCCTACACGGTGGTCGGCGGCCCCCGGTTCTTCGAGCGGGCCGAGATCCGCGACGCCCACGCCTACCTGCGGCTGATCCAGTCCGAGGATGACGACCTGGCCTTCGAGCGGATCGTCAACACGCCCAAGCGGGGCATCGGCGACACCACCGTCCAGAAGCTGCTGCAGGTCGCGCGCCTCAACGGCGTCTCCGCCACCCGCGCGGCGCGACAGATCGTGCTGACCGACGAGCTCGCGGCCCGGACGCGGACGTCGCTCGCCAATTTCCTGCGGGACCTCGACCGCTGGCGCGCCGAGGCCCAGCACGTCGCTCATCCCCGCCTGATGGAGGCGGTGCTTGAGGAGAGCGGCTACACGGACGCTCTTCGCCTGGACAAGAGCCCGACCGCCCAGACCCGGCTCGAGAACCTCAAGGAGCTGGTCCAGTCGATGGGGAACTTCGACACGCTCGAAGCCTACCTGGAGCACGTCTCCCTGGTCATGGACCTCGACCGCGGCCCCGCCGCCGACGCGGTGCAGATCATGACCCTGCACTCGGCCAAGGGCCTGGAGTTCCCGCTGGTCTTCCTGCCCGGCTGGGAGGAAGGCGTCTTTCCCTCGCAGCGCTCGATGGACGAGAAGGGCGAGAAGGGCCTCGAGGAGGAGCGACGCCTGGCCTACGTCGGCATCACCCGGGCGCGGGAGGAGGCGCGGATCAGCTTCGCCGCCAACCGGCAGGTCTACGGCCGCTGGACCAGCCAGCTGCCCTCGCGCTTCGTCGACGAGTTGCCCCTGGCCAACGTCGAGGCCAGCTCCGAAACCGGCTACTACGGCGGCGGCCCGGGCATGCAGCAGCACGGCAGCCGCTGGGACGAGAGCCCATCGTTCGGCGCCGGCTATTCCTCGCCCGGCTGGCGGCGGGCGCAGGCGTCCAACTACCGCGGCAGCCATCCCGGCCGCCAGCAGGTGATCGAGGGCGACGGCCGGCTGGTCGTCACCGGCTCCGAGGCCAAGAGCGACTACAGCCGCGGCGACCGCGTCTTCCACCTCAAGTTCGGCTACGGCACGGTGAAGGGCATCGAGGGCAACAAGCTGACCGTCGCCTTCGACAAGGCCGGCGAGAAGAAGGTCATCGACAGCTTCGTGGAGAAGCAGTCCTAGGCCTCGGGTCCCCGCCGCCGCATCAGCCGCCGCGCAGCGAAGGTCGCAAGTCCGGCCACCACCGCCGCGCCGGCCGCCATCAGCGGGGCCGCCTTGCGGAGCCGGGACTGGCGAGACGCCGCCTCGGCGGCGCGGCGCATCGGCTCCGGCCGCACGCCGTCGGAGCCGGCGGACCAGGCCGCCGCCTCGCCGACGCGCCCGCCGGGGCCCTGCTCGGGCGCCGGCGCCAGGGGCTCACCCACCGCCGGCTGGGCGTGCTGCGGCTGCACGCCGCCCGCCGCCTCGATGTCGGCCTGGGCGGCGTTGCGGCGGAAGGTGACCGTCTCGCCGGCGCGGTCCACCTCGGAGACCTCCCAGCCATGACCAGTCCAGGCGCGGCTGTGCGACTTGTCGGGGTCGTTGGCCCACCACGAGCCGCCGGACCTTGCGCCCTTGGGCAGGGGGAAGCCCAGCACCTCCTCCAGCTCGGCGAAGCTCGCGCGCCACTCGTCGGCGCCGTGGCCGGACAGGCGTTGGGACAGGGGCTTGTACTTGCTCATGGCGGCTAAACGCACGGCGGCCGCATCGGCGCCATGGAACTGAACCGTCCGAAGGTTCGCGCGCTATCGCATCGATGCGCAGCTCGTTTCTCCAGAGCCCGTTTTCCAGGGCCGACCTGAAGCCGATCCTGACAGGCGCCGGCGCCTGCGCCGCGTTCGGCCTCCTGCTCGGCGCGGCCATGCAGCCGAACCTCCGCGGCCCGACGGACGTCGAGGGCCCCCAGATGCTCGCCGGCGTCTCGGGCGCCCGGCAGCCGCAGCTGCAGGACGTCGGCGCCTCGTTCGCGGCCTACGAAACCGGCGTACCCGACTACGTCGTGGGAACGGATTGGCTGGAGCCGCCGGAACAGTTCGACGAGGAGGTCCCGATCCCGGGCGAGGACGAGACCGTCGCCTTCGCCGAGGACGACGCCTACGAGCCGGTCGCCATCGTCCGCTGGGAGGAGCCGCCGCGGGAGCCGGCGCGCTATCCGTCGCTGGACGGCGGCGTGGCCTACGGCGTGGCCTACGCGGGCGACCTCCCCGCGCCCCCGCCGCCGCCCGAAGACTCCGAGCTCGCCGAGATGGCGGCGGCGACGCCGGGCTGATCCCCCTCGCCTTTCGCGCGCCGGGCCGCTAGAGGCTCACGCCCATGAGCGACGAGGCCGTCCAGATCATCGCCCGCGGCCCGCGCCGCATTGCCGAAGCCGCAGCCGCCGCGCTGGAGGCCGAGCCCGCCACCGAGGCGCTGACCTACTCGATCCTCGAAGAGGACGAGGACCACGACGTCTGGCGCATCGACGCCTTCCCGACCACCGACGAGGAGCGCGAGGCCATCGCGGCCGTGCTGGCGCGCTTCGGCGACCTGCGGGTGAGCACCGAGGTGCTGGCCGACGCCGACTGGCTGGCCATGGCGCTGTCGGGCCTGCCGCCCGTGCGCGCGGGCCGGTTCTTCGTCTACGGCGCCCACGACCGGGGCCTGGCCCCCGCGAGCACCGTGAACCTGCGCATCGAGGCGGGCGCGGCCTTCGGCACCGGCCACCACGGGACCACCGTGGGCTGCCTGCTGGCCTTCGACGAACTGCTCAAGGCGCGCCGTTTCCCGAAGGTGCTGGACGTGGGCTGCGGCACCGGGGTGCTGGCCATCGCCGCCGCGCGCACAGGCTCGGAGCTCGCCGTCGGCACCGACATCGACCGCGTCTCGGTCCGCATCGCCAACGAGAACGCCACGCTGAACCGGGCGGGCGCCGAGTTCGTCCACGCCTCGGGCCTCGGCCATCCCGCGGTCCGCACCCGCGGCCCGTACGACCTGGTGTTCGCCAACATCCTGGCGCCGCCGCTGGTGGCGCTGTCGCAGGACATCCGCAATGCGCTGAAGCCCGGCGGGCTGGCGATCCTCTCGGGCCTCCTGCGGACCCAGGAGCGGCGCGTGCTGGCGGCCTACCTCTCCAAGGGGTTCAAGCTCCAGCGGCGGCTGCACCGGGACGCCTGGGCCACCCTGGTCGTCCGCAGGCCCTGACGGAACCGCCCAAGGAACCCGCGCCCGAGGAACCCCACAGGGCGAGCGCCGTTCTCAGCCGGAAGGCCAAGCTTGGCCGAGGAGGAGGCTGAGATGACCGAGCCATACGAACGCACCACCATCACCAACGAGCCGACCCGCACCGTCGAGGTCCGCCGCGGCGGAAGCGCGGCGGGCTGGTGGGTCGCCGCCCTCGTCGCCATCGTGGCGATCGTGGCCGTGATCTTCATGTACAACGCCGGCGCCGGCGACGACGAGCTGCAGGCGGCCCGCGAGCAGGGCGAGGCCGAGGCCTCCGTCGCCGCGGCGAGCCAGTCGGCCCAGGACGCCGCCGCCGTGGCCGCCCAGGCCGCGCAGGACGCCGCCGCGGGCGCGGCCGCCGCCACCGAGTCGGCCGCCAACGCCGCCGCCGAGCAGACCGAAGAAACCGCCGCCGCCGCGTCCGAGGCGGTGAACGACGCCGCCGCCGACGTCGCGGACGAACCCCGCTAGGCCAGCTTGCCGGCCCCGAGCGCCGCGAGCCAATGAGCCTCGCGGCGCTTGAGCTCGTCCGTCAGGCCCATGGGGCTCAGGTCGGGATCCTCGATCCGCTCCAGCACCTCGTAGGAGAGCGCGTCGGCGCCATGCGCCCGCAGCGCCGCCTGCAGGTCGCGGTTGGGGTGGCTGCCCATCCGCAGGGCGAAGCGGACGCTGTTCTCCTGGGCGTCGATGTTGCGCGAGACGCCGATCCAGGCCGCGCCGGCGGCCTCGCAGCGCAGGACGTAGATCCCCGCGGAGACCTTGCGTTCCTTGAAATCCCGGATGGCCTGGCGCTTCGAAGCGGACATGGGCCAGCGTTAGCCGGCCCCGGCCGCAGCGTCAATTATATCCGGGTAAAATAGAGCCTTTGATCGGCGCGCGGCGAGGGCCTACATCGAGGTCATGCGCCAGACCTTCGACGAGACGACCGACCGCAGCTTCGGTCCCAAGCACGTCCCCCTGATCCGCCAGGCCATGGAGGCCCAGGGGCTCGACGGCTTCCTCGTGCCGCACGAGGATGAGCACCAGAACGAATACCTGCCGGCGGCCAACGACCGCCTGGCCTGGGCCACCGGCTTCACCGGCTCGGCCGGAGCGGCGGTGATCCTCAAGGACAAGGCCGCAGTGTTCGTGGACGGCCGCTACACGATCCAGGTCCGCGACCAGGTGGATCCGGCCTTCTTCGAGATCCGCGACCTGGTGGACGGCGGCGTGCCGGCCTACCTCGAGCAGGCGGCGGCCAGCGGCCAGAAGATCGGCTACGACCCCCGCCTGCACAGCCCGGACGCCCTGCACCACCTGCGCGCCGCCGCCGCCAAGGTCGGCGCCGAGCTCCTGCCGGTGGCCGAGAACCCGCTGGACCGAGCCTGGGGCCAGGCGCGCCCGCCGCAGCCGACCGCCCCCGTCGTTCCCCATCCGCTGGAGTACGCGGGCGAGGATTCGGCTGACAAGCGCGCCCGCGTGGGCGAGCTGATCGCCAAGAGGGGCGCCGACGCGGCGGTGCTGACCGCCCCCGCCTCGATCGCCTGGCTGTTCAACGTGCGCGGCGGCGACGTCATCCGCAGCCCCCTGCCCCTCGGCCAGGCCATCCTGAACAAGGACGGCACGGCGCGGCTGTTCCTGGACCCGCAGAAGGTCACGCCCGAGCTGCCGGCCTGGCTCGGCAACCAGGTGCGCCTGGAGACGCCGGGCGACCTGCCCCAGGCGCTGGCCGACCTGAAGGGCCTGAAGGTGGCGGTGGATCCCGCGCAGTCCTCGGCCTGGTACTTCGAGGCCCTGCAGAGCGCCGGCGCCGAGGTGGTCCGCGCCGAGGACCCCTGCGCCATCCCCCGCGCCTGCAAGAACAAGGTTGAGATCGAGGGCAGCCGCAAGGCGCATGTGCGCGACGGCGCGGCCCTGTCGCGCTTCCTCCACTGGCTGGCCACCGAGGGCCAGGAGAGCCCGCCCGACGAGATCACCGCGGTCCAGAAGCTGGAGCAGTTCCGCGAGGCCACCGGCGCGCTGAAGGACCTGTCCTTCGACACCATCGCCGGCGCGCTCTCCAACGGCGCCATCTGCCACTACCGGCCCACCGCGCGGCTGAACAAGCGGGCGGAGAAGGGCAGCCTGCTCCTGGTGGACTCCGGCGGCCAGTACCTGGACGGCACCACCGACGTGACCCGCACCGTGGCCATCGGCGAGCCGACCCGCGAGATGTGCGAGCGCTTCACCCTGGTGCTGAAGGGCCATCTGGCCCTGGCGCGGGTGCGCTTCCCGGCCGGCACCACCGGCAGCCAGCTCGACGCGCTGGCCCGCGTGCCGCTGTGGGAAGCGGGCCTCGACTACGACCACGGCACCGGCCACGGCGTCGGCAGCTACCTGGGCGTCCACGAGGGTCCGCAGCGGATCTCCAAAGCCCCGAACACCGTCGCCCTGCGGCCGGGGATGATCGTCTCGAACGAGCCCGGCTACTACAAGGAAGGCGAGTACGGCATCCGCATCGAGAACCTGCAGTTCGTCACCGAGGCCGAGCCGGTGGCCGGCGGCGAGCGGCCGATGCACGGCTTCGAGGCCCTGACCCTGGCGCCCATCGACCGGCGGCTGGTGGTCAAAGAGATGCTGACCCCCGAGGAGCTGGCCCAGTTCGACGCCTACCACGCCCGCGTGGCGCGCGAGATCGGCCCGCTGCTGGACGGCGAGGCCAAGGCCTGGCTCGCCGAGGTCACCGCCCCGCTCTAGACGGCTTCGGCGTCCGCCAGGGCCCGGACCTGGCGGACGTAGGCCTCGGCGTCGAACTTCTTGAAGGTGTTCGGGCCCATCGACCTGACCGTGCCGAACACCGGCTGCGGCCCCCAGGGGCGGTCGTGCAGGCCGAACAGCCAGCCGACGTTGGTGAAAGAGTTGGGGTCGCGCCCGTCGAGGAACCAGCGGTTGTTGAGGGCCAGCGCCGTCTCCCACGCCTCCTCGGGGCTGGCCGACCAGTGCAGGATCTTCTTGCCCCAGTACATGCGCAGCCGGTTGTGCATGTAGCCTGTGGCCCGCATCTCGAGCATGGCCGCGTTCCAGTAGGAATCGTGCGTCTCGGCCGCCTCGAACTGATCGCGGGTGTAGAGGTGCGGCCGCGGGTCCGAGGCGTGGTCCGCCAGCGTCTGGCGGGCCCACTCGGGCAGGACCTCGTAGCGGTCGTAGGCCGGCGCTTGGAAGGCGTGGTTCATGGCCAGCTCGCGCCGGACGATCAGCTCCTCCAGATAGGTCGCCACGCCGCTGACGACGCCGGCCTCCCGCACCGCGAGCGCGATCTCCACCGGCGAGATCTGCCCGAAGTGCAGGTAGGGGCTGAGGTGCGAGACCGCGCCCGCCTCCGGACGGCTGCGGTCCGCCTCGTAGCGGGCGAGGCCCCGATTCAGGAAGGCGGCCAGGGCCGCGCGGGCCGCCCCCTCGCCCGCCGCGAAGCGCCGGACCGGCGGCACGGACCGGTCGATCTTCAGGCCCGCCAGGACGGCGTCCACCTTGGACAGGTCCACGTCGCCGGCGACCCCCAGGCCGAGGGCGGGATGGTTCACCGTCCGCTCGGCCAGCGGGTGCAGGTAGTCGTCCCACAGCCGGTGCAGCTTCGGCCGGATGGTGCGGGCGGCGTACTCGTGCTTGTTCGAGGCGGCCTCGACGGGGACGACCACGTCGCCTTCCACCTGCACCAGCCGGCGGGCGAGGCCCTCGGCCAGCCTCTCGCGCCAGGCCCGCTGGATGCGCAGGTAGCCGCGGTCGGCCACGACCAGGGCGGCGTCGGCCGCCAGCTCGCGCACCAGCTCGTGCGGCGGCCGTTTGCGGATGACGAAGCCGATCCCCCGCGCCGCCAGCGCGCGCTCCACCTCGGCGAGCCCCCGCAGCATGAAGTCGTAGTGCCGGGCGTTGGCCTCCGGAAAGGCCGCAAGCCCGAAGCAGACCAGCACCGGCAGCTTCAGCGCATTGGCCTGCTCGACGGCGTATTCCAGGGCGGGATTGCCGCCGGCGCGCTGGGACTGCTGCATCCAGTAGAGCACGTAGCGCGCCCCGGGACGCGGCGGCGCGTCCACGAGGACCTTCAGGCGGGACGAGGGGATCACGGGAGAGTTCGGGCTCCTAGCTGCCGACCATCTCCAACCATTCGTCTTCGGTGAGCACCTGGATGCCGAGCTCGGCGGCCGTCTTCAGCTTCGAGCCTGCGCCGGGACCGGCCACCACGATGTCGGTCTTCTTCGACACCGAGCCCGACACCTTGGCCCCCAGCCGCTCGGCCTGGGCCTTGGCCTCGTCGCGGGTCATCCGCTCCAGCGCGCCGGTGAAGACCACGGTCTTGCCGGCCACCGCCGTGTCGGTCTTGGGCTTCTCGGCGTCGAGGATGGTGAGCTGGCCCGCCAGGTCCTCGACCATGGCCCGGTTGTGGTCCTCGCCGAAGAAGGCCGCGGCGGCCTCGATCACCGCCCCGCCGATCTGGTCGAGGGCGTCCAACTCCTCGACCGCCTCGGGATCGCGGGCCGCCACCTTGTCCATCGCTTCCAAGAAGTGGGCGGCCGTGCCGTAGCCGCGCGCCATCACCGTCGCGGTGGTCTCCCCGATGTGGCGGATCCCCAGGCCGTAGATGAAGCGGTCCAGGCCGATGGTGCGGCGGGCCTCGATGTTCGCCAGCAGGTTGCCCACGCTGGTCTCGCCCATGCGCTCCATGGCCAGCAGCTCGTCGCGCTTCTCGTGCAGGCGGAAGATGTCGGCCGGCGCCTTGATCCAGCCGCGCTCGAAGAAGGCGGTGAGCTGCTTCTCGCCCAGGCCCTCAATGTCGAACGCCCGGCGGGAAACGAAGTGCAGCAGGTGATTGATGCGCTGGAACGGGCAGGCGAACTCGCCCGAGCAGCGGCGCACCACGGTCTCGGCGCCCGAGGCGGTGGTCTCGCGGACGACCTCGGTCCGGAGCGGGCACGGGCAGACGTGCGGGAAGTCGTAGGGGACGGAGTCCTTCGGCCGCTCCTCGGGGATCACGCGCAGGATCTGCGGGATGACGTCGCCGGCCCGCTGCAGCACGACCGTGTCGCCGACGCGCACGTCGAGGCGCGCGATCTCGTCGGCGTTGTGCAAGGTGGCGTTGGTGACCACCACCCCGCCGACGGTCACCGGCGTCAGACGCGCGACGGGGGTCAGGGCGCCGGTGCGGCCCACCTGGATGTCGATGGCCTCCAGCACGGTGCGCGCCTGTTCGGCCGGGAACTTGCGGGCGATCCCCCAGCGCGGCGCGCGCGAGACGAAGCCCAGGCGCTGCTGCCAGTCGAGGCGGTCCACCTTGTAGACCACCCCGTCGATGTCGAAGCCCAGGTGCGGCCGCTCGGCCTCCATCTCGCGGTAGGCCTCCATGAGGCCCTCGGCGCCTTTCACGCAGCGGGACTGCGGGGTGGTGCGGAAGCCCCAGGCCTTCAGCGCCTGCAGCGCCTCCCACTGGGTCTGGGCGAACGGGGCGCTGACGAAGCCCCAGGCGTAGGCGAAGAAGCGCAGCGGCCTCTGGGCGGTGATCTTCGGGTCGATCTGGCGCAGCGAGCCCGCCGCCGCGTTGCGCGGGTTGGCGTAGGTCTTCTGGCCGGCCGAGGCGGCGGCCTCGTTCAGGGCGGCGAACTCGGCGTGGCCGAGGTAGACCTCGCCGCGGATCTCGATGACCTCGGGCCAGGCCTGGCCGTGCAGCTTCTGCGGGATCTCCCCGATGGTGCGGACGTTGGCGGTGACGTCCTCGCCCACCCGGCCGTCGCCTCGCGTCGCGGCGCGCACCAGGCGGCCGTTCTCGTAGCGGATCGAGCAGGACAGGCCGTCGATCTTCGGCTCGGCCGTGTAGGCGACCTCCTCGTCCAGCCGCAGGAAGCGCTTCACCCGCGCGTCGAACTCCAGCGCGTCCGCGTCCGAGAACGCGTTGTCCAGCGAGAGCATCGGCACGCCATGCTCGACGGGCGCGAACTGCTCGGCCCTGGCCGCGCCGATGCGCAGCGACGGCGAGTTCTCGCGGATCAGGTGCGGGAAGGCCGCCTCGAGTTCGTCGTTCCGCCGTCGCAGGGCGTCGTACGCCGCGTCCGGGATCGTCGGCGCATCCTCGCGGTAATAGCGGATGTCGTGCGCGGCGATCTCGTCGGCGAGCCGGGTCAGCTCTTCGGCGGCCTCGGCCTCGGTGAGGGATTCGACAGACTTCATCGGGCGAAGGTCTAGCGCGGCCGCCCTCCGCCGCGAAGCGGGAGCGCGTGCGGATTCAGGCGCCGATCAGCGCGCGGGCGGCCGCGCGGGCGGCGTCGGTGATCTGGGCGCCGGCCAGCATGCGGGCGATCTCCTCCTCGCGGTCGGCTGGCGAGAGGACCTCCACCGCCGTGCGGATGCGCTCGGCGTCCCCGGCCTTGGAGATGCGCCAGTGGGCCTCGGCCCGGGCGGCGACCTGCGGGCTGTGGGTGACCACCAGGACCTGCGCGTTCCCTGCCAGCTTCTTCAGGCGCAGGCCGACGGCGTCGGCGACCGCCCCGCCCACGCCCTGGTCCACCTCGTCGAAGATCATCAGCGGCTGCGGCCCGGCGGCGCGGCCGGCCAGCGAGGCCTTCAGCGCCAGGGCGAAGCGAGCGAGCTCGCCGCCCGAGGCGATGGCGCCCAGATCGCCGAACGGCGCGCCGGGATTGGTCGAGACCTCGAAGGCCACCTTGTCGAGCCCGGCGGGCCCCGCCCGCTCCTCGGGCAGCGGCTCGACGGCGACGCGGAACCGCGCCTTGTCCAGCTTCAGCGGCGCCAGCTCGTCCATGACCGACTGGGCCAGGCGCTCGCCGGCGGCGCGGCGGGCCTCGGTCAGGCGGCCGGCGACTTCGAGATAGGCGCCGCGGGCCGCCTTCAGCGCCGCCTCGGCGGCCTTCAGCGCGTCCTCGGACGATTCCACCGCCCGCAGCCGCTCGGCGAAGCGCACCCGGAGCGCCGGCAGCTCGTCCACCGTCACGTTGAGCTTGCGGGCGAGGCCGCGCAGGTCGAACAGCCGTTCCTCGGCCTTCTCCAGCCGGTCGGGCTCGAAGTCGAAGGCGGCGGCCGCCGCGTCGATGGCGGCCTCGGCCTCGCCGGCCTCGATCAGCACCCGGTCCAGGGCGGCGGACGCCTCGGCGACGCGGGAGACGGCGGTCCCGTCCGCCGCCGCGCCGGCGGTCACGGCGCGCTCGCGGGCGCGCTCCAGGGCCCGGACGGCGGAGGCGACCTTCGAGCCCAGGCCGTCGAACACCTCGCGCGCGGCGGCGATGTCGGTCAGGGCCTTTTCCGCCGAGCCCAGCAGGGCCCGCTCTTCGGCAAGCTCGGTCTCCTCCCCTTCCCGCGGATCGAGGCGGTCCAGCTCGGACAGGCGGAAGGTCAGCTCCTCGGTCTCGGCGGCGGCGCGGGCGACGTCCTCGCGCAGGGCCTCGACGGCCTCGCGGGCGGCGCGCCAGTCGCGGTGGCGGGCGGCGACCTCGGCGGCCAGCGGCTCCAGGCCGCCGAACGCGTCCAGCATCGGCCGGTGGGTGCGCGCATCGAGCAGGCCCACGGTCTCGTGCTGTCCGTGCACCTCGAGCAGCGCCTCGCCCAGCTCGCGCAGCACGCCGACGCCGGTGGCCTGGTCGTTGACGAAGGCGCGGGAGCGGCCGTCGGCCGACAGCGCCCGGCGCAGGACCAGGTCCTCGTCGCGGGCGTAGGAGAGGCCCTTCTCCTCCAGCAGCTCCCAGACGGGATGGTCGGGCGCCGGCGCAAAGACGGCGGTGGAGACCGCCTGGGCGGCCCCGCGGCGCACGAGCCCGGAATCGGCGCGCATGCCGGTGGCCAGGCCCAGGGCGTCGAGGATGATGGACTTGCCGGCCCCGGTCTCGCCCGTGAGCGCGGTCAGCCCCGGCCCGATCGACAGGTCCAGGGCCTCGATCAGCACGACGTCGCGGATCTGCAGGCCGATCAGCATCGCAGGGAACATCGCCCGGAATCAGGCGCGGTTGAAGAGGCGAAGGACGCGATTTGTTCCGCGCCGCCGCCGCGGAAGCGCGAAAGCGCTATTTCGGCTCTGGCGCGGTGGCGGCCGCGTCGGTGGCCGAGGCCTCCGGCGCGGGCGGCTTGATGGTCTGGCCCTTGTCCTTGCGGAACGGCAGGCGCAGCAGGCCCCTGCGGCCGCCGCTCTCGGGCTCGACCGCCGGGCGCAGGCCCTTGTCGGTCAGCAGCCGGTAGGCGTCGCGGTACCAGGGGTCGCCCGGATAGCCCAGCACCGCCCCGTTGCGCTTGGCCTCTTCCGTGAGGCCGAGCGTCAGGTACGCCTCGACCAGGCGATAGAGCGCCTCGGGCGTGTGGGTGGTGGTCTGATAGCGGTCGACCACGGTCTTGAACCGGTTCACGGCCGCCAGGGTGTCGCCGTTGCGCAGGTACCAGCGGCCGACGGTCATCTCCTTGCCGGCGAGCTGGTCGTTGACCATGTCGATCTTCAGGCGCGCGTCCTGGGCGTATTCGCTGGCCGGATAGCGCTGGACCACCGCGCGCAGCGCCTCCAGCGCCTGGCCGGTCGCGGCCTGGTCGCGGCCCACGTCGACGATCTGTTCGAAGTAGCAGATGGCCTTGATGTAGTGGGCGTAGGCCGCCGCCGGGTTGCCCGGATAGAGCTGGATGAACCGGTCGGCGTCGCCGATCGCCTCGGGATAGTCGTTCGACTGATAGTGGGCGTAGGCCTGCATCAGGATGGAACGGCGCGACCACTCCGAATAGGGGTGCTGCCGCTCGACTTCCTGGAAGTAGTTGATGGCCTGGTTCCACAGGCCGCGGTCCAGCCGGTTGGCGCCGGTCGCGTAGAGCAGCTCGACCGGCCGCTCCTCATAGACCAGGCGCGGCTTCTTCTTGTTGCCGGCGCAGGCGCCGAGGGCGAGCGCGCAGGCGGCGGCGACGAGGACCACCCGGGTAGACGTTCGAACCGAAGACACCTTCACCTCAAGACCAACACGCGCGCCCCCACGCGAGAGAGTCGCTTCTACACCACCGACTGTGGCGAGCAAACGGCGGCGCGTCAGACCGCCTCGGCCAGATCCTCGGCGAAGGTGCGGACCCGCCAGGCGTCGGGCCGCGCGGCCAGGGCGCGGACCAGGGCGTTGTTCAGGCCGTGGCCGGCCAGCACGCCCTCGAAGCGGCCCACCACCGGCGCGCCCAGGACGAACAGGTCGCCGATGGCGTCCAGCGCCTTGTGGCGGACGAACTCGTCGGGCCGGCGCAGGCCCTCGGGATTGAGAATGCGGTCGCCGTCGATCACCACGGCGTTCTCCATCGAGCCGCCGCGGGCCAGGCCCATGGCGCGCAGGGCCTCGACCTCGTGCAGGAAGCCGAAGGTGCGGCAGTCGGCGAGCTCGTCGCGGAAGGCGGCCTCGTCCATGGGCAGGTCGATGGCCTGGGTTCCGATGGCCTGGGAGCCGAAGCGGATCTCGAAGGCCACCTCGAAGGCTTCCGCGGGGCGGAGCGCGGCGCGCTTGTCGCCGTCGATCACCTCGACGGGCGCCAGGATCTCGATGTAGCGGCGCGGGGTCTGCTGCTCGCGGCGGCCGGCGCGGTCCAGCACCCGCACGAAGGGCAGGGCCGAGCCGTCCATGATCGGCATCTCGGGCCCGTCCACCTCGACGACGGCGTTGTCGACGCCGAGCATGACGAGGGCCGCCATCAGGTGCTCTATGGTCGAGACCGTGACGCCGGCGGCGTTGCCGACCACCGTGCCGAGCTGGGTCTTGCAGACCGCCTCGGGCGAGACGGCGATGCGGTTGTCGCTCCCGGAGACGTCGGTCCGCACGAAGACGATCCCCGCGTCGGCCGCGGCCGGACGCACCGCCACGCGCGTGTACGCGCCGGTGTGGACGCCCACGCCCGCGAACAGGGCCGGCGCCTTGACGGTGTGCTGGAACACGGGTGCGGACAAAGCGGGACCTTCCACAAACACAACCGGTCCGGCCCCTTCCCGTGACACCGGGACAGCGACCGAGCCTTCGCCCTCAACTCGTGCATAGGGCGGTTTGATGCAGCGCAGCAAAACACTTGCTGTTTCGCTTTGTTTCCCGCGGCTCGCCGCTCAGGAGGGCCTCAGTCCGCGGGGAAGTGCTGCGTGCCGACGAGGTTCATCGACCGGTCCTGGATGCGCACCTGGGCGTCGCGCCCCAGGCGGGCGAGGCAGGCGGCGAGCGCCTTGGCCTGCTCCTCGGCGCGGCGGCCCGACCGGAACACCAACGGCTCCAGCTCGGCGCAGCGGACGGTCCAGCCGTCCGCCAGCGGCGATACCCAGATGACGCGCTGATAGGCCATCGTCCGTCCTCCCTCGCAGGCTGACGGACGCAAGGATAGCAGGGGGCCGCGCCCCCTGCTTTCGCGATTCTGTGACAGTTCCGCCTAGTTGGCGAGACGGCGCAGGAAGGACGGAATCTCCAGGTCCTCGGCCGTGTCGGGCTCCTCGGCCAGCTGCGGCGCCTCCAGCGGCTGGGCGCCCCCGCGAACCGGAGCGGCCATCGGGGCAGCGCTGGCCGCGGGCCGGGTGTCCATCCGCGCCTGCGGCGCAGCCGGCGGGGCGTCGTAGCGCGGGCGGCCGCCGAACAGGCTCAGGAAGCCGCCGCGGGGCTTGCGCGGCTCGTAGGCCGGCTCTGCGAACAGCGGTTCGTCCTCGGGCTCGGCCACGGACTCGTCGACGATCCGGCGCACCGGCGCGAAGGCCGGCTGTTCGGCGACCTCGGCGGCCGCAGCGTCGAAGATGTCGGGCTGCTCCTCCTCGCGGGCCTCGGCGGCGAGGACCGGCTCGGGCTGGGGCGCGGCGGCGACCGGCTGGGCCGGGGCCTCGGCCCGCGGGCTGACGGTGGCCCGCAGCGGCTCGGCGGTGATCGAGCGGCGCTCGACCTTGGGCTCGATGGCGGCGATCGAGGCGCCGTCCATGCCGGTGGCGACGACCGACACGCGGATCATGCCTTCCAGGGTCGGATCGAAGGCCGCGCCGAAGATGATGTTGGCTTCCGGATCGACCTGCTCGGAGATGGCGTTCGCCGCCTCGTCGACTTCCAGCAGGGTCATGTCGAGGCCGCCGGTCACGTTGACCAGCACGGCCTTGGCGCCCTTCAGGGACACCTCGTCCAGCAGCGGGTTCTGGATGGCGTTCTGGGCGGCCATCAGGGCGCGGTCGTCGCCGGTCGCCTCGCCGGTGCCCATCATCGCCTTGCCCATCTCGGTCATGACGGTGCGGACGTCGGCGAAATCGAGGTTGATGAGGCCAGGCAGCACCATCAGGTCGGTGATCGAACGCACGCCCGAGTGCAGGACCTGGTCGGCCATGCCGAAGGCCTCGGCGAAGGTCGTCCGCTCGTTGGCCACGCGGAACAGGTTCTGGTTCGGGATGACGATCAGGGTGTCGACGTAGCGCTGCAGCTCCTGGATGCCGGCGTCGGCCAGGCGCATCCGGTGGCGGCCCTCGAAGTGGAACGGCTTGGTGACGACGCCGACCGTCAGGATGCCGCGCTCACGCGCGCACTTGGCGATGATCGGGGCCGCGCCCGTGCCGGTGCCGCCGCCCATGCCGGCGGTGATGAAGACCATGTGGGCGCCGTCGAGGTGCTCGCCGATCTCGGGGATGCTCTCCTCGGCCGCGCTCATGCCGACTTCGGGATGGGCGCCCGCGCCCAGGCCCTGGGTGACCTGCACGCCGAGCTGGATGCGCCGCTCGGTCTTGGAGAACTGGAGCTGCTGGGCGTCGGTGTTGGCGACGACGAACTCCACCCCCTCGAGCCCCGCCTCGATCATGTTGTTGACGGCGTTGCCGCCGGCGCCGCCGACGCCGAACACGACGATCCGCGGCTTCAGTTCTGTGGCGCGCGGCGCGGAGAGGGAAATGGCCATGGACCTTCGCGTCCTTCCAAATGCGGTCTTGGCGCCGGCGACCCGCCCACCGACGCATCCTGTTTAAGGATGGGTTTACTAGGCGACCGACATCCTTAATCGGGGGTTAAGCCCATAGCGCGAGTCGCCGTTCGGGCGAGCTTGGCCGGAACGAAAAAACCCCTTTCCCCACAAGGATTCCCGCAACGCCGCGCCGGCGCCCGCGGGCGCCGCTGCGTCAACCCGTCGCCGTCGCAAATCCGTCAACCGCCCGTCGCCGTCCTGAGACGCCGCGCCGCTAGCTGCTCGCGCCAAGGAGGCCGGGTCGGCGGCCTCGCGTTCGAGGGGGCGGCCGTGCGGCGACTTCTATCGGTGGGCGCGGCGGCGCTCGTGCTGCTGCCGGCTGCAGCGAACGCTCACGGGCCCCATGGCCACGGGACAGGCTTCGCGCCGGCGCCGGGGGCTCCGGCCAGCCGGGCCGATCCGGCGCAGCGCCGCTGGCTGGCGGGGGACCACCACGTCCACAGCTGGTACAGCGCCGACTGGAAGCCCGCGGCCGACGGGGCCTCCCCGCCCGAGCCGATCATCGGCGGGGACTCCAGCAACAGCATCCCGACGAACGCTCGCATGGCGCTCAGGCACGGGCTGCGCTGGATGGTCGCCACCGATCACGGCGGGCCGAACCACTCGCGGCTGAACCGCGAGAAGGCCTATCCCGAGCTGGTGCAGTCCCGCCGCCAGGTCCTGGGCCTGATCCAGTTCTTCGGCATGGAGCTGGACACCCCTGCGGCCGAGCACTCCAGCGTGATCCTGCCGAAGACCGCCGATGAGGCCGATGTCCTGTTCGGCATCGAGAAGGGCTACAACCGGCGGGAGCCGTGGCCCGCCGATCCGGCCCGGGACACCGAGGCGCGGATGATCGCGGCCCTCAAGCACATGGACGCCCTCCCCGCCAGGCCGGTGGTGATCGCCAACCATCCGTCGCGGACCGCCAAGGCGGTGGGCGAGTACGGCCTGGTCGCGCCGGCCGAGCTGCGCGGCTGGAACGATGCGGCGCCGCAGGTCGCGGTGGGTATGGAGGGCGCTCCGGGGCACCAGGCCGCCGCGCTGAACGCCGACGGCTCGCCCGGACGGACCGAGCCGCGCGGCTCGTACGGCGGCTCGCCCACCCTGGGCGGCTTCGACCAGATGACCGCCCGGCTGGGCGGCTTCTGGGACTCCATGCTGGCCGAGGGGCGGCGCTGGTGGGTCACCTCCACCTCGGACTCGCACCGCCACTACACAGAGGGCGGCGAGGACTTCTGGCCCGGCGAATATTCCAAGACCTACGTGAAGGCGGTCCCCGCCTACGAGGACGTGCTGGACGGGCTGCGCAACGGCCGGGTGTTCGTGACCCTGGGCGACCTCGTCTCCGAGCTGGAGGTGACCGTCCAGACCGCCGACGGACGCCGCAGGGCCGAGATCGGCGGGACGCTGAAGATCCCGCGCGGCTCGGACGTGACGGTGGTGATCCGCGCCCGCGACCCGGCAGGGAAGAACTTCGGCGGACGCTCGCCCGAGGTGGTCCGCGTCGACCTGATCCGCAGCGAGGTCACGGGTCCCGTCGCCGACCGGTCGAGCGACACCAACCCCCGCGCCCGGGTGGAGAAGCGCTTCACCCCGCGCGACTGGGTGCGCGAGGGCGAGCGGCTGTCGATGACGGTGACGCTGAAGGCGGTGACCGAGCCGACCTACGTGCGGGTGCGCGGCACGAACGGCGACGAGGCCGAGCCGCTGCCGGACACGACCGGCGAGGATCCCTGGTCGGACCTGTGGTTCTATTCGAACCCGGTCTTCATCGAGGTCGAGTAGCTAGAGGTTCTCGCGCAGCCAGGCGGCGGCCTTGGCGACCGGATTCGCGCGGGGGTCGAGGGGCTCGCGGCGCAGCTTGGCCGAGGCCAGCGAGCGGGACGAGACCGCCTCGCGCGGGCCGAACGCGGCCCGGTGCAGGATTCCGGCGGCGGCGGTGAACGCCGGGCCCGAGGCGGCGTCGGCCAGGTGCGGCACGCGGCGCGGACGGCCCAGGCGCACCGGACGGTCGAACACCCGCACGGCCACCTCGCGCACGCCGGCGAGCTGGCTGGCCCCGCCGGTCAGCACCAGGCCCGCGCCCGGCTCCACCGGCGCGCCCGAAGCCTTCAGGCGGTCGCGCAGCAGCTCCAGCGTCTCCTCGACGCGCGGCGCGATGATGCCCTTCAGCAAGCTGCGGGGGGCCACGACCGGGCCCGCGCCGGGATCGTCGCCCCGCGGCGGCGCCTCGATCATCTCGCGGTCCTCGTTGGCCGAGGCGATGGCCGAGCCGTGCAGGGTCTTGATCCGCTCGGCGCCGGCGATGGAGGTCGACAGGCCGCGGGCGATGTCCTGGGTCACGTGCTGGCCGCCGACCGGCACGGTCTCGACGTGGACCAGGCTGCCGCCGGTGAAGACCGCGGCCGAGGTCGAGCCGCCGCCCATGTCGATGCAGACGCTGCCGAGGTCCATCTCGTCCTCCTCCAGCGCGGCGAGGGCCGAGACGAAGGGCGCGGCGACCACGCCCTCGAGCTGGAGGTGGGCGCGCTCGACGCAGGCGCCCAGGGTCTGGAACACGGTCTCGGCGACGGAGACGACGAGCAGCTCGACGCCGAGCGTCTTGCCGAACATGGCGCGCGGATCGCGCACCCCGCCCTGGCCGTCCACCGACCAGGCGACGGGAAGGATGTGGACCGCCCGGCGGCCGGGCAGCTTGATCTGGGCCAGGGCGTTCTGGATCGCTCGGACGAGGTCGTTGTCGCCGATCGGTCGCGCGCCGATCGAGACCCGGCCGGCGACGCGCGACGAGGCGAGCTGGCCGCCGGCGGTGGAGACGGTGACGCCCTGGACGTTCACGCCGGCCACGTTCTCGGCCCGCTCCACGGCCTGGGCGATGGCGTCGGAAGCCTCGTCGAGGTTGACGATCGCGCCGCCGCGCACGCCGCGCGACTGGACATAGCCCACCCCGCAGGTGGTCAGCGTACGGTCGGCCTTGCGGACGCCCTCCGGCTTCATGATGAAGCAGGTCACCTTGGAGGCGCCCAGGTCAACGGCGGCCACGACCTTCGGCGGCGCGAGCGCGGCCTTCAGGGCCTCGCGGCCATCCTTCCGGGAAGCTTCAGCACGGGCGGCGGACTTCAGCATTTGAGGTCGTTTCTTCTCCTTACACGCCGGCGGCGGCGAGGCCGCCCGGCGCGGTGGGGTCTGCAGGCGGACGCGGCCGGACGGCCACGACGTCGGGATTGCGCAGGTCGATGCGCTCGAAGCCCAGCTCCAGGATCCGCGAGCGCAGGTCGAGCTGTTCGAGCTGGGCCAGGGCGTCCTCCTCGCCGGCGGCGGGGAGCTGGATCAGCGAGCCGTCCTTCAGCCGCAGGTCCCAGCGCCGGTCGTCGACGCGGACCAGGGCCTCCATGCGGCGCATCAGGTTCGGACGCTGGGCCAGGATCGGCAGGATCTGGCCCGCGTGCTCGGCGCCGCCGGCCCCGACCACCAGCGGCAGGGTCGGGAAGCGGGCCGGGTCGGCCTCGGGGATGACGCGGCCCTTCTCGTCGATGACCACCGTGCGGCCGTTGTGCTGCCACACGGCGAGCTGGCGGCGCTCCTCCACGGCGATGACGAGGGTGTCGGGCAGCAGGCGCACGACCTTGGCCTCCTTCACCCAGCCCACTTCCTCGACCCGGGCGCGCAGCGCCTCCAGGTCCATGCCGAGCAGCGGCTGGTCCTTGCGGACGGCGGCGGCGCGGACGATGTCGGGCGTAGCCATCTTGGACGCGCCCTGGACGTGGACGGCGCGCAGGCGGAAGCCCGCGTCGGCGAACTGGCCGTCCACGGCGGCGGCGGCGGTCTGCACGAGGCGCTCGCCCCGCCCGCCGGTGGCGAGCGTCGCGGTCACCGCGGCGACGAGCACGCCGGCCGCAGCCAGCAGGATCAGCTTGGGAGACGGACCCGCGCGCGCGGGCGAACCGGCCCCGCCCTTCGCGGGGCGCCTGGCCGGACTAGGGGGCGCTTTGGCCCGAGGCTTCGCCTGAACTCGCGATCCTCCCCGCTCCGCCGCGGGCATAGGCGTCCTCCGTGATCCACAACACGAGCCGGTCGAAATCCACGCCCTGAGCCGCCGCCTGCTCGGGAACGAGAGAGGTGGGCGTCATGCCGGGCTGGGTATTGACCTCCAAGAGGACCAGAATGTCGTTAATGTCGTCATAACGCAGGTCCGACCGGGTAACTCCGCGACAACCAAGCGCGGCGTGCGCCCGCTCGGAGTATTCCTTCGCCTTTTCAAGCGCGTGCGCTGGCATCCTGGCCGGGACGATGTGCTTCGAGCCGCCCTCTGCGTACTTGGCCTCGTAGTCGTAGAACTCGCGCTCGGTCAGGATCTCGGTGACCTCCATGGCCTTGCCGTCCATCACGCCGACCGCCAGCTCCATGCCGCGGATGAAGGGCTCGACCATCACCTCCTCGCCGTAGGTCCAGGCGGGCTCCAGGATCTCCTGCGGCGGCCGGTTCGCCCGGTCGCGGACGATGAACACGCCGACGGACGAGCCCTCGGCGTTGGCCTTGACCACATAGGGCGGCGCCATGACGTGCTCGCGGGCGACGTCGTAGCGGTTGTAGAGCCCGCCGCCGGGCACCGGCACGCCCGCGGCGGCCAGCACGGCCTTGGCCTTGGCCTTGTCCATGGCCAGGGCCGAGGCCAGCACGCCAGAGTGGGTGTAGGGGATGGCCAGCGTCTCGAGCACGCCCTGGACGCAGCCGTCCTCGCCCCACGCGCCGTGCAGGGCGTTGAAGCAGACGTCGGGCTTCAGGGCCGAGAGCACCTGAGCCAGATCGCGGCCGGCGTCGATGCGGCTCACCTTCGCGCCCAGCCGCTCGAGCGCATCGGCGCATTCGCGGCCGGAGACGAGGCTCACCTCCCGCTCGGAGGACAGGCCGCCCATCAGGACGGCGACGTGGTGACCGGAGAGCGGCGCTGCCATGGGGCGACTCGCGAGAGCTGAAGGGGTTGCGTCCGCCGTCGCCTACGGGGGCCCCGCGGTCAAGGGGCCTCGCCGCCGCGCTCGCGCCGGCTCAGCAGCCAGAAGAACGCCGCCAGCACGCAGCCCGCCACGATGCCGGCCGTAAGGTCGTGCAGCAGGGTGAAGGCGAAGGTGGCGAACAGCACCGCCCCGCTCCGCCAGCTCCTCATCAGCCGGGCGAACTCGTCCTTCTCGGTCATGTTCCAGGCGACCACCACCAGTACGCCGGCCAGGGCGGCGAGGGGCACGTAGCTGGCCAGCGGGGCGGCCAAGAGCATGAACAGCAGCAGGAAGACCGCGTGCAGGATCCCGGCGAAGGGGCTGCGGGCGCCGGCCCGGATGTTGGCCGCCGTCCGCGCGATGGTGCCGGTGACGGCGATGCCGCCGAACAGCGCCGAGCCGACGTTCGCCAGTCCCTGGGCGACCAGCTCCATGTTCGCCCGATGGACGCGGCCGGTCATCTTGTCGGCGACGGTGGCCGACAGCAGGCTCTCGACGCCGCCCAGCAGGGTGAACGACAGGGCCGCGGGCAGCACCTTGACGGCGAGGTCCCACGACAGGTTCGGCAGGGCCGGCATGGGCAGGCTCTGCGGCAGGCCGCCGAAGCGCGTGCCGATCGTCTCCACCGGCAGGCCCAGGGCGACGGCGATCAGGGTCGCGCCGACGACGCCGAACAACATCCCCGGCCAGGTGGGGCGGAAATGGCGCAGCACCAGGATGAAGGCCGCCACGCCCACGCCCAGCGCCAGCGCCGCCGGATTGAGCGTCGGCGCCGCCTGGGCCAGGGCCGCCAGCTTTGGCAGCAGTTCGCCCGGCTCATGGCCGGCGAGCGTCAGGCCCGCCAGGTCCTTGATCTGGCTGGCCAGGATGGTGACGGCGATGCCGGCGGTGAAGCCGACGGTCACCTCGTGCGGTATGTGCCGGATCAGCGAGCCCAGCCGCAGCAGGCCCACGATCGTCAGCATGAGGCCCGAGAGCAGCACCGTCAGCAGCAGGCCCTCGATGCCGAATTTCGCGACCGTCGCGGCGACCAGGACGATGAAGGCGCCGGCCGGTCCGCCGATCTGGTAGCGGCTGCCGCCCAGGGCCGAGACGAGGAAGCCGCCGACGATGGCGGTCCACAGGCCCCGCTCGGGCGAGACGCCGGACGCCACGGCGATGGCCATCGACAGCGGCAGGGCCAGGATGGCCACGGTGAGGCCCGCCATCGCGTCGCGCTTCAGCGCCTCGGCGCCGTAGCCTTCCTTCAGCGTGCTGGCGAGCTTGGGTTTGTAGCGGTGGGCCGTTGCGGTTCCGTCGGGCATCTTGACCATGGACTGGTAGACGCCGTCGGCTCGGGAGTGCGCCGTACGAACGCGACCATTCGATTTACCAAGTAAACGGCCACCCCGCCGATCCGCAACTCCGGGCCGCTACGGAGGGCGGGCGGCCGATCGCCGCGCTGCCGCCATGACGCTGTCAGCAGGACGACCGCAGGCTCTGGGCCATGAGCCACGTCGCCACCGCCCTGGACGCCCTGCCCCGCCCGCCCTGCGCCGAGCTGCTCGGCTGGCAGGTCCTCGACGCTCGGCCCGAGCAGGGCTGGATTCGCGTCCGCTTCGAGGGGCGCCCCGAATTCCTGAACCCGGCCGGATACGTGCAGGGCGGCTTCCTGGCGGCGATGCTGGACGACACCATGGGGCCTGCGGTGTTCATCCAGTCGGACGGGCGGCTGTTCACCCCCACCATCGACCTGCACGTCAGCTTCCTGGCGCCGGCCCGCCCCGGCCCGCTGTTCGGCGAGGGCCAGGTGATCCAGACCGGCAAGAGCATCGCCTTCCTCGAAGGCCGCCTGAGCGACGCCGACGGCGTGCTGGTCGCCCGCGGAACCGCGAGCGCCCGCCTGGTCCCCGCCGAGAAGGCGCTGGGCTAGGGCTTCGCCCGGAAGTCCACGTCCGTTGCAGCGGCCGCGTGGAGGAAGGCGGCCCAGACGGCGACGTTCTGCGACAGTTCCGCCGGGTCGATCTTGTCCAGCGTGTCGTCGGCCGAGTGGTGCAGATCGAAATAGCGGCTGGCGTCCTGCTCGAACTCGACGAACGGCGCGCCCGCCTGGATCAGGCCCGAGACGTCGGCCCCGCCGAAGCGGGGGGCCTCGCGGCTGACGATGGCGTTCAGCGGCGCGACGGCGGCCCGGAAGGCCTTCATCGCCGCATGGTCGCGGCCCGCCTGCGGCAGGCGGATGGTCCAGATGCGGCCGGCGCCGGAATCGCTCTCGCCGACCACGACCATCCTGCCGACCTCGTCCTTGTGGGCGGCGAGGTAGGCCTCGCTGGAGCCGCCCTGCTCCTCAGAGCCCCACATGACCACGCGGATCGTGCGGCGCAGCGGCCCCTGGCCGGCGGCCAGCTTGGCGGCGGCCGTCGTGATGGCGATGCCGGCGGCGTCGTCCACGGCGCCGGTGCCGGCGTCCCAGGAGTCCAGGTGGCCGCCGACGATCAGCACGCCGGCGTCGGAGTCGGTTCCGGGCAGTTCGCCCGAGATGTTGTAGGCGGGGACCTTCGCCTCGTAGCGCGAGGTCATGGCGAGCTTGAGGGTCACCGGCTTGCCGCGGGCGACCATGCGCTCCAGCAGGTCGGCGTCGGGCGTGGACAGCGCCGCGGCGGGGATGCCGCCCGGCCGGGCGCCGCCCGCGTGCGGCAGGCGGGTGTCGTCGGTGGAGAGCGAGCGGATCAGATAGGCGACGGCGCCGCGCTTGGCGGCCTCGACCGGCCCCTGGCTGCGCTGGGCGTTGATGGCGCCGTAGCCCGATCCGTCCTGGGCGCGGGTCATCACGCCGGTGACGACCGCGATCTTGCCCTTCAGCGCGCCCTCCGGCTGGGCCAGCATCTCCTCATAGGTGCGGAACAGCGCCACCTCCGCCGTCAGCCCGCCCTTCGGCGTCGACGAGGAGCGGCCGAGGCCCAGGATGTGCAGCTTGTGCGGATAGGGGCCCACCACCTCGGCGCTCTCCTCGCCGCGGAACCAGCCCGAGGCGGTGAAGGTCTCGACCTTGACGTTCTGGAAGCCGAGCCGCTTGAGCGTCTCGACGCCCCAGTCGCGGGCGCGGTCCATGGCGGGCGAGCCCACCAGGCGCGGACCGATCTCGGTCGTGAGGGACTCGGCGATGTCCCAGGCGGTGGGATCCTTCAGCGCCGCGTCGCGGACAGCGGCGGTCGAGGCGGAGATGTCCTGGTTGACCGTCTGGGCGGCCGCGGGCGCGGCGGCGAGGACGAGGCTGGCGCCGAGGGCCAGCAGAGCAAGGTTGCGCATGGCCCCGGCGTGCGCGGGCGGCGAGATTCCGTCAAGGCCGCCTGCTGACAAGCGTGGCAGTAGCGGAACGCGCCGGGCGCCTCAGGGACGCCCGATCCGCTTGATCTCCCAGTCGAGGTCGACGCCGAACTTGGCCTTCACGTCGGCGCGGACCGCCTCGCCCAGGCCCTCGAGGTCGGCGGCGGTCGCCTCGCCGGTGTTGATCAGGAAGTTGGAGTGCAGCGGCGAGAACATCGCCCCGCCGAACAGCTTGCCGCGCCAGCCGGCCTCGTCCACCAGCTTCCAGGAGGAGTGGCCGGGCGGGTTCTTGAACGTCGAGCCGCCAGTCTTCTCGCGGATCGGCTGGGTCTTCTCGCGCCGCTCGGTGATCTCGGCCATGCGCGCCTCGATGGCGGCCGGGTCGTCGGGCCGGCCCTCGAACAGGGCGCCCAGGAAGATCAGCGGCTCGGCGGCGGCGCGGGCCGACTTGCGGTAGCTGTAGCCCAGGTCGGCGTTGGAGAGCGTCAGCCGCTCCCCCGCGCGGGTCAGCGCATAGGCCTCGACGAGCACGTCCTTGGTCTCGGCGCCGTAGCAGCCGGCGTTCATCACCAGGGCCCCGCCGATCGTGCCGGGCACGCCGCGGTAGAACTCCAGGCCCGCGATGCCGGCCTTGCCAGCCTCGCGCGCGACGACGGCGTCCAAGGCCGCGGCGCCGGCGTAGAGGCGTCCCTCGCCACGCGGCTCGACCTTGGCGAAGGCCTTGCCCAGGCGGATCACCACCCCGTCCACTCCGCCGTCGCGGACCAGGGTGTTGGAGCCGACGCCCAGCACCGTCACGGGAACCTCGGCCGGCAGGGCCTTCAGGAAGGCGGCCAGATCGCCCTCGTCCTCGGGCAGGAAGATCACGTCCGCCGGCCCGCCGACGCGGAACCAGGTGAACGGCGCCAGCGGCTCGTCCCGCAGGAGCTTGCCGCGGACGGCGGGGAGCCTGTCCTTCCAGGTCATTTGGGCCAGCTCATTCCGCGGCCGCGCCCCCCGAGGCGCTCAGGGCCTCGAGCTCGCCCGGCAGGGCGTAGGCCCAGCTGGTGATGTCGCCGGCGCCCAGCAGCACGACGAGATCGCCGGGGTGGGCCTCCTCGCGCACCAGCGCCGCCAGGCCGGCGGGGGCCGGAAGCGGCAGCACGCGGCGGTGGCCGTAGCGGCGCAGGCCCTCCACCAGGCTCTCCTTGCCGACGCCCTCGATGGGCGCCTCGCCGGCCGCGTAGACGTCGGCCACGATCACCGTGTCGGCGTCGTTGAAGCAGGCGCAGAAGTCCTCGAACAGGTCGCGCAGCCGGGTGTAGCGGTGCGGCTGGACCACCGCGATCACCTTGCCCTCGCTGACCGCGCGGGCGGCCTTCAGGACCGAGGCGATCTCCACCGGATGGTGGCCGTAGTCGTCCACCACGCGCACGCCGCCGGCCACGCCCGTGGTCGTGAACCTGCGCTTCACCCCGCCGAAGGCCGCCAAGCCCTTGCGGATGGCGTCGGGCGAGACGCCGAGCTCCCGGGCCACGGCGATGGCGGCCAGGGCGTTCTGGACGTTGTGCTGGCCGGCCATCGGCAGCAGCAGGTCGTCGAAGCTGATGAAGCCGCCGTCGCGCGGCTGGATCACC
>Ga0268287_100037_pt1 | contig 154266 bp, 141 predicted proteins | sample MetcocultureR3M_FD_191348 | JGI IMG/M metagenome (GOLD analysis project Ga0268287, IMG submission 191348) | Soil microbial communities from Anza Borrego Desert, Southern California, United States - Methanotrophic co-culture R3-M | ecosystem: Environmental > Terrestrial > Soil > Desert | place...
TTCGCGAAGGTCTTCCGAATAGGGTCGCGTCATCCATGCTGGCCCCCGTTCTCCAGCATGGAGTTTGAATCAGAAATTCCCCCCTCTGGGAATCCCGATTCCGGCAAAAAACAACATGCTCTAGAGCGTTTGGATTCCGCATCGCGCCGAAGGTTTGACTTCGCGGCGGCCAAGGCTGCAGCGAGCTCGTCGATGTGATAGGGTTTGGGCAATATCTCGATACCCGCGCTCTCCGCGTCGCTGACCGAGGCTTCGGCGTATCCGCTGGTCAGCAATATCGGGATGTCACTTCGTCTGTTCTTGATCTCGCGCGCAAGCTCGACCCCGTTCATGCCACCCGGCATCATGATGTCGGAGAAGATCAGATCGATGCGACGCCCGTCAGCCAGGGCACCGAGCGCTGCCGCGGCGCTGGAGGCGCGCGTGACCTCGTAACCGAGCTGGCCGAGCATCTCGCTGACGAGTGCGGCAACTTCATCATCGTCCTCCACCAGCAGGACTTGCCCCTGATTGCTCTTTTTCGGCCGCACCCTGGTGAGATCGATGAGATGCCGCTCGCTGGAAGGAGCATCGAACGATCGTGGCAGGTACAGCTCGATGCTCGTGCCCCGGCCAACCTCCGACCGAATGCGGACCGTGCCCCTGGATTGCGTCGCAAACCCATGGACCTGTGCGAGCCCGAGTCCCGACCCCTTTCCCACATCCTTGGTCGTGAAAAACGGCTCGAACACGCGCGCCAGGATCTCCGGAGCCATGCCGACGCCAGTGTCGATCACCGATAGCCGGACGTAGTTGCCGGAGATCTGATCGACGTTGAGATCAGGCAGATTCTGCCCACGCACGACGATCGTGCCGCCATTGGGCATCGCGTCGCGGGCATTGACGGCCAGGTTGAGAACGACCAGCTCGAGTTCGCCGGGGTCGACTTCCACTGGCCAAAGCTGCTCTGGAAAGTCGAACTCGACATGAACGTCGCCCCTCAGACTGCGGTCGAGCAGCTCGCGCATGCCGCCGATCTGCGCGGCGACGTCGACGGGTTGCGGCCGAAGCTTCTGCCGCCGGGAAAAAGCCAGAAGCTGCTTGGTCAGGCTGGCACCGCGCTGCGCGGCCTGGATCATCCCGTCCATCAGGCGGCGACGCCGGTTCGGGTCCGATTGGCGGTCGAGCATGTCGAGGCCGCCGGAAATCACCATCAGGAGGTTGTTGAAGTCATGCGCTACGCCACCGGTGAGCTGGCCGATGGCTTCGATTTTCTGGGCCTGGCGAAGTGTTTCCTCGACCCGAGCGCGCTCCTTGATTTCCAGCCGCAGCTGCTCGTTGGCTTCCTCCAGCGCCCGCGTCCGCTCAACAACCAGCTTTTCGAGCTCTTGCGCGATCTGCTCGCGCGCTTCGAGGAGAGCACGAATTTCATATTGGCGCCGGCGTGCCCGTGTCGCTGATTGAATTGCGCTGGTCAGCGTGATCGGCTGAACAGGACGTTCGAGCAATGAAACGTTGCGAAGAAGTTCGACGATGCTGCGCCGCCAGGCGACGACCGCCGGCTGCTCGCGGTGGCTGGTGAGAACGACGAAGGGTAGATCGGACCACGGCGGCTGGCTGGCGATCCATTGCGCCAACGGTTCCGTGTCATTGCCGAACAATCCTTCCTCCGCCAGAAACACGGTGCCGACACCTGCCGCCATTTCGCTGACGAGCTCGGGCAAGTCCCGGCAATTGATCGCCTCGAGATTCGCGCTGCGCAAAAGATCGGCCGAGGCCGGCCCGTCGCGGCCAATAGGGGCGAATACGAGAACGCGGTGGTCGCGATCGGCGGTCATTCGCCAGCTTCCGGGAGTACCGTGCCGGTATAGCGCGGATTGCCGGAAAAGATGCCGCTGAACTCGTGAAGCGGTGGGCCAAGCTTGATCCCGCTGCTGCCGAGCCGGAATTCGCGGATGCCATGCTCGTGGCTGCCGCTGCGTTTCTTGACGACCGACAAGGCGCGCCGGACCGTTCCCGCGAACTCGAAATAGCGCAGCATGACGACTGCATCGCTCAAATAGCTGAGATCGATTGGCGTCTCCATGGGGCCAACAAGCCCATGCTGAGCAAGGATGAGGATCGTGAACACGCCCTGCTGGGCCAGATAGCTGAGCAGTTCATGCATCTGCAGAATGAGAAAACGTTCATCCGGCATCGCGTTCAGATAGCCGTTCAGGCTGTCGATGACGATCACGCGTGCATTGTCGACCTCGACGCTGTGGCGGAGACTTGCCGCAAACTCACCGGGCGACAATTCGGCGGGATCGATTTGCTGAAACCGGATCTTCCCGGAGGCGAGATGCTTGTCCAGAGGCAGGCCGAGCGTCCGGGCCCGTGCCTCAACCGTTCCGCGCCCTTCATCGAAGGCGAAGAATACCGCGTGCTCGCCACGTGCCGCTGCCGCGATGGCGTAGGTCAGCGCAACCGACGACTTGCCGACGCCGGCGGAGCCGAGGAGAAGCGCGTTGGTGCCGCGCTCGAGCCCGCCGCCCAGGAGCTGATCGAACTCGGCGTTGCCGCTGGATATCGTTTCACCTTCGAACGATCTGTGATGCTCGGCCGCCACGAGCCGAGGGAAGATCCGCAAGCCCCCTTGCATGATCGTGAAGTCGTGGAAGCCGCCGCGAAATCGGATGCCACGCATCTTGATCACGCGCAGCCGTCTCCGCTCGGCACCGTAGTCAATGGCAAGCTGTTCGAGCATCACGACGCCGTGCGCGATCGAGTGCAGCTGCAGGTCGTCCTGAGACGACGAGAGATCGTCGAGCAGCACGATGGTACAGTTACGATTGGTGAAGAAGTGCTTGAGGGCCAGAACCTGACGCCTGTATCGCAGCGGGTTCTGCGCCAGCAGGCGAAGTTCGGACAGGCTGTCGAGCACCACGCGGGAGGGATTGATCCGTTCGACTTCCTTGAAGATCAAACCGGTGGTTTCACTCAGCTCCATTTCGGCGGGATGAAAAACCGTGAGCTCCCGCTCGGGGTCCAGCGTTGTTTCCGGCGGAACGAGCTCGAAGATGTCGACACCGTCCAGTGACCATCCGTGGCGCTCGGCCACAACAGTGAGCTCGCTCTTGGTCTCGGAGAGAGAGATGTAGACAACGCGTTCGCCGTCGCGCACCCCACGTAAAAGAAATTGGAGGGCAATCGTGGTCTTGCCCGTGCCCGGCCGCCCCTCGTAGAGATACATCCGGTTGGCATCGAGACCGCCCCCGAGGATGTCGTCCAGCCCTTCGCTGCCGGTCGAAACCCTCGGCAAATCCTTGAGGTCGCTGCCTGGAGCAGCCGCGGATTGACCGGTCATGAACCCCCCCTTACGCGGAAATCTTCCGAAAGCTCGCCATGCGCTCCGGGCGCACGCCTCGAGCCGGATTTGGCTGAGAAGGTGCGGTCTAAGGAACTCCCAAGCCGGGCTTGAGTTCCCGACCCGAAGCGCCCTTGGAGCGCGAGAGGGCGCCGTGTCATTGCTGCTCAACAGCTGGATATGACTGTTCAAAAATGAACACAGGCGATCGCCTGCGGTCCGTCCTGCGCGGCATTCACTGCCGGATGCGATAAATCGCGACCTCCTCGCCGTGATGGCTCGTGATCCGCTCCAGCAGATAGTTCGATTTCTCCAGCACACGGCGGGATGCGCCGTTGCCGACATTCACGATTCCGATGAGGGACGGCAACGCGAGTTGTGACAGCCCTATGCCCGTCAGCGCGGTCGCGATCTCGCTTGCGAATCCCCGGCCCCAGAATTCGCCCTTGAACGCGTAGAAGATCTCGACCTCGTCGACGTTCTCCATGACGATGTGCCTGATACCGGCCCGTCCGGCGAACGCCCCGTCTTTCGTCCGGAGCGTCCAGAGTCCGAAGCCGTGCTGGTTCCAGTGGGCCATGTTGGCTGCGAGATAGGCCTTCGTGACCTCGGGCGTCCGCACGCCGCCGAGATAGCGGGAGACCTCGGCATCGCGGTGCAACGCGACGAGGTCGGCTAGGTGATCTTCGCGCAGCTGCTCAGCCGTCAGTCGGCTGGTGGCGAAATGGTTGATGGCGACGGATCGCCGTTTCCGTGGCGTGTCGTCGTTCATGCTGCAATCGATGCGGGCTGATCGTGAGATCCTGCCCCTGTTTTGCCCGACAGGTCAACTCGTGGCCGCACGCATGCTTGCCCGCACGCAAGTCATTGATTTCGCGGCCCCCTGTCTACTGTGCATGGGGTTGTTTTCGCAATTTGGCTTTGGACGGGGCTAACCCGCGCCAAGCGCGACCGCGACGTTGTAGGTGACGAGGCTCGCCGCATAGGCCAGCACCAGCATGTAGGTGAAGGTCACGCCCATCCAGGTCCAGCTTCCGGTCTCGCGCCGGATCACGGCCAGCGTGGAAGCGCATTGCGGGGCGAAGATGTACCAGGCCAGCATCGACAGCGCCGTCGCGAGCGACCATTTCGTCGCCAGCACGTGGCCGATCTGGTCGGCCGCCTCCTTGCCGCCCTCGATCGCATAGACGGTGCCGAGGGCTGCGACAGCGACCTCGCGGGCCGCCATGCCGGGGATCAGTGCGACCGCGATCTGCCAGTTGAAGCCGACGGGTGCGAGCAGCGGCTCGAGAGCCTTGCCGATCATCGCAGCTAAGCTGAAGTCGATGGCGGGCTCGGTACTGCCGGCCGGGGGCTGCGGGAACGAGGCCAGGAACCAGATCAGCACCATCATCGAGAAGATCGTGGTGCCGGCGCGCACCAGGAACATCTTGGCCCGGGTGTAGATGCCGATCGCGATCGATTTCAGCCGCGGCATCTTGTAGTCCGGCAGCTCCAGCATGAAGGGTGCCGGCGCGTAGTCGCGCAGCATGAAGAACTTGATCAGGAAGGAGACGACGAGGGCGCTGATGATGCCGGCCGCATAGAGGCCGAACATCACGAGGCCTTGCAGGTTGATGAAGCCCCAGACGTCCCTGGCCGGAATGAAGGCGGAGATGATCAGCGTGTAGACGGGAATTCGCGCCGAGCAGGTCATCAGCGGCGCGATCAGGATCGTGGTCAGGCGGTCGCGCTTGTTGTCGATCACGCGCGTTGCCATGATGCCGGGAATGGCGCAGGCAAAGCTCGACAGCAGCGGAATGAAGGCGCGGCCGTGCAGCCCTGCGCCGCCCATGATGCGGTCCATCAGGAACGCGGCGCGCGCCATGTAGCCGAAATCTTCCAGCAGCAGGATGAACAGGAAGATGATGATGATCTGCGGCAGGAACACGATCACGCTGCCGACGCCCGAGATAACGCCGTTCTGAAGGAAGCTCTGCAGCAGGCCGGCGGGCAGGGAGGCCTGGACGAGCTCGCCCAGCGCTTCGAACCCTGAGTTGAGCAGCTCCATCAGCGGCTGGGCCCAGGCGAACACCGCTTGGAACATCACGAACAGGATCAGTGCGAGCACGATCAGGCCGCCGACCGGATGCAGCACGATCGCGTCAATCCGCGCGGTCCAGGTGTCGGGGCTGGCCGGTAGGCTGACGCAGTCGGCGATGATGCGGTCGGCCTCGCGCTGCGTCGCGCGCAATTCGGAGACGCTGAGCGCGCGCCAGCTGTTCTCCCGAGGCTCAGCGGCGAGCTTGGCCGCGATCTCGTCGGTCAGCTTGAGCAGGTCGGCCGTGCCGCCCTTGCGCACCGCGATCGAGGTGACCACGGGCACGCCGAGCTCCTTGGCGAGCCGCTCGACGTCGACGGTGATGCCGCGGCGGCTCGCGATGTCGAACATGTTGAGCACGAGGATCATCGGCCGTCCCGTGCGCTTGAGCTCGAGCAGCAGGCGGATCGTCAGCCGCAGATTGGTGCTGTCGGCGACGCACAGCACGAGATCCGGCATGGTCTCGCCGGAGGCCTTGCCGAGCACGAAGTCGCGGGTGATCTCCTCGTCGGGGCTGCGGCCGCGCAGCGAATAGGTGCCGGGCAGGTCGACCAACGAGACCTGGCGGCCGAGCGGGGTGACGAAGAAGCCTTCCTTGCGCTCGACGGTGACGCCGGGATAGTTCGCGACCTTCTGCCGGCTGCCTGTCAGGGCGTTGAACAGCGAGGTCTTGCCGCTGTTCGGCGTGCCCACCAGGGCAAGATGCAGCAGGGGTAATTCCATGTGATCAAGGGCCCGGGATACGGCGTCCCGTCGCAATCTAGGCGACGATGATGGCCATGGCTTCGCGACGGCGGACCGCGATCGTGATGTTGTCGACCCGCACGGCGATTGGATCGCGCCCGACCAGCCCCTCATGCAGGACCTCGACGCGGGCGCCTTCGACGAAGCCGAGCTCGATCAGGCGGCTTTCGAGCTCGACGTCCGAGAGCGCCGAGCCCGCCTCCTTGGCGGAAAGGTGCTGGATGACGCCGGTGTAGCCGCGCTGGGCCAGACCCAGCGGCATGTGCGAACGCGTGTCAGCGGTGTCGGTCATGCCCTGTATTTTCAACGCAGGGCATTGAGGTCAAGCGCGCATGCTCGCCGAACCTGCACCTTAGAGTGATTTTAAAGTGCTGGGGCCGGGGCGCCGTCGGCGGCGCCCCCGTCGGCTACTGGGCCGGAACCTTGTCCGGCTGGGCGGCCATGGCGCGGCTCTTGAAGTAGTCCAGGACGAAGAGGCGGATCGCCGACGACAGATTGCCCTGCTGGCGGTTGCTATCGATCTCGCCGACCAGTTCGGACAACGTCATGTTGCGAAGGCCGGAGATTTCCTTCATGCCGTTCCAGAACGCCTCTTCCAGGCTGACGCTGGTCTTGTGGCCGGCGACGACGATCGACCGTTTTACGACCGGCGACTTCATGGCTGCTCCTCGCGATCGATCCGGTGCTGGTCCAGATGCTCCTTGGCCTGGTCCGCCCGTTTCTCCTCCGCGGACCGCTTCGCCTTCGTGCGACCGAACTTCGCCCGGTTGGCGTCCGCCTGCTTCGCCGAGGCTTCCCGCTCGGCGCGCTTCCTGAAACGATTCAGGTTGATGACGTTCCCCATGCCGCGTCTCCATCACCCGATCCTCATTTTGCCGGATGAAACATTCAGAAACAGGGCGCTCCGTTGCGCCCCACAAGACTTGATCGTCATTCGCTCGTCCTCGTCAATCGGCCTCTTGGGCCATTAAACGATGAATTCGCCCATGGAGGGCAGAGGGGCTGCGTAGCACGGCGCCCCGCCGCAACATTGACGGTAATCAAATCCCGCCCTCAAAGCCGCATATTTCTCGGCGCCGAGCGTCCGTATCATTACGGACGGATATCGGAATCTGGAATTTAGCCCGGGCTGGTCATCTTCTCGGGGCGTACCAGACGGTCGAACTCGTCGGCCGAGACGAAGCCGAGCCTAAGCGCCTCCTCCTTTAGCGTGCTGCCGTTGGCGTGCGCGGTCTTGGCCACCTTGGCCGCGTTGTCGTAGCCGATCTTCGGGGCCAGCGCCGTCACCAGCATCAGCGATCGCTCCATCAGCTCCTCGATGCGCTTTTCGTCGGCGCGGATGCCGCTGACGCAATGTTCGGTGAAGGAACGTGCGGCATCCGCCAGCAGGCGAATCGAGTGCAGCATGTTGTAGGCCAGAACGGGCTTGTAGACGTTGAGCTCGAAATGGCCCTGGCTGCCGGCGACGGTGATGGCGGTGTGATTGCCGAACACCTGGCAGCAGACCATGGTCATCGCTTCGCATTGGGTCGGATTGACCTTGCCCGGCATGATCGATGAGCCCGGCTCGTTCTCCGGCAGGATCAGCTCGCCCAGACCCGAACGCGGGCCGGAGCCGAGCAGGCGGATGTCGTTGGCGATCTTGAACAGGCCCGTCGCGACCGAATTGATGGCGCCGTGTGCCAGCACATAAGCATCGTTCGAGGCCAGCGCCTCGAATTTGTTGGCGGCGCTGGTGAAGGGCAGCTTCGTGATTGCGGCCGCGTGCTTTGCGAACAGTTTTGCGAAGCGCGGCTTCGAGTTGAGGCCGGTGCCGACAGCGGTGCCGCCCTGCGCCAGCGGATAGAGGTCCCTCACCGCGACCTTGAGCCGGGCGATGCCGCTTTCGACCTGCGCGGCATAGCCGGAAAATTCCTGGCCCAGCGTCAGCGGCGTCGCATCCTGGGTGTGGGTGCGGCCGATCTTGACGATCTTCGAGAACTGCTTCTCCTTCTTGCGCAGGGCGCGGAGCAATTCGCCGAGGGCAGGAACGAGATCGGCATTGATGCGGCTTGCGGCCGCGATGTGCATCGCGGTTGGAAACGAGTCGTTGGACGACTGGCTCATGTTGACGTGGTCGTTGGGATGCACCGGCTTCTTGGCCCCGAGCTCGCCTCCCAGAAGCTCGTTAGCCCGGTTGGCGATCACCTCATTGAGGTTCATGTTGCTCTGCGTGCCGGAGCCGGTCTGCCACACCACCAGCGGAAAATGATCGTCCAGCCTGCCCTCGATCACTTCGCGCGCAGCGCGGATGATGGCGTTGGCGCGGCGCCGGTCGAGCAGGCCAAGCTCGAGATTGGACTGCGCAGCCGCAAGCTTGACGATGCCGAGCGCATGAATCAGCGAGATCGGCATGCGGTCGGTTCCGATGCGGAAATTCTGGCGCGAGCGTTCGGTCTGCGCCCCCCAGTAGCGGTCGACCGGGACCTCGACGGGACCAAAGCTGTCGGTCTCGATGCGGGTCGCGGAGCGGGCGGGTTTCGAGCGGGAAGCCTTGGCCATGAGCACATCCATTCTGCCGCGCGAAACGCCGCACGGACTTCATGTGCACCTCTATATAGGCAGTTCGGCCGCGCGCGACGGGCTCAAGCCCAATCTAGATCATTTCTTGCGGAAACGATCGAGCCGCACGACTTCGGCGCCGCCCTGGTTCGGCGGGGTCGGTTCGTCGGCAGCTTCTGCCTTTTCCGTGGCAGGTGCCGGCACCGCGACCGCCGATGGTGCGGGAGCCGCCGGCAGATTGTCCGGCGCGACCTCGGCGACATCGGAAGTGTCGAACTGAAGGCCGAACTTCACGGACGGGTCGAGGAAGCTCTTGATGGCACTGAACGGCACTACCAGCCGCTCCGGAATGCCGCCAAAGGACAGGCCCACCTCGAAGCGGTCCTCGAGCACGGTCAGGTCCCAGAACTGGTGCTGGAGGATGATCGTCATTTCGTCCGGATATTGCGCGAGCAGCCGCGGCGACAGCTTCACGCCCTCGGCTTTCGACACGAAGGTGATGAAGAAATGGTGCTCTCCCGGCAGGCCATGGGCCGCGGCATCGGTCAGCACCTTCCGCAGCACGCCGCGAAGGGCGTCGCGGGCCAGCACATCGTATCGGATATGATCGGTCGCCATGGTGGTCCTGTTGCATCCCCGAGGCCGGACCCTGCCGGTCCCGACTCGTCAAGCCGCAATAGTACCGCGCCTGACGGGTGAGCAGGAGTCCCCGCCGGGAAGAAATCAAAGAGTAAAGTGGAGGCTTCTGTTGCCAGGTGCCTCCGAACCCCGCCTAACGGAGCTTAACCCGTTAGGACTTTAAGATGGTCTTTCAAACTGCGTTACGCAGCCTGAGCAACCGGAGCAAAGTTGTCGTTGGCAACTATTGCAGTAGCCCGATAACGGCGGAACAATACCGGGAAAAAGTACGCCCTTTACGCCCTCGTCGATCCTATTTCGCCCCCGCCAAAGCCCGCTGCTGAGGCAAGCACCGAGCGGGCTTTGGTGGAGGCGCCGGGTACCGCCCCCGGGTCCGAATGGTTTATTGCGACGACCGTTTATTTCCATAGCCGGCGAACCGGCATCCCTAATATAGGACGCAAAGCTTTCGAAAAACAGGGGTTTCGAGCGGGGTGGATGCGGTTCCCTTTGGATAGGTTCCGGACCGTCTTGGCCATGGCGCGGCCCTCGTTCTACGCTTCTGACATGTCCTCGGATTCAGCACCGGCCCCGCAACAGCCGGATCTCGCCGCCGCGCCGCCAGGTCTGGCCGCATTATTCCTGGCGTTTGCCGGGATGTCGTTGGCGGGCTTCGGTGGCGTCTTGGTGTTTGCCCGACGCGCGATCGTCGAGCAGCACCGCTGGATGACGGCGGACGAGTTCAACGAAACCTTTGCGCTCTGCCACTTCCTGCCCGGCCCCAACATCGTCAATCTGTCGATGGTGTTCGGATCGCGCCTGCGCGGCATCGCTGGCGGCGTTGCCGCCTTCGCCGGGCTGTTGCTGCCGCCAACGCTGATCATGATGGTGCTTGCGATCGCCTATGCCCATTTCGGCGATCTCGAGGTGCTGCGCCGAATCCTTGCCGGCATCTCATGCGCTGCGATCGGCCTCTTGATCGCGGTGGTCTTGCGTATGATGACGCCGCTGCTCAAGCGGACGGATCCCCTCCCGGTGTTCCTGATGCTCGGCGTGTTCCTGACCGTCGGCGTGCTCCGTCTGCCTCTGCAGGCGGTGCTGCTGGTCGCGATTCCCGTCAGTGTCGGCGTCACTTATTTCCTGCGGCGGAAAGTAGCAGCATGAACGGCCAAAGTCCGATCTGGTCGCTGATCTCCACCTTCGGTCTGATGTCGCTGTTCGCCGTCGGCGGGGCTGCGGCGGCGGTGCCCGAGATGCACCGCATCGCAGTCGAGGTGAATCACTGGATGACCGACAGGCAGTTCACCGACGCCTATGCCATCGCGCAGCTCTCGCCCGGTCCGAACGTGCTTATCGTCACGTTAATCGGCTATGCCGTCGCTGGCATCCCCGGGGCGCTGGCCGCGACGTTGGCGATGTGCCTGCCGACGGCGCTGCTTGCCTACTATGTCAGCCGGCTCTTGAACCGTCCCCGCGAATCGCGATGGCCCGGTGTGATTCAGGCTGCACTGGTTCCGCTGTCGATCGGATTGATGGCGGCCAGCGCGCTGATCCTGGCCCAGTCGGCCGAGCGCACGATTGCTGCACTGCTTCTGACCACCATGGTTGCGGTGATCGCATCCATCTCGCGCATCAATCCACTCTGGCTCCTGCTTGCCGGCGGCCTGTTGGGTTTTGCTGGCATTGTGTGATGAAAATCGCTAGGCAGTGTTCCGGCGGGGGATCCAGTTCCAGCCGATTTAGAACAACAGTGCTCGTGACTTACGGGTCGCGGAGGAGACATGCATGGCCGACACGATGGGCCACTCAGCGACTGCCATCCGGAACACCAAGGTGGCGCTCGGCTTTTGTCTGCTGGCGATTGCGCCGCAGATTTTCGAATTGATCTGGTCGATCGGGACGATCTTCGGCTGGGGCGCGGGGCGGGGCCCCGCGACCGTTGTCACCAGCCACGCGACAGCACTGATCGTCGGCGCGCCCAGCGCCTTATTCGGATCGTTTGGCGGCGGCACCAAGAAGATGGCATCCGAGGTGCTGCTGGCGCTGATCTATTCCTACCCACTGTTTGCGGTGGCGATCCTCACGCTTCTCATGACGATCCGGTCGGCGCAGGACTATGTTGGCGGTGTCGTCTTGATGGCCGTTGCCCTGTTCGCTCTGTACGCGTCGAGCGATTTGCAGGGCATGCGGGGCTTCTCCTTCGGCGCAGGGACCGCGCCGCGCATGTTCGGCGGACTGCTGGTCGCCTTGTCCGCCGGCATCGCCTTGACCGGCCTTTTGACCGATGGGCCGGCGATGGCCCATTATTCCTGGCGGGGACCGCTGTTCGTGGTCGCCGCGATCCTCTTCTTCGCCCTGTCGATCCGGTCGCTCGGCCTCGTGGTCACGGCTTTCGCCAGCTTCATGATCGCAGCGACGGGCTCGCAAGAGACGCGGTGGCTGGAAGCGGTGATCGTCGGCGCCTGCCTGACGGTCGGTTGCGCGATCCTGTTTCCGTACGTGCTCGGGCTGCCGATGCCGATGTACCCGCGTTTCCTGATCCAGTGAGGGCGTGATGGATATCTTTGCCAACCTCGCTCACGGCTTCGCCGTCGCGTTCTCTCCGATCAACCTTCTGATGTGCCTGATCGGCGCCCTGGTCGGGACGCTGGTCGGCGTTTTGCCGGGCATCGGCACCATCGCGACGGTCGCGATGCTGCTGCCGATCACCTTCGGACTGCCGCCGGTCGGCGCGCTGATCATGCTTGCTGGCATCTATTACGGCGCCCAGTATGGCGGCTCGACCACGTCGATCCTCGTCAACATACCTGGCGAGGCGACATCGGTCGTCACCGCCATCGACGGTCACCAGATGGCAAAGCAGGGCCGCGCCGGTCCGGCGCTGGCGATCGCCGCGATCGGCTCGTTCTTCGCCGGCTGCGTCGCGACCGTCTTGATCGCTGTGCTTGGCGCGCCGCTCACCAAGCTCGCATTGGCGTTCGGCCCGGCCGAATATTTCTCGCTGATGGTGCTGGGCCTGATCTTTGCCGTAGTGCTGGCCAAGGGGTCGGTGCTGAAGGCGATCGCGATGATCGTCCTCGGCCTGTTGCTCTCGATGGTGGGTTCGGACATCGAGACCGGCGCCTCGCGCATGGCCTTCAACATTCCGGAGCTCGCTGACGGACTCGGCTTCGCGACCGTCGCGATGGGCGTATTCGGTTTCGCGGAGATCATTCGCAATCTTGACGCTGGCGCCGAGCTGAACCGTGATCTCGTGCAGCAGAAGATCACCGGCCTGATGCCGACGAAGCAAGATCTGGTCGATTCGACGCCCGCCATCCTGCGCGGCACCGTGCTCGGCTCGATCCTCGGCATCCTGCCAGGCGGCGGTGCGACGATCGCATCGTTCGGCGCTTATACGCTCGAGAAGAAGCTCGCCAAGATCCCGTCGCGATTCGGTCGTGGTGCGATCGAGGGTGTGGCGGGGCCGGAGAGCGCCAACAATGCCGCGGCGCAGACCTCGTTCATCCCGCTGCTGACGCTTGGCATCCCGCCGAACGCGGTGATGGCGCTGATGGTGGGTGCGATGACCATTCACGGCATCGTGCCGGGACCGCAGGTGATGCAGAAGCAGCCGGATCTCGTCTGGGGCATGATCGCGTCGATGTGGATCGGCAATCTGATGCTGATCATCATCAACCTGCCGCTGGTCGGAATCTGGGTGCGGCTCTTGCGCGTGCCGTACCGGCTGATGTTCCCCTCGATCGTGATCTTTTGCGCGATCGGTATCTATTCGGTGAACAACGCGCCGGTCGACGTCATCCTGGCAGGCGTATTCGGTCTCGTCGGCTACTGGCTGATCAAGCACGATTTCGAGCCGGCGCCGCTGCTGCTCGGCATGGTGCTCGGCCCGCTGATGGAAGAGAACCTGCGCCGGGCGCTGCTGATCTCGCGCGGCGACTGGAGCGTGTTCCTGACCCGTCCGTTGTCGGCGGTGCTGCTTGCAGTCGCGGCGAGCCTGCTTGTCCTTACGGTGCTACCGGCATTGCGTGCCAAGCGGGACGAGGTATTCACCGAGTCCGAAAACTAGGTCGCCGCGCTCAGGATGGGCTCGCGACCTGCGTCGGCGCGCCGCATTCGGAAGTCGAATCGACTTGTGCGACGGCTTCATGAAATGAAAATGCCGGCCTTTGGGCCGACATTTTGTTTCTGTCCAAAGGGGGAACGCCATGACCTTCGTTCGCGCGCTAACGGGCGCATGTGCCGCAGCGCTTGCGTCGCTTGCTACATTCACCGCAACCGCTGAGGCACAGACCTTTCCGACGCGCAGCATCACCATGATCGTGCCGTTCGCGGCCGGCGGGCCTACCGACGTGATCTCGCGCATCGTTAGCGGGCACATGGCGCAGACGCTTGGGCAGAGCATCATCATCGAGAACGTGGTCGGTGCCGGTGGCACCACCGCCACGACGCGCGCCGCGCGCGCGGCCAATGACGGCTATACGCTGATCACCGGTCACATGGGCACCCATGCCGCATCGGTGCCGCTCTATCCGAAGCTTGCCTATCATCCCGAGAAAGACTTCGAGCCGATCTCGCTGCTGGCGGGCACGCCGATCCTGATCCTGGCCCGCAAGGATTTTCCGCCGAAGGACCTCAAGGAGTTCGTCACCTACGTGAAGGCGAATGCCGAGAAGGTGAATGCCGCCCATGCCGGCGTGGGCTCGGTTTCGCACGTCTCGTGCGAGCTTCTGCACTCCATCCTCGACATCAAGCCCGTCGGCGTGCCCTTCAACGGCACGGGCCCAGCGATGAACGCGCTGGTGGCCGGACAGGTCGACTACATGTGCGACCAGATCGTCAACGCCGTCCCGCAGATCAACGCGGGCACCATCAAGGCCTATGCGATCGCGACGGCGGAGCGCAATCCGTCGCTGCCGAACGTGCCGACCACGGCGGAAGCCGGCTTGCCGGCGTTTCAGGCTCAGGCCTGGAACGCGATGTTCGCGCCCAAGGGGACCTCGCCTGCGATCGTGGCGAGCCTGAACGCCGCCGCCGTCAAGGCGCTCGACGACGAGACCGTGAAGAAGCGGCTTCTCGAACTCGGCAGCGTCATTCCCGGGCCGAAGGACCGCACGCCGGAGGCGCTGGCGGCCCTCGTCAAGAACGAGATCGCGAAGTGGAGCCCGGTGCTCAAGCCGACAAATTAAGCAAAGGCGATCAGGCCGATAGGCCAGGGGCGGGACGCTGAGTTCCGCCCCTTGTCGTTTGCGGCGGGAACACTCACTTTTTCCGGGTATAATCGGCCGGGACAGCGAATCGCCGCTGTCGCAGCGCGGAGGCTGTCGCTAAGATCGCTGCCTCCCCAAAGGCTTATTCGCCCATGCACCAATATCAGGACCTGCTCGAGCGGATTCTTTCCGACGGCGTCGAGAAGACCGATCGGACCGGCACCGGCACGCTCTCGGTATTCGGCCATCAAATGCGCTTCAATCTGTCGACCGGCTTCCCGATGCTGACGACCAAGCGGCTGCCGTTGAAGGCGATCGTGCATGAGCTGCTCTGGTTCCTGAAGGGCGACACCAACATCAAATACCTGCGCGACAACGGCGTCACCATCTGGGACGAGTGGGCGGATGCCAATGGCGATCTCGGCCCGGTCTATGGCCATCAGTGGCGCTCATGGCCGGCCCCGGACGGCCGCAGCATCGACCAGATCGCCAATGTCGTGGACATGATCAAGCGCAATCCGGACTCGCGCCGCCTGATCGTCTCGGCGTGGAATCCGGCCGAGGTCGACAAGATGGCGCTGCCGCCGTGCCATTGCCTGTTCCAGTTCTACGTCGCCAACGGCAAGCTGTCCTGTCAGCTCTATCAGCGCTCCGCCGACGTCTTCCTCGGCGTGCCCTTCAACATCGCCTCGTACTCGCTGCTCACCATGATGGTGGCGCAGGTCACCGGTCTGAAGCCAGGCGATTTCGTGCATTCGTTCGGCGACGCGCATCTCTATTCCAACCACCTGGAGCAGGCGAAGCTCCAGCTCACCCGCGCGCCGCGAGCGTTGCCGGTGATGCGCATCAACCCTGAGGTCAAGGACATCTTCTCCTTCCGCTTCGAGGATTTCGAACTCGTCGGCTACGATCCGCACCCGCACATCAAGGCGGAAGTCGCGGTCTAGCGCCCTATGTCGCTCAACATCCGCCGAGTGCGCCAAGGCGAAGCCGGACTTGTTCTCGCTTTTATCCGGGAACTGGCCGAGTACGAAAAGCTTTCCCACGAAGTGGAGGCGACCGAAGCCGACATCGCCGATGCGCTGTTCGGCGAAAGGCCGCAACTCTATTGCGCCATCGCGGAGTGGAACGGTGAGCCGGTCGGCTTCGCGGTGTGGTTCGCGAATTTCTCCACCTTCAGCGGCCGCCACGGCATCTATCTCGAAGATCTCTACGTGCGGCCGTCGCATCGGGGCAGGGGCCTCGGGAAGGCGCTGCTGGTCTATCTGGCCAGGGAATGCGTCGAGAACGGCTGGTCGCGTCTGCAATGGGCCGTGCTCGACTGGAACGCACCGTCGATCGCCTTCTACAAGTCGCTCGGCGCGGTCATGATGGATGATTGGACGCTGTGCCGCGTCACCGGGCCCGCACTGACGCGGCTTGCCGGGAGTACGTCCTGATGGAAATCGTCTTCGTCGTTGCGATCGCGGAGAACGGCGTCATCGGCGCCGGCAACGCCATTCCATGGCGGTTGAAATCCGATATGGCCCACTTCAAGGCGCTCACGATCGGCAAGCCGGTTATCATGGGCCGCAAGACGTTCGAATCCCTGCGCCGGCCGCTGCCGGGCCGTACCAACATCGTGATCACGCGCGATGCCGCCTATCGCGCCGCAGGCGCCATTGTCACGACGTCGGTCGCGGCTGCGGACGCGGTTGCGCGAGGCGATGCCCTGCGGCGTTCGGTCACTGAGGTCGCTGTGATCGGCGGCGCGGAAATCTACCGGCAATGGCTCGATCGCGCTGATCGCCTTGAGATCACCGAAGTGCATGCACGGCCCGACGGCGACACGCATTTTGATATCGACAAGGCAAAATGGAACGAGATCGCGCGCATCCGTCATCCTGCCGGCCCCGACGACAGCGTCGATTTCTCCTATGTGACATATCGTCGGCGGTCGGGCCATTAACCGCACTCGCCAATGTTTACATTGACTTTTTCGTGCCCGAGCATAGCTCGGAAGACGGCCCGGGTTGCGTTGTAAGGGACTTGCCTGTCCCCTATAAAGCCGGACCGGATAAAGCGGGCGGGGGGCATTCCACCCTGCCGAGGAGAGCATCGAATGCCGTGGAAGAATCAGGGCGGTGGCCCATGGGGCTCGGGTCCAAAGGGACCGTGGGGCTCAGGCCCGCAACCGGTCGGGCCGAGGCCTCCGGATCTGGAAGACCTTCTGCGGCGCGGCCAGGACCGCCTCCAGCAGATCATGCCGGGCGGCTATTTCTCCGGTATCGGCATCACGCTGATCATCCTGCTGATCGCCGCATTCTGGCTGCTCTCGGGCTTCTTCCGCGTCCAGTCCGAAGAACTCGGCGTCGTGTTGCGCTTCGGCAAGCATGTCCGCACCGTGCAGCCGGGCCTGAACTATCATCTGCCTTATCCGATCGAGACCGTGCTGCTGCCCAAGGCGCTGCGCGTCAACACCATCTCCATCGGCATGACGCTGATCGAAGATCCGGCGCGGCGCGGCCGCTCCGTTCGTGACGTGCCGGAAGAGAGTCTGATGCTGACCGGCGACGAGAACATCGTCGACGTCGACTTCACCGTGCTCTGGCGCATCAAGCCGGACGGGGTCGGCGACTTCCTCTTCAACATCCAGAACCCCGAAGGCACCGTGAAGGCAGTCGCCGAGAGCGCGATGCGCGAGGTGATTGGCCGCTCGCAGATCCAGCCGATCCTGACCGGCGCGCGGAACGTCACCGAGCAGAACGTGCACGAACTGATCCAGAAGACTCTGGACAGCTACGGCGCGGGTATCCAGATCAGTCAGGTGCAGATGCAGAAGGTGGATCCGCCGGCGCAGGTGATCGACGCTTTCCGCGACGTCCAGGCGGCGCGCGCCAACCAGGAGCAGTTGCAGAACGAGGCGCAGACCTACGCCAATCAGGTTATCCCGCAGGCGCGCGGCCGTGCCGCGCAGATCCTGCAGGCTGCCGAAGGTTACAAGGAGCAGGCGGTCGCCGAGGCCAAGGGCCAGAGCGCGCGCTTCCTCAACGTTTACGAGGAATACAAGAAGGCGCCCGACGTGACGCGTGAACGGATCTATCTGGAGACCATGGAACGCGTGCTCGGTGGCGCGGACAAGCTCATTTTTGACGGCGGCGGCGCCTCGGGCCAGGGCATCGTGCCCTATCTGCCCCTCGGCGAATTGACGACCAAGCGGCCGCCTACCACCGGTCCGCAGTCGAGCGGAGGCAGCCGATGAGGTCTCCGGTCACAGGTATCGTCACGCTGCTCGGGCTCCTGCTCGTCGTGATCGTCGGCTACATGTCGCTGTTCACGGTGCAGCAGACCGAGCAGACCATCGTGCTCCAGTTCGGCCGGCCCGTCGACGTCGTCACCGCGCCGGGCCTGCATTTCAAGGCGCCCTGGAATTCGGTGATCAATATCGACAAGCGAATCCTCGACCTGGAGAACCCGTCGCAGGAAGCGATCGCGTCCGACCAGAAGCGGCTTGTGGTCGACGCCTTCGCGCGCTATCGGATCGAGAATGCGTTGCGCTTCTATCAGAGCATCGGCTCGATCCAGGCTGCCAACGTCCAGCTCACCACGCTCCTGAACGCGGCGCTGCGCCGTGTGCTCGGCGAGGTCACCTTCATCAACGTGGTGCGTGACGACCGCGAGAAGCTGATGCAGCGTATCCGCGACCAGCTTGACCGCGAGGCCGAGGGCTACGGCATCGAGGTTGTGGACGTCCGGATCCGCCGCGCCGACCTGCCGGAGCAGAACAGCCAGGCGGTCTATCAGCGCATGAAGACCGAACGTGAGCGCGAGGCGGCTGAGTTCCGCGCGCAGGGCGGCCAGAAGGCCCAGGAGATCAGGTCCAAGGCCGACCGCGAGGCGACGGTAATCATCGCGGAGGCCAACTCGCAGGCCGAGCAGACCCGGGGCGCGGGCGATGCCGAGCGCAACAGGCTGTTCGCCGAAGCCTACAGCAAGGACGCCGATTTCTTCGCCTTCTATCGGTCTATGACGGCCTATGAGAACGGGCTGCGGTCCAACGACACCCGCTTCCTGCTGCGGCCGGAATCGGATTTCTTCCGGTACTTCAGTAATCCGTCCGGCAGGATGGCACCCGAGACGGTCGCGAAGCCGTAAGATAGACAAGGGCGGCCGGTCTGGCCGCCCTTCGTCCAGACAAGAACAGCACTACGGGAGGTTCCATTCCGATGAGGTCCATTGCGTTCGCCGACTTCCTCATCGGCCTAGGCATCCTTTTCGTGCTGGAAGGCTTGATGTTCGCGGCCAGTCCCAACTGGATGCGCAAAGCGATGAAGAGCGTCATCACGACGCCGGACAACATACTGAGGGCCGTCGGGATCGGCTCGGCCGTGGCCGGGCTGGTGCTGATCTGGGTTATACGGCGCCCGATTTAGGCATCAGGCCAACGCCAAAGTGAAGGCGCCAGACTGGTTTTCGCCGTATTATCCAGGTCTTGAGGCCCGTTAACGGCCGCGCTTGCACCCTGCCCCCGTTCGAGCGCAGTCTGGCGCCGAATCCCTTTGCCTGGAGATCACAATGACCGCTGCCACCACTGCCCCGTCCCGCTCGCGCCGTGGCGTGCGACTTGGTGTGCGAATTGGGCTGGCCGCGCTCGCCGTCGGTGCTTTCAGCATGTTCGGCACGCCGGCCGATGCGCGCGGACCGGATGGCATTGCCGACGTCGCCGAGAAGGTGATCGATGCGGTCGTCAACATCTCGACCTCGCAGAACGTCGAGGCCAAGGGCGGGGGCAGCAACTCCATGCCGCAACTGCCGCCCGGCTCACCCTTCGAAGAGTTCTTCGATGATTTCTTCAAGAATCGCCGAGGGCCCGGCGGCGGCAGCAAGGGCGGCGAGAACAGCGCGCCGCGCAAGACCAATTCGCTCGGAAGCGGTTTCATCATCGACACTTCGGGCGTCGTCGTCACCAACAACCACGTCATTGCGGACGCCGACGAGATCCACGTCATCCTCAACGACGGCACCAAGATCAAGGCCGAGCTGGTCGGCGTCGACAAGAAGACCGATCTCGCCGTGCTCAAGATCAAGCCGACGAAGCCGTTGGTCGCGGTCAAGTTCGGCGATTCCGACAAGCTGCGCCTCGGCGACTGGGTGGTCGCAATCGGCAATCCCTTCAGCCTGGGAGGCACGGTGACCGCCGGCATCGTCTCGGCCAAGAACCGCGACATCTCCTCAGGCCCTTACGACAGCTACATCCAGACCGACGCATCCATCAACCGCGGCAATTCCGGCGGTCCGCTGTTCAACCTCGACGGCGACGTCGTCGGCGTCAACACGCTGATCATCTCGCCCTCCGGCGGCTCCATTGGCATCGGCTTCGCCGTGCCGTCGAAGACGGTGGTGGGCGTCGTCGATCAGCTCCGCCAGTTCGGCGAGCTGCGCCGTGGTTGGCTTGGCGTGCGCATCCAGAGCGTCACGGACGAGATCGCAGAGAGCCTCAACATCAAGCCGGCGCGTGGTGCATTGGTCGCCGGCGTCGACGACAAGGGCCCGGCCAAGCCCGCGGGCATCGAGCCCGGCGACGTCGTCGTCAAGTTCGACGGCAAGGACGTCAAGGACCCGAAGGACCTCTCCCGCGTCGTCGCCGACACGGCGGTCGGCAAGGAGGTTGACGTCGTCATCATCCGAAAGGGCCAGGAAGAGACCAAGAAGGTCACGCTCGGCCGCCTCCAGGAGCCCGACAAGGTGCAGGCTGCCGTGAAGACCGAGGGGCCGGCGCCGGAGAAGCCGGTGACGCAGAAGGCGCTCGGCCTGGATCTCGCAGCGCTGAGCAAGGATCTGCGGACGCGCTACAAGATCAAGGACAGCGTCAAGGGCGTCGTCGTCACCAATGTCGACGCCAATTCGGACGCCGCCGAGAAGCGCCTGTCCGCCGGCGACGTCATCGTCGAGGTGGCGCAGGAGGCCGTCTCCAGCGGTGCCGACATCCAGAAGCGGGTCGATCAGCTCAAGAAGGACGGCAAGAAGTCGGTGCTGCTGCTGGTCTCGAACGGCGAGGGCGAGCTGCGCTTTGTTGCGCTGAGTGTGCAGTAAGATGAAGAGCTGTTCGCGCTCACACTCACTGTCATTCCGGGATAGTGCGCAAGCACAAGGCCCCAGGTGCGCAATGCGCACCGGGAGTATCGGGATTCCGGGTACGATGCTTCGCATCGCCCCGGAATGACGGACAGGAAGCTAAGCTTCCACGAACTCGTCCCGCCGATACCCCTGCGCATAGAGCAGCGCGGTGAGATCTCCGTGGTCGATCCGTGCGGCCGCGGCTGCGGCTACTGCGGGCTTGGCGTGATAGGCCACACCGAGCCCTGCCGCCTGAATCATTGCGAGATCGTTGGCGCCGTCGCCGACGACGACCGAGTCGATGTCGTCGAGATCGAACGACTCGATCAGATCCACCAGCGTCGCGAGCTTTGCAGCGCGCCCCAGGATCGGCTCCTTCACCTCGCCGGTGAACTTGCCGTCGCGCACGACAAGCTCGTTGGCGCGGTTCTCCTGGAAGCCGAGCTTGGCGGCGACCGCGCTGGTGAATAGCGTGAAACCGCCCGAGACGAGACAGGTATAGGCGCCGTTCGCGCGCATGGTCGCGACCAGTTCCCGGCCTCCCGGCGTCAGCGTGATCCGCTTGGCCAGGACCTCGTCGACCGCGCCGGCGGGCAGGCCCTTCAAAAGCGCGACGCGCTCGCGCAGCGCCGGCTCGAACTCGATCTCGCCGCGCATCGCGCGCTCGGTGATGGCGGCGACATGCGCCTTCACCCCGACGAAATCGGCGAGCTCGTCGATGCATTCCTGGCCGATCATGGTGGAATCCATGTCGGCGAGAAAAAGCTTCTTGCGCCGGACGCCGACTGGCTGCACGACGATGTCGATGGGCAGGTCGCCGCGGAGTTCGCGGAGCCGCTGCTCGATGGCGTGACGGTCGCCTCCGAGGTTACTGTCGGCGCCGAAGGGAATGTCGACCGCAACCCCGTCGAACAGCCAGTGCGCGGGAGCGGCCTGAGGCAGTACGGCGCGTGCGCCGTCGACGATGGTCGAGTCCAGCGCGGGATTGTCAGGGTTGCAGATCAGCGTGGCGACGAGGGACATTTGAGGTTTTCGTGAGCGAGGAGCGAGCCGGCAGAAGGCCTACTGGCAAGGCCGTGCTTATCGCAGGCCCGACCGCCAGCGGCAAGTCGGCGCTGGCCCTCGAGTTCGCGCATGCCACCGGTGGTATCGTCATCAATGCCGATTCCATGCAGGTCTATCGCGACCTGCGCATCATCACGGCGCGGCCGACAGAGGATGAGGAAGCCCGCGCTCCGCACCGTCTCTACGGGCATGTCGATGCGGCCGTGAATTTCTCGGCTGGCGCCTGGGTGGCCGATGCGGCGCAGGCGCTCGAACAGGCGAGAATCGAAGGCCGTCTGCCGATCTTCATCGGCGGCACCGGGCTGTACTTCAGGGCGCTGACGGCGGGGCTCTCGGTGGTACCTCCGATTCCTGCCGAGGTGCGCGAGGACGTGCGCGCGCGACTGGAACGGAACGGCGTGGAGGCGCTGCACGCGGAACTGGCTGTCCGCGATCCGCTTGCGGCCGAGCGATTGAAGCTGCGCGACCGCACCCGGATCGCGCGCGCGCTGGAGGTGATTGAGGCGACCGGACGGTCGCTGCTCGACTGGCATCGGGAGGGACAGCCGCCGCTGCTGCCCAAGGATAGCTTTCGCGCGGTGTTTCTCGCACCTGAGCGGAACGAGCTTTATGCCCGCATCGACGCACGCTTCGATGCCATGCTGGGAGCCGGAGCGCTCGGCGAGGTCGAGCGGCTCGCCGCCCGGCACCTCGACCCGCTGCTGCCGGCGATGAAGGCGCATGGCGTGCCGTCTTTGATCAGGCATCTGCGCGGCGAGCTCAGCCTGGGAGAAGCAGCTGCCATCGGCCGCGCCGACACCCGCCATTATGCCAAGCGGCAATTCACCTGGTTTCGGCACCAACTGCCCGAGTTCGAATGGGTGCGGCCGGAGGAGGCGCGAGGATGGCTTGCCGCGACCGTGGCTGAGGGTGCCACCGGCTGACTCGCTTTTCTGGTCGGGTTCCCCAATTTACCTCTCGCCGAACCCCGGGAACACCGCTACACTGCCAAAATCGTGCGGGAACGGCCGCATTGCCTTGACATCCAAGCTTTGGCCGCTATGTTTCGCGCAACCTTTGGGAAGCTGACCGCCTGCCATGCGTAACATTATTACCAAACTCCTTATCGCCGTCGTACCCAGGCACACCGCCGGGGATGGCTAGCTGCCATCCAGAAGACAGGCGGTGTGCATGGGCCCTCTTCGGGGCCTTTTTTATTTGCCGAACCCGACACGAACGAAGCCGCTGACAACAGCGCATCCGGAGCAAGCCAATGAGCGACAAGAGCCACGATCCGAACCAGATGACCGGCGCCGCGATGATCGTCCGCGCGCTCATCGATCACGGCGTGACCGACATTTTCGGCTATCCCGGCGGCGCCGTACTTCCGATCTATGACGAGATTTTCCAGCAGAGCGAGGTCCAGCACATCCTGGTCCGTCACGAGCAGGGCGCAGGCCACGCCGCCGAGGGCTATGCGCGCTCGACCGGCAAGCCGGGCGTCGCGCTGGTGACCTCCGGTCCCGGTGCCACCAACATGGTGACGCCGCTGACGGATGCATTGATGGATTCGATCCCGCTGGTCTGCATCTCCGGCCAGGTGCCGACGCATCTGATCGGCAACGACGCGTTCCAGGAATGCGACACCGTCGGCATCACGCGCCCCTGCACCAAGCACAACTGGCTGGTGCGTGACGTCAACGATCTCGCAAAAGTGCTCCATGAGGCCTTCTATGTCGCGACCTCCGGCCGTCCCGGCCCGGTGCTGGTCGACGTTCCCAAGGACGTGCAGTTCGCCACCGGCACCTATCATCCGCCGCGCAAGTCCGACGTGCATCGCTCCTATGCGCCGCGCCTGAAGGGCGATGCGGCGCAGATCCGCAAGGCGGTCTCGCTGCTCGCGAGCGCCAAGCGCCCGGTGATCTACAGCGGTGGCGGCGTCATCAATTCCGGCCCGGAAGCGACCAGGCTCCTGCGCGAACTCGTCGAAGTCACCGGCTTCCCGATCACCTCCACGCTGATGGGCCTCGGCGCCTATCCGGCGTCGGGCAAGAACTGGCTTGGCATGCTCGGCATGCACGGCACCTACGAAGCGAACATGACGATGCATGATTGCGACGTCATGCTGTGCGTGGGCGCGCGCTTCGACGACCGCATCACCGGCCGCGTCGATGCGTTTTCCCCTGGCTCGAAGAAGATCCACATCGACATCGATCCGTCCTCGATCAACAAGAACATACGGGTCGACGTGCCGATCATCGGCGATTGCGGCAACGTCCTCGGCGACATTCTTCAGGTGTTCAAGGCGGAGGCGAAGAAGCCCGACATCAAGTCGTGGTGGCAGCAGATCGCACAATGGCGCGCCCGCAACTCGCTCTATTACAAGAAGAGCAACGACGTCATCTTGCCGCAGCACGCGATCCAAAGCCTGTTCGAGGCAACGCGCGGCAAGGATACCTACATCACGACCGAGGTCGGCCAGCACCAGATGTGGGCGGCGCAGTTCTACGGCTTCGAGGAGCCGCACCGCTGGATGACGTCGGGCGGTCTCGGCACGATGGGCTACGGCCTGCCGGCCGCGGTCGGCGTGCAGGTGGCGCATCCCGACAGTCTCGTCATCGACATCGCGGGCGATGCCTCGGTGCAGATGACGATGCAGGAGATGTCGACGGCCGTTCAGTATGAGCTGCCCATCAAGATCTTCATTCTCAACAACCAGTACATGGGCATGGTGCGGCAATGGCAGCAGCTGCTGCACGGCAACCGACTGTCGCATTCCTACTCGGAGGCGTTGCCGGATTTCGTCAAGCTCGCGGATGCCTATGGCTGTGTCGGCCTTCAGGTGCACAAACCCGCCGATCTCGACGGCGCCATCCACGAAATGATCTCGGTCAAGCGTCCGGTGCTGTTCGACTGCCGCGTCGCCGCGCTGGAAAACTGCTTCCCGATGATTCCCTCCGGCAAGGCGCACAACGAGATGCTGCTGCCGGAGCAAGCGAATGATGAGGCCACCGCGAGGGCATTCGCCGGCGGCAAGGCGCTGGTGTGACGAGAGACATTTGAGGGGACGACAATGAACCAGCCCGCATCCGCCTACTTCATCGAGGAGCGTCACGATCCCAACGAGACGCATACGCTCTCCGTGCTCGTGCAGAACGAGCCGGGCGTGCTCGCGCGCGTCATCGGCTTGTTTTCCGGTCGCGGCTACAACATCGAGAGCCTCACGGTCTCCGAGACCGAGGCCCAGAAGCATCTGTCGCGCATTACCATCGTCACCACGGGCACGCCGATGGTGATCGAGCAGATCAAGCACCAGCTCGATCGCATGATCCCGGTCTACCGCGTCGTCGACATGACTCTGACGAAGCGTTCGATCGAGCGCGAGCTTGCCATGGTGAAGGTGCGCGGGCAGGGCGAGCACCGCGTCGAGGCGCTGAGGCTGGCGGACGCTTTCCGCGCCCGCGTGATCGACGCCACGACCGAGAGCTTTGTGTTCGAGATCACAGGCAATACGGACAAGATCAATCAATTTATCGACCTGATGCGCCCGCTCGGCCTGGTCGAAGTGTCGCGCACCGGCGTTGCCGCGATCGGTCGCGGGCCCGAAGGGATGTGAGCCATGCTGGCGCGCGATTGGTACTATAACGAGCGGAATCGGATGGGAATCGAGCCCGCCGTGGCCTCGATCTACGACAGTCACGAGGATGCCGATCTGCGGGCGCGCGCCGCGCTGAAAATGCTCGGTGTGCAGCGCGGCTGGCGCATCGCCGACATCGGCTGCGGCAACGGCGTGCTCGCCACCGAAGCCGCACTGATGGGTGCCGAGGTCGACGCCATCGACATCTCGCCCGCGATGCTGGCGCTCGCCGAGATCTACGCGCGCGACCGCAAGGCTCCCGTACGCACTCAATCGGCCGGCCTGCTCAGCTTCGCCTATCGCCCGGAAACCTATGACCTGATCGTCAGCGAGTTCACGCTGCACCATCTGCCTGATTTCTGGAAGGCGGTGGCGATATCGCGGATCTATCGCGCACTGAAACCGGGCGCGAGCTTCTATCTACGCGACATCGTCTACACCGCGATGCCTGATGCGATCGAACGTGACGTCGAGCAATGGGCCGACTTTCAGATCAAGAACCACGATTTTTCGCGCGAGAGCGTCGTGGCGCACATGCGCGATGAATATTCCACCTTCGGCTGGGTGATGGAGCGGATGCTGATCGACGTCGGATTTACGCTGGTCTCGGCCGATTACCACGCGCCCATGCACGGTACCTATCTGCTGCGGAAACCGAAGGCCGGCGAGCAAGGCTAGAGAAAAGCAACAGGGCTGCACGAAAGTGCAGAACCGGGAACGACAATGAAGCCGGCCGACATCCTCATCGCCATCCTGGTGGCGATCATCTGGGGACTTGCCTTCGTGGCGAGCCGGATCGCGCTCGACGAATTTTCGCCGGAGCTGATGACGGCGATGCGCTTCGCCATCGCCGCCATACCGTGTCTTTTCATTCCCAAGCCGAAGGTCGCCTGGTCGCTGCTGCTGGCCATCAGCTCCACTCTGTTTCTCGGACAGTTCCTGAGCCAAGCCTATGGCATCGCCCACGGCGTACCGGTGGGGCTGACCAGCGTGGTCGTCCAGAGCCAGGCGCTGTTCACGATCGGCTTTGCCGCGCTCGCTTTCGGTGAGCGGCCGACGCCGGTGCAGACGCTGGGCATCGTCATCGCGGCGGCGGGACTTTTGATGATTTGCGCCACGGTCGGCTATGATTTCAGCGTCGGCGCGTTCGCGGTGCTGATGATCGCGCCGATCTGCTTTGCCGTCGGCAATCTTCTGCTGCGGGGCGCCCGTGGCGCGCCGATGTTCGACCTGTTCGCCTGGCTTTGCCTCACTGCGGCGGTGCCGCTGTTCGCGCTGACGCTGGTCGTCGACGGGCCGATGCCGACCGTCCGGGCGCTGACCCAAATGTCGCTCACCGGCCTGATCTGCCTGCTGGCGATCGGCGCCATCTCCACCAGCATTGCATACTGGCTCTGGGGCCGTCTGCTGCGCGACTATCCCGCCGCGCAAGTCGTGCCGTTCGCGCTGCTGGTGCCGTTCGTGGGATCAGCGGCTTCCAGCATCGTGTTCGGCGAGCGCTTCGGCCCTCTGAGGCTCGCCGGCATGCTCACCGTGATCGGTGGTATTGCGGTGATGGTGCTGGCGCAGCGTCCGCAAGTCCTGTCGAAGGCCGCGTGAGGTGAGCATGTCCCAATCGCTGTTCTATGCCTTCCTCATCTTCATGGTCGTGATGTATTTCACACCCGGCCCGAACAACATCATGCTGCTGTCCTCGGGCCTGACCTACGGCTTCCGCCGTACCATTCCCCATATCGTCGGGATCGTCATCGGCTTTGCCTTCATGGTTGCTGCAGTCGGCCTCGGGCTCGGCACCGTTTTCCTGGCCTATCCGATCCTCCAAACCGTTCTGAAATATGCCGGAGCCGCCTATCTGATCTACCTGGCCGCCGTGATCGCCATGTCCGGTCCGGCCAGGCCGGGCGAGGAGGAGGGCCGCGGCCCGATGACCTTCTGGGGCGCGGCCATGTTCCAGTGGATCAACGCCAAAGGCTGGGTGATCGTGATCGGCACCATCACCGCCTATGCCGCGATTGCCCAATTCCCTCTCAACATCGCCATCCAGACCCTGATCAGCCTCATCGTCGGCACGGTGTCGACCGTAGTTTGGGCGCTGTTCGGCACTGCACTACGGCCGGTGCTGACCTCCGAGCGGCTGGTGCGCGGCTTCAATATCCTGATGGCGATCCTGCTGCTCGCTTCTCTCTACCCCGTTTTCATGGATGCATGATGTCGCGGATTTCCATGCAGAAACGGGTTTCCCTCAAGGCTGAAAATGCTCTAGACAGCCTCCGAAATCCGCAAATTTCACCCTTCGGACACTGACCATCGGCCGATTTACGGCCCTGAACGAGGAAACGACCATGCGTGTTTACTACGATCGCGACGCCGACCTGAACCTGATCAAGGGCAAGAAGGTCGCCATCGTCGGCTACGGCAGCCAGGGCCACGCCCATGCGCTCAACCTGAAAGATTCCGGCGTCAAGGAAGTCGCTATCGCGCTGCGCAAGGGCTCGGCCTCGGCCAAGAAGGCGGAGAACGCCGGCTTCAAGGTGATGGAAGTCGCCGAAGCCGCCAAATGGGCCGACCTCGTCATGATGCTCACGCCCGACGAGCTTCAGGGCGACATCTATCGCGAGCACCTGCACGACAACATGAAGAAGGGCGCCGCCCTCGTGTTCGCGCATGGCCTCAACGTGCATTTCAACCTGCTCGATCCGCGCGCCGATCTCGACGTGCTGATGATCGCGCCGAAGGGCCCCGGCCACACGGTGCGCTCGGAGTATCAGCGCGGCGGCGGCGTGCCCTGCCTGATCGCGATCGCCAAGGACGTCTCGGGCAACGCCCATGACCTCGGACTGTCCTATGCTTCGGCGATCGGCGGCGGCCGCGCTGGCATCATCGAGACCACCTTCAAGGAAGAGTGCGAGACCGACCTGTTCGGCGAGCAGGTCGTGCTCTGCGGCGGCCTCGTCGAATTGATCAAGGGCGGCTATGAGACGCTGGTCGAAGCCGGTTACGCTCCGGAGATGGCCTATTTCGAGTGCCTGCACGAAGTGAAGTTGATCGTCGACTTGATCTATGAAGGCGGCATCGCCAACATGAACTACTCGATCTCCAACACGGCCGAGTACGGTGAGTACGTCACAGGCCCGCGCATCATCACCGAAGAGACCAAGAAAGAGATGCGCAAGGTTCTGGCCGACATCCAGGGCGGTAAGTTCGCTCGCGACTGGATGCTCGAAAACAAGGTCAACCAGACCTCATTCAAGGCGACCCGCGCCAAGCTCGCCGCGCACCCGATCGAGGAAGTCGGTGCGAAGCTGCGCGACATGATGCCCTGGATCAAGAAGGGCGCGTTGGTCGACAAGACCAAGAACTGAGCTGTCGCGCCCCGGACGCAGCGCAGCACCTCAATGTTGCGCTGCTGATCCGGGGTCGATACGGCTGTTCTCTGCGCTTCGCCGCACTGCGCTTGTCCGGAATGCGAGAGCGCCAAGCTTCGGTCACCACACCAAATCTTAAATCTTCACGACTAGATTCGAGCGAGATCGCATGTAGCGGTCTCGCTCTTTTCATCACGCGCGGAAGCATTGCTGCTTCATCCACATTCTTCGCGCGTTGACGTGTATTCTGAGCACGAAGAACTGACGCTTAAACCACATTCTTGATCGCGCGCCGCTTCTGGCGATTTGCCTGCGAGCTTCCGAATACCAAAACGTCAGCGCCTTCAGCGGCCGGGAGTCGGCTCTTCATCTGCACTCTCATCGTCAGATCGAGCCCTCCGCACGACGTTCACGTCTCGCAGATACCAAGAACCGACATCAGCTACGCCTTCTTGCCACGCGTTGCCCGTGCCGGTTTCATCGTCCTTGCGCGGCCAGACAACCGTGGTCCATTGCGCTGGCGCGGCCTTCTCCGGCATGATTGTGGGAGCTTGAGGGGAGGGGACCATGCGATCAGTCGTCGTGACCGGGGCATCCACCGGCATCGGCTGGGCCATTGCGAAGCTTCTGATCGGGCGCGGCTATCGCGTGTTCGGAAGTGTCCGCAAGCAGGTTGACGCCGATCGCCTCAGGGATGAGCTCGGCGCCGGCTTCGCGCCGCTGCTGTTCGACGTCACCGACGAGGCTGCTGTCCTCGCGGCCGCGCGAACTGTCCGCGAGGCGCTGGGCGGCGAGACGCTGGCCGGTCTCGTCAACAATGCCGGCATCGCCGTCGCGGGTCCCGTCCTCGAATTGGCGGCCGACGATTTCCGGCGCCAGATGGACGTCAACGTCATCGGCCCGGTCCTCGCGACCCAGGCGTTCGGGCCGCTGCTCGGCGCAGATCCGTCGCTGAAGGGATCGAAGGGGCGGATCGTGATGATCAGCTCGGTGGCGGGCAAGAACGGCAATCCGCTGTTGGCGCCTTACAGCACCTCCAAGCACGCCATCGAGGGCCTGTCGGAGAGCCTGCGCCGCGAACTGATGCTGTTCGGGATCGACGTCGTCATCGTCGCCCCCGGCGCGGTCAAGACGCCGATCTGGAGCAAGGCCGAACAGGTCGATCTCTCCGTCTACAAAAATTCGCCCTACCGATGCGCCATCTGATCGCGGCCGTGTTGCCGAAGCGGACGCTCGACCGCATCATCGCCAAGCGGCTCGGTTTGCGGGAGCAGTGACGCCAGAGCCTCAGCCCGCCGCCGCGGTTCGTCTGCTCGGGTGGCGGGCCATCGCGATCATGCGCAGCGTCATCGCGATCAGGAGTGGAAGGAGGAACGCGGCATAGAGCGGCATCGTCGGGACGCGCTTGCCGAACGACACCATGAATTGGAACCAGAGATAATAGCTGCCCACAAGGTGCAGCGCGCGCCAGGTGCGCGGGCCGACCAGCGCGGCGGTGCGGTCCAACGAAGTCGCGCTCATGGCAATGATGAAAGCATAGCCGATGCCGCCGAAAACGTAGGAGACGGCTGAGGTGGCTTCCGCAAAGCCCGCCGGATCCATCTTGGCGAAGACGACGATCGCCACCGCATGGATGCCATGGGAGACCGCAAAGCTCAAACCGAGATAGCGGCGGTTGCGGCGCTGCCAGCGCGCCCAGACATTGGGCCAGAGCCGCGCAACCGCGGCGGCGCTGAATGCGAGGCAGAACAGCAGCAGCGAGCTTCGCGCCGTGAAGCTGATCACCATGCGGACGCCCTCGACCTCGAATTGCCGCATCGAGGCGATCCATACGCTCAGCGCGATCAGACTCAATGAGAGGGCGGTAAGCAGCCGCCAGCCTCCAATCCAGCTTCGACGTTGCGACATGGACGATTCCTCTTTTATATGTAATCAGCGATTACATATCGGTTGCAGGACCGTCAACGGTGTGATCATTGCTTACATTCACGTTCGAGTGAGGCTAAAAGGGGGGCCATGCCCGTCCGTCAACCGTCGAGGCCGTCCGCCGGTCGCACCGCAACGCGGCCGTATCACCACGGGGACCTCCGCCGCGTCCTGATCGATGCTGCGCTGCAACTTGCAGCCGAGGGGGCCGAGGTCTCGGTCCGTGAGGCCGCGCGCCGGGCAGCTGTGTCGCCCGGAGCCCCGTTCCGGCACTTTCCGACCCGCGATGCGCTGATGGCCGCGGTGGCGGAGGAGGCGCAGCGGCGTTTTCGTGCCGAGATCGAAGCGGCGCTGGCGGAGGTTCGGACCGCCGGTCCGCTCGCTCGTTTCCGAGCCTTTGGCCTTGCTTACCTGCGCTGGGCGATGTGCAATCCCGCACATTTCGAGATCATCTCCACAGGGCGCTATTTCGCCCATGGCAGCTCGCCGGAGCTGACGCGCGACAATGCCGAGCTGATCGCGCTGACGGAGCAGATGCTGGCTGACGCGGCTGCGCAGGGCTTACTGCGCGCGGCCGACATCAAGCGCATCCAGATCGCCGGCCGGGCCTTGGTCTACGGTTTCGCCCGGATGAATCTGGATGGTCACTTGCCGCGTTGGGGCATCGCGCCGAACGAGATCGAGCAGATGGCCGAAGCGGTGCTCGACCTGTTCATCGTGGGGATCGCAAAGACCTAGCGCGACGACGCTGGGGCCGCCGACCTGCGGCGCTTGGTCGCTCGCTGGGACGAGTGAAGGTCGCATCGCGGCGGCGCGTTGCCTGTCCTTGACCATTCCGTTACAGTTTTATGACACGGTGCAGGCTTCCGGTTGCGCCGGACGCCTCGGCTGTTCAACGCGGCCAGACGGCTGGCATCACCGCGCCGGACTTGAAGTTTAGCGTGTCCTTGATGGCGTCCGCGCCCAATCCAGGTCCTTCCGCCACGACTGCCGCGCTCGCGAGCGTTGCCGCACTCGGCATCTGGCGGCTGCTCGCGGTCGCGGCGCCGCATCTGGCGGCGCTTGCGCTGATGTACGAGACCGAGACCGATTTCGGCTCGAGGCTCTCCTTCGCGCTGGCCTGGGGCATCCTCAACTTCTTCTGGATCGCTGTGCTGCGGCGGCCGGCATTATCGGGCGCGCTGTCGCTGACCATGGTCGTCGTGCTTATGCTGCTGTCGCGGCTCAAGCACGACGTCGTGCAGATGACGGTCAACTTCATCGACCTGATGATGATCGATCGCGACTCCGTCGCCTTCCTGTTCACGATCTTTCCGAACTTGCGCTGGTCGGTGATCCTCGCCGGGTTGATCACCCTGCCGCTGATGTACGCGTTGTGGTGGCTCGATCCATTCCGCATTCGCCGCCTGCCGGCGCTCGCCTGCAAGCTCGCCTGTCTTGCCGCGCTCGTCGGCTATTCACTCTATCATCCGGACGAGGCCTGGCGCGGCTATTACGATGACGGCTACCTCTCAAAATTCTTCCGTTCCGGCGTCACCGCGGTCTCCGACTTCGTCCAATACGGTCTTATGGAAGCCGCGGCCGCGAACAGCGAGCGGCTCAACATGCCCCTGGTCGATGCCTGCCACCCAGTGGGTCGCCGGCCGAACATCATCATGATCCATGATGAATCGAGCTTTGACATCCGCGCCGCCCAGGGGATCAAGGTGCCGCAAGGTTATGGCAGCCACTTCAAATCTTGGGACGGCAAGCAACGCTCATTCCTGGCCGAGACCAATGGCGGGCCCAGCTGGTTCACCGAATACAACGTGCTTGCCGGGCTCTCCTCGCGCTCGTTCGGCCGCTTCGCCTATTTCGTGACGCGGATCGCCTCGAACCGGGTCGAGCGCGGCCTGCCGCTGGCGCTGCGCCGCTGCGGCTACGACACGCTGTCGCTCTATCCTGCCCATGGCGGTTTCATGGGCGCCCGCAGCTTCCAGATGACGACGGGCATCGACCGCTTCCTCGACTCGAAAGATCTCGGCGCCAAGGACGTCGAACCGGACAGCTTCTTCTACGACAAGGCGCTCCAGCTGATGGGCCAGCAGCCGCCGAACAAGCCGCTGTTCACCTTCATCTATCTCGGCGCCAACCATTTCCCCTGGGAGACGCGCTTCCGCCCCGATCTGCTGCCGAACTGGCGCCCGCCAGGCAACGTGCCGTCCATCGACGAATATCTGCGCCGGCAGGCGATGAGCGCCGAGCAGTACAAGGCGTTCGTTGCGGGACTGAAGAGCAAGTTTCCGGGCGAGCCTTTCCTGATCGTGCGTTACGGCGATCACCAGCCGGAATTCGCACCGCAGATCCTCGAGCCCGGGCTCGGCGACGGCGCTCTCGGCAAGAGGCTGGACAATTATGATCCGCGTCTCTACGCAACCTACTATGCGATCGATTCCGTCAACTTCGAGCCGGTAAAGAGCCCGGTCGTGATGGACACGATCGACGGCCCCTATCTGCCGCTGGTGATCCAGGAAGCTGCCGGCATCCCGCTCGATCCGTCCTTCGCCGAGCAGAAGGAGATCATGCTCCGCTGCAAGGGCATTTTCTACGGCTGCAAGGACGGAGCCGAGGCGCGGCGGCTGAACCGGCTGCTGATCGAGGCGGGGATGATCAGAGGGCTCTAGCGCTGGCTCGGTTGCAAGTCATACCACTTCGCGATGCAAAGACGCATGCTGTGCGTCGGTGTGGCGCCAGCGCCGAGGCCTACAGACCAGAAGGCCAGCATCGTCAGCTATCATTCGGATCGCTCGCTCCCGAACTTGAACGCCGGGGCGATCTCCTTTCGCTGAATGACGCGGGGTGTCATCGAAGGAAGCCGTGCCGTTTCGGCATGGTCGAGCGCCCATTGATCACTCCGATGGCTTGACCCCGAGATCGCGCAAGATGCGGAGCATCACATCGCTGTCGCGCTTGAAGATGCGATTTGTCGTCTCGAAATCGGCTGGAGAAGACAGCAGAAAGTTGTTCAGCATCTGCTGAACCTTCGGATCGGATCCGGCCTGGATCAACATCGGCGAGAGCTGCTCCACGACCTCCTTTGGCGTGCCGACCGGCACGGCGAAGGTGGTGAACGCGCGCAGCTCATAGAAGTCACCGATGGCACCCTGCTCGGTCATGGTAGGCTTGTCGGGATAGGGCGGCAGCCTGCTGCCAACCACGCCGATTAGGTTTCCGGTTCCCGCTTGGATGACGGGTGCTGCTGCGGCAAAGCTTCCTGCGGCGCCATCCAGCGTCTGTCCGGCAATGTCATTCCACATCGGCGCCTCGCCGCGGTACTGGATGACTTGGAACCGAATGCCGTATTGCTTCGCGATCGTCTCGATGAGGACGTGCGGCGTCGAACCTACGCCGTAAGACCCCCAGTTCAGGCTGCCGACCTTGTTTGCATATTCGATGAATTCACGAAGATTGGTAGCTCCCGTCTTCCTGGCCGCGACCACCGGACCGCCAGCGCCGCTGACCATTGTCAGATAGATGAAGTCCCGTTCGGGATCATAGGGAAGGTCTTTCACCGTAATGCGGTTCTGGATGAGTGACGAAGAGATCGTGCAGAGGATGGTGGTGCCATCCGGCTCTGCGCGTTTTGCTTCAGCCACGCCGATGACGCCGCCGGCGCCGGCCCTGTTTTCGATGATGACCGGCTTTCCCACCCGTCGCGCCAGATAGTCACCGAAGGCTCGCGCGATGCCGTCGGTCTGGCCGCCAGGCGGATATGGTACGACGATACGAAGCGGTCGGGCTGGCCACGCAGATTGCGCTTGCGCCATCCTGAATGGGGGGCACAACAGTGCCGCCGCACCAGTCACGAATAATCGCCGTGTCGGCTTCTTCATTTTTCCTGCCCGATAGCGCTTTTGATTCTTCTTTGGTCGGCCGCGAGGGGCGAGCAAGCGCAATTACCACTCAACTCACCACCGAGCTTGGTGAAAAGCCTATCACGGCGAGCTCATTTAGGCGACGTTCGCTGAGGTGACATTTCGGCACACAAACGTATCCGACGGGCTTATCTCGAAGGATCGCTGGCTACTCCGCCCACTACGCGACCAGCTCTACGCAACGAGGTGCCCTTGGGACCGCGGGCGACCAATCGGCCGCGAACTCGATCTTGCGGTGCATCAGGCGACCGGTCGAAGCCTTGTCTACGTTTGGCCTGCTTCCCGCCAGCCGGAAATCATCGCGCACTAACGCCGATTCGCCGTCTCCCATAACCATTTCGCCACCGCATCCGGAGACGAGTTTGCGTCGTTGCCGCTGGCGCGTAAATTTGCCTCCCGCATGGTGGCGATGCCGATCTTGCCGAGCAGCGGCTTGAGCGCCGCCTGCAATCGCTCGTCACCGGCGCGTTGCGGTGCGAGCAGCAGGATCGCGTCGTAAGGCGGGATCGCCTGCCTGGGATCATCGAGCGTGGTGAGATCGTATTTCGCGATCAGTCCGTCGCTGGTGTAGCCCGCGATGACGTCGACCTCGCCACTGGCAATTGCGGCATACATGAAATCGGGTTGCATCTGGCGCTGCGCGCGGAACGAGAGGCCATAGGCCTTTTGCAGCGCGGCCCATTCCGGCCGGGAGAAGAACTCGTAGTCGCCGGCGATCGACATGCTCGGTGCGTGCGCGGCGAGATCAGCGATGGTGCGGATGCCGAGTGAATCGGCGCGCTGCCCCGGCATCACCAGTGCATAGGCATTCTCGAAACCGAGTTCGCCGAGCAGAGTGATTTTGTCGCGGGCGAGAGCGGTCTTCAACTCCGCGAGCAGCTCCGTGCGCGGTCTGATGTCGGCGCGATGCAGCTGGTTGGCCCAGAGCGTGCCGGAATAGTCGACATAGAGATCGATGTCGCCGGCCTTCAGCGCCTCAAAGATCACGCTGGAGCCGAGACCCGATCGCACCGTCGCGGACAGGCCGGCGGCCTGGAGGCGGTCCTTGAGCAGCGCCGACAACACATATTGCTCGGCGAAGGTCTTGGCGCCGACGACATAGCCCTGCGAGGAGCGCCCCATCGCCGGCACCAGCGTTGCGGCGACGAGGGCAGCGATGCCGAAGCAGCCGAGCGCTGCTCGCAGACGGTTGCGATGACGCAGGCCTCGCTCGACCAGACCGAGCAGTTGATCGACCGCGAGCGCCAGCAGCGCCGAGGCAAGGCAGCCGAACAGCACGAGCACCCAGTTCTGGGTCTGAAGCCCTGCAAAGATGTAATTGCCGAGGCTGGTTTGCCCAATCGGGGTTGACAGCGTTGCGGTGCCGATCACCCAGACTGCGGCGGTACGGATGCCGGCCATCATCACCGGCAGCGCCAGCGGCAGCTCGACCATGAGGAGCGACTGCCGTGCAGTCATGCCGACGCCCTTCGCAGCCTCGATCAGCGCGGGATCGATGCCGTTGAGCCCGGTGATGCCGTTGCGCAACACGGGCAGCATCGAATAGAGCGCCAGCGCCAGCATCGCCGGCAGGAAACCGAATGCGGAGAACGAAACACCGAACCACGCCAGTGTGACGGACGCCGCCGCGAGCAATAGCGGATAGAACAGCGCAAGCATCGCCAGCCCGGGCACGGTCTGCACGATGCTGGCGAACGCGAGCAACATGCCACGCGGCGCCGGGCGGTTGCGCGTCAGGATCGCCAGGGGCAGGCTGACCACAAGGCCGAGCGCCAGGGCGGCGAGGCTCACCCGCACATGATTGCCGAGATAATCGGGCAGATGCGCCAGCGCCTCGCCCCAGCGTGGATCGGCGAGAAGACTCATGCACACCCGCTTTCCGGCAGCAAGGCATTCAGCCGCTCGACCTGGCGCCGCGGCGTGCGGAGCAGCTCCATCACGTACGCATCGCCGCTCTTGGTCAGCTCCTTGGGCGTGCCCTGCGCGAGAAGCTTTCCAGCGCGCATCACGGCGATTCGGTCGGCGAGCAAAATCGCCTCCGTCATGTCATGGGTGATCATCACGCTTGTAAGGCCGAGCTTGCGATGCAGCGACCGGTAGTCGTCGCCGAGGGTGTCACGCGTGAGGGGATCGAGCGCTCCGAAGGGCTCATCCATGAGGACGATGCGAGGCCTTGCCGCAAGCGCCCGCGCAACGCCGACGCGCTGGCGTTGGCCCCCCGAGAGCGCTTCCGGCAACCGGTCGCGATGCGCAGCACGGTCGAGCTGCACCAGCTCCAGCAGCTCGTCGACGCGTGCAGAGATGTTCGCCGTCGGCATGCCCAGCAGCTTTGGCGTGATGCCGATATTGTCCGCGACACTCAAATGCGGAAACAGCCCGCCGCTCTGGAACACGTAGCCGATCCGTCGCCTCAACGCGACCGGATCAACGTTGCTCACGTTGTCACCTTCGACGGTGATGTTGCCGCCGTCGGCTTCGATCAGCCGGTTGGCGAGGCGCAGCAGCGTGGTCTTGCCCGACCCCGAGCCGCCGACGATCACCATAAACTCGCCCTCCGCGATGTCGAGCGACACGTCATCGACGGCCTTGAGTCGACCGAAGCATTTAACGACGTGTCGGTAGCTGATCGCTAGCTTGGCGGGCATCGATCTTAGACTCGCTTTTATCCGACCCTGGAGGGGGAAAGGGTGAGGGGGCGGCAAGCTCCATGCGTAGCACGCTTGGCCCGTTGATTGAACTTGGCGACGCAAGCGGCTATGGCATCGGGCTGAATTTGGAGGGAATACATGACGCCCACCGCAGTGGCGCTGGAAGATGCCAAGGTTGCATTCCGCCTCGGGGACGGGCGGGTCTATACGGCGGTCGAGCAGGCCCATCTCACGGTCGACCAGGGCGAGTTCGTGGCTATCGTCGGTCCGACAGGCTGTGGCAAATCGACATTGCTCAACGTTGCCGCAGGACTGCTCAAGCCCGCTGCCGGCAGCGTCAGGATATTCGACCGGCCGCTGGCCGGACTGAACCGGGATGCCGGATATCTATTCCAGGCCGATGCGCTGTTCCCCTGGAAGACGGCGCTCGACAATGTCGCGATCGGGCTCGAAATCAAGGGCACGCCGCGCGCAGAGGCGCTGCCACGGGCCCAAAAATGGCTGACCTCGGTCGGCCTCGGCGCCTTTGGGGGCCGCTATCCGCACATGCTTTCCGGCGGACAGCGCAAGCGCGTGGCGCTGGCGCAGGTGCTGATCCGCGATCCAAAGATCCTGCTGATGGATGAGCCGTTCGGGCCGCTGGATGCGCAGACGCGCCAGGTCATGGGCAACCTGCTGCTCGACTTGTGGAATGCCGACCGCAAGGCGGTGCTGTTCGTGACTCATGATCTGGAAGAGGCGATCGCGCTCGCCGATCGCGTCGTAATCATGTCGGCCGGGCCGTCCTCGCGCATCATCGGCGACTGGCGCGTAAGCCTGCCGCGTCCGCGCGACATCTTCGAGGTGCGGCTCGACAAGGAGTTCCACGCTCTCCATCGTGAGATCTGGAGCGTGCTCAAGGACGAGGTCATGAAGGGCTACGCCCAGTCCACCAACGCGGCGGAGGCGGTCTGATGTCGCGTGCGACGCTCCTTGCTTTGCAGATTCTCGTCGCCGTCATCGGCATCGTGCTGTGGCAGGTGCTGACGACCGTTCCCCTCTTCGGCAAGATCCTGTTGCCGCCGTTCTTTTTCTCCAACCCGTTCGACGTGTTCAGTCAGATCGTGAAGTGGTTCTCGACCGGCGTGATCTGGAAACATCTCGGCATCACGCTGGCGGAATCGATCCTCGCCTTCGTAATCGGGTCGGTCGGCGGCGTGCTGGTCGGCTTCTGGTTCGCGCGACAGCCGCTGGTCGCGGCCGTGTTCGATCCCTACGTGAAGATGGTCAACGCTCTGCCGCGCGTCGTGCTGGCGCCGATCTTCGCGCTGTGGCTCGGTCTCGGCATCTGGTCCAAGGTCGCGCTCGGCGTGACGTTGGTGTTCTTCATCGTCTTCTTCAACGTCTATCAAGGCGTCAAGGAAGTCAGCCGCACCGTGCTCGACAATGGCCGCATGCTCGGCATGAGCGAGCGGCAATTGATGCAGCACGTCTATTGGCCTTCGGCGTTGTCCTGGATGTTCTCCTCGCTGCACACCTCGGTCGGCTTCGCCGTGGTCGGTGCGGTCGTCGGCGAGTATCTGGGATCGGCTGCCGGGCTTGGCTATCTCATTCAGCAGGCCGAGGGCATCTTCGATGTTGCCGGTGTCTTTGCCGGCATGTTCGTGCTGTCGGCGTTCGTCATCCTGATCGACTTTGGCGTCACGCTGGTCGAGCGGAGACTGCTGGTGTGGCGCCCGACCGCTGCGGACGGGCGAGGGTAGGCGCCAAGTCTGTTCGATTGCGCCGCTGCGATCCGAGGTGCGTCCGGCTGGCGGCCGGCCCGCTCCGGGCGGCGCTTCTCAAGCCCGTCCCGCTGCTCTATGGTGCGGCCGGCCGAACGGAGGAACCAATGAAGAAGACGATTGCCAAGCTTGCCGGCGTGCTGCTTGCGCTGACGCTCACCACCTCGCTTGCCGCGGCGCAAAGCAAGGTGACGATCGCGATCGGCGGCGGCTCCTGCCTGTGCTATTTGCCAACCGTGCTGGCCAAGCAGCTTGGCGAGTACGAGAAGGCCGGCCTCAATGTCGAACTCGTGGACCTCAAGGGCGGCTCGGATGCGCTGAAGGCCGTGCTCGGCGGCAGTGCCGACGTCGTCTCCGGCTATTTTGATCATTGCGTCAATCTCGCCGCCAAGAAGCAGGAGCTGCAGTCCTTCGTGGTCTATGACCGCTATCCCGGCCTCGTGCTTGTGGTCGCGCCATCGCGAACCAACGAGATCAAGTCGGTCAAGGACCTCGCCGGCAAGAAGGTCGGTGTGAGTGCTCCCGGCTCCTCCACCGACTTCTTCCTGAAATACATGCTCAAGAAGAACGGGCTCGATCCCACCAGCGTCGCCGTGATCGGCGTCGGCCTCGGTGCCACCGCGGTCGCCGCCATGCAGCAGGGCCAGATCGACGCGGCGGTGATGCTCGATCCCTCCGTCACCGTGCTTCAGGGCAACCACAAGGATCTGCGCATCCTCTCGGACACCCGGACTCAGAAGGATACGATCGAGACTTTCGGCGGCGAATATCCGGGCGGCGCGCTCTATTCGACCGCGGCCTGGATCAATGGTCATGAGAAGGAGGCGCAGGCGCTCACCAATGCGATCCTCGCCACGCTGGCATGGATCCATTCACATTCGCCCGAGGAGATCATGGCGAAGATGCCGGAGGAAACGGTCGGCAAGAACAAGGATCTCTATCTTGCCGCGCTGAAGAACACGATCCCGATGTATTCCGAGACCGGGAAGATGGACCCGAAGGGCGCGGAGGCCGTGCTCGCGGTGTTCAGCGTCGGCTCGCCCGAGGTCGCGAACGCCAAGATCGACCTCGGCAAGACCTTCACCAACAGATTCGTCGATCAGGCCAAGAAGACGACGGGGAATGCCAAGTAGCTGACGCGAAGGCCTGGAAACCAAGCGTCATGACGTCACCTGTCATTCATCGCGTTGCGACGCTTGATCTTCCCGTGCGGCCGATCGCGTGGTCGTTCGCGGAGGAGCGTCGCACCGAGATCGCGACGCATTTCGCCGAGAAGCAGCGTGAGCGGCCGAAGATCTGGAACGGCCGCGTCTTGCTTGGCCGCGATCCCGTGTTTACGGGTGACCATTTCGCTGCGACCTATTTCGAGACCGATTTCGCGAGCTTCCTCGCCTGGCGCGACTGGGGCTTTCCCGGCCCTGCCGTGTTCAACGGTTTTGGCATGGGCGCGCTGCGCGCGTCCGATGGTGCGTTCATCATGGGCGAAATGGCGCCCCACACCGCCAATGCGGGTCGCATCTATTTTCCCTCCGGCACGCCGGATCTCGACGACGTCAGGGACGGCGTGCTCGACATCCCCGGCAGCGTCATCCGCGAACTCGGCGAGGAAACCGGCCTGACCACGACCGACTATCGGATCGAGCCGGGGTGGCACTGTGTGGTGACCGGCCCGACGATTGCGATGCTACAGGTCATCAATCTGGACATGCCGGGCGATGAGGCCCGCGCCCGGATCGAAGCCAATCTCGCGCGCGAGGCCGAACCGGAGCTGTCGGCCATCCATCTCGTGCGCGCGACGAGTGATCTCAGGCCGTCCATGCCGCGATTTGTCACGGCCTTTGTCGAGCAGCAGTTTGCCGCGCGCTGATGCGTGAGGCTTGACATCGCCTCGCGCAGCCCATGTGATGGGCAAAAAAGAATTTGCACCAAGAATGCAATGCACAATCGTCCAGGGAGGTTTTGATGCGCCTGCGCATGGCTGCCCGTTTGGTACGTGGGCTGTTTGTCGCGATTGCCGCGACGGGCTTGGCGGTGTCCGCCGAGGCCCAAGAGAAGAAGCTCAAGATCGGCGTCATCTATGATCTGACCGGCCCGCTCGCCGGCGGTGGCTCGGAGCTGCAATATACCGGCGCCAGGATCATGCTGGATCAGTACAGCGCGAAGGACGTCGAGGGCTACAAGATCGAGGCGATCTATGCCGATGCTCAGAGCAAGCCGGATGTCGCCATCAACGAAGCGATCCGCCTGATCGAGCAGGAAAAGGTCGACATGCTGCTCGGCTTCTTTTCCTCGGCGCAGTGCGTGCCGGTGGCCGCGCGCGTCGAGCAGCTGAAGAAGTTCATGTGGATCACGACCTGCATTTCGTCGGCCGTGCTGGAGAACAAGAACTACAAGTACGTGTTTCGCCCGCAGGCCTCCGGCGATCAGTTCGGGCTGATGACGATGGACTTCATCGCGCAGAACACGAAGGAAAAGTTCGGCAAAGATCCGAAGGACCTGCGGGTCGCCATCATCCATGAGGACGGCGCCTACGGCGTCGACGTTGCCAAAGGCAATGAGGCCGGTGCCAAGAAGGCCGGCTTCAACATCGTGCTCAGGGAAGGCTATTCGGCGACCGCCCCGGATTTGTCTGCGCTGGTCACCAAGCTGAAGCGGGCCAAGCCGGATGTGATCTTCCACACCGGCTACAATCCGGACATCACCCTGCTGCTCCGGCAAGCCCGCGAACAGGGGCTGAAGTTCGGCGCATTGGTGGGGCATGGCGCCGGCTACGGGGTCTATGAGAAGCTGAAGGAGGGCCTGGGCGCCGATGTAAACTACGTCTTCAACACCGACCCGATCTCGATCTGGCTCGCCAACCAGAAGAGCATGGATCCGAAGCTGCCGCCGATCATCAAGGCGGTTGGCGAGGAGTTCGACAAGCGCAAGCCGGGCATCGCCATCCGCTCGGCTCATGTCGGCATGGCTGCATCCAACACCTACTTGTTCCTGACCGACGTGTTGCCCCGAGCGATCAAGAAATATGGCGGGATAGATCCCGACTCCCTGCGCAAGGCGGCACTCGACACCGACATACCCGAAGGCGGCACCATGCTGGGCTTCGGCGTCAAATTTCACGGCGAGGGCTCGCCAATGGCCGGCCAGAACGAGCGCTCGTTCCCCGTCGTGATCCAGTACGTCGACGACAAGTCCTACGTGGTGTGGCCCAAGAGCCAGGCGCAGCGCGAGGCCGTGCTGCCGCTGCCGAAGGGCACCACCTATAGTAACCAGTAGCGGCGGAGAGCGGCGGTGCTGGAGGTGAACGGGCTGGTGAAGCGGTTTGGCGGCTTCACCGCCGTGAACAACGTGTCGTTCAGGGTCGAGCAGGGCGAGATCCTCGGCCTGATCGGCCCCAACGGCTCGGGCAAGAGCACGATCTTCAACATGCTCTCCGGCACGCTGGCTCCGACATCAGGTTCGATCCTGTTTGCCGGGCATGAGATCGCTGGCCTTGCGCCGCACCGGATCATCAATAGCGGCATCGGCCGCACCTTTCAGATCCCGCGGCCCTTCCGCCGCCTGACCATCTTCGAGAATGTCGCGCTGGCCGGCTTCTACGGCCAGGGCCGCCATAGCCGGGCCAAGGCGGAGGAGGCGGCGGAGCGGTCGCTGGCGATGGTCGGCCTGCCGACTGACCGCCATGCCAGCGTCGATGGGCTCGGCGCGGCCGGCCTGAAGAAGCTCGAGCTTGCCAAAGCGCTCGCCACCGCGCCGAAATTGTTGCTCGCCGACGAGAGCCTCGGCGGGCTCGACGAGGCCGAAATGGATCAAGCGGCCGACATGCTGCGCAACATACGCGATGAGCTCGGCATCACAATCATCTGGGTCGAGCACATCATGGGTGTGTTGATGCGCGTCGTGGACCGCGTGATGGTGCTCGACCACGGCGAGAAGATCTCGGAGGGACTGCCGAGTGCCGTGGCGGGCGATCCCCGCGTCATCGAGGTCTATCTCGGCACCGATGCCGAGACCACGCAGGCCGCGGCGGCCGAAGCGCGCCGCCGGGCGGGAGGCTAGCCGATGCTGGAGCTCCGCGGCGTCAATGCCGGTTATGGCACCTTCCAGGCGCTGTTCGACGTCGATCTCGACGTCAGGGCCGGGGAGGCGGTCGGCGTCATCGGCCCCAATGGCGCCGGCAAGACGACCTTGATGCGCGTGATCTCCGGCCTGATCCGGCCTTCGCGCGGCTCGATCAAGATGGAAGGCATCGACCTCCTCGCGACACCGTCGCACAAGATCGTCAGCCTCGGCATCGCGCATGTACCGGAGAACCGCCGGCTCTTTCCACAGCTCTCGGTCGACGACAATCTCAAGATGGGCGCCTTCATGAAGGAGGCACGTGGGCATTATGCCGAGCGCCTCGAGGCCGTGTTCGACCTGTTTCCACGCCTGAAGGAGCGGCGGCACCAGATGGCCGGCACCATGTCCGGCGGCGAGCAGCAGATGTGCGCGATCGGCCGCGCGATGATGTCCAATCCGAAGCTGCTGCTGCTCGACGAACCCTCGGCAGGGCTGGCGCCGGTCGTGGTGCAGCAGGTGTTCGAACTGGTGAAGCGGATTCGCGCCAGCGGGCTGACCGTGCTGATCGTCGAGCAGAACGTGCAACAGGTGCTGAAGGTCGTCGACCGCGCCTATCTGATCGAGGCGGGTACGATCCGCGCGTCCGGCAGTGCGGCCGAGATGCTGGCGAGCGACACGGTCAAGGAAGCGTATCTCGGGGTGTGAAGGGCATGCAGGCATTTCTGGAGGTCTTCGACATCTACCTGCTGGAGGCCGTGATCAACGGCATTCTCCTCGGCGGCGTTCTGGCGCTGCTTGCGCTCGGCCTCAACCTGATCTTTGGCGTCATCGACGTCACCTGGATCTGCTACGCCGAGCTGGTGATGATCGGCATGTACGGCATGTATTTCATGGTGCAGTACTACGGCGTCAGCTATTTCGTCGCCGCCCCGCTGACCATCCTACTTGTCGCCGTGCTTGGCGCAGCGCTGCACTATCTCGTGATCGCGCCGCTGCTGACCGCGCCGCCCATCAATCAGCTGCTTGCCACCGGCGGCGTGCTGTTCGTGCTCCAGAGCTTTGCCACCGTGGCCTTCGGCATCGACTTCCGCAATCTCGGCATCCGTCTGCCGGTGCTCGCCTTCGGCGACATGAATTTCAGCTATGCACGGCTGCTGTCCTTTGCCGCCGCGCTGGTCGGCATGGTTGCGGTCTATCTGTTCATGACGCGCACCTTCACCGGCACCGCCATCCGCGCCATCTCGCAGGACCGCCAGATCATGGCGCTGATGGGCGTCGACACCAGGCGGATCTATCTCATCACCTCCGCCCTCGGTGGCGCACTCGCCGGACTCGCCGCGTGCCTGCTGGTGCTGCAATACGACGTGCATCCCTTCGTCGGCCTCTCGTTCGGACCGATCACCTTCCTGATCTGCGTGCTCGGGGGCCTTGGCAATTTCATCGGCGGCTTCATCGCCGCTTTCGTGTTCGCCGAGATCATCTCGCTCGGCGGCCTGTTCTCCGACCTTGAATGGGGCTATGTGCTCGCCTTTGCCTTCTTCATCGTCATGATGTTCATCCGGCCCGCGGGCCTCTTGGCGAGGCGCCGATGATCGGGCAGGGGCGGCTTGCAGCATGGGGCATAGGACTGGCCGCGCTGGTCGCTCTGCCCTTCGTCTATCGCGATCCCTATCATCTGCACATCCTGGTGCTGATCCTGATCTGGTCGTTCGCCTACACCTCCTGGTCGATGATGGGGCGGTTCGGCCTCGTCTCGCTCGGGCATGGCGGCTTCATGGGGATCGGCGCCTATGTCACCGCCTTGCTGTGGAATCATCTGGGCCTGTCCCCCTGGATCGGCATTCCCATCAGCATGGTCGCGGCCGGCGCGCTGGCGCTGATCGTCGGATATCCCTGCTTCCGCTTCCGCATCACCGGGCACTATTTCGTGCTGGTGACGCTGGCGCTCTCCGGTATCGTGCTCCAGGTCATCACCGCGACCCGTGACTACACCGGCGGCTCGCTGGGCTACACGCCGAACCGGACATCAGGCAACAAGCTGCTGGCGCTGCAGTTCGACGACAAGACCATCTGGTACCTGATCGCGCTCGGGGTCTGGCTGTTCGGCATCGTGGTCTGGCACTGGGTCGACCGCAGCATGGCCCGCTACGCGCTGGAGGCGATCTCGGAGGACGAGGACGCCGCCGCCGCGGCCGGCGTCGACGTCACCGCCGAGAAGCTGAAGATCACGCTGCTCAGCGCGTTGATGACGGCGCTCGCCGGCGCGATCTACTGCCAGTACCAGATGTTCATCACGCCGGACACGGTCAGCGGCATCGCGGTGTCGCTGCAGATGGTGTTTGCGGCCATCGTCGGCGGCCTGTTCGTCTCGCTCGGCCCGACCGTCGGCGCCATCATCACAATTCTGCTGGCGGAGAGCTTGCGTATCGGCTTCGGCACCAAGGCGGTCGGCTGGGACAACCTCGTCTACGGCGTTCTGCTCGTCCTTTTCATCATATTCCTTCCCAAGGGCATCCTTGGTAGCTTGCTCGACCGATTGAAGCCGCAACACAAGGTGCCCCGCGCTCATGAGCAAGAAGCCGTCCAGATCGCTCGCCCAGGAACTTGACCGCTACATCACCCCGTTCCGCTACGACGGGTCGGGCAAATTTCACCTCAAGGACCACAAGACCGACGAGAAGGGCGATCTCGACAAGGAGAAGGCGCTGGCGATCCTCGACGTCAACAAGCAGCGGCTCATCGAATTTCAGGAAAAGCTCTACGCGCAGGACCGCTGGTCGCTCCTGATCGTTTTCCAGGCCATGGACGCCGGCGGCAAGGACTCTGCGATCAAGGCAATCTTCGAGGGGATCAATCCGCAAGGCTGCGAGGTCCATGCCTTCAAGGCGCCGAGCAGCAAGGAACTCGATCATGACTTTCTCTGGCGCCATATGATCGCGCTGCCCGAGCGTGGGCGTATCGGCATCTTCAACCGCTCGCATTACGAGGAATGCCTGGTGACGCGCGTGCACCCGGAGATTCTCGCCAAGGAGAAGCTGCCGCCGAAGCTCGTCACCAAGAACATCTGGAAGGAACGATTTGAGGACATCTCCGCCTTCGAGCGCTATCTCTGCCGCAACGGCACCGTGGTGCTGAAGTTCTTCCTCAACGTCTCCAAGGAAGAGCAGCGCGAGCGCTTCCTCGAACGGCTGGAGAACCCGGCCAAGCAGTGGAAGTTCTCCATGGACGACATCAGGGAGCGCGCGCTGTGGCCGCGCTACCAGGCCGTCTATCAGGATATCGTCCGCCACACGGCGACGCCGCATGCGCCATGGTATGTCGTGCCGGCCGACCACAAATGGTTTGCGCGTGTCGTGATCGGCTCCGTGATCAACGCGGCGCTCGAAAAACTCGACTTGCGCTTTCCTCGCGCCGACAAGGCCTCGCTGGAGGAGTTCGAGCAGGTGCGCAAGGCACTCGAGAAGGAGGAGAAGAAGGGCAACATGGAAAAACCTCGAAAACAACCCCATGCACAGTAGACCGCGATAGCAAAATCAATGGCTTGACGGTTGCGTCGAGGAATTGCTGATTTTACGAAGAAAATTTGCGTCGTCGGGCAAAACAGGGGTAGGGTGTTATCGTTGTCCCCGCTCGTACCGCGGCATCACCACGAACATCGACTTTGGCCGCCGTAGCGGAAGACGTCGAAATTGTCGGTGCCGTCGACCCTCCTGGTGGACGTGCGGCGGACTCTGAGCGAACGCTGATCCGGTGACGAGAGCACCGAAGATGGCGACCCAAAACGGTGCTTTCATTTCTGGCTTTCTGGGAATGAACAATGGCGGCAGAGGCGGTCTCTTCGGTGGAGACGCTGCCTTCAGGGATGATTGAGAGGCCGTTCCGTCGCGGAACGAAACGGAACGCGTCTTCAAATGTGATCTCAAGGCCTTTGATCCCGCTTGACAGTTTTGTATCGCGGGAGGACCATGCCGATGGTCGCAAACAAGCGACGCGCAACGTCCACCTCATGAGCAAGGGGAGGTCTATGACGCCACCTCCGCAAATCCAGCCGCGTTAATTGCGATGGAGCTCGTTCGGACTATCGCATAGCGGCAGCAACCGCGAACGGCACGCCGGGATCAGGTTTAGCGGGCTGCATCAGTGAGGCAAAGCCCCTACCTTCCCGGCGCTGTATTTCATAGCGCATCGATGGTGCCCGATGGGTGTGGCGGGCCAATCCTTTGACGTCCTGTCTTTTCCTTCATCCGTTTCCTGCATCGAGGATCCTCGCGCGCAGAGTCCGGTGGCGCTTAGCTGACGCCGCCACTGCCGACCTGCACTGCGGCAAATGCCTAGAGAATGTCCTCTCGAAGGCCAACTTCCGACACAGGGCCGGGGCGAATAGCCGCAATCCGACATGACGCATGCGCTTCGGCGGTGACGGTCCCGCCGCCGCCGGCGCATTCGTTCTTCCAAGGAATCCTCGTGGCGCACAAGCTGGCTGCGGCGCTCTTCGCCGCTCTCTTCCTCACGATTCCATCTCTCTCCGATGCGCGTGCCGAGCCGCCTGCGGCGGCGAACAGCACCGTCACACTGTCGGCCGACGAGGCGAAGCGCGCGCTCGAAACCCTGCAGGACGACAAGAAGCGCGGGCAGATGATCGACACGCTCCGCGCGATCGCCAATGCGTCCGGTCCGCAGCTCTCCGCGCCCGAGCCGAAATCGCCGATCCCTCTCGCGGCCGACGGGCTCGGCGCACAGCTCCTGCTCACGGTGTCGGAGGAGATCGGTGCGATCTCGAGCGAGATCGCCAGCGTGGCGCGGACGCTCACGCATTTCCCGGCATTCTATTACTGGATCATGCGAACCGCGAACGATCCCGCGGCCCACAACCTCCTGCTCGAGATTGCATGGAAGCTGGCACTGGTGTTCGGCTCCGCCTTCTGCGCGGAATGGGCGATCTTCCGCCTGATCCGGCGTCCGGTCGCGTTCCTGGAAGCACGCGTACCACAGAGCCCGCGTTTGCCGGTGCAGGTGCTGCCCATCGCCGATCCTCCGTCCTCAGTGACCGCTGTCACCCCTGCGCCCGAACTGCAGAAGCGCCGTCACAATCTCGCGCGCATGTGGCAGGTCGTGGTGCGGCTGCCCCTGGTGCTGGGACGTCTCGCGCTCGAACTGATCCCCGTGTTCACCTTTGCAGGCGTCGCTACGGCGCTGCTCGGGACCGAGATTGGCGAGCCCACAACCGTCCGCCTCGTCATCCTCGCAGTCATTAACGCCTATGCATTCTCGCGTGGGTTGATCTGCATGGTCCGGGCGCTGGCAGGGCCGTTCGGCCTGCTTCCGGTGCGTGCGGAGACCGCCGCCTACATCGAGATATGGGCCCGCCGCATCGTCGGTGTCGGCGTTTCCGGCATCGCCTTCGCCAACGTGGCGCTGCTGCTCGGCTTGCACCGCGCCGGCTACGCCGCGCTGCTGCGCATGGCGATGCTGGTCGTGCATCTGTTCGTCGTCGTCATCATCCTGCAATGCCGTCGCCAGGTCGCCGAAGCCATTCGCGCCCCGGCCGAGCGGCAGGGGATTGCAGCCCGCTTGCGCAATCGCGTCGCCGGCGGCTGGCATTGTCTTGCCATCGCGCTCGACATCGCGCTGTGGGCAGTATGGGCACTGAACATCCGCAACGGCTATTCGCTTCTGCTGCAATACTTCGTCGGCACCATTGCGGTGGCGCTGGTCACGCGTGTCGCCACCATGGTGACGCTGAGCCTGATCGACCGTGGCTTCCGCATCAGGCCGGATATCCTCCAGCGCTTTCCAGGCCTCGAGATCCGGGCCAACCGCTATCTGCCGCTGCTGCGCAAGATCATGTCTGGCGTGATCGCCTTCATCGGCTTCGTCGCCGTGCTCGAAGTCTGGGGCGTCGACGCCATCGTCTGGTTCTACGGCGGCCAGATCGGCAGCCGGCTGATCTCGGCCGTGGTGACGATCGGCCTCGCCGTGTTCGTTGCGGCCGCGATCTGGGAAGCCAGCAATGCGCTCCTGGATCGTCAGATCAATACGCTGTCCCGGGACGGTCATTATGCCCGTGCCGCGCGCCTACGCACCTTCCAGCCGATGCTGCGTACCGCGCTGCTCTGCCTGATTGCCACGGTTGTCGGCCTCACAGCGCTGAGCGAGATCGGCGTCAATGTCGCGCCGCTCCTGGCGGGCGCCGGCATCGTCGGCATAGCGATCGGCTTCGGTTCGCAAAAGCTGGTGCAGGATCTCATCACCGGCCTTTTCCTGCTGCTGGAGAACACTGTGCAGGTCGGTGACAATGTCAGCGTGTCGGGCTTGTCAGGCGTGGTCGAGAACGTCTCGATCCGCACCATTCGCCTGCGCGCCGGTGACGGCGCCATCCACATCGTACCGTTCAGCGCGGTCACGACCATCACCAATGCCAGCCGGGGTGCCGGCAATGCCTCGGTCAGCGTCAACGTCGCCTACAAGGAGGATACCGACCGCGCGGGTCAGATCCTCAAGGACATCGTCGACGAGATGCGGCGTGAACCGGATTTCCGGGCCTTGATTCGTGGCGATCTCGAGCTGTGGGGCGTCGACAAGGTCGACGGCGCGATGGTGTCGATCGTCGGCCAGATCCGCTGCACCGATGCCGGTCGCTGGCCGGTCCAGCGCGAATTCAACCGGCGCATGAAGCTGCGCTTCCAGCAGAACGGTATCGAGGTCGCATCCGCCACCCAGACCATCCTGATGCACGTCGTGCCCCCGATGGACAGCGCGGCCCATCTGAAGCCGCGGCGGGCGGCCGGATAGCGGCGCCCCTGCGTTAACCCACTCGCCCGCAGGGCCAGTCGCTTCGAGATTCTCGCTGCGCTGCGAGATCACAGGCGATTCCCAAGTCTCTCCGTCCTTGATCTGGATGGACCGCTGGCCGACAATGTCTGCGGTTCAATGAGAAGCTCCTTGGGGGAATTCGTGAATAGACCTGCCCGGGTCGTTGCCCGCTCGACGTCGTCCAATCCGCCGCAAGGCATGACTCTGCTGCGCGATCCCTTGCTCAACAAGGGGACTGCCTTCACAGAAGCGGAACGCGAGAGGCTCGGCCTGCGCGGCCTCCTGCCGCCGTGCGTGCTGACGATGGAGACGCAGGCTCAGCGCGTGCTCACCAATCTGCGCACGCTGCCGACCGACCTCGAAAAATACGTCGCGTTGAACGCGCTGCATGACCGCAACGAGGCGTTGTTCTTCCGCGTCGTGGTCGACCATATCGACGAGATCCAGCCGATCATCTACACGCCGACGGTCGGGCTTGCCTGCCAGAAATACGGCCTGATCTTCCAGCGCCCGCGAGGGATGTTCATCTCCTCGCGCGATCGCGGCCAGATCGCGGAGATTCTGAAGAACTGGCCCTACCAGGCCAAGCTCATCGTGGTTACCGACGGCGAGCGCATTCTGGGCCTCGGCGACCTGGGTGCCAACGGCATGGGGATTCCGGTCGGCAAGCTTTCGCTCTATTCGGCCTGCGCCGGCGTGCATCCGGAAGCGTGCCTGCCGATCGTGCTCGACGTCGGCACCAACAACGAAGAGCTCCTGACCGATCCCTATTATCTCGGCCTCCGTGAGCGGCGGTTGACGGGCGAGGCCTATGACAGCTTCGTCGACGAATTCATGCAGGCCGCTCGCAAGACCTTTCCGGGCGTGCTGATCCAGTTCGAGGATTTCGCCAACCATTCGGCGTTCAAGCTGCTGCACAAATATCGCGACGAAGCCTGCGTCTTCAACGACGATATCCAGGGCACCGCTGCGGTGGCGCTCGCCGGTCTGTTCTCGGCCTTGCGCATCTCCGGGGGCAAGCTCAAGGACCAGCGCATCCTCTTCCTCGGTGCGGGCGAGGCGGCGACCGGCATCGCCGACCTCGTGGTCTCCGCCATGATGGCGGAGGGGGCTTCCGAGGCGGACGCGCTCCGGCGCAACTGGCTGGTGGACTCCCGCGGCCTCGTGGTCGGCGGCCGTGATGGCCTGTCCGGCCACAAGCTGCGCTATGCCCATGCCGGGCAGGCGCCGATCGCCGACTTTCTCACCGCGATCAAGACGCTGAAGCCCACGGCGATCATTGGCGTCGCTGCCGTCGGCGGCGCCTTCACGCCCGAGGTGCTCAAGACCATGGCCGAGCTCAACGAGCAGCCGATCGTGTTCGCTCTCTCCAACCCGACGTCGAAGGCCGAATGCTCGGCGGAGGATGCCTATCGCTACACCGAGGGCCGCGCACTGTTTGCCTGCGGCAGCCCGTACGACCCGGTGAAGCTCAACGGCCGCAGCTTCGTGCCGCGCCAGGGCAACAACTCCTACATCTTCCCCGGCGTTGGACTCGGCGTCATCGCCAGTGGCTCGCGCCTCGTCACCGACGAAATGTTCATGGCGGCGGCCCATGCGCTTGCTGACTGCGTCGGCAAGGACGACCTCGCGCAAGGCAGCCTCTATCCGGCACTGCCGCGCATCCGCGAGGTCTCGATCCGCATCGCCGCAGCCGTCGCAGACGTCGCCTATCAGCGCGGGCTTGCGGACGGACCGGCCCCCAATGACGTCAAGGCCCTGGTCCAATCCCAGATGTACGAGCCGCATTACTGAGGATGCCGCAACGGGCGGTCACCTCCGGGTGGCCTGTCCCTTTTCGGCACAGGCCAGTGTGGTGGAATCGTCACAGCGGGCGCGAAACGGCGGCGGCCCTAGAGCCGCTTTTGTTCCGACAAGGTTCTGCCCTCATTGCCCACCGAAAATTCGGGTCGTTGGGAGGGCGTACCATGTCTCGCATTGCAAGTACCGAAACTGCCCGGATTTCCTTCGCAACCTCGTGCCGGCTGCTGCTCGCCATCGCCGGCGCCGCCTCGCTCGCAGCCTGCGCGCAAGCGCCGGTCGGCCGTCAGAAGGCCGATCTCGCCGCTACCGGCCGACACGCCGCGGTGGAGCGCCCGCACAGGGTGGCGGCCCTGCATCGGCGCCCTATCAGCCGGGCGCGCGCTCCGGATGACGACGCAAAGCAGACGGCCTCGCATGGCGTGGCCAGCTTCTATTCGGATACCGAGACCGCGAGCGGCGAAAAGTTCGACAGGAACGAGCTGACCGCCGCGCATCCCACCTTGCCGTTCGGCACCAAGCTGCGCGTCACCGATACCTCTTCCGGGCGCTTCGTGACCGTGCGAGTCAACGATCGTGGGCCGTATGTGCGCGGGCGCGTCGTCGACGTTTCGCCTTCCGCGGCCGAGGCGCTCGGCATGGTCGACAAGGGCATCACCAATGTCAGGCTCGAGGTCGTGCAATTGGGCGCGACTGGTCGAGGCCGATGAGGCGCGCTTAACCGGGTGTTAGCGGCTATCGCGCACCATGGTTGCCCACGCCAATCGGGGATCTGGGGAGCCGGCGTTTGAACACGATCAAGTATCTCGAAGATCAGGCCGCGCGTGCCGAGCGGCTCGCCAAACGGATCACGGATACGTCGACGATCGAGAAGCTCCTGACTTTCGCGGGCGAGCGCCGCCGCGAGATCGAGGTTATCGCCGGCAAGCACCGCAGCGCCTGAAGCGCGATCAGATCAGGCCAATTGCCATCGCACCTGGAGCATCATCCGTTCGGAAGCGCTCCGCACTTTTTCGATCTCGCTCCAATTCGCGCCTTCCATGCCCTTGTCGCATCCGCCCTCGTTCCAGTGCGCGGAACTTCTCTTTTCCTCCGGCGTCATGGCAGTGTTTGAAGAGGAGGACATCATGGGTCTTGGACGAGGTGCTTTGCTTTGGACGCTTGGCATGCCGCTGCCGATCGTGCTGCTGCTGGCGCTGTTCTGGAACAACTGACGTGCCTACACGAAAAGCGCCGCGGAGGCGGCGTTTCTTGCTGGTGCGATCGGCGCAACGAAATCAGCTGTGGTTCTCGACGAAGTCGCTGAGATAGTCGGGCAGCGTCACGCCATCGATGTCGCAGCGTGCCTTGATCTCGCCGGCCACATCGCTCGAGATGTCCTTCATCCAATGCTCGAGCGTGTTGAACGAAATTACCTTGATGGGATCGTTGAAGCAGCCGGCCACGAGCTCGCCGATTGTGGCCTCGAGATCGCTGCGCTCGACACGGATCTCGGTCGACCGGTCGAGGCGATCGATTACCACGAACAAGGTCTGGTCTGCGCCATAGGGCACGACCGGAATGGGCACGCCAGCTTCAAGCATCCTCAGGCACTCGCGACTTGGCTTCCGATCCCTGACAACGGGAGAATCCGGATGAAAGTTCCTCTCTGCGTGCTTGTGAAAGGCCGTCAGAGAAATTCTCTCAGGCGCGACAGCTCGATGACGTGCTCTGGCATGAGGATTTCGGTGACGAGCGGTGGCTGCGCGACGGTACGGATTTCATAGAGGTGTCGGGTTGCCGCCGGCTTCGCCATGAAAGCCGAGATGCAATCGTCGAGGGTGCCTTCGATGACCTCGTAAGGCTCCCGGTCCGGCTGACGCTGGTTGGCCAGCGAGGGCCATTTATGCAGCGTTGCTGGCGCGCCGAAATCGACCTTGGAATCCCCGACCACGCCGCCCATCGCCTCGCCTCACGCAAAAGACGACCCCAGCACACCGATTGGCGTGCCGGGGCCTACGCACCTGTCGCTGTATCTCGATGCCACGACCAAACGCGGTGGCCGGGAAAAGGTTCCCGGCCAATCGTCTGCCGTCAGCTGGCGGCCGCCGCGATCCTCAGTCCCGGGCTGGTGTGGCTCTTGCTGTTCTCGTCCTGGCTGAGCTCCGGCGGCAGACCGGCGAAGCGCCGCAGGGCCCTGGCCATCTGTGCCCGGCCCGGCGCACCTGTTATCACCACGTCCACCATCGCGAACGACGAGTGGAAATGGCCCCGAGCCTTGAGCTGTTCGACCGGGACGCTGGCAGCTTCCATCGCCTCCGCATAGGCGACGCCCTCGTCCCGCAGCGGATCGAACTCGCAGGTAACCACGAAGGCCGGGGGCAGGCCGGCGACCTTGCCTCGTAGCGGCGAGACGCGCGGGTCGATGCGGTCGGCCGGCGAGCAGTACAGGTCCCAGAACCAGTACATCAGGGAGCGCGTCAGGAAGTAGCCGGTCGCATTGTCGTTGTAGGACGGCCGGTCGAAGCTGCAGTCGGTGACCGGGCAGACCAGAAGCTGGCCGGCGATCGCGGGCCCGCCGCGGTCGCGCGCGAGCTGGCAGGTGACGGCGGCGATATTGCCGCCGGCACTCCAGCCGGCGACCAGCACCGGGCCCACACTGCCGCCGAGCTCGGCGGCGTGCTCGGCGATCCAGCGCGTCGCCGCATAACCGTCCTCGGCGGCGGTTGGGAAGCGATGCTCCGGCGCGTGGCGATAGCCGACGCTGACGAACATCATGCCGGTCCGCCGCACCATGTCGCGGCAGAACGGCTCGTCCGACTGCTCGTCCCCAAGCACCCAGCCGCCGCCATGGAAATAGACCACGACCGGATGCGGCCCGGGCGTTGCCGGCTTGTAGACGCGATAGGGCAGCGCGCCGTCGGCAACAGGCAGCGTGCCGTCGACGATGTCGCCGATCGGTCGCCCGGCGGGGCGGCTCTTGTTGAACTCGTTCACGAAGGCACGGGCGCCTTCCGCGCCCATCGACTCGATCGGCGGCAGGTTCAGCGAGGCGAGCAGGTTCAGCACCAGCCTCACATCCGGCTGGAGACGCACGACCTCGCCGTCGTTGCATTGCACGGCCCCGCCCGGTCCGGTGAGCTTGAAGCCGAGCATGCCGCGGCTGACCACCTCGTCGCAGATGCTGCGATAGGGACCGACGCCGCCGGTATAAGGCATCAGGCCCTGCACCTTGCCGGGCACGTTGGCGCCCGTGTACCAGGTGTTGGCGAGCCGGTGCAGCGTCAGCATCGAGCAGTCGGCCATGTGCCGGCCCCAGCCGGCCTGCGCTGTCTCGGTCGGCTCGATCGTGGTGAAGCCGGCATCGCGCAGCGACGCCAGGCGATCGACCACCCAGTCGACATGCTGCTCGATCGACACCGCCATGTTCGACAGCACCGATGGACTGCCCGGGCCAGTGATCATGAAGAAGTTCGGAAAACCCTCGACCGTGAGGCCGAGATAGGTCTGCGGCCCCTGCGCCCAGACGTCGGAGAGCGACTTGCCGCCACGCCCGGTGATCGGATGCACCGCGCGGATCGCGCCGGTCATGGCGTCGAAGCCGGTCGCGAAGACGATGACGTCGAGGTCGACGCTGCGCCTGGCCGTGGTGATGCCGCCTGCAGTGATCGCCTTGATCGGCTCCTGGCGCAGATTGACCAGCGTGACGTTCGGCCGGTTGTAGGTCGCGTAGTAGTTCGTCTCGAGGCAGGGACGCTTTGCGCCGAACGGATGATCATCCGGCATGAGCGCAGCGGCAGTCTCGGGATCCCTGACCGCGGCGCGGATTTTCTCGCGAATGAGGTCCTGAACGATCTTGTTGCCGTCGAGGTCAACCGCCTGGTCGGCCCACAGCTGCGTCAGGATGTGGACGAGGTCGCCCGCTGCCCAGGCGCGTTCGAACCGCTCGCGACGCTCGGCATCGCTCAATTGCCAGCTCACGACGGTCTGCTGCGGGTAGGGTACGCCAGCCATCGATTGGCGTGCCTGCTCGCGATAGGCCGTACGATCGCTTTGCAGCAGGCTCATGCGGTCCGCAGGCGCCGGACCGTTATGCGCCGGTAGAGCGAAATTCGGCGTGCGCTGGAACACGGTCAGATGCGCGGCCTGCTCGGCGATCAGCGGGATCGACTGGATGGCCGAGGAGCCCGTGCCGATCACGGCGACGCGTTTTCCCGCCAGGTTGACGCCGCCATGAGGCCAGCGTCCCGTGAAATAGACCTCGCCCTTGAAATCCTTGACGCCGTCGATCTCCGGCGGCTTCGGCGCCGAAAGGCAGCCGGTGGCCATGATGTAGTGGCGGCAGGAGACCGGCGCGCCGTTGTCGGTCGTGATGAGCCAGCGCTCGGATGCATCGTCCCATCTGGCCTCGGTGACCTTGGTCTTGAAGCGAATGTCGCGCCTGAGGTCATACCGGTCGGCGACGAAGCCGAGATAGCGCAGGATCTCCGGCTGGGTCGCGTATTTCTCCGACCAGGTCCAGGCCCTGTCGAGTTCCGGATCGAAAGTGTAGCTGTAGTCGATCGTCTGGATATCGCAGCGCGCGCCCGGATAGCGGTTCCAGTACCAGGTGCCGCCGACATCGTCGGCCTCGTCCAGGCCGACCGCCGAGAAGCCGGCCTTGCGCAGGCGATGCAGGAGATAGAGGCCGGAAAAGCCGGCACCGACCACGGCGACATCGACTTGCTGAGCGGTTCCGCGCTCATCGGAGGCACGTGTGGCAACCATTGCGTCAGGCATGGCATTCCTCCCTTATGTTTTGTTTTGCCGGCAGGCTATCGCCGCAGGTTCAGCTTGTCATCAGAACAAGTGCAATCCTCGGTGGTCGTTTGCGGCGCGATCGTGACCGCGTTGCTGTTTGCGGCACCATATGCACCGCGATGCAAAATGGCCCGTGATAGCCCGGGGTAATCAGACCGCATTCGTCCGTGTATGCTTGCGCCTACAAGCCACGCGTACCGGCCGGGCGTCATGACAGAGTTGAGTGAGCGAACCAAGGCGAACATGGACGTCGTCCTTGAGGAGACGTGCCGGCAGCTTCCGCATGGCGGCGATCACGACAGCCGCCGGTTCATCGCCGAGCGCCTGATCGAGGCGGCGCAGGCGGGACACACCACGCTCGGCGAGCTCGGCATCATCGCGCGGCGCGCCCTCGCGGAACTCATTGGCAAGGGCAGCTAGGCGCGCGAGGCTTGCCTCGCCGACGGCTCTGGACCTAACCTGCCGAGACCTTGATCGAGATCTCATCGAAGATGCGGTGTCTGCTTGCACTCGTTGCGGCTTCCGCAGTCCTGTGTTGCGCACGATCGGCCATGGCTCAGCCGGTTGGGCAGTTTCCGTTCGCGCTGACACGCGAAGGGCAGATGCTCGGGGCCGTGGAAGGCGAGGTGGCCTCGTTCAAGGGGCTGGCCTACGCAGCGCCGCCGGTCGGCGCCCTGCGCTGGGGCCCGCCGCAGCCGACGAGCGAAAGCTCGGAAATGCACACCGCCTATGATCACGGTGCGTCGTGTCTTCAAGCTGCGCTGCCGGAGTCGCGCGAGGATTGTCTGACGCTGAACGTGTTTCGTCCCTTCGGGCTCGACGGCCCATTTCCGGTGATGGTGTTCATCCATGGCGGCGACTTCGTCTCGGGCACCGCGAACGAGCCGCTGTTCGACGGCGCCAAGCTGGCGCAGGCGGGCCTCATCGTGGTCACCGTGAATTACCGTCTCGGCGCGCTCGGCTGGCTCGCTCATCCTGGATTGTCCGACAGCGGCGGAAATTACGGGCTGATGGACCAGATCGCGGCGCTGCATTGGGTGCGCGACAATATCGCGGCCTTCGGCGGCGATCCCGATAACGTCACTTTGTTCGGCAGCGATGCAGGCGCGACGTCGATCGCGCTGCTGATGCTGTCTGCGCAATCGCGTGACCTCTTCCAGAAAGCCATTCTGCAATCGGTGCCCGGCCGCGCGCGGCTGCGCTCGACGCAGGAGGCGGAGGCGGTGGGCCGGCAGTTCGCAGCCGCGCTTGGACCGGACACGGATTTGCGCGCCGCCGAGCCGCAGCGCCTGCTTGCCGCCGAAAGACGTCTGCTCGAAAAATCGCCGCGCAGCTTCGGGCCGACGATCGATGGGCGTCTGGTGACCGAGGACCTTGCCCCGGGCTTTGCGGCCGGACATCAGAGCCGCATTCCCCTGATCATCGGCTCCAACGAGGTCGAGGCGGATTCTGGGAGTGAGTCAGGTATCAAGGAAGCGCTTGCATCGTCTGGCATTGCCAGCGGCGAACTGCGCAAGCTCTATCCCGATCTCGCCACCGCTTCGGATCTCTCGGCGAGGCTGTACACCGACATGGCCTTCTCAGAGCCGGTGCGATTGCTGGCCCGCCTGCACGCCGCCGGCGGCGCGCCGACCTTTCGCTACCGCTTCGCCTATGTGCCGGAGGCGAGGCGCGGTTATCCGGATGCCGGCCGCGGTCGGGAATTGCAGTTCATCTTCGGCGCGGAGGGCGTGCCAGGTGCGGGCATCCTGTCGCGACGTGATCGCGAAGTCGCGAGCCGCATGCGTGGCTACTGGATCAATTTCGCGCGGAGCGGCGATCCCAATGGGCCCAATCTGCCACGATGGGACACGGCGGGCGGCGATCGCCTGCTGCTGATCACGAACGATCGCATCGCGAGCGGAGACGATCCCTTGGCGGAGCGTCTCGATCGGCTCGCGAATGAGAGCAGGAAATGAGCTGGCGTTAAGCCGCGAGCTCGACGCGCGGCGCCGGGCTCAGCCGGTCTTCCTCCAGATAGTCTATCGCGCCATCCTTCTCGACGGCGTAGAATTGCTGGCCGTCCCTGGACTTGAAGGCGGCGCGAACCACACCGCGGCGCCCCTTGTCACTGTTGACGACGTCCCCCAGCGCGAACTTCCTCATCTCACGTCTCACTCGTCTTCAGGCCGACTGCTTCGGCCACGCCCGGATTTTGGGCGCCAAATCGTTAACGGCTTGCTAACCATGCCGGCTTGCCTATGCTCGCCGCCGGTCGCGTGAGTAGGCACGCGCCCGTTGCCGACGAGACAAGCCCCATGACGCGATCCCCGACTCTCTTCCTGTCGCATGGTGGCGGCCCCTGGCCGTTCATGGAGGACCGGCGGGTGCAATATGCGAAGACGGCCGAGGCGTTCGCCCGGCTGCCGCAGCTTCTGCCCGCGCGGCCAAAGGCCGTGCTCGTCATCACCGGACATTGGGAGGCCGATGCGTTCACCGTATCGACCTCGGCGCATCCGCCGATGGTGTACGACTATTACGGCTTCCCCGAGCATACCTACCACCTCAAATATCCGGCGCCTGGCAAACCCGAGCTGGCGGCCGAGGTGAAGGCGCTGCTGACGCGCGCCGGCTTCGATTGCCGCGAGGATCCCGGCCAGGGCTTTGACCACGGCACGTTCGTCCCGCTCGGATTGATGTATCCGAACGCCGACATGCCGATCATGCTGCTGTCGCTGAAGTCGAGCTATGATCCGGCCGAGCACATCGGGGCAGGGCAGGCGATTGCATCGCTTCGCGATGAAGGCATTCTGATCGTCGGCAGCGGGCTCACCTATCACAACATGCGCGGCTTCAACCGGCCGGAATCCACGCAGGTCTCCTACGACTTCGAAGCTTATCTGAACGAAGCCATCGGCAACCCGGATGCGGCGCGCCGCAACGCGATGTTGGCCGACTGGGAGAGCGCACCGGGTGCGCGCCTCGCCCATCCGCGCGAGGACCATCTGCTCCCGCTGATGGTCGCAGCCGGTGCCGCCGGCAACGACGCCGGCCGCCGCGTCTTCGTCGACGAGGTCGCGCATGTGGCGATGGCGTCGTACGTGTTCGGCGGGTGATCTTCCTTTTCGCCTTGTCGGAGAAGGGGGCCTTACCCGTATTTCAGCTTCATGAACAGAATTCCGCCGGCGAGCAGCATGGTGACGGCGTTGGCGGCGACCAGAGGCGCGTCGCCGGAGAGCAGGCCGTAGACGAGCCAGAGCGCCAGGCCCAGCACCATGACAAGGAACATGCCGAGCGAGATGTCGCGCGCCGAGCGGGTCTTCCAGACCTTGATGAACTGCGGCGCGTAGGCAACGGTGGTGCAGGTCGCAGCGGCAAAGCCGAGCAGCTTGATCGCGAAGGGGTCCATGTCCGGCTCCATAGCATGGATTCGGCCATGCCTCACGCGCGCGCCGCCATGAGGCTGCGATAGAGCACGGCATAGTCGCCGGCGCGATTGCGCCAGGAAACGTCGGTCGCAAGGCCGCTTCGTTGCAGCCGGCGCCAGGTCAGCTTGTCGTGGAAGGCGATGTTGGCCTTGCGCAGCGTGCCGGCGAGGGCATCCGCCGTCACCGGGCCGAACTTGAACCCCGTGGCATCGTGGCCGGACGCATCGGCCTCGCCGATATCGACGATGGTGTCTTCGAGACCGCCGACGCGGGACACGATCGGCACGGCGCCATAGCGCAGCGCGCAAAGCTGGGTCAGGCCGCACGGCTCGAACCGCGATGGAACGACGAGCGCGTCCGCCCCGGCCTGGATGAGATGCGCCAGAATCTCGTCGTAACCGATCACGACGCCGATCCGGCCGGGATTGGCGCGGGCCGCAGCCTGATAGCGATCCTGCAGGTCGCGGTCGCCGCTGCCGAGCAGCGCGAGCTGCATGCCTTCGCGCAAAATGGTCGGGACGGCGTCGAGCAGCAGATCGAGTCCCTTCTGCCAGGACAATCGACTGATGACGCCGAGCAGCGGCGCTTCGTCCGAGGAATCGAGGTTGAACTGCTGCTGCAGCACCGCCTTGTTCGCAGCCCGGAACGTCAGGTCCTCCGCGCCGAAGCGGTAGGCGATGTGCGGATCGGTTTGCGGATTCCACACCGAAACATCGATGCCGTTGAGGATGCCGCTGAGCACGCCGGCGCGTGCGCGCAAGAGGCCGCCGAACCCCATGCCGCCTTCGTCGGTCTGGATTTCCCGTGCGTAGGTCGGTGACACCGTCGTGATGCGGTCGGCGAATTGCAGTCCGGCCTTCAGGAAGCTGATCCCGCCGAAATATTCGAGCTCATTGACGTTGAAGGAGGACCAGGGCAGACCAACCGCTCCGATCAGCTCGGGCGCGAACTTGCCCTGGTACGCCATGTTGTGAATGGTCATCACGGTGCCGGGCCGCGGGCGGTTGTCATAGTGCAGATAGGCCGGCGCGAGGCCGGCCTGCCAGTCATGGGCATGGACCACATCGGGCACGAAGGCCGGCACGAGGCCGTGGCCGATGTCCGCGGCGATGCGCGACAGCGCCGCGAAGCGCACGCCGTTGTCCGGCCAGTCGATGTTCTCGCTGGTGACGTAGGGATTGCCCGGCCGCGCATAGAGATGCGGCACGTCCAGAACGAACAGATCGAGCCCCTCGTGCGAGCCTGCGAGCAGCCGTCCGGGACCGCCGAAATAGTCCGGCCACCGCCGCAGTTCCTCCGCGCCTGCGAGCAGGCGCATCACGTCGGGATAGCCCGGCATCAAGGTGCGCATCTCGACGCCATGCGCCTTGAGCGCAACCGGCAGCGCGCCAGCGACATCCGCGAGGCCGCCGGTCTTGACGATGGGATAGACTTCGGAAGCGACCGCGAGGACGCGAACAGGCGTCATTTATTGAGCCTGTCGAGCATCGGTTGGGTGATCAGCGAGATGCCCTGCTCTGTGGTGCGGAAGCGCTTTGCGTCCAGCTCGGGATCCTCGCCGACGACCAGGCCTTCCGGAATCTCGACGCCGCGGTCGATCACGACATTCTTCAAGCGCGCGCCGCGGCCGACATTCACGTAGGGCATGATGACGGCGTTCTCGACGTTGGCGTAGGAGTTGACGCGCACGCCGGTGAACAGGAGCGAGCGGCGCAGCGAGGCACCGGAGATGATGCAGCCGCCGGAGACCAGCGAGCTCACCGCCTGGCCGCGCCGGCTCTCCTCGTCGTGAACGAACTTCGCAGGCGGCGTGATCTCGGCATAGGACCAGATCGGCCAGGCGCGATCGAACAGATCGAGCTCGGGCACGACGTCGGTGAGGTCGATATTCGCGGCCCAATAGGCATCGACCGTACCGACGTCGCGCCAATAGGCGCGGAGGTCGCTGCCGGTGCGGACGCAGGAGGTCGAGTACTGGTGCGCCATGGCGCGGCCGTTCTTGACGAGGTAGGGAATGATGTCCTTACCGAAATCGTGGTTCGAGTTCGGGTCCTCGGCGTCGCGCTTGAGCTGGTCGAACAGGAACTTCGCATCGAACACGTAGATGCCCATGCTGGCGAGCGAGACGTCGGGCTTGCCGGGCATCGGCGGCGGATCTTTCGGCTTCTCCAGGAACTCGTGAATCCAGCCGTTCTCGTCCACATGCATGATGCCGAAACCCGAGGATTCCGTCCGCGGCATCTCGAGGCAGCCGACGGTGACATCGGCGCCGCTCTCGACGTGCTGGCGCAGCATTACCTCGTAGTCCATCTTGTAGATGTGGTCGCCGGCCAGCACCACGATGAAGCGGCAGGCGTGAGATTCAATGATGTCGATGTTCTGGTACACCGCGTCGGCCGTGCCGACATACCACATGTTCTCGGAGACGCGCTGACTTGCCGGCAGAATGTCGAAGCTCTCGTTGCGCTCGGGGCGGAAGAAGTTCCAACCCATCTGAAGATGCCTGATCAGGCTGTGCGCCTTATACTGCGTTGCGACTGCGATGCGACGGATGCCCGAATTCACCGCGTTTGACAGCGCGAAATCGATGATGCGGGACTTGCCCCCGAAATACACGGCAGGCTTGGCGCGCCGGTCGGTCAGCTCCAGGAGCCGGCTGCCGCGTCCGCCGGCCAGGACGAACGCCAGCGCCTGACGGGCAAGCGGCTCGGGTCTCGCGGCACTCATGTCATTCTCCCAAAACTCTGGCGCTCGCGAGAAGCCTCCCGGCCGCGCACATTGGAACCGATAATAGTGGCACGAATAGTAAATCGTGAAGATGGTTGATGGTTGCGAATGCGCGGGAAGCTTAATGCTTACCGGGCGATCCGGCCCCAATCGTCGTCGCGCCGGTGTCACATGCGGGAGGGACGAGGTCATCCCGTCCGCAGCCGGTTGATCAGAAGGAAGGCATGTGTCTTGTGCGGTGCACGCAAATCCGAGCTTTGACTTGGCGCAAGGATGGCCGATCATGACACTGCGATCCTTTTCCATCGAAAGCAGACAGAGACAGGGAGCAAGACGATGAGGATCTGGAAGACGGCAATTGCCTATTCATTGGCCGGCGTGGTCATGGCGGCCCAGATTGGGCAGGCCACGGCGGGCCCGATGCCGACCAATGTCGCGACGATGAAGGCTGCAGCCGGCGATAATGTCACACCGGTGCATTGGCGCGGCGGCGGCTGGGGCTTTGCCCTAGGTGGTCTCGCAGCCGGCGCGATCATCGGGGGCGCCATCGCCAGCGGTGCGCCCTACGGCTATTATGGCGGCCCGTATTACGGCGGATATGGATATCCCGGCTACGGCTATGGTTACGCGCCAGCCTACTACGGCTATGGCTACGGGCCGGGCTATGCTTATCCGCGATACTATCCGCGATACTATCGGCCCTATCGTCCGTATTATAGCTACGGCTATCACCGGCCGTACCGGGTCTATCACCGCCCGTATCGTGTCTACCACCGTCACCACTATCGCCATTGGTGAGCGGCACGCGGCTAAGGACAGCCACACCATCAGGCTCATGCATGCGAAATGCATGAGCACGATGGCCGCGAGGTGCAGCGGGCCCGCTCGAGGCGCAACCCGCGCATATCGTTGCTCGTCACCGTGGCCGATCTGATGTCGCATTGGTGCGGTGGCGAGCCTTGCGCGGCGAGAATAGAACCCGTCGCGCCAACCGCGAGGAGCCATCGCACGGGCCGGACGGACGGTCCGTTGTAGCGTGAATGATCGGGTCCCCTCATCGGTGGCCGCATCGTCGATCTCTCGCCCGGCCGCCTATGCGCTCGGAATGAGGAATGCGGCGTGGTGCGGGTCTCGGTGGAATAGGCCTTTCGTCACGCTATACTGCCTCCTCGAAGAAAGGGGGCGCCATGGCCAGGATCAGGGTGGGACTCGTCGGCTGTGGCTTCGTGTCGGAGCTGCACATGCATGCATTCCGACGCGTCTATGGCGTGCGCGTCGAAGTCGCGGCGGTGGCGGCGCGGGGCGACCGCGTCCTTGAATTCGCTGATCGGCACAACATCGCACGCGTCTATCGCAACTTCGCAGATGTGATCGCGGACGCCGATCTCGACGTCATCGATATCTGCACGCCGCCAAATCTGCATACCGGGATGATCGTCGGGGCGATGCAGGCCGGCAAGCATGTGATCTGCGAAAAGCCCTTCGCCGGCTATTTCGGCCGCGAGGGCGACAAGCAGCCGATCGGCAAACACGTGCCGAAGGCGCTGATGTACGAGCGCGTGCTGGAGGAGATGGACGCCACGCGCGCCGCAATTGAGCGCACCGGACGACTCTTCATGTACGCCGAGGACTGGATCTATGCGCCGGCAGTGACCAAGGCGGCAGAGATCATCCGCGCCACCAAGGACAAGATCCTGTTCATGAAGGGCGAGGAAAGCCATTCCGGCTCGCACGCTGCCCATGCCGCGCAATGGGCGATGACCGGTGGCGGCTCGCTCATCCGCATGGGCTGCCACCCGCTCTCGGCCGTGCTCTATCTGAAGCAGGTGGAAGCCCAAGCGCGCGGCGAGACCATCCGTGTTGCCAGCGTCACCTGCGATGTCGGGAACGTCACCGCGGGCCTGAAGCCCGAGGAGCGTACTTACATCAAGGCGAACCCTGTCGATGTCGAGGATTGGGGCACGCTCACCGCAACGTTCTCCGACGGCACCAAGGCGACCGTGTTCTCCGGCGACATGATCATGGGCGGCGTGCGCAATCTGATCGAGACCTATACGAGCGGCGGCTCACTGTTCGCCAACATCACCCCGAACACACATCTGATGAGCTATCAGACCAGCGAGGAGAAGCTCGCGAACGTCTACATCACAGAAAAAGTCGACCGCAAGACCGGCTGGCAGTATGTTTGCCTCGAGGAGGAATGGACGCGTGGATATCTGCAGGAGATCCAGGATTTCATGGAATGCGTCGCCACCGGGCGCCAGCCGCTGTCGGATCTCGCGCTGGCCTATGAGACGATCAAGGTGAACTACGCCGGCTATTGGGCGGCGGAGGAGGGACGAAGGGTGGTGTTGTAGATATCACCATGTGCACACTGCGAGCCCTTCTCCTCTTGCGAAGAAGGTGGCGCGAAGCGCCGGATGAGGGGTTTGTCTCGGCGGGTTCGAAGTGAGGATACGCGCGCGGAGAAATACCCCTCACCCGTCTCGCCGCTTCGCGGCGAGCCACCCTCTCCCACAAGGGGAGAGGGGACAGCGCGGCCTGCCTCACGCCGCGTAGGTCGATCCCTTCGGCAGTGGGAACACCGGGTCCTGTGTGCGGATATTCGTCGGCCACACCACAGAGATGTGCTCGCCCGCGTTCTGCATCACGACCGGCGTCGAGCGTTCGTTCTGGCCGGACAGGGGGGTGCCCGGTGGGAAGAACTTGACGCCATAGCCCTGGATGGTGCCGCCGGCGGGGATGTCGACGTCGAGCGCAGCCTTGCGGATCGCCTCTGGCTCGAAGCTGCCGTACTTCTCCTTGGCGACCGGCAGCACGTTGTTGAGCAGCACCCAGGTCTGATTGAAGCCCATCGAGCAGTGCGGCGGCACGTCGGTGGCGCCGGTCTTGGCCTGATAGCGCGAGACCATGGTCTTGATCAGATCGCCCATGCCGGGCGCGAGCTTGGCAGGATCGAGCAACTGCGCCGGCACCGGGTCGATGTTGCAGAAATTGTCGATGTCGGCGCCGAAGGTCGCGCGCAACTTGTCGAGCTGGCTGTAGCCGGCGCCGGCGCCGAACAGCATCTTGAATCGCAATCCGCTTTCGCGCGCCTGGCGCAGGAACAGGGTGATGTCGGGGTTATAGCCGGCATGCGAGATCACGTCGGCCTTGGCGCGCTTGATTTTTGTCACCAGCACCGACAGGTCTGGCGCCGAGGCTGAATAGCCTTCGCGCAGCACCACGGGGATGCCGGCCTGCTTGGCATAGGCCTCGTCGGCAGAGGCAACGCCGACACCATAGGGGCCGTCCTCGTGGATCAGCGCGACCTTGACCTCTTTCGGATCCATGCCGAGCTTGGCTTTCGCGTGCTCGTTGATGAAGCTCGCAAAGGCCTGCCCGTATTGATCCGAATGGATCTGGGCGCGAAACACGTATTGCAGGTTCTTGTCCTTGAACACTGCGGTCGAGACCGCCGTCGTGATCCAGAGGATCTTCTTCTGTTGCTCGACCTTGGCTGCGAGCGGCACCGCATGCGAGCTCGCATAGACGCCGTTGAGGATGTCGATCTTCTCCTGGTTGATCAGGCGTTCGGCCTCGTTGATCGCAACGTCCGGCTTGCTCTGGGAATCCGCGGCGACCGGAGCAACCTTGTATTTGCCGCCGACGCCGCCTTTCTCGTTGACGAGATCGATCGCGATCTGCGCACCGATCGAGGAGGCGACCGAGCCGCCGGCGGCGAAAGGGCCCGTGAGGTCGTAGATCAGCCCGATGCGCAATGTCTCGGCTTGCGCCTGGGCGCGTGTCCAGTCGAGGCTGAGTGCGGCGGCGGCAGCCGCCGAGGTCTTCAGCAGCTGCCTGCGTGAAGTCGGCATCCTATCCTCCCTCAAAACCGTCGTGTGATCTTGTTTTTACGAAGTATGGGGAGGGGGACGGTGGAAAGTCAACATGACGAAAGCCGAGGCTCGTCGTCGCTGGCATGGAACGCAAATGCGAGATGCTTCAGACGACAATATTCCTGCCCTGGAGATCGGTGATGCGCCGGCGAAAGACGCCGGCGCGCTCTTGCTCACGGACTATGTGGCTCAGCCCGGCCCCGCGCCTTGCGTCGCCGTGTACACCGCATAGAGCGACTGGCTCGCGGCCATGAACAGGCGGTTGCGCTTGGGGCCGCCGAAGCAGACGTTGCCACACACTTCCGGCAGGCGGATGCGGCCGAGCAGCTTGCCCTCCGGCGACCACACCGTCACGCCGCTGTAGCCGACCGCGCGGCCGGCATTGCTGGAGGCCCAGAGATTGCCGTTGACGTCGCAGCGCAGGCCGTCGGGCCCGCATTTCACGCCATCGATCACGCAGTCGGAGAAGCGTTTCAGGTTGGACAGCTTGTTGTCGCTGCCGACATCGAACACGAAGATCTCGCCCTTGCCGCCGGGACCGGTGTCGCCAGGCCCTTTGCCGGTGGAGGCGATGTAGAGCTTCTTGTAGTCCGGCGAGAAGCACAGGCCGTTCGGGTCTGGCACCTGGTCCTCAGTGACCACGAGGTCGACGCGGCCCGACGGATCGATGCGATAGCAATTGGTCGGCAGCTCGCGCCTGCCCGGCACGAAGCCGGCGGGCTGGCCGATCCGCGGGTTGAGCTTGCCGCCCGCATTGCTCGGACCACCCGCGACGTCGGGCTCGCCTTCATAGAGTTGGCCGCCATAGGGCGGATCGGTGAACCAGTAGCTGCCGTCGGGATGCGCGGCGATGTCGTTCGGCGAATTCAGCCGCTTGCCCTGATAGGAATCCGCCAGCACGGTGGCGGTGCCGTCATGCTCGTACCGTGTCACGCGCCGCGTCAGGTGCTCGCAGGAGAGCTGACGACCCTGGAAGTCGAACGAGTTGCCGTTGGAGTTGTTGGAGGGCGAGCGGAATACGCTGACGCGGCCATCGTCCTCGCTCCAGCGCATTTGCCGGTTGTTGGGAATGTCGCTCCACAACAAATAGCGGCCTTGCGCGCTCCACGCAGGGCCCTCGGCCCATAGCAGTCCGGTGTAGAGACGCTTGATCGCGGTGTTGGGCTGCGCGAGATCGTTGAAGGACGGATCCACTGCGATGATGTCGGGGTCCCAGAAATAAGTGGTCGGTGCGCCGCGAGGGCCGAAATCGCGCGGCGGGTTGGTGATGGTGCTCGGAGGTGAGGCGGGTCCGGTCTGGGCCAGTGCGGCGCCGGCTCCCGCGATCGTGGCCGCACTGATTGCAAGCCCCCGGACAAGTGTTCGTCGCGAAAGCGCAGCATCCTGGTCACGCTGCTCCTGGTCACGAGCCTCTTGGCGTGTCATTCGCGTCCTCCCGATCATGTCTCGCTGGCCGGTTGATCCGGCCGAGCGGGATGGAGGTTAGTCCGGTCCGCCGCCGGTTGCGAGAGGTGGAATCGAAACCACTGCGCGATCGCGGGTCGCAATTTCGTCACCTTCAAATGCGTTTAGACTTGAAGGCGCTGAACGGGAATAAAGCCGGAGCTCATTTTGCAAGTCGTCGTCCTGGTCATCGTTCTCGCGATCGCATTTGCGGCCGGATATTTCACGCGTGACTACGTCTCTCGGAAAAGGAGGGCGGAGGCACGCCGCTGGCGCGAATATGCGGAGCCGGATTGGCTCTCCGCGAATGCGCCGGCAAACACCAACGAGATCGCGAAGGCCGGCACCGCTGTGCCCGGGGCCACCGGCGAACTCGGCCAGATGCTGAACCGTTGGGAGAGCAGGGCCCGCGCCCGCCGCACCGGCACGGGATAGCCGCCGTGGCGCGCTCGCACTCGATCGCCTGGCAGGACGTCCCGTCGCCCGGATCGAGCGAATGCGGGACGCATTCCGCTCCATTCGACACGAACCGAAATCAGCCAGGTCAGCTATCCTGACCATCTTTTGGCGTTGCGGTTGGGGCCATTTCTCGTCTAGAAACGGACCGCGCTGAGCCTCCCGGCAACCAACCGTCAACGGTTTTGACCGAGGATTTGTGGCTCAAAGGGTCCGGCAATGCTGATTCGCGGCCAAATCGAGGGGATTTCGAGGGAGGTGGCTCTGGCCACCGCCACGATTCCGGCCGCCTCGCTGCCCACCCTCCTTATTGGCGGCCTCCTTCTTACTTGCCCCTGAGGGCCGGCTGGGCGCCATGCGCCTGGGCGCTCAGGGGTTGGTCGAGATCACCGGACACCCAAGCGCCAGGGACCAAGACAGTCTGAACGGCGCAAAAGCTCAAAAGGATTTCTAGAAAATGGCCACCCAGAACAAGTCCGAGAAGGACCGCGTCATCATTTTCGACACCACGCTGCGCGACGGCGAGCAGTGTCCCGGCGCCACCATGACCTTCGAGGAGAAGCTCGAGGTCGCCGAACTGCTGGACGATATGGGTGTCGACGTGATCGAGGCCGGCTTTCCGATCACCTCCGAAGGCGACTTCCAGGCGGTCAGCGAGATCGCGCGCCGCTCCAAGAACGCCGTCATTGCCGGCCTGTCGCGCGCACATCCGGCCGACATCGACCGCTGCGCCGAGGCGGTGAAGTTCGCCAAGCGCGGCCGCGTCCACACCGTGATCGCGACCTCGCCGCTGCACATGCGGGTGAAGCTGAACAAGACCCCGGAGCAGGTGATCGAGACTTCAGTGGCCATGGTCGCACGCGCCCGCAACCAGATCGACGACGTCGAATGGTCGGCCGAAGACGGCACCCGCAGCGAGATGGATTTTCTGTGCCGCATCGTCGAGGCCGTGATCAAGGCTGGCGCAACCACCGTGAACATCCCCGACACCGTCGGCTACACGGTGCCGGAGGAATACACTCACTTCATGCGGACGCTGATCGAACGCGTGCCTAATTCGGACAAGGCGGTATTCTCCGTGCACTGCCATAACGACCTCGGCATGGCGGTTGCAAACTCGCTGGCCGGCATCGTCGGCGGTGCGCGCCAGGTCGAGTGCACCATCAACGGCATCGGCGAGCGCGCCGGCAATGCCGCGCTCGAAGAGATCGTGATGGCGATCAACGTGCGCAACGACAAATTCCCGTACTGGAACAAGATCGACACTACGCAGCTCACCCGTGCCTCGAAGGTGGTGTCGGCGGCAACCTCGTTTCCCGTCCAGTACAACAAGGCCATCGTCGGCCGGAACGCCTTCGCGCATGAGAGCGGCATCCATCAGGATGGCGTGCTGAAGGACGCCTCCACCTACGAGATCATGCGGCCCGAAATGGTCGGGCTGAAGCAATCCTCGCTGGTGCTCGGCAAGCATTCCGGCCGCCATGCCTTCGTGCACAAGCTGGAGGAGATGGGCTACAAGCTCGGCCCGAACCAGTTGGAAGACGCGTTCACACGGATGAAGGCGCTGGCCGACCGCAAGAAGGACATCTACGACGAGGACATCGAGGCGCTGGTCGACGAGGAAATGGCGGCCTCCCACGACCGCATCAAGCTGACCTCGCTGACCGTGATCGCGGGCACGCATGGCCCGCAGCGCGCGACCATGAAGCTCGACGTCGACGGCCAGATCAAGATCGAGGAGGCCGAGGGCAACGGCCCGGTGGACGCGGTGTTCAACTGCATCAAGCGCCTCGTGCCCCACGAGGCCAAGCTGGAGCTGTATCAGGTTCACGCCGTGACCGAAGGCACCGACGCGCAGGCCGAAGTCTCGGTGCGGCTGGCGCAGGACGGTCGATCGATGACGGCACGCGCGGCGGACCCCGATACCTTGGTCGCGTCGGCCAAGGCCTATCTGGGCGCGCTCAACAAGATCGTCATGAAGCGCCAGCGCGACACGGTGACGACGGCGGCTGCGAGCTGACAAGCGAAGCTTGCCATTCCGGGGCGCCTCGGCGAGGCGAGCCCGGAATCTCGAGATTCCGGGTTCGATGCTTCGCATCGCCCCGGAATGACGGCCGGAGAGATGGCAGCCCTGCGAACGGCCAATAGCCGTGCGATGCGCCGGCCTGTATTGATGTGACGGCCATGAAGGATCGGTCGCCCCCGCCGGGCGACCTCAATAACCACAGGGAGAAACAATGCGCACCTTCGCGATCGCCGCGTCCATCGCGGCTCTGGCATTTGGCTTGACCGGGCCGGCGTCGGCCCAATCACCGATCATCATCAAGTTCAGCCACGTCGTCGCCACCGACACGCCGAAAGGCAAGGGCGCGGAGAAGTTCAAGGAGCTGGCCGAGAAGTACACCGGCGGCAAGGTCAAGGTCGAAGTCTACCCGAATTCGACTCTCTACAAGGACAAGGAAGAGCTCGAGGCGCTGCAGCTCGGCAGCGTGCAGATGCTGGCGCCGTCCAACTCCAAGTTCGGGCCCCTCGGCATCCGCGAGTTCGAGGTGTTCGATCTGCCCTACATCCTGCCCGACCTGAAGACGCTGCGGAAGGTGACGGAAGGGCCGCTCGGCACGCGGTTGCTCAAGCTGCTGGACGCCAAGGGCATCACCGGCCTTGCCTATTGGGACAACGGCTTCAAGCAGATGAGCGCGAACAAGAAGCTGGTCACGCCTGCCGACTATCAAGGCTTGAAATTCCGCATCCAGTCGTCGCGCGTGATCCAGGCCCAGTTCAAGGCGCTCAGCTCTCTGCCGCAGGTGATGGCGTTTTCGGAAGTCTATCAGGCACTCCAGACCGGCGTGGTCGACGGCCAGGAGAATACCTGGTCGAACATCTACACCCAGAAGATGCACGAGGTGCAGAAGTACATCACCGAGACCAATCACGGCTACATCGGCTACGTCGTGATCGTGAACAAGAAGTTCTGGGACGATCTGCCGGCCGACATCCGCGACCAGCTCTCCAAGGCGATGAAGGAAGCGACCGCTTTCAGCAACGCGCAGTCTCAGAAGGAGAACGATGACGCGCTGGCCGCGATCAAGAAGAGCGGCAAGAGCGAGATCATCAAGCTCACCCCGGAGCAGGACGAGGCGATGCGCAAGGCGATGGAGCCGGTCTACAAGGACGCGGCGAGCCGCGTGGGCCAGCCGCTGATCGACGAGTTCCTGAAGGAAGCCAAGAGCACCACGAACTGATCATAACGAACGCTGAACGAAGGCTTCCGTGCCGTCGGCACGGAAGCCTCTTTGTTGCGAATGATGTCCAATTGCGGCTAGAGGTAAAATCGGCCGTTACATCTTCGTAACGTCGCGCTCCCTGTCCAAGTTGTAAGTTGCGCGTGGGCCGCGCCGCGCTCATCCTCCGGGCATCCTTCCAGAGGAGGTTCGCATGAAGAAATTCACCATCGCAGCCATCGCCGTGCTCAGCATCGCCGGCTCGGGCGCGGTCTATGCCCAATATCATCGCCCGTGGACGGAGCACGTCCGCCACATGCGCATGAACCCCGAGGACCGCGCCGCCTTGGTCGACGCGCGTATCGCCGCCGTCCATGCCGGGCTGAAGCTCAACGCCGATCAGGAAAAGCTGTGGCCGCCGGTCGAGACTGCCGTGCGGGAGTTCGCCAAGCTGCGCATCGACCGCGCCAATGCGCGGATGAATGCCGGCCCCAATGATGCGGACAAGCCTGAAGATCCGATCGCCCGCCTGCGTCAGCGCGCCGAGGACATGGGCGCCAGCTCAGCCGCCCTGAAGAAGATCGCCGATGCCGCCGATCCGCTCTACAAGACCCTGGACGAGGGCCAGAAGCGGCGCCTCGCGGTGCTGACCCGCCACCGCGGCCCGTTTGGGAGCGGCGAGGACGGTCCGCGCCACCGCCATTTCATGGAGCGCGGCATGGACCGCATGATGGGCCACGGCATGGACCATTTCCACCATCACCGCTTCGACCGTGACGAGGGTCGGGACCGCGAGGGCCGGCTCTGAGCGGCCGGGTTTCCGCGCGATTAACCTTGGCGAAGCCGCTGGAATCCAGCGGCTTTCCGCTTTTCCGCCCCTGGGGACGAAGCCTTGGAAAACTTGCGTCCCGTCGCTTGCCATCCCCGGATCGCTTTGCTAAACGACCGGCCTCGCAAGGCTTCGATCGCCTTTCGGGCGCATAGCTCAGTTGGTAGAGCAGCTGACTCTTAATCAGCGGGTCCCAGGTTCGAGCCCTGGTGCGCCCACCATATAAAGTCCTTAGGCGCGAGAGACCGTTTGAGAAGGCAGAACTAAAGCGGCTTTTCAAACGGGTGTTTTTTGATTGGCTAGCATTCCACTCTCAACGATGTAGTCAAGGTTGCGGGCAAGCAAACCCGTTCGTAGAGGTTGAAAAAGCAGCGATCCGAGTGCCGGTCATTGCAGACGGGCCGATGATGAAGAGGGGCGAGTGGCCGTGCTCTCTCCGTAGCCTAGCAGGAACTCGGCCCCGCGATCTCCTTTTCCGCTCCTGCGGTCCCGACCCGTGTCTCTCTCCCGACCCGAGGAACCGGCGCCACCGCAACGGGCTCGTTATCTAGCTTGGCGGAGCGGCGCCAGAATCCCGGCTCGAGCTTTGGTCAAAGAGGAGCTCGTGCTCCTTCGCAGGCGATGTTGCCTTTTTCGTCACACGTTCTTGCAACTCGCTGCATTTCGTCAGCCGAGGCCTGGCAGTCGGGCTTTTCGCCGCTGCAAATGCTGCAGCTGTCTTCTCTCAAGTAGGCCAACGCGAGGCAGTTCTAGAGGGCCCAGCGATCCTCTCGTTTGCGCGCTGCGTTCTCGTTGAGGCGTTGCGCTATATCTTCTGCCAACCGGACCGACTGCGCGTCGGCGACCTTCGTTCCATCCTAGGTGACCAAGGCATTGCCATCGAGCATGAGAGGAAAATCTTCAGGATGCAGTTCCGTCTTCTCCATGTTAGTGCTCCAGCTTGTGCTCTCTCTAATCAAGCAAATGGGGCGCGCTCCCGTTGCCCTCGCGAAACGTGTCAAGTGGCAGCACTGGACGTCCGCATGCATGTTCGCTTCCAGTTCGCCTAATGCGCGTCAACCCGGACATCGACTGTCCGTTTCGAGTGGCTTTTGCCGCGCCAGAGCGCACTGCCATCGCGTGCTTTCGGCGCTCGTAAGCAGCCATCTTGCTGTGGTGCTTCATGATGATGACGGAAGGACACGGCCTTGACGGGTTATCGAACGTTTCTCGATCGAGTGTGCCTCGCCCTTTTTGCCGAACCTTAAGCTCGGAATGACCTAGTCTGCTCCCGCGCTTGGGTCCTTCTGGGCTCTGCCGCGCCGGCCGCCCGTGGCATTGTCAAGACCTTAGCAAGCTTTTCTCCGGTCCGCGCGGATGTGCGCGGGAGCCGCCCTGCTGTGACGGGACAACCCCCCGCGGCGTACAGACGAATGTTGTCGCGCAAGCATCGGGATCGCATTATTTCCGGATGCGAACCGATTGAGCATCGTCCAGCACGGAGCTGTTGGGAAGGCGGTCTTCCCAGTCCTGCATATTGTCGATGTCCTGGTCGGTCAGGCCGCTGACGACAAGGCGGTCTCCGCTTGCGCGAAACCGTTCGAGGGGCAGTGCGACTTCGTCCTGGAACAATCCGAGAAAACCACCGCTCGCGAGGATCACGAATCGTGCATTCGTGCTTTCATCGACGACGACCTCCTCGACCTCTCCAAGTTTCTGTCCGCGCGCATTGTACACCGGCATGTCGTTGATCCGGCTCACGAGCATCAACGTAGCGCTATCAGCTGCTTCGGCGCCTTCGGTGGCGTTGGCTCCAGCGCTCTCCTCGCTCTTGGCCCGACCGGTAGTCGTGCTGCTTGTCTCTTCCGCGCTCGTCAGTTGGCGGGCGCGATCACGCCAACTCTGCTCATCCTGACCCTCCCGCCGAGCAGTCGCGGATTGCCGCGCACCGGTTTGCGCATCCGACGACTGGGCAGTGCTTCCGCTCCGCGAGCTAGCCGCCTGCTGCTGCCGAGTGCTGGCCGCCTCCTGTCGTTCGGATTCGTAGCGGACCTTCGGCTCTTGTTCGGTGGGGCGATAGACGACGCGAGGTTCACCGGTCCGTTCGAACTTCACTTGAGGGCGTGCGCGCTCGTATTGCACTTGGGCCGCGTCGTCAGATCGACTTTGCACCTGCACGCGCGCGGAACCCCCTTGTTGCTCAACATGGACTTGTGGTGGCGGTACATTCACTGACACTCTCGGATCGCGGTCCTGCACGTCCACCTGCGGCTGGGGCATGTGAACAACGATCTCAGGAGGCGGCTGATCGATGGTCACGGTCGGAGCTTGCTGGCGCACCGTGACCCGCGGTTGGGGCTGCTCGATGTTCACCTTCGATCGCGGGTCAGTCACCGTGACTCGGGGCCTTGGTTGCTCCACGACAAACCTGCGGGCGGTATCGCCGTCCCGCGTGCGGGATTGCTCGGAGCGCCCATCCGCAGAGCTCCGCTGGGACTTGGATTGCTGGTTGGCAGCAACATCAGGCCCGGATTGCATGGTCTTTCTGATTGACCGTGCCGATCTCAGATGACCCTCCAACGCTGGCAGGTTCTGTTGTGCGAATTGAAGAAGGGGCGACCCACCGCGGCCATCTCGTGTCGCTGCCTGGGCAGACTGATCTTGAGCCGTCTGTCCGGCCTGAGATCGCGCGTTATCCTGAAAACGGGAAGCGCCTCCTCCATCTGCCTGATCCTGCCGCACCTCGATGAAATTCTCAAACAGATCGATCGCCTGCTCGTGTCCGCGGATCTGCATCCGAATGAAGCGCCTATCGAACCGATCGTCCGGCGAGCGTTCGAGCCTATCAATAAGGCCGGAATGCCTCTTGTCGAGCTGCGAGGGGATGTTTGCGTTCCCGGCCACTTGAGTAAGCCGATCCTGAATCCTTCTGTGATCATTGACAATACGGCGTGAAAACTCGCGCACTTCCTGGTCTTGAGATCTGTCGAGAGCCAACTTGCCGGCACGTATCTCGAACATGTTCACGACTGCGGCCTGTTCAATAAAGCCGCGATCGCTCATCTCCTGGGAGGTCCGACGGGCTTCCGCGTGCTGCTGCTTTCGCTGCTCGGACTGCTGCTGCTTTTCAGCCTGAGACTGGTTCTCGCTGCGGGTTTGAGCCTGCATCGCACCGGGTGCGAGCAGCGTGGCCACAAGCGCGGTTGTACCAAACAGCATCTGTAAGTTCGGGCGCATCTCGTACTCCACTTGTTTCGGACATCGGCCACGCCGCCGGTTAGAACGCGTCTCGTGGCTCTGGCGCCACTGCCAGGTTGAACAGCCGTTCTCGACAAGGAGACGGCGATGTCCCGGGCAACTTCACCCGGCAGCCGACGTTCCTGATGAGCCAGTCGATAGCAGGTACGAAAACAGACATTGCGCGTTCCTGCCGATATCGATTGGCAATGCGTCATCCGAGCTCAGGGCAGAGGTGCGCTTGAACAGCATAAGAGATGTTCGACCATTTGCCACACATCTGGTCGGTTCGAGACGGCGAACTAAGCGTGCTCCTGGCAATGACAATCACGGCAGTCGTTATCTCCGAGCAGTTGGATCAGCGGCCGTGCGGGCCTGCAGCGCGATAGGCTGCTATCCGCCACATGAGGCAGGTTACCTGCTCGAGCAGCATCAATCTGACTGTCAGTCATCGAACGGTACGGAAGCAGACGGACTATAGCACTCTTGCGCCATGCAATCATGAACCGTCGCTGGACCCTGGCGTTGGGCCGGTATCGTTGGACAAATGGAGAGAAGATGATGATGTGGCGAACGATTGTAGCACTGCTCGCAACGACAGCGCTGGCAGCTCCGGCTGTCGGGCAGCAGGCGAACCAAGATCAGGGCGCTCAGCAGAGCCAAGGTACGCAGCAGACGGAGCAGAAGAGCCAACAAGCCGCGAAGCAGAGCGGACAGCAGACGACCAGCCGGCAGCAGGGGGACGGGCCCGGCATGTCGTACGATGCCCAGAGCCTGGATGAACGCCAGATCCGCCAGATACAGCAGGCGCTGAACAAGAAAGGCTTTCACGCTGGAAACGCGGATGGGACCTGGGGTGAGGAAACACGTCAGGCAGTCCGAAACTTCCAGAAGGCGCAGGATATCAAGCAGACCGGGCAACTCGATGAGAGGACCGTTTCAGCCTTGGGCGTTCAGTTCGATCAGGCGTCCCTGCACTACGACGTGCAGAACCTGAAACCAGAACATATCCGCGCGGTTCAGCGAAACCTGAACCAGAAGGGATTTGACGCGGGCGAGGTCGATGGTATCTGGGACGACGAGACCAGATCGGCGCTGCGCAATTTCCAGAAGTCGCAGAACATGAAGCAAACCGGCGCTCTCGACCAGAAGACTGCAACCGCACTCGGAGTTCAATTCGCGCAGCAGGAGGGCGGCGGCCAGACGACGGGAGCCGCAAACCAGCAGGGAAGTAAGTCGAACCAGCAAGGCACCGGGCAAAACGGACCACAATCTGGCAACCAGAAGTGAGAAGTGAATAGCCGTTCGTAGACAAAGCTGCCCATCTGGGGATTCGAACGGCCAACTGGTTCTCAGGAAGAGCGGCTCCTTTCGAAGGGGCCGTTCTTTGGCCTGAATGGTTGTAAGCTTCGAGCCGTGGACCTTCTTTCAAGCCGACCACATGGAGCCTGCTGGCGATGCGCCACGGTCCTCAGCGGCTGATCGCGCATCACCCGCTTGGGCGTCGTTTAGGAGCCCCCGGGCGACATGCAATAGGCGACGATCTGGCTCGGGTTATCTTGCCGGCAAGCCACGCTTCGCTCGTCCAGAATGTCGGCCGAACCTCGTGGGCAAAATGCGTTGATGGCATATTCGCCGTTCCGACAGACGACGGTGCAATCGCCGTCACGGTCACAAGGCTGCTTGACGACACGAAGTGGTGATTTGCGCTCGGAAGCGGCTGAAGCCGAGCCATTCTCTTCGATACGTCGCCGAGCTTCGGAAGAGACGGATTGCAGTTCGTGATGTAGGTTGGCCGCTCGTCTGAGCCCGCCCTGATTTGAGCCAAGCAGTCGCCTGGCAAATACCTCACCCGGAAGGTAAAACGGCCGTAACCATTGGTCCATTCGGAATAGCGTCCATCAAGCGTGACGCGCTGGTTGGGTTGGGACGTTTCCCCTCGGATCGTAAGGACACCCGCGCTGTAGTGGCTCTCCTCAATCGTGATCTCGGCCAAGGCATCATGCATTGGAACGAGCGAAATGACTGGGCTTAGAGCGCCTGTGATGATGAGTCTTCGAAAGTTCTTCATATCATGCCCCCCAGCGTTCGAAGCGGCTGCTGCCGATTCTGACAGCGGATTGCGTAACCTGCTCATTCGTGACGTACGGCAGGCCGTAGCAACTCAAGCGGGGCTTCCAGCGGCCGGTAGTCTCAGGATAGCTGAACGCGTGGGCCCTGCCTCGGTCGACTGCAACCGGGCCGACCGCAATCGCCATATTGGGAATCGGTACGCAGGTTCGGTTGATCGAGTGGCGGCTAATGTGGCTTTCCATGCTCTTCATCCTGTGCCGATTTGACCACCGCCGTCGCCAAGGCGACTACAGGCGTAAAGCTCTCGCGCCGTCCGTTCGCTTTTGAATGCACGGCGGTACGTTATCGGACCGACGTTCTGATCAGAGGTAAGAGGTCGGAGATGGGGCCGGCGGTTCCGAGTTCATGCGGGGCAGAGCCACAGGGATCTACGCCTATCCGTTCTACGATCATGAAGCCGGCTGGAGACCTCACTACGGGTACTACGACCTTCCACTGGAAAACACGTCGCAGCGCGGGTGCTGCAAGATTGGTAAGCGACGAGTGGTCACTAAAGCCCTGGCGACATCGGGACGAGTGGCATCAGCATTCGCGACCGCAACTAAGCCAGACACGCGGTCCAGTTGACCTATGATCCATCATTGACGCTGCATCTCAGGCGTTCCCGAACTCGCGCCGGGTGGCAGTACGGCGGGAGCGATGTTCGTCTGCGGTGGTTGTGGTGGAGTCGCATCGCTGGGAGAGCCGGCAGAGGAAGTGGCCTCTTGCTGCCCAGTCGCGCTCTGCCCGCGACCTCCGGCAAGGCCGACCGTAATCTGATCAGTGCCGACCGGCTCCGGTGTGGAGCTGCCATCGGTAGCTGCTACGCGCCAGACCTTGTTCCCGGCGTCGTCCGCAACGAGAAGCGCGCCGGTGCCGTCGATCCCGAGGCCAACTGGCCGACCGCGCGCCTGATCGCCGTCAAGGAAGCCGGTCACCACGTCTCGTGCCTTGCCGGCGGGCGTGCCGTTCTGAAAGGGAACGTAGACCACCTTGTAACCGGAAAAGGAGTTGCGGTTCCAGCTGCCGTGCTGACCGACGAAAGCACCACTCCGATATTCTCCCGGAAGGGCGGAATTCAGCGTGAATGTCATTCCCAGCGCGGCAACGTGGCTCCCCAGCGCGTAGTCAGGAGCGATCGCCCTTTCGACCATGTCAGGACGTGGCGGGTGGACGCGCTCGTCGACATGATTGCCGTAATAGCTCCATGGCCAGCCGTAGAACGCCCCCTGCTTGACCGAGGTCATGTAGTCGGGGACCAGATTGGGACCAAGTTCGTCTCGCTCGTTTACCACGGCCCAGAGCTCGCGGGTTTGCGGATGGAATGTCAGGCCGTTCGGGTTGCGCAGGCCAGACGCATAGACCAGGGATGCGCCGGTCTGCCGGTCCACCTGCCAGATGGCGGCGCGTCCCTTCTCGGCCTCCAGCCCTCTTTCCGCTACATTGGAGTTGGAGCCGACCGACACATAAAGAAAGCGGCCGTCCGGACTGAGCGCGAGATCCTTGGTCCAATGATGGTTGATCGGTCCGCCGGGCAACGGCGTGAGCACCTTCGGCTGCGCGGCAATATTGGTATCGCCGAGCCGATAGGGATAGGCCAGGATCGCATCGGCGGCGGCCACATAGAGCGTATCGTCGTGCCACGCAACGCCGAAGGGTGAATTTAGGTCCGTGAGCAGGTCACGGCGCTCGTCGACTTCGCCGTCGCGGTTTGTATCACGCAGGAGAGTGATGAGATTGCTCTTCTTCTGTTCGCCGCCACCTCCCTGCGCGTACGACATGATCCAACCGCGGATGAGGTCTTTGGGGCGCGCCACCGGCTTGCCTGGCGGAGTGCGTGACTGAACGACGAGAACGTCTCCGTTCGGCAGGGTATGTATCGTGCGGGGGTGAACCAAGCCGCTGGCATAGGCCGTGATCTTGAGCCCGCCCGCGACAGCCGGCGTCTCGCCTTCACTCCAGCCGACCACTTCGGCCACCTTCAGGTTCGTGAGAAGGGAGTGGCTCGGTTTCGGCAGGAGAGGCTCAGGTCCAATCTGTTGCGAAATGTCGAAATCCGTGCTGCCGTCGCTGCAGCCCGCAAGGACCGCGACGAGCAGGGAATTGCTGACAAACGCGGCGGCGCCCCGCAACCGAATGCATCTAGTCATGTCGTCTCACTCCCACGCCGTAGTGAAATACGAGTGCACGGCCAAGCCAGTTGCTGATGACCATGGCGATGATCGTCGCAACGGAGAGGACGAGACCCCAAGGCACAACAGCGATCCAACCGTCTCGGGCGTGAGCAAGGCTGTTGAGGAAGGCCAACGCGAGGACAACCACGCCACCAATGGCATGGGGCCATGCGGGTTTCGGAGCACGCACAGCCGAACCGAACAGAAAATCGATGAGGCCCGCAACCAAGGCAAGCACGCCGGAGACAAGTCCGGCCAAGAGGAGCCAGGACGAGAACTCCTGCCACATGAGATAGGATGTTCGCCAGTATACGATGTCGGTGAGTAGCGTCAGCGTGAAACAGACGTTTGGAAACTGCGCGAGCATCGAGTGGATCGGTTGACCGCCGATTGCCGCGGTCACGGGGGTATGTAGATGCGTCATCAGTGGTGTCCATGACGGTTGCTTCAAAACATCCGAATGTCCGGGCGGGCGCATCGTTCCTCGGAGCAGCGAGTTAGGTCTGAGAGCGCACCTTCAACTGCTGAAACATAGTCTGCTCCCTTCGCACCCTGGATCGTGCGCGACGTCGTCCTGAGGATTCGCGAAACCCGACGTTTTGCGTCGCCACAAATCTGGTGAGCTGCATGACGCAATTGTGAGCCGGTCAGGTTCTGTGCAGAGAATTGGCCGCCGGAAGGACGAATTGTACGGTATCGCGCCGAATTTCGCCCGACCTACGGACCTTCGGCGGAAGAACGAGACGAAGGTCACGAGATCTCTGAGAAGAAGAAATCGTGGTTCGGCGGGCTCGTCGCGGGCCTGGAAAGGGCAATTAGTTGGAGCGTCTCTCTCCAGGTATCGTGGTCTTCTCGCCGAGGGTCTCGCGGATCCACAATTTCTGCACGAGGACCATGACAACGACGGTAAGAGGCGTTGCAAGAATGACGCCGAGCATGCCGCCCAGCGCTCCGAAAGCCGAGAGTCCAAGCAAAATGAGCGCGGGCGGTAACTCCACTGCACGCTTCTGAATCATCGGAGTGATAACGTTGCCTTCGAGCTGTTGAATGACGAGAACAGCGCTCACTGTCCACAATACGACGCTAAGGTCCTGCGTTAGCGCGAACAGGACTGCCGGCAGCGCTCCGATGATCGGGCCGATCAAGGGAATGAAGTTCGTCGCACCCGCAATTGCTCCAAGACCGACGGGCGAAGGCAATCCGATCGCCCAAAAGGCAAGCCCGCATAGCAGGCCGACCAGCGTCATGGATGCGAGCTGCCCGAGAAACCAGAGGCGAAGTGCTGAGGCGGAAATATCCAGCGCTTCTGCGATGCGGTCATGCTGCTCGGAAGGGAATAGCTTGATCGCGCCCCGACGATAGACGCTCGGGTCAGCCGCGAGATACACTGCTACGACCGTGACCAGCAAAAGATCACTCACCACGCCAAGCGCAGTATAGCCGACGCGGGCCGCTCGGGACAGCAGCTGTCCGCTGCCTTCGTTGGAAAGAGTTTCCTGAAGCTGTTTGAATGCATCTGCAATGCCCAGCGTCGCGCCTGCAACATTGATTGCGCCAGGAAGCTGATCGAAAACCCCTGATATCTGTCCGATGATCTGTGCTCCGAATAAGCTGAGCAAGATGCCGGCAAGGGCTGCCAATGACACGCAGCTCGCGGCAAGTGCCCAGCCGGATGGGAGCCGGCTGTATCTTGCAACCGCGGCGGCAAGTCCTCCGAGCAGAACCGACAGGAGAACGGCAGCGAAGAGGAGGATGAATAGGTCAGCAAGCTTCCAAGCGATGTAGGCGATCGTGGTCACTGCCAGCGTGATGAGTACGCGGCGGAGAAAAATCCAGTCGGAGGCGGGGGCGTAGCTCATGTGCATGACTCGGTTGTGAGGTTTCGGCTCGCGGTGCCTTCAGCACGCAAATGCGGTCAACCGAGGCGCTACCCATGGCTGATGAGCGTCCTTCGTGGACACAGTCGGCCATCACACTGCCCGGAAGGCGCGATATCCCAAGGCTATCGGCGGCTGGCCGCAATCGATTGTCTCTACCGCTTGTCGCTGGCCCACTGCCGTTTTCCTGCCCATGGGCGGAGCCATGCCGGTCCGATCGTGACACAGCCGTGCCCTCGCCAATCCGAAGGCCGGTTCCTGTAACGGGGCCATCCTGGAGGTGCATGTCTGCGACGATGAATACCGCGCCAGCCCCCTCGTGACTTCCAATAGCGAGCCCTTTGCGCCAGCTGCGCTCGCCGTCGAGTTTCGCCTCGATGACGCCAGGAAACGGTGGCCGGCAGCCAGGGCGAACCGGAATTGCTACGGCGGAGGAGGTGTCACCCAGTGTTACCGGAAGGATGATTGCCGGCGTGAGCAACCGCGCGTTCATGTTACCTCCTCAATCGTTGGTCGCGGAGGAACTGCGGATCGTCGCGCTCGTTCCATTAGTCGCAAACAACGTCGACGCCGGGGAACTGACAAGCTGCCGCTCTTTGGCCAAGGCTCGCACCGCGCTCCGAAGGGGCTGTAAATGAGCGATCCCGCAAATGACCTGGTTTCAGTTTGGTCGCTGTGCCTTGCGTCCGGCAACTCGGTCGCTTCAGCGACGATCTGGTCGGCGTGGAGCATCGCGCCCGCCGTGACGGTTCCGCTGATTCTGTTCGGTGCCTTCTATGCTGCGGGTGTCTTTCGGCGCGCCGCAGAGCCGCATGATTCAGGAGCGTTGTCCTATGAGATAACGGCCGCGGCAACGGCCATGTTCCTGCTCGCGATTGCGGTGGTGAGCCCGCTCTGCCGGCTTTCCGCCGCGCTCGCTTCGGTCCACATGGTTCAGCACCTCGTGCTGGTCGTCTTGGCTCCGCAGCTCATCGTCATTGCGGCTCCGGTTCGAACGGTCGGAGCCGGATTGCGCGGTACCACGCGCACGACCTCAAGCAATCGCAGGCGAGAGCTTCAGTGGAATCGGCCGTTGCTCGCCGCTGGCGCTTACGGCTTTCTGATCTGGTTCTGGCACGCTCCCGCGACGTACGAGTTTGCGTTGACTAGCGCGGGCTGGCACCTTCTCTATCTCGGATCTCTCGTGCTGGTCAGTCTCTGGTTCTGGACCTGCGTGGTTCGCGCGAGATCGACTGGTGCGGCCGCGCTCGCTCTGCTCCTGACGATGGTTCACACCGGTTTGCTCGGAGCGTTGCTGACATTCGCTCCCCGGCCGCTTTACCCCGTCATGAGCGGAGGAGCGATCTCGTTCGGACTTTCGCCGATCGAAGATCAACAGCTGGCCGGCCTCATCATGTGGGTACCCATGGGTTTGATCTATCTGCTCAGCGCGCTCTTGGTCATAAGCCGCGGACTCTCCGCGCAGTCACTAGGGCAGTCGTCTGCGACGACGGGTAACCGACTGGAAGTAAAGCCCGAGGCCGCTCTCAACTTTGGACAAAGTAGAGAAGCATGACGCCAGCCGCAAACGTTAGGAGTGCGACAAGAGCGTCATAGCCCATCCGCAGGAATGTCTTGTTGGCCCGCTCGAGCAGACCAACCAAGAAGATTCCCGTCAGGATAATCCCGAGCGTTGCCGCGATTGCTTCGAAGCGGCCGGCCTGGTTCAGGACCGGCTCACCTGCATAGACGAGGTCGGCGAGGAAGACGAGTCCGAGCGTGAGAATGTTAGTGCCGAATACATCGCCCAACGCCATCTCGTAGCGTCGCAGCCGCACCGCCGAAATGATGGAGCTCAGTTCCGGGAGCGACGTGGCAAATCCGACCAGAACAAGCCCGACAATGCCTGATCCCAGACCGGTGAGTTTGGCGATAGCATCACCGCTCTGGGCGAGACCGAAGCCCGCCACGAGAATGGCGATTGCACATAGAACGGTCAGCAGCACCAGTGTGGTAAGCGACGAGTGGGACCCGCCGCCGCCTTGATCACTCCCTCCTTCCTCGGGCTGGTCCGAACGGTGCCCTTGGCGTCGCTCGGCGCGCCAAGGGGCACGTCTCCCATATCGTGCCGACATCCAGAACGCAAAGACGGCGTAGGCTAGAAGTGCGAGCGACCATGCGCCAAACGGACCAAGACTTACATCGCCCGCTAACACCGCAGAAATGGTAAGCGACAGAGCGACGATGACAAGTACGCCCTGCATAAGCGTTGTCGGCCGGCCGATGGTGGATGTGATGGCGTCGCGACCGAGCACGGCGTCGGCTGCTGCGATCAGTACGACGTTGATGGAAACGCTGCCCAGCAGGTTATTCGTAGCAAGGGCTGCGTTCCCGACATATGCCGACGTTGAAACTGCGGCAATCTCCGGCAGGGATGTAATCGTGCCCATGAACAGCATTCCGACGAATGCCTCGCTCAATCCGGTACTGTCGGCGATTGCGTCAAGATATTGCGCCAGCTTGTAGCCGGAGAGCCAGACAATGCCCGCAGCTGACACGAAGATCGCCAGATTGGCGAAAAGACCCAGACTGCTGAGATCGCCGAGGTTCATTGCATCGTTCTCCTGGCTCCAGTCTCAAGGCTAGCCGCAAGGTGGCACGATAATTGCCGGCAATCCAATCCAGCCGATCGCGAGGAGCGACAACAACGCGACCCCCACCGCTAGGTGTCGAAGAAAGTCGGCGGATGAATCCCGGGTGTCTTCGACGTGGTCGGGTGCTCGGAGCGCAATGAATATCAGAACGAGAACGCCAGTCGCGGCTATTGCTGCACCCGATAAAATCGTCAGAGGAACTACGCTGAATCCAAGGAGATGCAGACGATGAAAGCTGCGGGCGCAGGCGAGCGCGTTGAACACGTATACGAAGCCAAAATACGCAGCCCAGATGAGCAACCCGCCCAGCACGGAAAACGTTTTGCGAATGAATGATGCATTGTCCATGCGCGCTTACCCGAGCAGGCGCGGAAACAGGTGAACGATCACGAGCGACACGATCCCCTGCACGATGGTGTACTGCCAAAGCAGCTGGGTGTTGTCGAAGGTCACGCGACGTTCGGCAGACAGGCGTCCCGTGAGCGAACGAGCGGCCGTGTAGACTCCCATGACCATGAGCACAGCTGCGAAGAATCCCTGCCATGAGACAACCGCGTACACAGTGGCGCCGTAGCTCGACGCCGACGGCGACAAGCCAACCGAGCGATGAGCGAGCACCTCAATGGCGACAGGCAACGGGATGAGCAGTGTAGCGGCGACGAGAGCGAGGACGACGGGAGCGGAGCTTCTGCTCGGCACGCGCGTGAGCAGCCGGCTCGCGCCAAACACTCCCGCGCCGCTCAGCAGGTACACTACAGCCGAAGCAACCGGCCAGGCGAGATCCGGCAGATCGGCAGGTTCGCGCGGCCAAAGTTGCGGGTTCACGGTCCACAGATAGAAGTACGAGAACAGCAGGCAGGCAAATGCGGTAGCAGCGACCAAGATGAGTACTATCATCGCCCACCAGCTGTGGCTGACGGAACCCGTTACGTAGGCCGGAAGCACAAGGCCCCCGCCGATATCGACTGTCGGCACATCCGGACCCGGGTCCGTGTCCCATAGCCACCAAAGAACGCAAGCAGTCGCCAGTGCGCCGCAAGCGAACGCCGGAATGTAGAGTTTGAGAGTTAGTCCAAAGAAGAAGGCGGCAGTAAACAGCGCCGCCAACACGGGTGGCCAACTCGGACCTGGCATCCTCAGCACATATTGTGGCCGCGCCTCGATGGGACTAGTCACAATGGTCTCGCGCGACCGCGTCGGCGCGCCCGGCAGGTAGTACCGCCCCTCCTGCACGTCTGCGGCAAGGTTGGGCTGGTCCCAAAGCGGCTCGCGGCTGGTGACGATGGGGATCGACCGCGTTTGGTAGTTGCCGGTAGGTAGCCATTCAAGCGTTCCTGCGTTCCATGGATTCCCGGCACTTGCTCCGAATGGACGGAAGTTCCTTGCAAGGTCGATCAGAAATGTCAGAACTCCGGCCGCGATCATGAATGCGCCCACCGTCGAGATCATGTTCAGCGGGCCCCAGCCCATCGCCGCGATGTACGTATAGGTGCGACGCGGCATGCCCATCAGGCCGGTGAGGTGCATCGTGAAGAAGGTGACATTCACGCCGACGAACATCAGCCAAAACGCGATCTTGCCGAGTCGTTCGGAGAGCGGCTTACTCGATATGGTGGGCGCCCAATAGTAGAAGGCGGCAAACAGCGGAAAGACCATCCCGCCAATCAGGACGTAGTGGAAGTGAGCGACCACAAAGTAAGTGTCGTGTGCCTGCCAATCGAACGGGGCCATTGCCACCATCACGCCGGTCAGGCCGCCAAGTGTAAAGATGAAGAGAAAGCCAAGAATGAAGTAGGATGGAGTCTTCCATTGCAACGTACCCAACGCGAAAGTCGAAATCCATGCGAAGACCTGGATTCCGCTTGGTATCGACACGGCCATACTCGCGGCAGAGAAGAAGCTGACCGAAAGAGCCGGAAGGCCAGTCGTGAACATGTGGTGCACCCACAGCCCGAACGAAAGGAAACCTGTGCCGATGACGGCCAACACCACAAGCCGGTACGCCACGAGGGGCGCCTGCGCCATCGCCGGCACGATCATCGACACCATGCCCGCGGCGGGCAGGAAGATGATATAGACTTCGGGATGGCCGAAAAACCAGAAGAGGTGCTGCCACAGCAACGGGTCGCCGCCCTTCTCAGCGAGGAAGAAAGGCCAGTGGAATGCTCGCTCGAGCTCGAGAAGCACTGTGGCAATTATGATCGCGGGGAAGGCAAAGACGATCATCAGCGCGAAGATCAACATTGCCCAGGAGTACACAGGAAGCTTGTCGAGCGATTGTCCCGGTGCGCGCGTCTTCAGTACGCCGACGATGATCTCGATCGCACCCGCGATGGCCGAGATTTCGATGAACCCGATGCCGAGAAGCCAGAAGTCGGCATTGATCCCGGAAGAAAACGTATAGCTCGTCAGTGGCGGATACATGAACCAGCCGCCATCTGGAGCCAGTCCGAAGAAGAGACTGCAAAAGAAGGCAAGACCACCGACGAAATATGCCCAGAATGCATATGCCGACAATCGTGGAAACGGGAGATCGCGTGCCGCCTGCAAATTCGGAAGCAGATACACGCCCATGGCCTCGACTGCCGGCACAGCGAACAAGAACATCATCAGCGTGCCATGCATAGTGAACAGCTGATTATAAAGTGCGTGGCCGATAAGCCTGCTTTCCGGGACCGCCAGCTGCGTGCGCATCATCAGCGCCAGAATCCCCGCCAGAACAAAGAACAACATCGATGCTCCGACGTACCAGACGCCGACATAGCTGTTGTTCACAGCCGAGATCAGATGGAAGCCGCGCGGTGGTGCCCAGATTCGCTCCAGCTCGTCGAGCTCGCCCTCTGGGCGCGGGACCGCATTCGGAAAGCCGTCAGTCCCGATGGATCTTGTCTCCCGCGAATTCGCGATAGCTGGGTGTTCTGCAGTCGTCGTCACTTGAGACCCTCAAGATACTCCGCGATCGCGCGAAGTTCCTCCCCGCGCAGGTTGGCGAATGACGGCATCAAGTTGCCCGGCTTCAGATGCTGTGCGGACGCAATCCAACCCGCCACCGTGCCGGTGTTGTTGGGGAAGCTTCCGGCGGCGATTGATCTGCGGCTGCCAAAGTGGGTGAGATCGGGACCGATCTGGCCCGAAGCCGCCGTACCGCGTACGGTGTGACAGGCGCCGCACCCGGTGGCGATGAACAGCTCCTTTCCCTTGACGCCCAGCTCGGTCACGGGATCGTTTGCCGGCCTTCTCTGATCCGCAAGCCAAGTCCGATAATTCTCGCGCTCCACCGCAACCACGTAGAACGCCATTAGGGCATGCTGAGCGCCGCAATACTCTGCGCACTGGCCGCGATAGACCCCCGGCCGCGCGGCCGAAAACTGATACCTGTTGACGCGTCCCGGTATCATGTCGAGTTTGCCGGCGAGGCTCGGCACCCAGAATGAGTGGATGACGTCGTTTGATCTCAGAATGAATTCGACAGGCGCGCCCACCGGAACACGGATTTCGTTTGCGGACACGAGCTGCCGCTCGCCCTGCGGATCGAGGTAGTTCACTCGCCACCACCAGCGCTCGCCGACGACTTCGATGCGGGCCACGGGATTCTCGCGAGCCGCCGAATGACCCGTAAGCATCAGCCCGTAGACCAGAAGAATTGTGAGAGCAGCAATCGGCATGGCGACACCGAAGACGATGACGAAGCGATGCCCGCTCATCCAGCCGCGCCTCGTCCCGCCAAACACGGCATGCGCCGTGAAGGTGAGAACTAGCAGAAATATTGCCGCACCACCTGCAAACATCACCCAGCTCAGGGTGCGGATGGCTTCAGCATTCGGGCCAGACGTGATCAGCGCTGACTGCAACCACATCAGTGACGGCCGGCTGCCATGGCTTTCTTCCGGCAGCATCCAAGTGCAGCCCGAGACGCCGGCGCCAGCAGCAAGAATTGCGAATGATGAGAGCGCTTTCATTTTCTTAGAGTGTACAGGTAGGCGGCGATATGCACCGCCTCTTGATACGAGATCGGCAATTGCGGCATGGCCGTCCGCTCTACCAGAGACGGCGCATCGCGCACCCAAGCGACAAGCACAGTAGGCTCGTTCGGAATCATACCCGCGATGTACGTTCGCTTGGCGAACGTGTTCAGTGGGGGGCCGACAATCCCATTGGCGCCCGGAACGCCGGGAATTGAGTGGCAAGTCCCGCATCCGACCGCCGCAACGAGCTCTCGGCCTTTTGCCGCATCTCCATTCACGAGTCGGCGCTCATCAAAGTAGGATTTCTGCTCAGCTGCTTGCTGAAGATCGGAACAGCCGCCTAGAACCACCGTCGTAGCGCCCACGACAGCGCAGATCACCCCGCGCCCGTGCCGAGTCGCTCCAGAATTGCCAGTATGGTGGCCTTTCACTTCGTTCCTGTGATCTGGCGCCTTGGCACGAGATCTCGATACTGGGCATAAGCGCCCGGCAAAGCCACCATCCGTCCGGATCCATTGAGCTGCCACCTTCCGCCTCTGCATTCTTCGACCCCAGTCGCGCTCTCGAGCTGCCTGAGGCGGTCATCCATCGGTAATCCATCGATCGTCTGTCGGCACCTCCCTTGCCATTGCTGCGGTAGCGGAACAGAACTGACTCAGGTGTGCCCGACCGCAATCTCGCGAACCTCCTCGGGCTTCCGCGCCCGAATGATCCCTAAAGCCCTCCGGATCGACGATTGTTCCTAAGCGGAGTGGCAGCGACCTCGTCCTGGCCAGAATTCGTGCAGCAAACGGAGGTTTTGTTGTACGGTAAGGTACATTTCCCATCCTCATCTGGAATTGGCTTCCATCGATTGTTCTGCGGAGCGTCTTCTTTTGACAGCTGCGACTTTCCTCGCACCCGGCGGATCACTGATCTGCTGTTGCGAAGGTGTTCTTGTTGCAGGCTGACGTGAGCGGCCGCCCCGTCGATCAAAAGACAAGCTTCGCAGCATCAATCTGACTTGCGGTCGAGGCGCGCTCTGACTCCGGGCCCAGGAACCAGCCTTCGAAGTGTAGGTTGGTAGACCGCGGTTCCGCCGCTTCCGCGGAAGGGTTCGCTGATCATGTGCGAGTTGGGAAGCCACTATGCGGAAGCTATTGTGGGGTGTGCTGATCTCTATCTGTGCTGCGGTGACGGCAGCATTCCTGTTCGCTTGGTCGGGCGTCTACAATATCGCTGCTTCCAGTGGTCATCTTGCCGTCGTTGGCAAATTTCTCCAGTTCGGCATGCAGAACTCGGTCGAGACGTACGCGGCCGGAATAGAAGTGCCGCCACTCGGTCCCGCTCACGTAGAACAGGGTATGCTATACTTCCACTCCGGGTGCGCGCCTTGTCACGGGGCGCCCGGCCTGTCGCGCAATCGGGTGGCGTTGGGGATGCTTCCGCAGCCACCGGATCTCACGCGTGCCTCCAATGACTGGTCGGACGCGCAGCTCTTCTGGATCGTAAAGCATGGAATAAAGTACACTGGCATGCCGGCGTGGGCAGCGCCAAGCCGCGACGACGAAGTGTGGGCACTTGTCGCATTCCTTAGACGCATGCCGCAGATTCCAGCAGGAGAGTACAGGGCCGCCACCCGTCTGCGCGACGGCGAAAGCCAGGGCGCTCGGACAATAGCAAACGAAGGATTGATCGTCGGGCCGTTTGCCTGTGACGGTTGTCATGGAGCGCGCGGTGAGGGAAGCTCGCTCGGTGGCGTTCCAAGGCTTGCGGGTCAGAAAACTGCGTATCTTGAGATGGCGTTGGAAGATTTCGCAGCGGGGACCCGATCGAGCGGGATGATGGAGCCACCGGTCGCCAACCTGGACCGGCAACAGCGAGGCGAACTCGCGCGCTACTATTCGTCCACAAATCTCGACGAGGTAGCAGAACACAACATCGACGAAAAAATCGACGGGCCGCGCCAGCTTGGAGCCATACTTGCCGAACGAGGCGCGCCATCACGCGGAATTCCTGCTTGCCAAGCCTGTCACGGAAGGGATGGGCGTGCAAGCGACAACACTCCCCAATATCCTGCACTTGCGGGACAGCATACCATCTATCTGACCAATCAGCTGCGGCTCTTTCGGGCGGGCAAGCGAGGTGGCCGCTTGGCGGAAGTCATGTCGGCCGCGGCGCGTGGCTTGACTGATGAAGACATCGAGGGAGTCGCAATGTACTACAACGCACTCAGATAAGGTCCGCGAGGCAAGGCAGCCGACCTATTGATGGTGACAGTGACGAGCGACGGCTGTCTTGTGAAAGCCGATTGGCTTCAGGACTGACCTGGCCGATCAGGTCTCCTTGCGATGCGCACCCAAGCTGCCGTGTGCCACCCCGATGTGAAATTTCATGGGGCCGCGGCACTCTCGCTCGTCGAATGGTGAATGGCCACGCCCTGGAGCGTGTTGTTGGCCGCCTTGCCGGCAACCCCTTCAGATAAAACGCTTACCGATCCGTCCGTCTCAAGAATCGCGGCTGCAACTCTCCTGACGTCGGTGACCCCGTGCGATCGGAGTGCGGCAAGCACTTCCTCATGTGTCACGCGTTCCCTTCGCAGAGCATTTTCCAAGAATGAGCCGTCTCTTATGATCAAGGTCGGCTCAGCTTTGACCAGACGTTGTACCTTTTCAGAACGCACCGACAACCACGTGATAGCAAGTTGAAGGAAGATCAGCAGAGCCATCGCGAGCACGCCTTCCGACAAGGTCACGGATTTGTTGAGCAGAACGGTCGCTAAAGTCGAGCCGAGCGCTACCGTAATGACAAGGTCAAATGCATTCAGTTTGGTCAGCGTTCGCTTGCCCGAGATGCGGAGCAGAACCACCAGGGCGAGATAGCTGGTCGCTCCGACGCTCAGAATGCGCACCAAATCCGTCCAACTGCCAAAAATCATCACAATTCTGTTCCGTCCAGCACTGACGATCGCATCCGGAAACTGCTTGTCCGGTGATTGGTTGCTGTCCTGACCGGCGTCGCCTCTGCGGTCGGCAGAAGGCAACGGTGCAATAATGTATGTTAGGATCATCAAACGCCGGGAACGAAGAAAGCCTCGCGAAACACTGGCATCTGGTAACGCTGCTCATTGGCGTGGTGATAGAGTGAGGATCTGACCTCAACGTGTGGCTTTTCAGATGCTTGGGCCCCGCCATGCGGCGTCGGACTTGGACGCAATGCCCGCGGAAACGCAAAGATGTGCAGCGACCGCGGCGGAAACAATGAAGGATAAAGAGATGAACTCGGACGTATCGAGCCGCAGTATTGGTTTTTCCCTCGTGAACGATCGGGGCGCGTCTGCGCACTGTTGCGTCCGAATGACTGGCAGCCCCTTAGGTTCACCTTCTGACTTCTGGTTCGAGGACATCGAATACTGCAGAACGCAACGCAATGTCGATTGTCGGACCCGCAATGACGAAAATGAAGTCGCGTTCTGGATCAGCCCATCTCGGCAACAGCAGGGTCACTTGCAAAGTGCCTTCCGCACTGGTCAGCGCAGAATCTAGGACCCTATAATCGCCGCCGGGTTCGCCGCCGGCGATGTCAACGCGCTGAGTGGTAGGAAGTCCGATGGCTGACAGCGTCACGGGCGTTTCTGGAGTTCCCTTCCTGCGGGACAACGCAACTTGTGCTTCGACGCGTTCCATCCCGGGAATGCTCAGGCTGTGGCCTAGCTTGCGGACGCGCAGATGCAGATCCGGATTCTGCTTGACGAAATCTTCGACTGATTGGGTGATGGTCTCGGCTGCTCCCTCAATCGATTGGCCAGCTTCCTGGGCGTACGATTTCAAGCGACCGAACAGCGATCCCGCTGCTTCCCGCGCATTGGTGGCGGCGTCTTCTGCCGAGGGTGCGGCCAGTTTCAAGACCATTCCCGCCTGCAAGTCCTTTGATCCTTGCACGTTTGGATTCAGATCGAGAACTCTGGCTTCCGTGACGCCGCAGCGCTCGGCGAGGCCGCTCAAGTTTTCGCCTTGGTGGACTTGGACTTCATTGCCGCACTGACTATGCGCCGCCGCGGCCGGCCAAATCGTGACTGCTAAGCAGAACACTGCGGACAAGAGGTGCGAGCGGATGGAGGCTGGGGACGCAGACATGATTGTTCTCACGAGTATCGACGGGACTGGCGCCACGGTATTGCAGCTTGAACGTCATCGGAAAATACGTGACCTGCGGCTCTTGAATTCAATCTGTGTGCTCCCTCCGCAAGGTTCTTGAACCGTGGGGGGATCTGGTTGCTCGGCGCATCAGCCTTTCGACCGGTGGTCGTTGAACGGATCAGACCGCTAACCGGAATGCTGAGCAGGCGTTCCTGAGAATCCAGGTATCGTCCACATGAGCACTGGCTGCGCATCAACGCGCCGGCGGGCCAACAGAACACCCGAGACGATCAGCACGATTCCGCTGGGCAGGTAATAGAACGACCCTCCCAACCAGAGCAACCAGGCACCGCCGGCCCCGAGCACGAGGCCGATGAGAACCATGACGATTCCGAGAACAAGTGCCGCCCAATCTGCTGCGCGATACGTCTGAGCCATTGCCGAACTACTCGCGACGAAGCTGTTTGCTTCAGGAAGCAAGGCAGGCCCTTCGCATTGGTTCCTTCACAAGCAGGTCCGTTCGCGAACCATGACTGAGGCCCTGGCCGTTGTTTGGTAGCTTGGAACCTACGCAGTGACGGGGGGTTCTCCGTCCTTTCATTCGAGCCGGCGATTCGCGATCGCCGTGACTAGAAGCGCAACCAGCAATGTTGAACCGTGAACATCGATAGCCCCGGACCTGTGAGCAGGTTCATCTCCGCCGCAATTGCGGTCTGGGCCAGGCTGGCAGAACACAACATTTCAGTCTTGTCTGCCGCCGTTGCCTTCTATTCTCGATCTTCCCTGCGATTGCCGCGCTCGTGTCCCTCTACGGCCTGGTCGCCGACACCGATGACATCGTGCGACAGCTCAATGCGCTCCAGGTCATCCTGCCGGATGAGGCGACTGCGCTCATTTCGGGACGTCTAATGGCGCTCGAACAGGGCACGCGTCCGCCTTTCGGTGTAGGGCTGATGGTCAGTATCGGGATTTCGATCTGGAGTGCGCGCTATGCGACCGGGACACTGATGACTGCCTTGAACGTGACTTACGGGGTCTCCGAGGAGCGGGGAATTGTTCTCTTCAACGTCGTCGCTCTGTCGCTGACCGTGGCGTTGATCGTCCTTGCCGGGAGCGCCGTGATCCTGATTGCGGTGCTGCCTCTCCTGCTCAGTTACTTGCCAATTCCGACGGGCTGGCAGGCTGCGGCCATGTGGATACGGTGGCCGCTCCTCGTATGCATGATATTCGCCATAATCGCTTTGCTTTATCGGTACGCACCCAATCGACCCCAGCCGAGATGGGACCTTGCTTCGGCAGGCGGGCTTCTCGCAACGACCGGATTGATTGCGGGTTCATACGCATTCTCGACATATGTAAACACGTTCGCCGCCTATCAGACGACCTACGGTTCGCTCGGCGCAGTTGCTGTGTTGATGACATGGCTCTGGGTCGCAGCCTATTCCATCCTGGCGGGCGCCGAGCTCAACGCCGAGATCGGGAGCCGGCTGGCGCAGCAATAGCTGCGGGCGCGTCATCGTCGTCCCGCGAAGGCGAGACTTGTTGGGTGAATTGCCCCAACGTACCTGTGCGGACCATGAGTGTAAACGCCTGATACCGGCGCTCGACATCCTCCCTGTCGCTGGCGGCGGCAATCGTTCGACGAGCGTCCGTGAGGATGAGGTCAGCGTGATGGGAGAGGGCCGGGAGCCGCGCCGGATCGCGCTCGCAGCTTGCGACTTGGGTCAAGACCTCGATCAGCCGGATCGATATTGCGGGGTGAGCGCCCGCGCTTTGCCGAATCATATGGAACATGGTGTCGAGTAATTGACCATATTGCACGTGCGGTACGACCAGCACCGGCTGACTTCCACTCATCGACACTCCCGTCGGAAGGTGCAAAGGCACGAGGTCACAGAGGGCCGCTCCCAGCCGGTCCAGGACCGCGAGGGCCGTGTGTGGGTCATTGATGCCGGGGGAGAGCGCCCTGACTGCGACCTCCACGAGCTGGCGAACCGCGAAGCGCAGATCGGAAGAGATGCTGCTGCTTCCGCCCAGCGCGGTCGCATTCCGAATGGCGGTCTCGGCGCCATCGACGGGAGGAGTAACCAAAGCAACGGTCCCTCCCGGGAAAACATAGTCGCCGGGGCCGATCAACAGCCGAATGGTCACTCTGTGCTTGGCCGCCCAGGTGGCTAGGCCTTCTTCGTCGAGATGCTGCAGGTAGCCGCGCCGTGAGTCCCGCAGGGGCAGGGAGCCGATCCAATACTCCTCCGGCGGAGATTTCGGCTGTGGATCCTTGGCCGTAAGCTCACGGATGGCGGAGCGAAGGTCCTCACTGACGAGCTCGATGACCGTTTCCACGTTGATGCGGCCGGCGACGTGACCGACGAAATACACAAGCATGGCGACACAAAGGAGCGCGAGCACGATCGCCACGCTCAGGGAAAGATGAGGGACGAAACCGCCCTCGGGCTCCGTACGGATACTTCTCAGCACGACGAGGGCGTAGCAGAAGGTGCCGAGCAACATTCCCAGCGTGATTTGGTTGCCGCGGTCGCGAGTGAAATTGCGCAGCAGTCGCGGTCCCATCTGGCCGGCAGCCAGAGACAGCGCGGCAATGGTGATCGAGAACACGGTCCCCGCTACGCCGACCGTCGCACTTGCAACGGCGCCGAGCAGGGTACGAGCGCCGGTAGCGCCGCCGTCGTAAATCCAATCCTGCAGAATGGAGAACGGGACGGTTTCGCTCTGGTCAATCTGAACGAGAGTGAAGGCGGCGACCAGGCTGGAGAACACCATGAGCATGGGCACCAGCCAAAATGTCTCCCCCAGATCAGCCAACAATTTCTTAGCATGGGCGAGCATGACTTAAACAGCCGCAAACATGACAGACTAGCCTCAATTCCAACCTGTATGGAAAAGTTGCAGAAGGAGCGGTTCGTCGAACCACTCCTTCTCAGAGCATTACCCGTTGCTTGGGGCATTTGAACTCAACGCGCACCTCAGCATATTTGCCCAGGTTCTCAGAAAAGTGCCGGAACCCCGCAAGTTCTTGCCGTCAGGAAGCCCTGAGTTCCTTCGTCGTGACGAGAGCCTTCTGCGGCTCATCAGACGAACCCTGGTTAGGGCGTGTGCGGAAGCGGACGAAGTTTCCGCTCTTCAATGCGGCTGTGGCTTGATGATTGGGGGATCATCGATTTCAATAAGCGAAGCCCTGGCTTGCCGCGGATCCATGAGGCTCAGATGCGAATAGCCGTGATCGAAGACGAATACTTGATCGCCGACGACTTGGTCACCGAGATCTGGCGGCGAGGGCATGAACCGGTCGGTCCCTTTGCCAAGCTAAGCCACGCGCTACATGCAGCGAGCCGCGCAGCTTTCGATGCAGCCCTGCTCGACGTCGACCTACAGGGGCAATCTTCGCTGGAGATCGCAGATCTCCTCCTGAGCAGAAACATCCCATTTCTGATCTATACCGGATACAGCCGCGGGGTGATTCCCGCCCGATATACTCCGCGCGTCGTTGAGAAACCGGTTTGGATCTCCGGCGTGGTGGATCGGCTCTCCCGGAATGCGCTGATGCACGGTCTGGGCAAGCCACTTTAGGCCGGCAGCACAGCGGACTGTCGGCATTCCCCATAACGAGAGGCTCCGAGCCGTTCTTTTGCGGGACAAAAGAGGATTCGGCGCACGCTCGCCTCGGCTGCTCGGCGATATCCTTCCATTGCAGTGGTGGCCAGGGGTACGTTGTCGCACCTTCCGCTTGCCGTCGGCAGCGCGTCTTGATCGGAACACCCATAGCGCGTGACGATTGTCGTCAAGGCAGGTAAGAGCGCGACAAGCAGGAGCTTGGTATGCTGAAGTGGGCGTTGATCTTCTTTGTCATTTCGATTGTAGCCGGACTGCTCGGGTTCAGCGGAATCGCTGCGGGCGCGTCCACAATTGCCAAGTGGTTGTTCTTTGCGGCCATCGCGATCTTCCTGGTGTTCGTGGCCCTCGCCTTCTTAGCCGGAGAAGTGATCTTGTAACCGCGAGAAGCGAGCGCCTTCTCGTCTCCGGAGATCGCGAGCGGGCGCTTTGCTGATGGGTGCGCGGCCATCAGGCGTTCCGCTGCCTGCCCTGCAACTATTGGCCTGCGGCAGACTGGACGGCGTGCCACCAGCGAACCGGCGGCTTCTCTGCGCAAGGCTCCTCGATCCGTTCGCAGGTTCGTTGCGATGATTCAACCAGATGAGATACGCCGCGTTCGCTGCCCCGGCCTGAACTCGACGCGCAGCTGGCGAAGGCGAGCGCATTGTCGCGCCCGAAACCTACTTTCCTCTTCGGGGTAGCAAGCCCGAATTGCTTGCCGACCGAGCATCAGCTGCATTGAGCGAGTGTTCATGTGCAACTGTAATCACACGGTCGCAGTTGCAGGACAACTCCTCGAGTCGGGCCTGGTCCAAGATACGGACCTGAGCGCGACCTCGCTTGATGATGCCTCGTGCCTCCATTTCACCCATCGTCGTCGTGATGCCAGCGCGTCGAACTCCAAGGGCCTGCGCCATGCATCGGTGGGTGAGCGGGATCTCGCGAGATGAGAATTTGTCCTGTGCAACCAGGAGCCATCGCGCCAACCGCTGCTGCAGGCTGTGGCGCGAGTTGCATGCAGCCAATTGCGAGCTTTGGATCAGTGTGGCTTGCACGTACCGCAACAGCAGCTTCTGGAGTTCGCTATCACTCCTCACGAGATCGATCAGTGCATCGGCCTCGATGCGCAGGGCTCTACCGGGAACCTGTACGATGCAGCGGTGAGGGGAAACACGCATGCCAAGGATCAGAGGAATGCCTATGAAGTCCTTTGTCCCGAGGGTCTGAACTTCGACCGGGAGACAGTTGCCGGCTCTGGCGGTCAACGAGGCCGCGCCGTGCTCCAGAAAATAGGCGTGTCGCAATGGGAGATTTCGCTCCTGAAGCATTTGTCTCGGCGTCAATCTTACCTCATCGCAGCATCCAACCAGCCTCCTTTGCGATGAATGAGGTAGGTGACGGATTAGGTCGTTGTTCGAGTGATGCGCATGCTGCATTTCATCCCGTTCTCGTGTCGCTTCGGGGGACGGTGCCGGACTGATTGTCGGACGGACGTGCTCGTGTTCGATCCTCAACATTCTTGTCTCCTCGGACGGTGAGTTGCGGAAGATGTGGGGCGCGCGCCGTCCGGTCCCAGTCGGGCTGAAGGTGAATATCGTCAGGAGAAACCTGACGTGGTCCCATTGCAGACCTGTCGCGTGGATGAACGGCAACCTGCGTGGCGTGTCATCGTTCCTGCTCTGGCAGTTCGGCCAGAGCGGCGGCCGGTCGCACCCGCGAGTTGCGGTCAGAACGGTTGACCGTTCTGCAGCGAACCTGGGTAGACCGTTGCTTCAGAGAGACTGAGGAATTGGAGTACGAGGGCGTACCGATGGAGCCCGGTGCGTCGAACCTTGGGCCCATCGCGCCGGTTCAAGCTCTGCATCACGCTTCAACCAGGAGAAACGGTATGTCTGGACGGCTCATTGCATCTTCGCTGTTGGTCCTCGCTGCGCTTCAGGCCCCTGCGCTTGCGCAAGGCAGCAGTTCTCAGCCTACATCCCAGAACAATCAGGCGAACAACCAGTCATCGCAGCCCTTGCCGCAGGAGATCAAGCAGAAGCTGCAGAAGCAGGGCTTCAGTGACATCAGTGTGGTGCCGGGATCGTTCATCGTCAGCGCCAAGGACAGCAACAAGGATCCGGTGATGATGGTTATCGGGCCGCACTCGCTGGCCATGTTCACGCAGGTCAGTGCGCAAGGCCAGACGACCGGAAGCGCTTCCGGCGGCTCGGGCTCTTCGGCCAGCGGCTCCAGCAACGCGCCTGCTGGCGGTCAGACCAATAAATAGCCCGTCGATGTCAAGGATTGAACCGGCGCGGGTCGGATCTCCTCTGCGATCTGCGCCGCTTCATGCTCGGAGCTGTCACGGAGTCGGCTGTCATGCTCCTTGGGATTGGAGGACTGGTGATCGTGACGTCGAGCTAAGCGATGGTTTTGAGGTAGAGGCTCGGATCGAAGTATTTGCTCGCCGGCGTGAAGTCCTTGATGCCCGCGTTGCCCATGAAGAAGTCTGTCGACTGCTGCAGCCAATTGGTCACGGTCCCGTCCGAGTACATGCGTTTCCAATCCTTGGACGTGAACATCTTCTGGGCTCTGAACGACTCGTTGATGTCCGCAAGGGGCGTCTGGCTGTAGTGGCCCTTTTGCAATTTCTCCATTGCTTCAGTGCTGTTCGCGACGATGTAGTCATTGGCATCGGCCCAGCCGCGGATCAACTTCGCCAAGGTCTCCTTGTTGGGCTCGTAATAGTCGTTCGCCGCCGCCCAACCGCCGATGATCGCGGCTTTTGGATAATAGGCAGAAGCGTCGGCGAGCTTGACCGCGCCCGGGACCTTGTCGCGAACCGTGACGTTGAAGGGCACCCAGAGGGCGACGGCAGGTACCGCGCCGGAAATGAAGGCGGTTACGGCAGCCGGCATGGTCTGATTGACCAGCTCGATCTCCTTGGGATCGACCTTGTTGGCGCGAAGCGCAGTGTCCAGAAATACATGCGCAGTTGTGCCGGTCGCGGTCGCAATGCGCTTGCCCTTCAGATCCTCGAACGACTTGATGCCCTGATCGCCGCGGACCCAGAGCTGAGCAGTTGCCACCTCGATGTCATTGATAAGAAACACCTTGCCCTGGCCACGCGCCGGGAAGTTCGAGAGGACCGCGCCGGTCGACAGCACGTCGAGGCTGCCACCGATCAGCGCCTGAAAGATTTCCAGGCCGGTGTTGAACTGCCGCAGCTCGAGATCGAGGCCCTGCTTTTCGAAGGAGCCGCGATCCATGCCGGTCCATATCTGGCCATCGACGGCGACCGTGTGAAGATAGCCGACGCGGACCTTTGTCTTTGCCTGCGCGATCGCAGGTGCCGAGGCCGCGAAGGTGCCGAGCGCAAGGCCCGCCGTTGTGCCCAGAAATTGACGACGATCCATGGTGTTTCCTCCGTCTGCTTGTTATTCCGAGAATGAGACCGGACGCATCTGCGCCTGCTGGGCGCGATATTCGTCCATCACGAGCTGTCTGATATGGCCTCGCAGCTCGGCGAATTCCGGCCGCTCCTGGATCGACTCGTCGCGCGGGTAAGCGAAGGGAACGTCGATGATCTCCTTGATCCGCGCCGGTCGCGCCGTCACCACCACGATGCGGGAGGCGAGGTAGATCGCCTCCTCTACGGAATGGGTGATCAGCATGACGGTCTTGCCTTCGGTCTCCAACACCTTCAGCAGCAGGTTCTGCATGTTGGAACGGGTCTGGGCGTCGAGCGCCCCGAACGGCTCGTCCATCAGGAGGAATTGCGGCTTCACAGCATAAGCCCGTGCGATCGCGAGGCGTTGCCGCATGCCGCCGGACAGATGCTTCGGGTAGGAATTGGCGAAGTCGGACAGACCCATCAGGCCAAGATAATGATCGCAGATCGCGTCGCGCTCGGCGGTCGCGACATGGTTGGCGTTGAGGGTCAGCCCGAAGGCGATGTTCTGCTTCACCGTCAACCAGGGGAATACGCCATATTCCTGGAAGATGACGCCGCGTTCCGGGCCGGGACCGGCGACAGGGCGCCCATCGAACAATACGTTGCCCGTCGTCGGCTTCTGGAAGCCGGCGAGCATGCTCATCATCGTCGTCTTGCCGCAGCCGGACGGCCCGATCACTGCGATGAAGTCGCCGTCGTTGATGTCGTAGGTGACGTCCTCGACGACGTTGAGGCGGCCTTTCGCCGTCTCGAAGGACAGTGAAACCCTGTCGAACTGTGCGCGCTTGGTCATGCGATGGCCCGATCCTGCCAGACCAGCAACCGGGCCGTTACCTTGCGCAGGATCAAATCCATGATCAGCGCGATCAGGCCGATGCAGATGATGCCGACATAGATCACGTCGAGCAGGAAATAGGTCGAGGCATTCTGGATCATGGCGCCGAGTCCGCGCTGCGCCGCGATCAGCTCGGATGCGACCAGCGTCGCCCAGGCCACGCCCAACGCCACGCGCAGCGCCGTGAGGATGTGCGGGACGGTGAGGGGAATGATGACCTTGCGAAAGATCTCGGCCTGGTTTGCTCCGAGTGTCTGCGCCACACGGATATAGAGTGGCGTGATCTGCGACACGCCCTCATACATCACGATCACGCCGGAGAAGAACGAGGCATAGAACAGGATGACGAGCTTTGCGAGCTCATCGACGCCGAAATAGACGATCACCAGCGGTATCAGTGCGATCGGCGGCAGCGCGCGAAAGAAGTTGATCATGGGGTCGGCGAAGGTGCGGGCGGGGCGATACCACCCCAGCAGGAATCCGACTGGCACGGCCACGAGGATGCCGAGCGCAACGCCGAGAAAGACGCGCCGGGTCGAGACGAAGATGTCGATCAGCAGGCCTTCCCTGGTGAGAAGCTCGAAGAATTTGGCGGCGACCTGGTGTGGCGCCGGGATCAGCGATACGTTGACGAAGCCGCTCCAGCGCACGGCGTACCAGAGCAGGATCGCACCGATCCATGGGATCAATCCGAGACCGAGGCGTCTCAGGCCGGCTCCGTTCATTCGACGCGTCCACCCAGATTGCGGTTGATGTTTTCAGAGGTCATATTATAAATAGGATGACCATACAAGTGGCGCCTTAGTCCTGGGCGTCGCAGGCTTTCCCGCATGACACCGCCGCCTTTCACCATTCGAAGCGTCCAGGCGTTTGGCTATCGCTACCCGCTGACGATGCCGGTCATCACGTCCTTCGGGCGGATGAACGATCGGCCTGCTGTCTTCGTTCGCGTCGAAGATGCCGATGGATATGTCGGCTGGGGCGAGGTCTGGTGCAATTTTCCCGCACCAGGTGCCGAACATCGTGTTCGGCTCGTCAACGAGGTGCTTGCGCCGGCTCTGGTTGGATTTCATGCGACCGAGCCGTCCGCTGCGTTCGAGCATTTGACGCAGGGAACTTCGGTGCTGGCGCTGCAATCAGGCGAAGCCGGCCCGTTTGCGCAGTCGATCGCCGGCATCGATCTCGCCGTCTGGGATCTCCACGCGCGTCGCCAGAACCTCGCGCTGTGGCGGCTGCTCGGCGGGGCGAAGCAGAAGATCAAGGTCTACGCCAGCGGCATCAATCCGATCGGTTCCGAGCGGACGGCCGAAGCGGCCTTGAGCCGCGGCTACCGCGCGTTGAAGCTGAAGATCGGCTTCGATCCGGCAGGTGACCGCGCCAACCTCGCTGCGCTGCGCCGTCTTGTGGGCGAAGGCCTGCTTGCTGCCGACGTCAACCAGGGCTGGATCATTGCGCAGGCGCTGGAACTTGCGCCGCACCTCGAGCGCTTCGGTCTCGCATGGCTGGAGGAGCCGATCCGTGCGGATCGCCCCCGCGAGGAATGGAAGCAGTTGCACGAGATCGTCCGCTTTCCGCTCGCAGCCGGCGAGAACATCGCCAGCCGCGCCGGATTCGCTGAGGTGCTGCGCGAGCCGGTTCTTGGTGTTGTCCAGCCCGACATCGCCAAATGGGGCGGGCTGTCGGCGTGCGCGGGCATTGCACGCGACATCCTGGCATCGGGAAAGATGTTCTGCCCGCACTATCTCGGTGCCGGCATCGGCCTTCTGGCATCCGCGCATCTTCTTGCCGGTGTCGGCGGCGATGGGCTGCTCGAAGTCGACTGCAACGAAAACCCGCTGCGCGACCGCTTCTGCGGTCCCGTGCTTGATGCCCGTGACGGCGTGATCGAGCTCGGCGACGAAGCGGGCCTCGGCATCACCCCCGATCTTGCCTCCATCGAAGAATACCGGACGGTCTGATGCCAGCAGGCGGCTACGACTACATCATCGTCGGCGCGGGCTCGGCCGGCTGCGTGGTTGCGAACCGGTTGTCGGCCGATCCGTCCTGCCGCGTGCTGTTGCTGGAAGCCGGCGGATCGGATCGCAATTTTTGGCTGAAGCTTCCGGTCGGCTACTACCGGACCATCTATAACGAGCGATACTCGCGCCTGTTCAGGACCGAGCCTTCGGAAGGGAGCGGCGGTCGAGCCATCGTCTGGCCGCGTGGTCGCGTGCTCGGCGGCTCCTCGTCGATCAACGGGCTGATCTTCATCCGGGGCCAGCACGAGGACTTTGATGATTGGGAGCGCCTTGGCGCCGATGGCTGGAGCTATCGCGAACTCCTGCCCTATTTTCGACGCCACGAACGCTACCGCGGCGGCGAGAGCCAGTTTCATGGCGGGCTCGGGGAGTTCGAGGTATCCGACCTGCGCAACGACAATCCGGCATCGAAGGCCTGGGTCGAGGCGGGTGTGCAGTTCGGCCTGCCGCGCAATCCCGACTTCAACGGCGCCACGACGCTGGGCGTCGGCACCTACCAGCTCGGCATCGGGCGGCACTGGCGGACCAGCTCCGCCTCGGCATTTCTGCGTCCCATCGCCGGCCGCCCCAACCTCACCATCATCACCCACGCACAGGTCAACAGGGTTGTCTTCAACGGTCGCGTCGCGACCGCCGTCGAATGGATCAGCAAGGGACAGGTCCACAGGGCGACGGCTGATCGTGAAATCATTCTGTCCGGCGGCGCGCTGCAGTCTCCCCAGATCCTTCAGCTTTCCGGCGTCGGTCCGGCCGACCTGCTGCGCAAGCTCGGCATTCCCATCGTTGCCGATTCTCCGGAAGTCGGCGCCAATCTTCAGGACCATTATCAGGCCCGACTGATCGTCCGCCTGAAGCAGCGAATTTCGCTCAACGACCAAGTCCGCAATCCCGTCGGCCTTGCGAAGATGGGCTTGCAGTGGATGGTGGCAGGCAGTGGTCCGTTGACGGTCGGCGCCGGGCAGGTGGGCGGCGCGGCCTGCACGGAATATGCCGTCGGCGGCCGGCCGGACGTGCAGTTCAACGTGATGCCGCTCTCGGTCGACAAGCCTGGCGAGCCCTTGCACAGCTATTCCGGCTTCACCGCTTCGGTCTGGCAGTGCCATGGAAAATCGCGCGGACAGCTTGCGATCAGCTCGACCGATCCGTTTGAACAGCCGAGGATCGTACCGAACTATTTCGCCGAGGAGATCGACCGCAAGACTATCGTCGCGGGCCTGAAGATTCTCCGCGAGATCTATCAGCAGAAAGCGTTTCGTACGCTCTGGGACGTCGAGATGGTGCCGGGCGAGGCCGCAAAGGATGATGCCGGGCTGTGGGAATTTGCGCGCAACACTGGTGGTACCGTGTTCCACTGTGTCGGGACTTGTCGCATGGGCCGGGATGCGGGGGCCGTGCTCGATCCGCAGCTGCGCGTGCGCGGCGTCGAGCGGCTGCGTGTGATCGATGCCTCGGTGATGCCGCGGATCACCTCAGCCAACACCAATGCGACCAGCCTGATGATCGGCGAACGTGGCGCCGCGCTGGTCACGGCGTGACCGCGCGGCCTGAGTTCGGGAGGACGAAATGGAATTAAGTTCCGACAGTCACATCCCCAAATACGCGCAGATTGCCGACATCTTCCGGCAGCGCATCGCGCGCGGCGTCTGGACCCAAGGATTTCGCCTGCCGGCCAACGAGGAACTGGCAGCCGAGTTCGGTGTGTCACGCGTCACGATCAGGCAGGCGGTGGAGCTGCTCGCCCGCGACGGCGTGATCGAGGCGCAGCAGGGCCGAGGCACCTTCGTCACGGGGACCGTGCGGCAGGATCGGTGGCTCAAGGTCGAGACCACGTTGTCCGATCTCGCCGACATGTATCGCGACACCTCGCCCGAGATCATCAATATCTCGGAAAGCCGCAGCGATGCGCCGCTGCTTCCCGGGGATGGCAAGCCGGCCGAAAAGTACGTTTTCATGCGCCGGCTGCATTCGCGGGAGAAGCAGCCCTACTGCGTCATTTCCATCTATCTCGACGAGAAGATCTTTCGCAGGTCGCCGAGGCGTTTTCGCAACGAGACCGTGATTCCGATCCTGAACGATCTCAGGGATCCCACCATCGCCAGCGCGCGCCAGACCCTGACGATCGGTACCGCGGATATCGAGGCGGCGCGGCTGCTGCACGTGCCCCTGAACTCGCCAGTGGCCGAAGTCCGCCGCATCTTCACCACGCAGGACCGCACCGTGATCTATCTCGGCGAAGTCACCTATCGCGGCGACTTCGTGCGGATCGACATGGATCTGCGGCCCTAGCGCCCTCAACGCGAAAACAGCTCCTGGTTCCGGCGCTCGAGCTCTTCGCCGTAAGTGCGCAGAACGTGAGCTTCGCTCAGGGTGCCGATCGTGGCGCGGTGGTCGGGGCGGTCGACGACCGCGAGCACGTCGGCTTCGCTGCGTTCGAAGGCCTTCAGGATCTCGCGAACCGGCGTGGTCGGGAGCAGGTATTCATCCTGCTGTTGCGCCAGCGACCCGAGGAGTTCGTCGTCCTGATTGGCCACGGAATGCAGCGCGGCGGCGGGCACGATACCCGCATAGATGCCGTTGGGATCGCGCAATACGATCTGGCGGACCAGCGCCGGCGAGAATTGCCTCTGCGCCTCGCCGATCGGCATGGTCGTCAGCGCATTCTCAAAGTCGGTGCGCATCAGGGATGCTGCGCTCATCTGCCGGACCCAGCCGATGTCCTGCGGGCCGCGGATCGCCTCGCCGCGCAGATGAAAGCGCCAGGTCGCGAAGCTATAGCCGAACAGCTCACGGACGATCAGCGCGCAAACCGAGGAGGCGACCACCGCGCCAACGGTGACGGAGAAATCGCCGGTGATCTCGAGCGCGAGACAGACCATGCTGAAGGGCGCTCCGAGCACGCCGGTTCCGAGCGCGGCGAGCGCTGCGATCGCGGCGGTGCCGGGCTGAAGCGCGATCGTGGGAAGGAGGCCTGTCAGCACGACACTGTAGAGCTGCCCGATCAGCGCGCCGAGCAGGAGGGAGGCGAAAAACAGGCCGCCGCGAAAGCCCGAGCCGAGCGAGATGGCGGAGGCCAGGATCTTGAATACGATGGTGGTTGTGAGCAGGAGCCAAGTCGGATTACTGACCAGCAGAATCTGCATCGCACCGTGGCCGGCGCCGAGCACGGTCGGCGTCAGCAAGGCGAGGCAGCCGAGGAGGAAGCCGCCGAGAATCGGCCGCAGCATGCCCTTGAGCACCGTGATGCGCTGAAAGCAGCGCTCGGAGAATGCGACGGCGAGCATGACGAGGATGCTTACGAAGGCGCAGATGATGCCGATCAGCACCGTCTGGCCGATCATTTCGACGGAAACCGGTGAGGGGAATCCAGGCACCATCAGGAAGGACTGGTGCGTCAGTTGCCGCGCGACGAGCCATGCGGTGACGGCGCTGGCGATAACCGGCACAAGAGCGGCAGACGTGTAAGCACCGAGCACGACTTCGAAGGCGTAGAAGGCGCCCGCCAGCGGTGCAGAAAATGCGGCGCTGATGGCTCCCGCGGCGCCGCAGGCCACCAGGAGCCGCATGTCATTGCGCCGGGCGGCCAGGCGCTGGCCGACGTGAGAGCCGAACATCGAGCAGATCTGGGTGTAGCCGGCTTCCAGTCCAACCGATCCGCCGAACCCGTTGGACAGCAGTGTCTGGATCGAGATCAGCAAGCTGCCGCGAAAGGACACCCGGCCGCCATAGAGCGCGTTGGCCTCGATGGCGTCGGCGAGCTGCTGTCCCTTGACGCGCCGGGCGAAGTAAAGACCGATCAGCGCAAGCACGAGGCCACCGAGCACCGGAACAAGCAGCGTGCGCTGCCACGAGATCACGCCGGTGGCGCTGAGGTGGGCGTCGAACGGAATGTCGAACAGCAGTGCGTGGGAGACCTGGCTGAGGTTCGAGATCGCTGCCACGAGCACGCCGCTGAGCAGTCCGACGACGATGGCGACCAGCACAAGGCCGGTCTCGCGATTGCGCACGAAATTGCGCAGGAACAGTGGCAGTAGCCGGATGCCGGGGGCAGCGGGCGGCCTCGCAGGATGTGGTGCCGGCTCCATTCTATGAGGGATCCCGCAGCGGCTCGATGCGCACGACGCGGAAGCCGATATTGCTCGAGGAGGAATCGGGCGTATTGGAGCTTCGCGCCGTGACGCGATAGCGGTTGCAGCAGGATTCGTGGCAGAGGAAGGATCCGCCACGCATCGATCGGTTGGGAGCTGGCGCGCGGTTCAAGGGGTCTCGCGATGGCGTGAGGCGGTGATAGCTTGGCGAAGAATGCTCCTCGCACCATTCCCAGACATTTCCGGCGACATTGTGCAGGCCATATCCGTTGGGCGAAAAGTGTGAACGGGTGCCGTGCCGAAGCAGCCATCATCTACGGGAAGCATTAAGAACATTTGCCTGAACGCTATAGCAATTGAACCGCGGCAAAGTCGCCGTGCGTCGTTGCTCTTGGAAAGACATCGCGCAGCCTTGGAAGTCCGGATGCGCTTTTCGATAGAGATGGTGTGAAGGTGACGATGTGCCGCTTGCGTCTCAGTCACCGTATGGCCGCCGGCGCTTCCGCGACGTCAACCGGCGAGAAAGCCGCCATCGACAGCAATGACAGTGCCGGTCGCATATTGCGACGCCTGCATGCAGAGAAACGCAACCGCGCCGGCAATATCCTCGGGCTGCCCCCAGCGCTTGAACGCGGTACGGTCCGCGATCCGCTGGTAATGCGCAAGGTCAGCGCGGCCCGCGGCGTTGATGGCGGTTTCGATGTAGCCGGGCGCAACCGCATTGACGCGAATGCTGTCCTCGGCCCATTTCAAGGCTAGGGTCTTGGTCAGCATCACGACGCCGCCCTTGCTGGCGCAATAGGCGGGGATGCGTGGCAGCGCAAGCGTCGCGTTCATCGACGCGATGTTGACGATCGAGCCCCTGGTTTCCGCGAGCAGCGGGTGGAACGCCATGCAGGTCCGGAACGTGCCGGTGAGGTTGACGTCGAGCACCTTCATGAAGGTTTCGATCTCGAATTCCTTGTCACGCGCCAGGATGCCGGCGCAATTGACCAATGCGTCGACGCGCGTGTGCTTCCCGGCGAAGGACGTGACGGCCGCGTCATTGGTGACGTCCAGCGTCGCCAGGGTGAGGCCAGCGCGCGGCTTCAGCAGCGTGCGGGCGAGATCGGCCTCGTTGGCGCCTGTTGCCGTCACAGTCGCCCCGAGATCGCAAAACTGATTGCTGATCGCGGCGCCAATGTCGCCGGCGCCGCCAATCACGACGGCATGGAAGCCGGGGGCGAGAGAAAAATTCGAAGTCATCGGCAAGGTCTCACTTCGGGGATTTCGGCGGTGGGGCGGTCGATTCGCGGACCACAAGCGAGAAGTCGACCTCTCTGTGCATGATGGTCTGCTCGCCGGCGAGGCTGCGCACCAGATATTCGCCGGCGCGCTGCCAGGTTTCTCCGGTCGGAACATGGATCGTGGTCAGGCTCGGCCGCAAATGCCGGCTCCAGTCGAGGTCGTCGAAGCCGACCACTGAAAGGTCGCGCGGCACGGAGAACCCGTCGCGCTCCGCTTCGAGCAGCACGCCATAGGCGATGACGTCGTTGCCGCACACTACGGCTGTCGGACGGTCTTTCAGGTTCAGCAGATAGCGGGCCGCCTCGCGGGCGTCGTCGAGCGTATATGGCACCTCGACATGCCATTGCGGAGGCAACTCGAGTCCGTTCTCGGCGAGCGCGCGGCGAAACCCGGCGACGCGGGCGCTGGCGCGGTCGTTGTTGCGCTGGAGCGCCGAGACGATCCCGATGCGGCGATGGCCGAGCTCGATGACATGCGCGGCGGCGCGATGAGCGGCCGCTTCGTTGTCGGTGCCGACGCAGGGATAGGGCCTGTCGGGCTGGTAGATACCGACATTGATGAAGGGCACGGCGTTGTCCGCGAGCAGCTTTCGCAATCCGTCGTGATGGCAATCGCCACGCAGCACCAGGCCGTCGACGCCGCGGCTGATCAGGTTGCGCGCCTGCTGCAATTCGACATCGAGATCATAGCCGCTCGTTGTGAGGAACAGCATGTATCCGACCGACGACAGATAGTGCTGCAGCGAGGCGATGCCGCGCGCGAACATCGTGTTGTCGATGGTCGGCACGATCGCGCCAAGGGTGCGCGAGCGACGCGACGACAGGATGCGCGCGGGCGCATGCGGGATGTAGCCGAGCGCTTCGATGGCCTGTTCGATGCGCGCACGCAGCGACGGGCTGACCGCATCCGGATTGTTGAGCGCGCGCGAGACCGAGGCGGTCGAAACGCCGGCGCGGGCCGCCACGGCGCGGATGCCCTGTTTCACGGATTTGTTCACAGAGGTGGCGTTGGTCAGTCGCATGAATGTAACGTTACAAAGCGCGGCGCGAGCGGTCAGGTCGTCGAATAGATCGCAATCTGCCGCAGATTGTGCGGCTTGTCCATCGCTTGACATGGCGGATGTGAGGTCTATTTTGTAACCGTTTTCAAGTTGTGTTCAAACGTGTCAAAATGGTCCGCCGGCTAAGGCGGCCAGCCGGGAGGAGAGTTCGATGAAGGCCAGGATGCTCGCGACCCATGTCGCGCTGCCCGTTCTCGTCATTGCCGCCAGCGCGCAGGCGCAGGCTGCCGATTTCGACTGGATGAAGTTCAAGGGCAAAACGATCACCTTTCTCGCCAACAACAATCCGGTCTCGCAGGCGCTGCTGACCTACAAGGCTGATTTCGAGAAGCTGACCGGCATGACCCTGAAGGTCGACGGTTATCAGGAACAGCAGATGCGCCAACGTCTGGTCACGGTGATGAATGCGAACAGCGACGAGGTCGACGTGTTCATGACGCTGCCCTCGCGCGAGGGCGAGCAGTTCGCCGCCGCCGGCTGGTACGGCGATCTCACCGCGATGGTCAAGAACGAGGTCGCCAAGGAGTATGATCCGAGCGGATTGAGCCAGGCCTTGCTTAAGTCCGCGACCTTCGGCGCCAAGCTGACCAGCATGCCGATGAACATCGAGGGGCCGATCTTCTATTACCGCACCGACATCTTCAAGAAGTGCGGCCTCGAAGCGCCCAAGACCATCAAGGACGTCGAAGCCGCCGCCGAGAAGATCAAGACCTGCGACAGCACGGTAACGCCGTTCGTCTCGCGCGGCCTCAAGCCCGCGGTCGCCTACACGTTCAGCAACATGCTGCACAACATCGGGGGCACGTACATCGCCAACGGCAAGTCGAATCTGTGCTCGGCCAAGGGCAAGGAAGCACTCGACACCTATAGCCGGCTGCTGCGCGACTTCGGGCCGCCCGGCGTCGTCAACTACAGCTTCCAGCAGATTTCGGCGCTGTATCGCAGCGGCCGTGCTGCCATGGCGTTCGAATCCTCCAACGAACTGCGCACGGTGATGGACGGCGGTGCGCGGCTGAAGGACACCGGCCTGCTGCCGTTCCCGGCAGGCGAGGCTGGCCAGGTGCCGACCACGATCGGCTGGGGCTTGGCCGTGTCCTCACACAGCAAGCAGCCGGAGGCGGCCTGGTACTTCGTGCAATGGGCCACCAGCCCCGAAGTGCAGAAGAAGATGGCGCTCCAGGGCATCGCCCCGCCGCGCCCGTCGGTGGCCAAGGATCCTGAATATCGCAAGTGGATCGACGAGGAGCCGGTCCGCAAGGAATGGCAGGCGGCCCTCGACGTGCTCGCCACCAAGGGATCCTCCGAGGTCGGCTATCCCATCGTCGCCAATCCGGAATCGCGCGAATTCATCGGCCAGGCGGTGCAGGACCTGATCCTGAAGCAGAAGCCGGTCGATCAGGCCTGCGCCGATGCCGACAAGGCGCTCGATGCGTTGATCGCTCAGAAGTAAACTCCTCATGCCGGCGGGCTTGCCGCCTGCCGGCTCTTCACTCCCCGGGGACAAGGACGCATGTCGGACACGGCTGCGACATTCACGCAGGACCGGCAGAAGCTGGAGATGGCGGCGCTCTCGGCGCCGGCCGTGCTGTTCACGGTCGCGATGATCGCATTTCCGGTCGTCTATACGATCTGGCTCGGTTTCCAGACATTCACCTCGACTGGCAAGCAGTCTTTCGCGGGCCTCGCCAATTATTCCAAGCTGATCTCCGACGTCGAGTTCTGGCACGGGCTGTGGATCACCATCGCGCTGTTCGTGCTGTCGCTCGCGCTGCAGCTCGTGTTCGGCGTCTGGCTCGCGCTAGTGCTGTTCCATGCCAAGCGTCTGCCGGGGATCGTGCGCTCGCTGTTCATCTCGCCCTTCATGATGCCGCCTGTCGTGGCCGGCATGATGTGGCTGGTGATCCTCGATCCCTCGCTGGGCGCGGCCAACTACATCCTGCAATCGCTCGGCCTGCCGCCGTCGGACTGGCTGGCCTCGCCGACATGGGTCATTCCCACTGTGGCGCTGATCGACAGCTGGCAGTGGACGCCATACGTCGCCCTCATCGTGTTGGGCGGATTGCAGTCGCTGCCGCCGAGTGTCTACGAGGCCGCGCAGATCGACGGCGCTTCCCCGTTCAAGACGTTCCAGCGCATCACGCTGCCTCTGCTGCTGCCGACCATCGTCACCGCAGCGATCCTGCGCAGCGTCGATCTCTTGCGCTTCTTCGACATCATCTACATCACGACCCAGGGCGGCCCGGGCAACGCCTCCAACACGCTCAACATCTACGGCTTTCGGGTCGGCTTCGAGTTCTTCAACATCGGCTATGCCAGTGCCCTGATGTTGACCCTGACGGCGATCGTCTTCGGCGCCGTGCTCGCCTTCAACCGCCTCCGCGGCGCAGTGGCGTGGTGATCTCATGAGCGATGCCGCCAACACTGATCGCTGGATCCGCTGGCTCAACACGCTACAGCTCGTGCTTGCCGGCCTGCTCATCATGGCACCGACGGTGTGGATGGTGCTGTCGTCGTTCAAGCCCTCCTTCGAAGTCACGGCCTATCCACCGACGCTGATCTTCTCGCCGACGCTTGAGAATTACGTCGAGCTGACCAGGACCACGCCGTTCCTGAGTTACGCGCTCAACAGTCTCATCGTCACCGTCGGCTCGACCGCGCTCGGGCTGCTGTTCGGGATTCCCGCCGCCTTCGCCGTCTCCTGGACGCGGATTTCGTGGCCGGCGATACTGACGCTGGCGGCGCGCATGGCGCCGGGCACGCTGTTCCTGCTGCCGTGGTACGTCATGTTCCGACAGATCGGCATGATCGGCTCCTACACCGCGCTGATCCTCAGCCATGCCGTCATCACGCTGCCAATCGTGATCTGGGTGCTGCTGCCCTCTCTCGACGCCATTCCGCGCAGTGTCTTCGAAGCCGCGCAGGTCGATGGGTGCAGCGTCACGCGCATCCTCTGGCGCATCGCGATGCCGCTGGTGGCGTCCGGGATCGCGGTCTCGGCAATCCTCGCCTTCGTGTTTTCGTGGAACTACTTCCTGTTTGCGCTGGTGCTGTCCAATGGTGACACCAAGACGCTGATCGCGGCGGCCTTCAACTTCATCGGCGAAGGCTCGACGCAATGGGGCGCCCTCATGGCCGCGGCGACGCTGATCGCATTGCCGCCGCTGGTGCTCGCGGCCCTCGTTCAGCGCTGGCTGGTGTCCGGACTGACGCTCGGCGCGGTGAAAGGCTGAATCCGATGAACCTATCCCTCCATCCGAATTCGATCATGCAGGCCGCGGTTTTCCACGGCAATGACCGCATTACCATCGAGCGCGTGGCGATGCCCGACGTCGGCGCCGGCGAGGTGCTGGTGCGCGTCTCGCGCACCGCCTTGTGCGGTTCGGACTTCAAGCTCTGGCACAAGGGCGCCGAGTTCACCGCCGGTCACGAGATCTTCGGCGTCGTCGAGCAACCCGGCCACCGCCTGCACGGCCGCCGTTGCGCCGTCTATATCCCCTTGCATTGCGACCGCTGCGCGGCGTGCAAGCGCGGCGACACCCAGATGTGCCTGGAAGTCTCCAGCCTGATCGGCTGGAACAGGCCGGGCGGATATGCCGAATATGTGTCGGTGCCGGAAAACTGCCTCCTGCCGGTGCCCGATGACATCGAGGACAGTCTGGCGCCGCTGCTGCTCGATACCATCGGTACCTCGGGCCACGCCGTGCGCTTCGTCAGTCGCGTGGTGCCGCCACGCGAGGCTGGTCCGGTGCTCGTGATGGGGGCAGGACCCGTCGGTCTCGGAGTCGTGCTGGCGCTCCGCGCGCTCGGCTTTGACGACGTCCATGTCGTCGATCCCAATGCGGCGCGTCTCACGATCGCGCAATCCTTCGGCGCAAAGGCCCACCCCGTCGGCGACACCTCGAAGCGTTTCGCACTGATCATGGAATGCTCCGGCGCCCATGCGGCGCGCAATCTCGGCATCGAGCTCGTCCTGCCGCGTGGCGCCTTGGTGCTTGTCGGCGAGAACGCCGCGCCCTGGATCATCGAGGAAGGCAAGGTATTTCGTCGCAAGGACTTCTACATGATCCGTACCTTCTACTTCCCGGTCTCGGACTTCGAGCCGAATATCGAGCTGCTGCGCGAGTACAAGGATGAATATCGCGTCCTCGTCGACGGCGAGTTCGGCCTGTCGGCTCTCCCTGAGAATTTCGCCCGCTTCGCCAAGGGCGAGCTGATCAAGCCTGTGCTGGCGCTGGACTGAGCGATCATGGCTTCGATCTCGATCCGCAATCTCACCAAGCGCTACGGCAATTTCACGGTGATCCCCGATCTCAATCTGGAGATCGCGGACCATGAGTTCGTCGTCTTCGTTGGCCCGTCCGGCTGCGGCAAGTCGACCTTGCTGCGGATCATCGCGGGTCTTGAGCCGATTTCGTCGGGAGACCTCTATATCGGCGACAAGCGCGTCAACGGCGTGCAGGCCGCGCAGCGCGACATCGCCATGGTGTTCCAGGACTACGCGCTCTATCCGCACATGAAGGTCTATGACAACATGTCGTTTGCGCTGGAGTTGCGGGGCACGCCGAAGGCCGAGATCGACGCCCGCGTGAAGCGCGCTGCCGCACTGCTGCACATCGAGCCCTATCTGGACCGCAAGCCGAAGGAGCTCTCCGGCGGCCAGCGCCAGCGTGTCGCCATGGGCCGCGCCATCGTGCGCAACCCCAAGGCCTTTCTGTTCGACGAGCCGCTGTCCAACCTCGACGCAAAACTGCGCGGGCAAGTGCGCGCCGAGATCAAGGCGCTGTCGCAGGAGCTGCAGACCACCATGGTCTTCGTGACCCACGATCAGATCGAGGCCATGACCATGGCCGACCGGATCGTGGTGCTCCAGAGCGGCACGATCCAGCAATACGATACGCCGGAGGGGGTCTACGAGCGGCCCGCCAACCAGTTCGTCGCCGGTTTCATCGGCTCGCCCGCGATGAATTTCTTTCCGGTGGAGTGGCGCGGCGAGGGAGCGATCCTCTCGCAAGGCGGAGCGGCGGTGCCGCTGGATGGTGAGACTGCGGGCCGCCTCCGTCAAGCCGGCAGCGCCGTGCTCGGCATTCGCCCCGAGCATTTCGCCGTCGCCGCCGATGCGGCCGACGGCATGGCTGTCAACATCAAGCTGGTCGAGCCGCTCGGCTCCGACACGCTGATCCATTTCGATCTCGCCGGCGGCTCCGCCATTGCGCGGGTCGATCCGGCCCTGCGGCCGAAGGTTGGTGATCGCGTCACGCTGCGCCCGCAGCCCGGCAAGATGCATCTGTTCGATGCCGCAGGTGGACAGGTCTTGCGGTGAGTGCGTCAGCCGACATGAGAGATCTCTCGGCGCTGGCGGAGGTTGCTTCCAGAGCGAAGCCCGTGCATGTGATCTGCCTCGGCCTGTCCGCGCTCGACCAGGTCTGGCGCGTCGAGCAGCCCTTCGCGGGCGGAAGCGAGAAGATCAAGGCCGTCGCGTACGGCACGCTCGGCGGCGGCATGGCGGCCAATGCGAGCGTCGCGGTGGCGAAGCTCGGCGCGTCCGTCGCATTCTGGGGGCGGGCAGGGAATGACGCCGCCGGCCACGAGATGACATCGGCTTTCACCGCCGAAGGCGTTGACGTCGAGAATTTCCGGCTGTTTCCCGACGGCCGTTCGTCCGTCTCCGGAATCATCGTCGACAGCCTCGGTGAACGGCAGATTGTCAATTTTCGCGGTCTTTATCCGGAAGCCGCGGACTGGCTTCCGCTGGACGCCGTGGCACAAGCGTCCTCCGTGCTGGCCGACCCGCGCTGGGTCGAGGGCGCCGCAACACTGTTCGGGGAAGCGCGCGCACGGGGCATTCCGACGGTGCTCGACGGCGACATGGCCGACGCCGAGGTGTTCGAGCGGCTGCTGCCGCTGACCGACCACGCGATCTTCTCCGCGCCCGCACTGACGGCTTATGCGGGTTCCGCTGATGACAGATCCCTCGCGGGACTCGCGCGCTTCGGCTGCCGCGTCGTCGCCGTCACGCGCGGCGAGGGTGGCGTGAGCTGGTACGAGCAGGGACGGCTGCACCGGCAGGCCGCCTATGCCGTCGACGTCGTTGACACGACCGGCGCGGGCGACGTCTTCCATGGCGCCTACGCGCTCGCAATCGGCGCCGGCCTCGATGTGCGCGCCGCCATGGCGTTCTCGGCAGCCACGGCCGCCATGAAATGCCGCCACGCCGGCGGGCGGAACGGAATCCCCGATATCAACGAGTGTCTTGCATTCATGAGGACGAAACCATGAGAACGATCGGAAAGAATCGCGGCCTGGCCAGACTTGCTGACGCGGACGGCCACTTTCGCATGGTCGCGCTTGATCAGCGGCCGCCATTGTTCGACGCCATCGCCAAGGCGAAGGGCATCACTCGGGATCAGGTCGAATATTCCGACGTCACTGCGGCGAAGCGCCTTCTCGTCGAGAACCTCGCGCCGCATTGCAGCTCGATGCTGTTCGACCCGAACTTCGCCGTGCCCGCCGCGATCGATCTGTTGCCGCCCCGCTGCGGCCTGATCATGACCCTGGAAGAGCACCGTGTCGAGGAGACCGCCGGCGGCCGCAAGTCGCGCGCCATCAGCAATTGGAGTGTGGAAAAAATTCGCGCCATGGGCGGCGATGCAGTCAAGGTGCTGGCGTGGTATCGGCCGGACGCCGAAGCCGCGGTGAACGAGCACCAGAAGCGATTTGTACGAGAGATCGGGCGGGATTGCGCTCGTTACGACATTCCTTACGTCCTCGAGCTGCTGGTATATCCGTTCCTCGGTAGCGCCAACCACACCGTCGATTACGTGGAATCGCCCGGCAAGCTGCCGGGCCTCGTCATCGACAGTGTGCGCGAGTTCGCCAAGCCGGAGTATGGCGTCGATCTGCTCAAGCTGGAGAGCCCGCTTGCGGCCAACAGCCTCCCGGCTCGCGACGGCAGCCCTGAAGCCAAGGCCGCGCAGAAGGAGTTCGACGCGATCGGCGCCATCTGCCGCGAGCGCAGTATTCCCTGGGTGCTGCTGTCCGGCGGCGCTGCGCCCGAAAAGTTCGAGCGCGTGCTGGACTATTCCTATGCTGCTGGCGCAAGCGGCTTTCTCGCCGGCCGCACGATCTGGCTGGATGCCGTCCTGAAGAACTTCCCGGATAGTGCGGCAGTATCGGCCAGTCTGCGCAAGGACGGCCTCGGCGTGCTGGAGCGATTGAACAAGCTGACCACCGCCAAGGGCACGCCATGGAAGCCGCGCTTTCCGGTATTCACCGACATCAAGCAGGAAGGTGACTTCGCGCGCGCCTATTGAGATAGCGGCTCTGAATTGTTCGTCCCGACCGCAAGATCCGCGACACGACTGACGACTTCACCACGAGTGGTGAAGTCCGAGAATGTGCTGACGAAACCGTCCGCAGGAAGATCCTGATAGACAATTGGACCCGGCTCTACGGCCTGAGGGCCGCGGGCCGTGCAGGGATCACGCCGGGCTGGTCCCGGCTGGGTTCTTGGCGCGCAAAGCCGCCGTCGAACTTGCCGTTGCGATGAGCACGTCGTTGGCGTCACGCAGCTCGGCCTCCATGAAGCCGATGCTGCGGCCCTGCCGAACGACTTTGCCATGGGTGCGATACAGGCCGGGATGCGCCGGAAGCAGGAATGCGACCTTGATCTCCAGACTGGCGACGGCGATCTGGTATTCACCGCGCAACAGGCTCGCGGTGGCCATCGCGGCGTCGAGCCAACCCGTAACGATACCGCCCTGGACGATGCCGCCCTTGGGATGCCCTTCGACCGAATGGCAGTGGCGCTGTTCGGCATGCCATTCGATCGTAACGCGATTCAGGAGCTGATCATAGCTGACCCCTCCTACACCGAGAAGCTCCCATGCCGGCGGACGGCGAGCCTGGATCTGCCTGATTAGTTCTGAATAGGACATGTGTCTTGATTGCCCGACGATCGGATGTGCACGAGGCGAGCCAAGGCACGCCCTGCAGGCAATCACCACAGGCGGCGCGGCTCTGCAACTGCGCTCAGCGGAGATCAGCCATCCGCCGCGATGCCCTTTTGCCACGTGGAGGGATTTCCGCCAGAAGCCGCGGCGGACCCGCTATTTTGTCTCAGGATAGCCTGCAAAAATCGTCGCCAAGGCCTTTCCTGATTTCGCGAGGATCTTCTCCCTTGCTGCCGCGATCTGTTCGAGAGGCGGCGCCATCTGCCGCAACCCCATCTCGACCCCAAGATCGTTGAGGGCTCTCTGATCAAACCCGGTCGAGTCGTCGGCCCAGCGGCTCATCTGCTCCGCCCACAGCCTGGAAAGATCGTCGGCAGAGAGCTGTTCGTACCGGCGGCCACGCACGAGATAGGATTGCCGGTTGTCCGATTGACGGTTTTTCAGCAGAAGCTGCACAGCCTCTCTCGCCTGATCGGTCATGGACCCGCCCCCGATGCGTATCGTCGAGATCCAAACTTGGATTCGTCGTCAGATAAGCACAAGATTCGGGGAGCCGGAAGTGAAGCCGGACCTTGGGTACCATCCGCTCATTCCGGACTGGCGTCCATGTCCTTGGGGTGTGATCGAGGTGGCTCGATCCCCATGGCGTCGCCAGCGGCGAGAGCTCTGCGTCGGATCAACTGAAGAAAGGGCCGCCTTTCGGCGACCCTTTCCCGTGTCAAAAATTTGATGCGTTCAATCCAGCCCCGGGTGAAAATTTCTAAGGATACAAACGCCATGCCCGGACGGGCCAACTAAAGCAGCCGATTGTTTCACGAAGATTTCGTCGCATGATAATCGCTATTTCGCTCGCGAGGCAGGCGCTCTGCCGTTTCGAATGCTGCAGTGCAGTTTGGGCGCGATAAAGTCGCCAAACAGGGGTGCGGGAGGGTGGCCCGCCCGGCCGGGCACCTTTATGGCACTGCGCGGCGGCCGCTGCGTCAGTTCGGCGACAAGCCATCGGCGCTCAGTCCTGGCCTAAGTTCCATCTTACTGTCCGCAGGCAGCTGTTGCATAATCTTCCCGGTTTCGGCTTGCCGTTCGCTACGGATGCAGATTCTTGAATGTGGGGTTGTGTCATGTCGAGTGCGATCGAGTTGATTGTAGATAGCTTCACTAGATTGAGAGACCGCCAGTCACTGGAGGACATGAGAATGCATCGCCGGCGATTGGTCGGCGACCTGAAGGCAAGACCAGGCTTTGACTGCCGGTCATCGATCGCTCAGGTCGAACAGGACATCGCGACCATAGAGGCGGGGCTGGAGAGGATTTCGGGATCGAGCGACGCGTAAGCTCCCGGACATCTCGGGCCGGAGCATCGCTGCCAACCTCGCCAGCGATCGTGAGAGAAGAGCAGGCCAGCGGGGTTGAACGTCCTGAGCGGCAGCGAAGGCGGCGGCCGCTCAGGCTTTGGCTTGTCGATCACGCCTTGAAGATCAGGACTTCTTCATCAGCGGGCACTTGCTCTGTTCACGAGGAATGTTGGCGTCTTCGGCTGGGGTGGTTGCGACAACGTCGTAGAAGTCCCACGGTCCCTTGGACTGCTCCACCGTTTTTGCGCGCAGCAGATAGTAATCGTGGATGTGCATGCCGTCCTCGCGCACATAGCCCTTCTCCGAGAAGAAGTCGTTCACGGGCATCGAACGGAATTTTGCCAGCACGGCGGCAGTATCGAGCGTGCCGGCTGCTTCGACGGCCTTCAGATAGTGCATGGTCGCCGAGTACATCCCGGCCTGAACCATGGTCGGCATGCGGCCGACCTTGTCGAAGAACCGCTTCCCGAACGCGCGCGATGCATCGTTGCGATCCCAGTAGAAGGCTTCCGACGTGTACAGACCCTGCATGTTCTTCAGGCCGACCGATTTGGCATCCGTGATCTGAAACAGCAGCGCCGCGACCTTCATCTTGCTCTTGAGGCCGAGCAAGCCGAATTCGTGAGCCTGCATCAGCGAGTTGGAGGTATCACCGCTGGCATTGGCGAGCGCCAGCACATTGGCACCGGAGCTCTGGGCTTGCAGCAGAAACGATGAGAAGTCGCTTGTGTTGAAGGGGTGGCGCACCGAGCCGACGACCCTGCCGCCGTTCGCTTTGACCACGGCCGACGCATCCGCTTCGAACGCGTGACCGAAGGCGTAATCGGCCGTCAGGAAGAACCATTCGTTACCGCCCTGGCCCATCAATGCCCTGGCTGTGCTGCGCGCGAGCGTGTTGGTGTTGTATGTCCACTGAAAAGTGTTCGGAGAGCACTTTTCGTTGGTGATCGTCGAAGCGCCCGCCGACGACACGATCATCATCTTGTTCTTGTCGCGGACGAGGTCCGCCAGGGCCAGCGCGACCGCGGAGTTGCCGATGTCGAGAATGACGTCGACGTTTTCCGTGTCGATCCAGCGCCGCGCGATGCCCGAAGCGATATCGGTCTTGTTCTGGTGATCGGCGAAAGTGAGCTCGATCGGCTGTCCCAGCAGCTTGCCGCCGAAATCGGCGATCGCCATCTTGGCGACTTCGACCGCCGCAGGCCCGGCGGCGTCCGCATATTGCCCCGACTGATCGTTGAGCACGCCGAGCTTGACCGGCTTCGATGCAGGCGCCTGCGCATGAGCCGAAGCAAGGCCCAGGAGAACCATCGACGCTGCCAGCATACTTCTCATTTTTTCACTCCCTTTGGAAATTTTGATGCTTGAAGTCAGAATTGATCATGCGGAGTTACCCGCCCCGGTGAGGCTCTATTCGGCCGCCTCGCGGTATCGCTCCAGCCCGTCCAGGCTTTCGCCATTGGCACGAAGGGCACCGCCCCATTTGGCAAGCCACCAGCCATACTGCTCGGGCCATTTCTCAAAGTTGCCGGTCAGCCCGAAATGTTCTGCGGCGTGGAGCGCCCAGAATGGATTGAACAGCATCTGGCGGGCCATGAAGATGAGATCGGCACGGTCGTCCTGCAGGATCTTCTCCGCGAAATCCGGAGTCCTGATCATGCCGACCGCGCCCGTCGCAATGTCGGCCTCACGGCGAATGCGTTCGGCAAACGGGACCTGGTAGCCTGGACCGCGACCGAGATTGGCATTGGTCGATCCGGCGCGAAGATTGCCGCCCGTCGAACAGTCGACCAGATCGACGCCGAGTTCCTTCAGCTTACGGGAGAAGACGATGCTGTCCTCGATCTCCCAGCCTCCATCAATCCAGTCCGTCGCCGAGATGCGTACGAAGAGCGGCGTCGAGGAGGGCAGCGCAGCCCTCACCGCGCGCGTCACTTCGAGCGGAAACCGCATCCGGTTCTCGAGGCTGCCGCCATATTCATCGGCCCGGAAATTGGCGAGTGGTGATAGAAACGATTGCAGGAGATAGCCGTGAGCCATGTGGAGCTCGATCACGTCGAAGCCCGCAAGCATGGCCCGGCGCGCCGCCGCCACGAATGCATCCCGCACGCCAGCAAGGCCTTCCTTGCTGAGGGGAATGGGAGTCTGGAAGCCTTCGGAGAACGGGACATCCGATGGGCCCGTAGGCACCCAGGTTTCCTCTCCCATCTCGATATCGCGGTCGGTCAGATGGCTATTGCCCCGGAATGCGCGCTGCTGGCTGGATTTGCGTCCGCCGTGATTGATCTGGATCGCCGCTTTGGCTCCATGCGACTTGATGACTTGAACAATCTGACGCATGCCGTCGATCTGGCCGTCTTCCCACAATCCGGGATCGCCGTTGGTGATGCGCCCTTTCCGGGTGACCGAGGTCTGCTCGACGAAGACGAGGCCGGCCCCGCCCATGGCGAACTTGCCGTAGTGAACCAGATGGAACGGCGTGACGTAGCCGTTCTCGGCCGAATACATCCCCATGGGCGAGACGACGATGCGGTTGCTCAGCTCGACGCCACGGAATGCAATGCTTTCAAACAGCTTGACCATTGTGATCTCCCCCTGAATTCGCGGACCAGGACATTCGCCCCGTGACGTTCGTCATGCTTGTGCGATGGCGCCGGCGCGGCGCAACGCATCGATCTCGCCGTCGGACAGGCCGAGATATTGCGACAGCACCTCGCCATTGTGCTGACCGAGACGCGCGGACGGGACGTAGTCCGGCGCCGCGGTATCGTGCAGCACCAGCGGACTGCGATGAACGAGGATGTCGCCGTATTCGGGATGCGCGATCTCGCGCAGCATGCCGCGGGCGTGGAGATGCTTGTCTTCGATCACCTCGCGCAAGTCGCGAACCGCGGCGCAAGGCACCCGGTTGACGCGGCAGAGCTCGGTGATCTCGTCGCGCGTGAGCTGCGAAGACCAGTCGGACACGATCTGGTCGGTCAGGTCGATGTGCTTCAAACGGTCAAGCACCGTCTTGAAGCGCGCGTCGTCGGCCAGTTCCGGCTGCCCCATCGCGCGCGTCAGTCCGGTCCAGTGGGACTCGTTGACGCTGATGATGGCGACATAGCCGTCGGATGCGGGATAGACGTTATAGGGTGCCTCAGCGAGCCCGCCGTGACGGTTGCCGGTACGCGGGGCGGCGGCCTTGCGGTTGAAGACATCAGCGAGGTTCGAAGCCATTGCCGGATAGACGGCCTCGACCATCGCGATCTCGACCAGGCGGCCGCGGCCGCTCTTCTCCCGGTCGTAGAGCGCGGTGAGGATGCCAGCATAGAGATGCACGCCGCTGATGAAGTCGGTGATGGCTGGCCCCGCCTTGACCGGGGGACCATCGGCAAAGCCTGTCACGCTCATGATGCCGGACACGGCCTGGATGGTCAGGTCCATCGCCAGATTGTCCCGGCTGGGACCCGACAGGCCGTAGCCAGAGGCCGAGCCGTAGATCAGCCGCGGATTGACGGCGCTGAGCGCGGCATAGCCGACGCCCAGCCGATCCAGCACCCCCGGGGCATAGTTCTCGATCAGCACGTCGGCCTTGGAGGCGAGCTCCTTCAGGACTCTGGCTCCGTCCGGCGACTTCAGGTTCAGGCTGATGTTGCGCTTGTTGGCGTTGAGCATAGCGAACGGTACGGCGTTGCCCTTGCTGATGCGGGCGCGATGACGCACCGGCTCACCGTTTGGCGGCTCCACCTTGATGACGGTCGCGCCGGCCTGCGCCATCAGGAAGCCGGCATACGGACCCTGATAAACCTGGCCGAGGTCGATAACGATCACGCCTTCGAGCGGCAGCTTCTTGCTGTTGTCCAAGGTACCCTCGGTTCTGTCAGAAGTTGTAGAGACGCGCAGGATTGGCGATCAGGATCTTTCGGCGAGTGGCTTCGTCGGGGACGCATTCGTGCAGCAGACGAAGCAGATCCTGAAGATCTGGCATCGTCTCGGCGCTGTGGCCGACATGGGGCCAATCGCTGCCCCACACGACCTGATCGGGCGCAGCCTGAACGATGGCGCGCATGAAAGGTGCCGTGTCCGCATAGGGACGGCCGATACGCGTGTTGCGGTCCGCGCCCGAGATCTTGGTCCAGTAACGGCCGGTCTTCAGCCGATCGGTGAAGGCGCGGAAATCCGGATGATCGTGCCCCTTGTCGGCCATGGTCCGCGACATGTGATCGATCACGTAGTTCAGCGGCAGCTTCTCGAGCTCGGTAGCGGCGGCCGCCAGATCCGAACTCTCGATCCAGAGCTGAGCATGCCAGCCTCGCTCCGCGATGCGAGGGGCGAGCTTGACCAGATCGTCGTAGCTGGTGCCGAGTGTCGAGACCGGTTTGCCGTCCTGCCGGATCATGGTGACGCGCACCGCCCTGAAACCGGCGTCGGTGAGTTCATCGAGCCGGTGATCCGAGACGTCGGGCCGCAGGATTGCGACGGCACGAAGCCTGTCGGGATAGCGACGCAGCGCGTCGTAGGTGACGGCGTTGTCTTCGCCCGATCCCACGGCGTGAACGATGACCCCACGCGTGATACCGAGCTCATCCCAGATGGCGAAGGCGTCTTCGATCGTGAATGGTTTTGCAGCGGTAAAGCGACCTTCGTTTCCGGGCGGAAACCGATCGAAGGGGCCATAGATGTGAAAATGACAATCGCAGCTGCCTTCAGGCAATCGATAATCCATGCCGCAAATCCCTGTTCAGTTTTGAGAAGGTGTTACCGCCGCTGCGCACAGTGGCCTGGCCAGTGTCGCCGTCGTGAAACGAGATGAGTGATCTCAAGGAGAATGGTCGCGGGGAGCTTCGACGTGGCGACGAGGAGCTGGTGCACGACCTGTCGAGATCAGTTGATCGCAGCAGAAAAATTCATTCCCGGCTCCATGACGTCTCCCTGCAGCGCGCCCACCTGTGGTGGGACGTCTTGTTTTTTGAGCGGCCACGACGCCGCGGCCTGTCGGCCTGAAAGAACATTAGGAGCGGCGCGGCCTGGAGTCCATCTATTGCAGATATGTAGTTATATTTACATATATATGGAAAAGATGTTTGCGAATGAAGCCGAATGGCTCTAGCTTGCGACTTCACGCAGGCACGGCCTTTGAGTTTATCGAGGTATTGGTCCGTGTCCCGGATTTTACTTCCACCCATATGTAAATGATGGATTCCAGCATCAAGTCGGCCAAGCGGATCTTCGAAGTTCTCGAATACTTTGAGGATGTGAAGCGTCCGATTTCCCTGAAGGAAGTCGCGACGAAGTGCGGCTATCCGACGTCTAGCGCCGCGGCCTTGCTGAAGAGCATGGCGATGCTGGGATATCTGTTCTACGACAGCTACAATCGCACCTACATGCCGACGATGCGCATCGCGCAGATGGGCCGATGGCTGGACACCGGGCTCTTCGGCGACAGCGCCATCCTTGCGCTCGTCGATTTCGTCCATGGGAAACTCGACGAGCTCGTCAGCATCAGCACACAGTCCGATCTGCATGCACAATACATTCACGCCCTGCAAACCAGCAAGCGCCTGCGCTTCGAAGTGAAGCCAGGGGATGTCAGACCGCTTGCGATCAGCGGAATCGGACGCACGCTGCTCAGTGGTCATACTGACGTCGAGATTGAAAGGCTCCTGCGTCGCATCAACGCCGTTTGCCCGCGGGAGGAGCACTTCGAACTGAACGCGTTGATGAAGATCGTTAACGGCATCCGGCGCGACGGCTACATGTTCTCAAAACACATCATCGTTCAGGATGCCGGCGTGATCGCAGTCCTGTTGCCAAAGCGTGACTTCGGACGCAACCTCGTCCTCGGCGTCGGCGGGCCGGTGTCCCGTCTTGAGGAGCGGCAGGACGAAATCCTCGCTTGTATCCGCGAAGGCATCGGCCGGTTCCTGCCGTGACCTGACCGGTTTGGCAGAGCAAAGGCTTGCTCCATACCCACAGATGAAAGTCTGTCGGCCTTCACGGCCGATTGCGCTGAGAGGGCATCAAGGAGAGTCTCGCCGTCATTTGCACAGCGAGTCAGCTTTGGAGAGCCGGCTGACGACTGCAGCAAGGGCAGAACGACCCGTTCTCGGCTTGGAGGCGGACCCTTGCTCCGCGCTTGGCCGGAGCAGCGTCGAGCCAGAAGCTTAGGCCAAGGCTTGGCCGAGGGGTAGCAACCAGACGAGGCGTCAGCCGCGCTGCGCGATGCGCGTGCTGCGGCTTATTTCCTGTCTGACAATCCAAAGGCAAGGATGGCAGCACAGCATAGACGATTGCTGCTTGCCCCCCGCCCCGACAGAAGGCGCTCTAGCCTGCTGCACGCGGGAGCATGCCTTTTGCCGTAATCTCCGCCGAAAGCTCTTCGATCGTCTTGCGTTGCTCCATCGCGGCCTTGCGGATCAGCGCAAAGGCCGCCGGCTCGGCGAGTGCGTGCAAATGCATGACCTGGAGGACGGCGGCAAGCACGACGCGACGAGATTTCAAACGGTGCTCCAGCTTGAGAATCTGTTGCTTCAATTCGCTTGTGCGTTCGCTTCGCTCGAATGCCATGACGAGCGCTGCATAGATGCCTGCTGATCGCAACGGCTTGATCAGGAATGAAGCGGGGTCGAGTTCGAACACCAGTTTCAGACGGCTCGGGGTCTCTGTGCCGAGCAGCGCGATGACAGGTGATCGCGCCAGGAACGCGCGTTGCGCCGGTTGCAGCAAAGGCAGGAACTCGTCGTCGATCAGCGACAGATCCGGTGTGAAGCCGACGGGCTCAGCCGGCGTCCACGCAACGGCCTCGATCCCGAGACGCTCGAACTGGCGCCGCACGATGGTCGCGTCGCGCTCGTCCTTGATTGCAACGAGTGCCTTGCGTCCGCGCAGCGAAAACGAAGACGGTCTGCTCATTTCACAACCCGCAAATGCGGCGCATTCGGCAATACGCCCGCCGAGGCTTCCCTCAAGGGGCTGACGGCCACGTCGAGCTGCGTCAGGTAAGGATCAGGCTTAACAGGCGCGTCGGCTTCCCAGAAGATATCAAACTGCCCTTGCGGATTGGATACGGCAAGCCGCGGTGTAAGGACGCAATGATTGTTGCCGCCGTCGATCCACACCGGTCCTTGCGGCGAATTGTAGCGATACCCGGCCGCTGCGCGCCGTACCTCCGCTATGTCGGACGTGCCCGCGCGCTGCAGCGCGCGCGCCAGCAGATAGACTGCGACATAGGCGGATTGCCCGTCGACGGAGGGACTGCTCTCCTCGCCATAGCGCGCCTTCCAGCGCGCGACGAAGGCACGATTCTCGGGCAGGCGGATGCTCTCGAAATACGCCGACGACGTGATGCAGCCGGCCGACGCCGGCCCGACGATCGCCAGTTCCGGCTCGCAGAGGCTACAGCTCAGCATGGGAATCTGCAGCCCTGCAGCCTTGGTACCTGCGTGAAATGCCCGGATGAAATCGTAGCTCGAGCTTCCGACGAGCGTATTGAACACGATCGGCGGCTTGCGGCGGACGATCTCCTCGACGATGTGACCGACGGCGCTTTCCCCGAGCTCAAGCAGACGTTCGGCGAGAATATGGCCATCTGCCGCGCTGACCAATTCACGGGTAACGCGATTGGTCTCCCACGTCCACACGTAGTTGGAGCCGACGCAGAAGATCTCCCGCGACAGATTGTCGAGCACGTAGCGGACGAGCGGCAGCACATTATGATTAGGCGACGCGCCGACATACATCACGTTGTCAGAGCACTCGAAGCCTTCGTAGCGGGCGGGATACCAGAGCAGTCGATCGGTGCGCTCGACGATCGGAAGCACCTGTTTGCGGGAGGCGGAGGTGTAGCAGCCGATGATGTGCTTGACGCCGACATTGCGGATGAGGTCGTCGCACACCGTATGGTATTCGGAAACAATGCCGCGAGGATCGCGAATATGGGGTGCGATCGCGAACTCGAACTCCGCATGGTTGTTGATCTCGTCGACTGCCATCATCGCGCTCTTGAGGATCTCGCGGCCCATTGCCTGATAAGGCCCGGACTGTGAGCAGATGATGCCAACGGGAACAGACGGCTTGGTCATTGACGGCTTTCGATCGCGGAAACGCGGAGATGAAATCATCATCGCCGATGAAAGGGCAAGTGGCTTGCCGCTTTGCTGCGCAGCACTCTCTAAATTTAGGCAGACAGCATCGTTGACAATGCGATGGGCAGTTACTTAGACTTTTCTCATACAGGGCTACCTGTCGAACCTCGCGTGCGCCGAACTGGCCGATGACGTCCAGCTCCTTGCACTAAGTGCTTCGTTCGATCACGGACCCTGAAGCGACAGATCATAGCCGCGGCATTTGAGCCATTCGTCACCTCATTCGGGAGGGACGGGTGGCTTTTTTCGTTTGCCGCCGGGGAAAGCTGGCGATGCGTCCGCATCGCCAGAACGGTGACGCGTGCTCGGGGGAGATCGTGCGTCATGTCGAGCAGAGGATGAAGAGCGATGACGGCAACAGACCTCCACTATCTCGGGCTCGTCGAAGTTGGGCAGAAGATCCAGGCGAAGGCGTTGTCACCGGTCGAAGCCACCAAGGCGATGCTGCAGCGGATCGAGAAGCTCGACGGCCAGCTGAAGAGTTTCGCGTATGTGATGGCTGACTCGGCGCTCGCTGATGCCGCTACGGCCGAACAGGAGATCGCTTCCGGAAAAATCAAGGGCGTGCTTCATGGCGTGCCGGTTGCGGTCAAGGATCTCTGCTGGGCCAAGGGTGCACCTGCGGCCCATGGCATGACGATCCACCGCGACTTCCGTCCCACCGAGGACGCAACGGTGGTCGCACGATTGAAGGACGCCGGCGCGATCATCCTCGGCAAGCTGCAGCAGACCGAGGGCGCTTACGCCGATCATCACCCGAAGATCGACCCGCCGAGAAACCCGTGGAACGCGGATCTGTGGCCCGGCGCATCTTCCAGTGGCTCCGGCGTCGCCACCGCCGCGGGCCTCTGCTTCGGATCGCTCGGTACCGATACTGGCGGGTCGATCCGTTTCCCGTCCGCGGCCAATGGTGTCACCGGACTCAAGCCGACCTGGGGACGAGTCAGCCGCTTCGGCGCGTTCGAACTCGCGGCGACGCTGGACCACATCGGTCCGATGGCGCGATGCGCGGTCGATTGCGGTGCCATCCTTGGCGTGATCGCGGGGCAGGATCCCAAGGATACGACGTCGGTGCCGCTGACGGTGCCGGATTATCTTGCTGGCCTGACCGGAGATCTGCGCGGCGTTACGATCGGCATCGATCGGCGATGGACCAGCGAGGGCACCGACGCCGACGCCGCCAAAGTGCTGGCCGAAGCTTTGCGTGTGGCGGCTGATCTCGGTGCGAAGATCAAGGAAATCACGTTCCCCAATCCGGCGGCGGTTATCGATGACTGGTTCCCGCTCTGTGGCATCGAAGTCGCGGTGGCACACGAGGAGACCTATCCAGCGCGCAAGGACGAGTATGGTCCGGCCCTTGCGGGCCTGCTCGAACTCGGCCGGCAGCAATCCGGCATGGACTATCAGAAGATCGTGCTTCGGCGTGAAGCGTTTCGCGGCGCGGTGCGTCTGCTGTTCGAGACGGTCGATCTCATCGCGGTCCCGGCCCAGGCGTTCGCGGCGCCCACCCTTTCAAAGATGGCGGCGCTCGGCGAGGACGCCTCGCTAATCGGCGGCCTGCTTCGCTTCACGTGCCCTTTCGATATGACGGGAAGTCCGACCGTGACATTGCCCGGCGGCTTCGCGGCGAATGGTGGTCCGGTCGGCTTCCAGTTCGTCGGCCGCCATTTCGACGAGGCTGGCCTCGTTCGCGCAGGTGATGCGTTCCAGCGCGTCACCGACTGGCACAAGCGTCATCCCGCGATTTGAGCCGAGGAGCCGATTACATGTCCGAAGACTGGTTGACGACATCCATCATGGCCAAGCGCGCTGTCGCCAAAGGCGCGGCGGGCGCAACGCATAGTCTGACGATCGAGCAGCAGGGCGGGTTCCACTACGTCTACGGCCCTTATGCCAAGCCGACGCTGTCGATCGACCCCGGCGAGGTGGTCGTCGTCGAGACCGAAGATGCTTTTGGCGGCGTGCTGACCAAAGAGACCGACAGTCCCACCGCCAAGCTCAACTTCCCTTATCTCAATCCACAATGTGGGCCGATCGCGGTGAAGGGGGCCAAGAAGGGCGATTGCCTTGCGATCTACATCCGCGACGTCGAGACCCGGGGCGAACAACCCGCTGGCACGACCTGCATTATTCCGGAATTCGGCGGACTGGTCGGGACGGGTTCGACCGCGCTACTCAATCCGCCGCTCCCGGAACGCGTGAAGAAGCTGCATGTCGACAGGAACGGCATTCGCTGGAACGACAAGCTCACGCTGCCCTACGAGCCGTTCATCGGGACCATCGGCGTCTCGCCTGAGATCGAGGCGATCTCCTCGCTGCAGCCGGACTATCACGGCGGCAACATGGATCTGCCCGACGTCGCTCCGGGTGCAATCATCTATTTCCCGGTCCATACCGACGGCGGAATGCTCTACGTCGGTGATTGCCACGCAACGCAAGGCGACGGCGAGCTTTCCGGAGTGGCGCTGGAGCAGCGCGCGACCGTCACGCTGCAGGTCGACCTGATCAAGAACTGGAGCTTTGCCTGGCCCCGGCTTGAGACCGAGGATTTCATCATGACGATCGGAAGCGCGCGTCCTCTCGAGGACGCAGCGCGCATCGCATATCGCGAACTCGTGCGGTGGATGGCGGCCGATTACGGGTTCGACGAGATCGACGCCTACATGCTGCTCAGCCAGGCCGGCCGCATGCGCCTCGGCAACATGGTCGACCCCAAATACACGATGGGTGCATCGATCCTCAAGAATTACCTCAAGCCATGACATCCAACCGATTCCAATGAGAGGGGACATCACGATGAGTTCGAGACGCAAGTTGCGGATGGTTTTGCTCGGCGCCCTGCTCGGCGCAGGGGCATCGACAAGTCTTGCCCAGGCGGCCGAGCCACCGCTGAAGGTCGGCCTGCTCGAGGACGTGTCGGGCGACCTTGCCTTCATGGGCATGCCGAAACTGCACGGCTCACAGCTCGCCGTTGAGGAGATCAACAAGAGCGGCGGTATCCTGGGTCGGCAGATCGAGCTCATCCACCTTGATCCGCAGGGCGACAATGCGCGCTACCAGGAGTTCGGACGCCGGCTGCTCAATCGCGACAAGGTCGACGTGCTCATCGGTGGTATCACCTCGGCCTCGCGCGAAGCTCTGCGCCCGATCGTGAATCGCACCTCGACACCGTACTTCTACACCAACCAGTACGAAGGCGGCGTCTGCGACGCCAGCATGATCAGCATGGGCGCGGTGCCCGAGCAGCAATTCTCGACGCTGATTCCCTGGATGGTCGAGAAGTTCGGCAAGAAGGTCTATGTTATCGCCGCCGACTACAACTTCGGTCAGATCTCGGCAGAGTGGAACCGCAAGATCATCAAGGATCTCGGCGGCCAGGTTGTCGGCGAGGAGTTCATTCCGCTCGGCGTATCGCAGTTCGCGCAGACCATCCAGAACATCCAGAAAGCGAAGCCGGACTGGCTGCTCACGATCAATGTCGGCGCCGCCCAGGATTCGTTCTTCGAGCAGGCAGCGGCGGCCAATCTCAACCTGCCGATGGGCTCATCGATCAAGGTCATGCTTGGCTTCGAGCACAAGCGGTTCAAGCCGCCGGCGCTGAACAACATGCATGCGACCGCGAACTGGTTCGAGGAGATAGACACGCCCGAGGCGACCGAATTCAAGAAGCGCTGGCGCGCCAAGTTCCCCGACGAGCTCTACATCAACGACATGGGGTACAACGCCTACAACGCGCTCTACATGTACAAGTCGCTGGTCGAGAAGGCGAAGTCGATCAAGCTCGAAGACATGCGGAAGGTGATCGCGACCGGCGACGCCTGCATCGACGCTCCCGAAGGCAAGGTCTGCATCGATCCCAAGAGCCAGCACACCTCGCATCGCATGCGGCTGATCTCGGTCGGGCCCAAGCACGAGGTGAAGGTCGAAAAGGACTATGGAACGATCCAGCCTTACTGGCTTGGCGAGATCGGGTGCGATCTGACCAAGAAGAACGACAAGGATCAGTACACGCCGAGCCATCTGCCGAAGAAATCGTGATGCTCGGGCACAGATCTTGCTCGTGTTGAATGTCACGATCTTGAACAAGGCCGGCGCCGCAACGATGCGGCGCCGGGAGCGGCAAGGGGATCAGGATGTCGGCTGAAGTGTTCTCGGTATTCTATCAATTCGCCGACGTGTTTGCGTTCCTCATTCTCTCGGCCGCAGGTCTCGCCATCGTGTTCGGCATGATGGGCGTGATCAACATGGCGCATGGCGAGTTCATCATGTGCGGCGCCTACGTCACCGTTGGCCTCGTGAACCTCGGCGTGCCGCTTGCGATCGCCCAGATCCTGGCCGCGGTGACCGCGGGCCTTATCGGTGTGATCGTCGAGTTCCTGGTCGTGCGGCGTTTCTATAAGCGGCCGCTGGATTCGCTGCTCGCAACCTGGGGCTTGAGCCTCATCGTGACGCAATCGATGCTCCTGATCGTCGGCTCCGCCGTGCGAGGTATCGGAACGCCCGAGGGAAGTTTTGCGATCGGCGGCTACACGTTTTCGACCTATCGCCTGGTGCTGTTCGGTTGCGCGGTAGCCGTGCTGGTCGGCCTCTACATCATCTTCATGAGGACGCGGTTCGGCGTGATTGCCCGCGCGACGATGCAGAATGCGGCGATGGCCAAGGCGCTTGGAGCGCGCACCGGCAAGATCTATGCAATCAGCTTCGGGATCGGGACCGGCCTCGCCGGGCTTTGTGGGGCGCTGTACGCGCCGACCATGACGCTGATCCCGACCATGGGTGCGACCTTCGTGGTCGAGAGCTTCGTGACCGTCGTCATCGGTGGAGCCAACGTGCTGCTCGGAACGGCGCCGGCGGCCGTGCTCCTGGCGATGATCCGGATGACGCTGAACGCAAGCTACGGTCAGATCATCGGACAGATCGGCATGCTGGTGGCCGTCATCCTGATCATTCGCGTGTTGCCCGAAGGGCTCTCAAGCGTGCTGGTTCGTCGTGGGCGCTAGGGGGAAACGTTGATGTTCAAGCTGCTGGAAGGTCCACAGACGCTCGGGCGCGGCAGGATGTTCTGGACCTGCTTCCTCGTTGTGTTGGGGGGAGCGCTGGCTTACCCGCTGTTCGCCGACTCCTACGACGTCGGCAATTTCGCCTACTTCCTGATCTGGATCTTCATGGCGCTCGGCCTCTGCCTGATGTGGGGCTATGGCGGCATGCTCTCGTTCGGCCAGACCTTGTTCTTCGGCATCGCCGGCTACGGATACGGCGTGCTCGCGATCAACATGGGCGGCGGCACCGCGACGATCGCCGCGCTCGTGCTCTCGGTCATCCTCGCGATGATTGCGGCAGGCATCCTCGGCTACTTCATGATCTGGGGCGGCATCAACGGGATATTCTTCGGCATCGTGACGCTGTCCGCAACGCTGGTGCTGGCCTTCTTCCTCGGCCAGACGGCCGGGCCCGAATGGCATATCGGTCCGGCGCGGCTGAACGGCTTCAATGGCATGAAGGGCATGGACCCGCTGACCGTGGGTGACTTCTACATCGAGGGATCGGCGCTTTACTACGTCCTGGTCGCGCTGATCGTCATTGTATATCTGGCGCTGCGGATGCTGTTGAATTCGGGGGTCGGCAACGTCATCGTGGCGACGCGCGAGAATCCGCAACGCGCGGAGATGCTGGGCTATGATGTCCGTAAATATCAGCTTCTGACCTTCGTGATCGGCAGCGGCCTCGCGGGGTTGAGCGGTGCGCTCTACACGTCGTGGGGGCAGTTCATCACGCCCTCCAGCATCGGCCTCCCTGCGGCTGCGATGCCGATCGTATGGGTGGCGTTCTCCGGACGTAGCGACCTGACGGCGACGCTGGTCGGATCGTTCCTGCTGCTGTTCGGCTTTCAGACCATCACCGTCTACAGCCAGCAGGCCGCGCTCGTGCTGATGGGGGCGCTGCTGCTCGCAACGGTGATGCTGGCGCCGCAGGGCTTTGTTCTCGGCATCGGTAAACTCGTTGCGGACTGGTGGCGCGACCGACGTCGTGGTGACGATGCCGTCGTCACGGAAGCCGGTCGCTTGCAGTCGGAAGAGGCCTGATCGTGGCGCTGGTCGAAGTCAAGGGCGTATCCAAGAGGTTCGGCGGGCTGACCGCCGTCTCCGGCGTCGATCTCACGGTCAATGCGGGCGAGGTCCACTGTCTGATCGGGCCCAACGGCGCCGGCAAGAGCACGCTGTTCAAGCTGATCGTAGGGCTCTATCCGCCGACCGAGGGCAACATCCTGTTCGATACCGTCGACATCACGACCGAGCGTCCCTATGCGCGCGTGCAGCGGGGCATGAGCATCAAGATGCAAGCTCCGAGCGTGTTCAAGGAATTGCCCGTTCGACAGAACATCCAGACGGCGCTCCAGGAACGATTGTCCGGCGCGGAGCGCATCGCCGAGGAGGATCGTCTGCTGACGCTGCTCAACCTCGCACCGGACAGCGGCAAACTCGCCGGTGCGCTGTCGCATGGTCAGCAGCAATGGCTGGAAATCGGGATGGCGCTGGCGCTGAAGCCGCAGCTCCTGCTGCTGGACGAGCCGACGGCCGGCATGTCGCCGGAAGAAACCTACAAGACAGGCGAGCTGATCAAATCGTTCAATGCCGAGGGAATGACGGTGCTCGTCGTCGAGCATGACATGGCCTTCGTACGGCAGGTCGCGCAGCGCGTCACGGTGCTGCATCTCGGCAAGATCTTTGCGCGGGGCAATCTCGAGAGCATCTTGCAGGACGAGAAGGTCGCTGAAATCTATCTCGGTAAGACCCATGCTCACTAAGCCCAATCCCACCGACCGGATCCTGGACGTATCGGAGCTGTGGGCCGGATACGGGGCGACGCCGATCCTGCAGGGGGTCACCATGTCGGTCTCGCGCGGCGAGATTGTCGGCGTGATCGGCCGCAACGGCGTCGGCAAATCGACCCTGATGCGCTGTCTCATCGGCCTGCTACAAACTTGGCGCGGCACGATCAGCTTCATGGAGGAGGACGTCACAGCGCTGGAGGCCGACGCACGGGCGAGGGCGGGTTTCGGCTACATCCCGCAAGGGCGTGACGTATTTCCACAGATGACGGTCGACGAGAATCTTCTGGTCGGCGAACTGATCGGTGGCCCGCGCAGCAAGAAGCTGCCGGAGCTCGTCTATGAATACTTTCCACGGCTGAAAGAACGTCGGCGGCAGGCCGCGGGCACCATGTCGGGCGGCGAGCAGCAGCAACTGGCCATAGGCCGCGCGCTGATCGGCAATCCGTCCCTCATGATTCTGGACGAGCCGTCCGAAGGCATCCAGCCGTCGATCGTCCAGCACATCTGCGAGGCGCTGAGGTCGTTCCGGAACGAGCTCGGAACGACCATCATCTTCGTCGAGCAGAACCTGGACACGATCCTCGCGATCGCGGAGCGCTGCTACATCATGGAGAAGGGCAGGATCACGAAGTCGCTGGCCGGCGGCGAGGTCAACGAGGACAACGTCCGCGAACAGCTGCTGCTCTGAAAGGCCGTTTCGGCGTATTCAAGCGTCAATTGGGAGGGAATGAACATGGATCTGGGACTCAACGGAGCAAAGGTTCTCGTCACTGGTGGCACGAAGGGCATTGGCAGGGCGATCGCCGAGACCTTCGCGGCCGAGGGGGCCGATGTGGGCATTTGCGCGCGCAATCAGGCTGACGTCGACAACGCAGTCACCGCGATCAAGGCGAAGGGCGTCGCTGCATTCGGCAGCTCGGTCGACGTCTCCAATGGACCGGCGCTCAAAGCCTGGGTGGAGGATATGGCCTCCAAGCTGGGCGGCATCGATATTGTCGTCGCCAATGTCAGCGCGCTGTCGATCGGGCAGGACGAGGAGAGCTGGGAGAAGGAGTTCTCGACCGACATGATGGGCACCGTGCGGCTGGTCAATGCAGCAATGCCGTATCTGGAGAAGAGCAAGGCCGCAGCGATCGTCACCATCTCCAGCGTGTCGGGCCGCGAGGTCGACTTCGCCAGCGGCCCCTATGGCACGTTCAAGGCCGCGATCATCCACTACACGCAAGGGCTGGCTTTCCAGCTTGCCGGCAAGGGCATTCGCGCCAACTCGGTCTCGCCGGGCAACACCTACTTTGAGGGCGGGGTCTGGAATCAGATCAAGGACGGCAATCCCGAGCTTTACAAGACCGCGCTCGCGCTTAACCCGACCGGCCGCATGGGTACGCCGCAGGAAATGGCGAACGGTGCGGTATTCCTTGCCAGCAAGGCCGCGAGCTTCATCACTGGGACCAACCTCGTGATCGACGGTGCGCTCACGCGCGGCGTGCAGTTCTAGACGCATCCGGAGCCACGCAGCAACGGGGGTGCGGCACGTGGGGCGAAGCCATTTCCGATAACAACAGGGCTGTCAGATGTCAGCAGATCCAATTCACTATAAGTCGATCACAGAGCTCTCCGGGCTGTTCCGCCGGGGTGAGCTCCTGCCGTCGAAGGTGACCGAGGCCATGCTGGGACGGATCGAGAAGCTCGACGGCAGGTTTCATAGCTATGCACTCGTACTCGCCGATCGCGCCATGGCTCATGCGAAACGCCATGACGCCGAGTTCGCGAAAGGCATCTGGCGGGGGCCGCTGCACGGCGTGCCGATTGGACTAAAGGATCTCTGTTACACCACCTTTGCGCCGACGGCGGGCGGCACCACGATTCACGCCAAGTTTATTCCGTCCTTCAACGCGACGATCGTGGACCGGCTCGAACTCGCCGGCGCCGTCGCGCTCGGCAAGCTGAAGATGACCGAGGGCGCCTACACCAGTCACCATCCGAACGATCAGGCTCCGCTCAATCCTTGGAACATCGACTACTGGGTTGGCTCCTCCTCGAGCGGATCGGGCGTGGCGACGTCGGCGGGGCTCTGCTTCGGTTCGATCGGCAGCGACACCGGCGGCTCGATCCGATTTCCGTCCGCTACCTGCGGGCTGACCGGCATCAAGCCGACCTGGGGACGCGTCAGCCGTCACGGCGTTTTTCCCCTCGCGGACTCGCTCGACCATGTCGGGCCGATGTGCCGAAGCGCGGCGGATGCGGCCGCCATGCTCGGCGCCATCGCGGGCGCCGATGTCAACGATCCCACGGCGCTGCAGGCGCCGGTACCGGACTATCTGACCGGGATTGGCGGCGGCGTTCGCGGCTTGCGGATCGGCGTCGACCGCAGCTACACCCAGGATGGGATCGATCCGCAGGTTGTCGCCGCGCTGCTGGAAGCTGAACGCACGCTTGCGGAGCTCGGCGCAGACATCCGCGAGATCAAGTTCCCCGCATACGAGAAGCTCGTCAGCATGTGGATTCCGATGTGCTCGATCGAGACCGCAGAGGCGCATCTTGAGACCTATCCATCGCGGAAGTCGGAGTACGGCCCCGATCTGGCGCAGCTGATCGAGCAGGGGAGATCCATGAGCGGCGTCGAGATCGCGCAGATCCATCACGAGCGCCTGAAGTTCTGCGGAAGCCTCGCGGCCTTGTTCGGTGAGGTCGACCTGCTGCTCATTCCCACCATGCCCGTGCCGATCCCAACGCTGACCAAGATGGGCGAATACGGCGCCGATCCGACTGTGCTGCTCAGCATCCTTCGCTTCACCGCGGTGTTCGACTTCTCCGGAAGCCCCACCATCACGCTGCCGAATGGCATGGCGTCGGACGGCCTGCCGCTCAGCATGCAATTGGTCGGCCCGCATCTATCGGAGGATGTGCTCGCCCGCGCCGGGCATGCCTTCCAGTCGGTGACGGATTGGCATACCCGGCGCGCGCCGATCGACTGAGGGCTATTCTGGCTCGGCCGCGGGCAAAGCGGCTGCAGCGCCCTTCGTCGCGAAGTCTAACGCCGACGATTTACAGCCATTCCTCGGGATAGGGCTTTCGAGAGAGCTGCTGCAGTCTTCCGGAGAGCCGAAAGCCGTTCCTCCATCTGCTTGTTCATGATGCGCTCAAGCGGCCCGGTCATGCCGACGGATTGAAGAACTGTGCCATCCGAAAGCGTGACGGGGACCGCAAGTGCCGCAAGTCCTTCGTCGATCTCCCCGATACAAGTGGCATAGCCCGATCTTCTGACTTTTGCGAACTCCTGGTCAATCCACTTTCGGCTGGTGTGCGAATTGACGGTCGGCTTGGGAAGCTCATTTGAAAGGGCCTCAGCGATCAGCTCCTTGCTCTGAAAGGCCATGATGGCCTTGCCAGTCGCTGCGGCATTCACGGGCATCTCGATGCCCGGCTGAACATATCCGCGCCACCTCACATCGGGCGAATATGAAACGGCTACGAGGACGCGCGACCCAACGAGGCGTGCGAGATAGCAGGTCTCGGAGGTCGCCTCCGTCAAAGCATGAATGTGGGGACCGGCGAGCGACGCGTACCAGCCATCGTCCGCGCTTGCATGAAGCAAACGCGTCAGCCGATCGCCCACGGAATAGGTGCGTCCTGCTTCCGCTTCGACTGCCAGCCCTGATCGAACCAGCCCTTTCAGCAGTCGATGTGCGGTTGTCTTGGGGAGTTCGAGGATCGATGAGACGTCGGCGAGCGTGATCGTGCCGGGGAAGGCGGCAATCACTTCGAGCACGTCGATGTATCGAGCCAGCGGGCCGGGCGAGTTGTCATCCATTTGCATGTGATCCGATCAATCTTTGTGCGACGCAAGCAAAAATGAACGGCTTGACTCCTGGCGAGGCGGCCGTTTACCGTTTCGTAATTCGGGATTATGTTCCGAAAAACGGAACATCTGTCAAGCCCTCGTGAAATCCGCTGGGTGCGATGGAGAGATTTTTTCATTCTAGGAGGCGACATGAAGATTACGCGGAAGGCTGGTCTCGGCGTGACGATCGGAGCGGCGATGCTGTCGTTCGTGGGTGTGGCTCAGGCTCAGCAGGGCAGCCCGATCCTGATCGGCGCGACTGTGCCGATGACGGGGCCACTGTCCCTGACCGGCAAACAGTATCAAAACTCCCTTTCCATGGCCGAAGAGGACATCAACAAGGCCGGGGGCATCAACGGTCGCCATATCAAGATCGTGTTCGAGGACACGCAGGCGTCCAACGGAACTGCTGTCAACGCGTTCGTAAAGCTGGCCCAGGAAACCAAGCCCGCATTCTTCTTCCTGTCGAGCTACTCCACGCAGAATCTCGCAACGGCGCCCGAGCTAAGCAAAGTTCAGGTACCGGCGATGTATGCCGGCGGTGCCGACGTCGTGGCCGATAAAGGCAACGAATGGATGTTCCGGATCCGTCCGGCGGACAGCGTTTCGGCCGAAGGAATGGTGAAGGCCGCAGTCGACGTCATCAAGGCAAAGAAGCCCGGAATTCTCTACATCCAGAACGACTTTGGTCAGGGCGGTGCGCAGACTGCCGCCAAGCGCTTCGAGGCCGCCGGGATCGCGGTCGCCGGCATGGAAGCCTATGGCCAGAACGACAAGGACTTCTCCGCGCAGCTCCTCAGTCTCCGCAATAAAGGCGCCGATGCCATTCTGATCTTCAATTATCCGCAGGATGGCGCGCTGGTCCTCCGCCAGGCGAAGCAGCTCGGCTTCAAGATGCCGCTCGTTACGTCCTCTGCTGCGCTGGTGCCCGCGGCGACGCAGCTTCTTTCGCCGTCGGATCTCGAGGGGGTCTGGGGCGTGGTCGATGCCTTCATGGACGTCAGCGTCGGCGGCCGGATGAAGGACTACGTGGAGCGCTTCAAATCGAAATTCGGGGTTGATCCAGATCCCTACGGGCTCGCGTATTATGACGGTGCGATGCTGATGGCGGACGGCATGCGCAAGGCCGGGACCGACCCGAAGGCGCTGCGCGAATGGCTGTCCTCGGTCAAAGGGTGGCAGGGCATTGGCCACGTCTACTCGTATGACAACAAAGGCAATGGGGTTCGCGACCTCGCGGTCGTGAAGGCAAAGCCGGGCACCAAGACCTTGGAACTGGTCCAACCTGTCTCGCTCAACTGATCATTCGAAACGAGTTGGTCTGCGGTCCGACAAGTCGGCCGCAGACCGGGATCGTGCAGGGAACGTCATGGCGGACTTCGTTCAGCTCATCATCAACGGTCTGGCGATCGGTAGCGTCTATGCGCTCGCTGCGATCGGCTTCGTGATCGTTTACTCTGCTACCGGCGTGGTCAATTTCGCCGCCGGTCAGTTTGTAATGTTTGGAACGTTCGCGGGCGTTGCGACGCTCGTCAACGCGCAGCTGCCATGGCCCTTCGCCTATGGTGCGGCGCTCCTCATCATGGCGCTGTTCGGGGCCCTGTTCTTTGTCTCGGTTTATCTGCCTCTGCGGCGCGGTTCGATAGTGACCATCATCATCGGGACCGTTGCCGTCAGCATCACGATGCAGAACGCCGCCTTGCTATCCTTTGGATCATGGCCATTCCGGCTGCCATCTCCCGTCGAGGACAGCGCGGTTTCGCTTGGGGGTGCGATCATTTCCCTGCATGCCCTGGCGGTGGTCGCGGTGACCGCGGTGATGGTGGCCGGGCTATGGCTTCTTTTCAATCGTACTTCGGTTGGCGTGGGCATGCGAGCCGTAGCGCAGGATGTACAGGCTGCCAGATTGATGGGTCTTAAAGTCAACCGCCTGCTGGCGTTCTCATGGATCCTCGCCGCGGTACTCGCGGGCGTCGCGGGATTGATGCTCGGCCCGATGTGGTTCGCGGACGTCAACATGGGGGATCCGATCGCATTGAAGGCCTTCGCCGCGACCATCATCGGTGGTTTTGGGAGCCTGCCGGGAGCGATCGTGGGCGGCCTTTTCGTCGGCTTGAGTGAGGTCCTCGGCGCATCGTATGTCTCGTCTGCGTACAAGGATCTGATCTCCTTCGGCATAATGATCGCCTTTCTGCTTGTGCGTCCGCAAGGCGTGTTCGGCGAGAAAATTCAGGATCGAGGCTGAGAGGATGGCGATGCGCATTCCCCTGCAGATCGCGACGGCGATCATTGTGCTCGGCGGGATCTCCGGTATGGTCCTGCCGGAATATCATCTTCGCTTGTTGAATCTCTCGCTGATCTCCGCGGTCGCGGTGATTGGGCTCAACTTTGCGTTTGGCTATGCCGGTTTGATCTCGCTTGGCCATGCGGCTTTTGTTGGCATGGGCGGCTATGGCTTGGCCATCCTGACGACCACTTGCGGATGGTCACCGTGGCTCGCTGCGCCAGTAGCGATTGCGGCGACAGCCATTTCTGCCGGCCTGATCGGGTACCCATTGCTTCGCCTGCGCGGGCACTACCTGGCACTGGCGACGCTCGGCCTCAACGTGTCGTTCTATATCGTAACGTCCAATTGGATTGCGATGACAGGGGGGACCAACGGGATCGCGCGGATCCCGGGATTGACGCTTGGCTCGTTCAGCTTCTCCGGGGAGCACCAGTTCCTGTGGCTTGCGCTTATGGTTCTGGCGCTGATTGCCGCAGCCGCGGCCGCATTGCACAAGTCCCGCCTGGGCCGCGAAATGATAGCTGTGCGCGATGATGAGATCGCGTCCGAGATGACCGGAATCGATACGACGCGGATCAAGATTGCAGCGTTCGTGCTTTCCGCCATCTGCGCTGCCGTTGCCGGGTGCCTGTTTGCCCTGCACATGCGCTTCGTTGCGCCGGAGGATTTCACCTATGCGCACTCGATCACATACCTCGCCATGTTGATCGTCGGCGGCGAAGGCACAATCGTCGGTGCTGTCCTCGGAGCGGTGCTGCTGACGTTTCTGCCGGAATGGTTGCGCTTTCTCGGTACCGCCTACCTCTTCTTCTTCGGCCTTCTGGTGCTTGGGATTCTGGTGTTTCTGCCCACGGGTCTCGTTGGCCTCGGCCAACGCTTGAGCCGTCGGTCAGCCAAAACTCCGCTTCTCGCATCTGCTCGCGCTCCGGAGGCGACGTCATGAACGCCTTGGAAGCACGAGGCATTCACAAGCGCTATGGAGGTCTCGCTGCGTTAGCGGACGTGGATCTGACCGTCAAAAACGGGCAGTTCGTCGCTGTCATCGGGCCTAACGGCGCTGGCAAGTCCACCCTGTTGAACGTTCTGACTGGCCTGGCGATGCCAGATGAAGGGCAGGTGCTTCTCGCCGGGCAGGCGATCACGCGGATGGCCACCAACAAGCGTATTCGTGCTGGCCTTGGCCGTACGTTCCAGCACGGACGGGTATTCGCACGCCTTAGCGTGCTAGAAAACGTGATGACGGGTGCAGCGATACGCGGCCGCCTAAGCGAGTCTGACCTGCGCGACTTCTCGATGGAGATCATCGAGCAAATGGGATTGGCAGACGTGGCGCACGAAGCCATTATGTCGCTCTCGTACGGTCGGCGCCGAATGGTGGAGCTCTCACGTGCGTTGGCGTGCCGGCCGCACGTTCTCCTACTGGACGAACCGGCGGCCGGCCTCAATTCAGGCGAGGTCGATCAACTAATCGATCGCCTGGCGGAGTTGCGGGCGGTGCACGGACTCGCCGTGGTGCTGATCGAACACAATATGGGGATGGTCATGCGGCTCGCCGAGCGCATCTTCGTTCTCAATTTTGGTTGCAAGATCGCCGAGGGAACTCCAGCGGAGATACAAGCAGATCCGGCCGTGCTGTCTGCTTATCTGGGCGAAGGATATGCTCATGCTGTCGTGTAACGATCTCGTGGTCGCGCATGGCGATATCGTGGCGCTGCAGGGAGTGACCCTCCAGGTCGAAGCTGGCGAAACGGTCGCGCTTATCGGTGCCAATGGCGCCGGCAAGACGACCTTGCTCCATGCGATCTCCGGCCTCAACCGAGTTTCGTCGGGAGACATAAGATTCGAGAAACGCTCGATCGCCGGATGGCCCACCGATGCACGCGTTTCCGCTGGCATTGCGCAGGCGCCCGAAGGCCGAAGGATATTTCCTGGATTGTCGGTCGAGGAGAACCTGACCCTTGCGACCGTCAGCTGGCGCCGTTGGAGGCAGTCGATTGCGGCCGATCTCGATCGCGTCTTTGGATTGTTTCCGCGCCTTAAGGAGCGCCGACGACAACTGGGATGGTCATTGTCGGGCGGAGAGCAGCAGATGCTGGCGATCGGACGTGCTCTGATGGCCCGCCCCAAGTTGCTGTTGCTCGACGAGCCATCGCTCGGCTTGGCGCCGCGGCTTGCCGAAGAGGTTTACGAACAGGTCAGGTGCATTGGCGAGACCGGTCTGACCATTCTGGTAGTGGAGCAAAATACGGTACTCGCGCTCTCGGTCGCCGATCGTGCCTATGTGCTGGAGACAGGGCGCATTGTGCTGGAAGGACCGGCAGACGAACTCAAGCACAATGCGCGCGTTCGCGAAGCTTATCTGGGGCGCTGAACCCAGGATCAAGGAGGCAAGATGTATCCCGCCAATCATTCTCAATCGCGAGATCTCTATCAACGAGCGCTCAAGAGCCTGCCGGGTGGCAATACGCGAACCACCGTCTATATGAAGCCGTTCCCGATCTACGCAGCTTCGGGCGCCGGCTGCCGTGTCCGGGACGTCGATGGCAATGAGTATATCGACTGCATCAACAACTTCACGTCTCTGATCCATGGCCACGCTCATCCCGCATTGATCGAGGCGGCGACCAAGCAACTCGCTCTGGGCTCCGCCTTCGGCATGCCGACGGAGTCCGAAGTCGAACTCGCGGAGTTGCTGGCAGCAAGGCTTCCATCCGTAGATCATGTCCGCTTCTGCAATTCGGGCACGGAGGCGGTAATGATGGCGCTAAAAGCGGCCCGCGCCTACACGGGTCGCCCGAAGATCGCGAAGTGCGAGGGTGCTTATCACGGCTCCTATGACTACGCTGAAGTCAGCCTCGACCCGACACCCGCGGCTTGGGGAGGCAACGCCCCGGTATCGGTAGCCTATGCCAAAGGCACGCCCGACAACGTGCTCGCGGACGTCGTGACCATTCCGTTCAACGACGTCGAAGCGGCCGTGAGCCTGATCCGCGAGCATGGTCCCGAACTCGCTTGTGTACTCGTTGATCCTATGCCGAACCGGGCGGGTCTGGTTCCGGCGGATCGAGCCTACGTGGAAGCGCTCCGTCAGGTCACGCGGGAAGTCGGCGCGCTGCTTGTATTCGACGAAGTCATCACATTCCGTCTCGGCTATGAGGGCGCACAAGGGCTCTGGGGCATCGATCCGGACCTGACGACGCTCGGCAAGATCATCGGTGGCGGCTTCCCGGTCGGCGCGGTCGCCGGCGGCAAGACGTTCATGGCGGTGTTCGATCCATCTTCCGGCAAACCGGCGCTCCCGCACGGCGGCACCTTCTCGGCCAATCCCGTCACCATGCGCGCCGGTCTTGCCGCCATGAAGTTGCTCGATGCAGCAGCCTATTCACGCCTCGATCGGATCGGCACTGCGGTACGCGACGGCATCAATGCGGCGTTCCGCAAGACTGGCGTTGCCGGGACCGCAGTCGGATTGGGCTCGCTTCTCAAGGTTCATTTCACTGGCCGCAACGTCCGGGATTATCGTTCGGCTTACTCGAGCGAGGTGGAAGCGAAGCGCCAGGCCGTTTTCACCGCCGGGTTGCTCAATCGCGGGATTTTCGTCGCGAGCTATGGCCTGATGGCGCTGTCGTTGCCGATGACCGATGCTGACGTCGATACGATCGTGAAGGCGGCGGCGGAGTCCTTGGAGGAGGTCGCCGCGTTCGGCTGATCAAGCTCCCTGTAGCGCGAACTGTTCCGACCGGCGCCCGCTTGACGTCGGATTGAGATTTTAATTTCTACCAGCAGGCTTGCGATGACCCCAAAGATCGACCCCATCACCCGCTCTGTTGTCCAGCATCGTCTAAGTTCGATCGTGAACGAAATGGGCGAAGCGATGCTGCGTACATCTTACTCGCAGATCCTGAACTCCAGCCGTGACTTCTCGCTGGGGATCTGCGACGTGAATGGGCGTTTGATTGCGCAGGCGGACCATATTCCGGTTCATGTCGGCGCGCTGTCCTGGGCGACGCTTGCGATCGAGGAGCGCTTCAAGGACATCAAGCCAGGCGACGTTCTGCTGCTCAACGATCCCTACCATGGTGGCAGTCACTTGCCCGATCTGACCGCGTTCGTGCCAATCTTCGATGGGGAACGGAGGCTGTACTGGACCATCGTGCGTGCACACCAGAGCGATATCGGCGGGGCGACCCACGGCGGCTACAATCCGGGCGCGACCGACATTTGGCAGGAAGGATTGCGGGTACCGCCGATCCGGCTTTATGAAGCGGGCAGACTTCGTGACGACCTGCTCGACATGCTGGCACTCAACGTGCGGAATTCTCGAGATTTCCGCGGTGATCTTGCTGCGATGATTGGTGCGGCGCACCTCGGCGAACGCCGTGTCAGGCGGCTGCTCGACGAGTTTGGTGGGCAGGTCGTCGAGGCCGCCGTCGAAGCAATTCTCGATGCTGCCGAACAACAGACGCGGGCAGTCCTAGCGACATGGCAGGACGGTACGTTCTATGGAGAAGCGTATCTCGACGATGATGGTCATGGTCGAAGCGATATCAGAATCGCCGCGAAGGTGACCAAGAAGGGATCTGACATCGAGATTGATCTTTCGGAGTCGGACCCTCAGTCGACGAGCTTTGTCAATTCGTCGCACGCCAATATGCAGGCTGCGGTCGTCATGGCTTTTGCCTATCTCATCGATGCGGATATTCCCAAGAACGCCGGCGCACTTCGGCCGCTGAAGGTCGTTGCCAAACAGGGCACGATCGTATGGGCAGATCCCGGCCGGCCGGTCACGATGTGCACCAGCCATCCTTCGAATGAAATCGTGGAGGCTATCGTCAAGGCACTTTCCCAGTCGTGTCCGGATCGTGCGATGGCCGGGTGGAGCCGCAGATTCCGCATCGCCATCCAGGGTGAGAATCCGCGGACAGGGCGCAATTTTATCTGGCATTTGTTCCAGGCCAGGCCCGGAGGAGGGGCGTCGTCGGCGGGCGATGGTTGGTCATCGATTGGTGAATGGCATACGGTCGGGGGTATCAAATTCGGCAGCATCGAGGTCGATGAAGCCCGCTTTCCGCTCTATTTCCGACATCACGAATTTCGTCCGGACTCCGGCGGAGACGGCAAGTTTCGCGGCGGCCTGGGCGTGTCGTTGGATCTCGTCGTGGAAACGGCGAAGCCTGCGCGAGCAAACACCGCAGGTGAGGGCACGAAGCATGGCGCATGCGGGATGCTCGGCGGCAGTGATGGGCTTCCCCATCAGTACACTCTCGTGTCGCAGGGCCGCGCGCCGCGAGTGCTGCGCACGAAGGAGGTCGGCATCGAAGTCCTTCCCGGCGACTGCTTCGAGGTGCGCTCCTCAGGCGGCGGAGGATGGGGCCCCCCTGGTCAACGGTCTGCTGAAGCGCGCGAAGGCGACTTGATGCAGGGCCTGACGACAAAGCTCACGACGATTTAATGGATAGCCTGAAGATGTTTACCATCGGAATCGATGTTGGCGGAACGTACACTGACCTCGTCGCGGTCGATCGCGACGGCAACACCGTGTTCGCAAAATCGCCGACAACGCCGGCGGACCAGTCTGTAGGCGTCATGAATGGACTTGAGGAACTCGCAAGCCGGCTGAAGATGCCACGAGCGGAGATGCTCGCCAGGACGAACCGCCTGGTGCACGGGACAACAGTGGCGACGAACGCATTGCTCGAGCGGAAGGGGGCAAAGGTCGCGCTACTCACGACGGAAGGCCATCGAGACGTCATCGAAATGCGCGAGGGTCTGAAGGAAGATCGCTACAACCTCCGCATCCCACCTCCGGCCCCCCTGGTTCCGCGCCAACTACGCTTCGGTGTACGTGAGCGCGTCAGGCCGAACGGCGAGGTGCTGATCCCACTCGATCAAGACTCCCTCGGTAAGGCGATCTCGGCGATCCGCGCCGCCGGAGCAAGCTCCGTGGCCGTGTGTTTCCTGCACGCCTACCGCAATCCAGCGCACGAGATTGCGACCGTCGAACGACTGAAACGCGAGCTTCCAGAGCTCAACGTCTCTCGGTCGAGCGATGTCTTGCCGCAGATCAAGGAGTATGAACGCGTTTCAACAACGATCGTGAACGCTTACGTTGCTCCGCTGGTGCGGCGCTATCTGACCAATCTGGAAGCCCGGCTGAGGGACGCGGGCCTGACCAGCAGCCTTTTTGTTATCCTTTCGCATGGCGGGATGGCCCCGCTTGAGGAAGCCGCGCGGCTCGCTGCTGGCACGGTACTTTCCGGCCCCGCGGGTGGTATCTCGGGATCCCGGCGCTGTGCGGAACTGCTCGGAATTCCCAATCTTGTCCCTTTCGACATGGGAGGAACCAGCACGGACATCTCGCTGATTACTGATGGTCGCGCGTCGCTGTCCGCTGAGGGAGGGCTCGCCGGTCAACGTATCGCGCTAAGGAGTCTCGACATCGCGAGCATCGCCGCCGGTGGAGGGTCGATTGCTGCTCTAGATGCGGGTGGTACGCTCCGCGTCGGGCCAGAGAGCGCTGGGTCGGTGCCAGGGCCGGCTTGCTACGGCAACGGTGGTGTTGAACCGACGGTTACCGATGCCAATGTCATTCTCGGATATCTGGACGCGTCTGCGTTCATGGGCGGAAAGCGGCCGCTCGATCGTGCAGCCGCAGAAGCGGCAGTCGATCGTATTGCGAAAGCGCTGGAGCTGTCGCGGGACGATGCAGCGGCTGGAATCTATCGAATGGTCAATCTGCGCATGGCGGACGGTATCCGTCTGATGACCCTGCGTCGCGGTGTCGACCCGCGACGCTTCGCGCTGCTTAGCTTTGGTGGCGCTGCCGGCCTGCACGCGGCCGAAGTTGCGCGGGAACTTGAAATTAAGCGCATCATCGTGCCGACGGCGGCGTCAGTCCTGTCCGCCTGGGGCATGTTGACCAGCGATCTGCGGTACGAGGTGAGCCATACGCATTACAGCGCCGGCCAACGGATTACGGCCCAGGAGGTCAGGGCCATCTTCGCCAACCTGGAAAGAGAGGCGACGGGTCGCCTGAAGTCGTGGTTTGGCGGCGATGTGGCAATCGAACGTTCCGCCGAGATGCGCTACGGCGAGCAGATCTTCCAGATTGATGTCCCGCTAAACAATCTTGATTGGGCGTCGGACGACATCGTCGATCGGATAGAGGATCAGTTCCATCGTCGCCACGAAGAGCTATACACTTACTCGTCCCCGGATCAGGAAGTGGTGTTCGTCAATGCGCGGGTTTCTGCCCTAGGCGCTGTCCCGAGCGTCGGACAAGTCGCGCGTGGGCAGGAGACCGAAGCGCCTTGCAAACCAAGAGAACGTCGAAAGGCGTTCTTCGGCCAATGGCGAGAAGTTGATGTTTTCGCCGCCGATCAGCTTCGTCCGGGCAACAGGATCGAAGGTCCAGCAATTGTGGAAGCGGAAACGACGACAGTCGTCATCGGCGAGGGCGATCAAATCGAGGTAAACGATCTGGGCTGGCTCGACATCAGGCTCAGGTGACTGAATGACGAGTCTGTTCGAGACCGCTACTTCCGCTCTGGGACTTGGGTGTATGGAATCGGACGGGTCAGAAGCGACCGTGGTCGACGATCATTGCAGGCCGCCGCTTTCTTTGCGCCGGTGGTCCAAGTAGGGGAACGGTGGTTATAGCGACGCGCGTCGGCGCTTTGGGCGCGCTTTACCACCTTCGAATGGCTCGGATGGCTGCAATCAGGTTCGGTCTCCCGACGGTCGGCTCGGACCGCTAGCGTCGCGGCTGCCGCCGCTTTATGTCGTCGTCGATCCGGAGCGCGATACGCCGGGGATACTGAAAGGGTCTCCCTGGAACGCGGCTATCCGCATTGTACCTGGCCTGACCGGCTCGCGCGAGAACATCGGGATATTCAGCCAGTGCCGGACGGCGGCGAGAAAACACCGCCCGTGAGCGCTCTTCGGGATCGGGTCCGCTGCGCGAACCTCTCCAGATCGTCGGCCGAACCGGAATTGATTCAACCGGTTTACCCGCGGACCGCATCCCTGCAAGTCCTCCTTGGTAGCCGACGCCGGCATCCGACGCCGCCGGAACGGGCAGCCGGCCCGATGATCCAATCGGCCAACCAGATTGGCCTACGGCGCCATAACGGCCGCGAGACAGGGGTCTTAGGCTCGCTTCACTGAACAAAGGTTGGAGATCGCAGTGGATTTTGAACTTTCTAGGGAGCAGCAAGATATCAAGGCGCGTGCCGCCGCGTTCGTGGACGAGGTGTGCCGGCCACTGGAGGATCGATGGGGAACGGACGACTACGCCGTTCCCCACGACATCTTCATGGACGTGGTGCGCAAGTTTCGCGAGTACGGGTTCAGGGGCATCGCAGTCCCGAAGGAGGCCGGCGGCCAAGGGCTCGGGACCATCGCGAAGTGCCTGGTTTATGAGGAAATCGTCAGATCGCCCGTCATGCACGGCCTGCTTGCGACCTGGTCGGGATTCCTCGATCCACATCCCGCACTGTACGTCGCCCCTGAATGGCAGCGAGAGGCCTACCTCTACCCGATCCTCAAGGAAGACAAGTTCTATCACATCAACATCTCGGAGCCGGGAGCAGGTTCGGACGCGGCCGGTATCCAGACGACGGCCGTTCGCGTAGGCGACAGCTATGTCATCAACGGCATCAAGCGTTGGGCGCCGCCGCCGAACCATCCGGGCATCACGCCGAAATATCTCCTGTGCTACGCGGTAACCGACCCCGGGAAGGGGTACGAGGGGATCAGCCTCTTCCTCGTCGACTATCCCAACCCCGGCGTCTCCGTGCTGCGTGAATACGAGACCATGGCGCCAGGCACGTATCTGGGGAGAAGCTGCGACTACCAGTACAAGGATTGCGTGGTGCCGGCGAGGAACATGCTCGGTCAGGAAGGCATGGGATTCCGCTACATGATGGACCAACTCAATCGCAACCGCACGGTGATCGGCGCGCGACTGACCGGTACGGCTCGCTGGGCGCAGGGCGAGGCGGCGAAACGGGCGCGCGAGCGCGAGACCTTCGGCAAGCCGCTTGCCGAGCGGCAGGCCATTCAATGGATGCTCGCCGAATCCGAGATGGATCTCGAGCAGTCGCGCCTGATGGTCTACAAGACAGCCTGGATGCTCGATCGCGGCATGGATGCGCGCAAGGAGGCGGCCATGGTCAAGTGCTTTGCGCCGCTGGCCGCCTGCAGGGTGATCGACCGGGCCATCCAGATCCATGGTGGGCTCGGGGTGCTCAGGGAGAACCGCTTCGGTCAGCTCTACTTCCAGAGCCGGATCGCCCAGGTAGCGGAGGGCACGACCGAGGTGATGAAGATGACGATCGCGCGAGAAGTTCTGCGCGCAACGGATTAGCGCTGATATCCGGCTAGAGATGCACGCCCGGCTCGACCGGGCGTCGCTCTGCTTCGCCGCTATTTCTCCGCGTCGATCACCTCGCCGATGGGCTTCCATCGTGTTCCATCAAATTGCATGAGCTGTTCCTGGCTCATCGGCGTGTAACGGGTCGCGCTGGTATTGAGCTTGATGCCGGGGAGCATCATCGGAAGCTCGAGGTCCTTGATGCTCGCCGCCTGCTTCATCAGGTTCTCGCGGGTGAGATCGTCGCCGCAGTTCTTCAATACGTGGACTAACGTCTGAGCCGTGGCATAGCCAAACACGTGATAGGTCTCGGACGGATTGGCGTCGGGCATGTACTGCTTCATGAAGGCCAGATAGTCCTTCATGCCGGCATCATCAGCCCAGGCGGGATCGTTCGGATCCTTGCGGAAGGCGACCGTGATCACTCCCTTCGAGTTCTCGAGCCCCGCCGGCACCAGCGTGCTCGAGATCGAACCGGCGGCGTCGCTGAGCAGGTGCAGTGCCTCCCATTTCGTTTCGGCCATCTTCTTGATGGCCTGGGCGGTGAATTTCGGCGTCGAGATGTCGAGGAATACGTCCGCTCCGGCAGCCTTCAAGGTCAGGACTTGAGAGTCGACGGTCGGCTCGGAGATCTCATAGCTAAGCTCCTTGACGATCATCGAGGCAGCCTTGTCACCGAGCCCGTCGCGAAACCCCTTGGCATAGTCTCGCCCGAAATCATCATTCTGGTACAACACGGCGATCTTCGCGTTGGGGCGCTCCTTCAGGACATATTTGGCATAGATCACGCCCTTGGCGTGATTGTTGGGCTGCCAGCCCATCGACCACGGATAGTTTGCGGGCTCGGAGACGCGATTGGCGCCGGTGCCGAGAAACAGGCCCGGGACTTTCTTGGCGTTGAGATATTTCTGGATGGCGAAGTTGGTCGGCGAGCCGAAGGTCCCGACGATCGCCAGGACTTCGTCGCTCTCCACCAGCCGGCGCGTCTGTTCGACGGCCTTCGGGGGACTGTAGCTATCGTCGAGCGAAATCAGGTTGATCTTGCGGCCATTGACGCCGCCTTCGTCATTCACCTTGCGGAAATAGGCTGTCATGGCGCGGCCGATGGCCGCAAAGCTGGAGGCCGGGCCGCTATAGGGCATGGTTTGACCGATCTTGACCTCGCTCTCGGTGACGCCTGGTCCTTGTTTGCCGCTCTCGGCACATGCGATCGGCGAGAGGACGGCGCATGCCATTGCGCAGGTCGCGGCGATGAGCTTATTCATGCTCCATTCCTTGTCAGGTTGGTCGAGGGGTTATCAGGCGGGCTGCAGGTAGCGCTGCTTCAGCACATGCTTGAATAGCTTCCCATTCTCCTGCCGCGGCAGTTCGGGCTCGAAGTCGATCGAGCGCGGACATTTCACGTGCGAGAGCTCCGCCCGGCAGAACGCAATCAGATCCTGTGCGAGCGCGGGCGAGGCCTGCGAGGGATTCTTGAGCTGGACGACTGCCTTGACCTCTTCGCCATATTCCGGGTTCGGTATCCCGAATACCGCTACGTCGGCGACCTGCGGGTGCAAGGCCAGGCGGTGCTCGATCTCGGCGGGGTAGATATTGACACCGCCGGAAATGATCATGTGCGATCGACGGTCGGTAAGATAGAGATAGCCTTCTTCGTCGACATAGCCGACATCGCCGATGGTCGACCAACCCAGCGCGTTGCGGGATCGCGCGGTCTTCTCGGGATCGTTGTGATAGACGAACTGCGGGCCGTCAAAATAGACGTCGCCGATCTGGCCAGGTCCGAGCTCGTTCTGCGCCTCGTCGAGAATGTGGATGGTGCCGACGCAGGCGCGACCGACCGAGCCGCGATGAGCGAGCCATTCTGCAGTCGAGATACAGGTGGCGCCATTGCGCTCTGAGCCCGCATAGTATTCCCACACGATCGGCCCCCACCATTCGATCATCTGCTCCTTCAGAACTGGCGGGCAGGGTGCGGCCGCATGGATGGCGCAGCGATGCGATGACAGATCGTAGCGGGCGCGTATCTCGGCGGGCAGCGCCAGCAAACGAAAGAACATCGTGGGGACCCATTGGCTGTGGGTGACGCGGTAGCGCGCGATGGCGGCAAGCGCCGGCTCGGCCGCGAACTTCGTCATGATGACGGCGGTCCCGCCGCTTTCCAGCGTGCGCATGGTGAAGCGCAGCGGCGCGCCGTGATACAGGGGTGCGGGCGAAAGATACACGGTGTCCTGCGCAAAGTTGAAATTGCTGCGGACCCAGTCGCCGGAGGCCTGGGCCTGCCGAACGCTGGAGAACAGCGGCTGCTTGATGCCTTTCGGCTTCCCGGTCGTGCCGGAGGAGTAGAAGAAGTCCTTGCCCACGGGACCGTCTCCGATTTCGATCATGCGGTCGAAACGCGAGAGCTCGGCGGCATAATCGAAGCTGCCGTCATCGGAGCCGCCGATCACGAAGATGGCGCACCGGTTAGTATTGTTGGCCTTGAGCGCGCGCACGGTGTCGGCGAAGCGCGCTGCGACAAAGAATATCTTCGCGCCGCTGTCCCGGACGATGTAGGCGGCCTCATCGGACTGCAGATGGGTGCTGACGGGCGTGTAATAGACGCCGTGCCGCCGAGCGCCCCAGAGCAGCTCGAAATAGGTGAGGTCGTTGTCGAGCATGATGGCGACGCCATCGCCGACGGTAAGGCCCATCCAGACGAGGATCTGGGTCACACCGTTCGCTCGCCGGTCGAGTTCGCCATAGGTGAGAATGTCCTTCGAGAAGGCGACGCGCGCTGCGATTTTCTCAGGATGACGCTCGGCCCATTGACGCAAGATCGGCATTTCTTCCCCGCTGACGGCCACGTCGGTGGCCGATTGGCGGGTAGTATCAGGTCAATGGCGCGGCCGTTGAAATGACCAAGCATGCCAATCGGATTGGCGGAATCCTACCGCGCGTCCACCGCGGCGGCGTGACGCTCGCGGAATTCGCCCGGTGTCAGCCCTGTCCACCGCCGGAATGCACGGTGAAACGTGCTGAGCTCCGAGAACCCCAGCGACAGCGCAATCTCCTCGAGCGGCAGGCGGGATTTCTTGAGCATATGTGTCGCAATGTCGCGCCTGACGCGATCCTTGAGCTCCTGGAAGCCGCACTGCTCCTCCTCGATCAGGCGACGGCGCAGGGTCTGTGGCGAGACGGCCAGCGTCTCCGCGACGTCCTCGAGCGACATGGGACGTTTGAGGTTGCGGCGCAGAATGGCGCGAACGCGTTCGGCAACGCTGCTGTCGTCCCTGTAGCGCACGAGCAGCGCGTTCGGCATGGAGGCTAGAAACCGCCGCAGCCGTTCCTCGTCGGGCATGATCGGCAGATCGAGCAGCTCGGCGTCGAAGCGAATTTCGGTGCGCGGCTGATCGAACAGCATGGGAGCCCGGTAGAAAGGCTCGAGCTCGGAGCTGAAGGGCTCCTCCGAGAAGACGTAATGCACGGTGATCAGGGGCAGACGACGGCCCACAAGCCAGCACATGAGGCCGTAGGTGAACAACAGGATGGCGCCATTGACCATTCGCCGGCGGTTCGGCTGCTCGATCCTGTCGGTCACGTAGACCGAGGCGTCGTGCTCGCCTTCGGCGAGTCGAACGGCGAAGTCGTCCACGACGAGATGATAGAACTGGCAACCTATCCTGATGGCCTCGCGCAGGTTGGTGCAGCGGATGAGCAGGCGGCACATCATGCGAAACGTGCCGGGCTTGATGGGCCTGCTGCACAGCAGCCAGAGTTCGTCACGCGTTTGGCGCGTCAAGGTTGCGATCATGCGCGCGAACTGCTCCTGCGGCAGACGGGTGCCCGGCCTGTCAAGCTGACCGTTCGCGATTCCCGCGCGTCTCAGGAGCCGATTGATGTCGAGCCCGGCCTCCCGCGCACCGCTCAGCACCAGGCCGACATAGCCGGTGTCGATTGCCGAACGCGGCGGCGTTTGAGCTGATCGGCTCCTGGCCTGTGAGGTTCCCGACATGACGCATCATGTTAACGGCCGGATCGCCGTCACGCCAGCATTCCCCTGGCGTCGATGGTCAATGCGTCTGATCGTTTTCGTCATTGCGGCGAGCCAGCTCCGCTTCATTCTCCGCCGCAGGATTCAGCCAAGAGAGACCAGATGCGGGCGTTGATGAGCTGCGAACCGGGCGGACCCGAGGGCCTGCGGCTGCTCGATGTACCAGATCCGGTCCCCGGAGCCGGCCAAGTCCTCGTGGCGGTGAGGGCGTGCGGCGTGAACTACCCGGATGTACTCACTATTCAGGACCGCTACCAGGTCAAGACACCTCGCCCCTTCGCACCGGGCGGCGAAGTCGCTGGCCTCGTGTCAGCGGTGGGACCGGGCGTGACGGCGTTCAGCGTCGGCGATCGCGTTGCCGCCCGTACCGGGACAGGGGGCATGGCAGAGTTGGTCGCCGTTGCCGTCGACCGCTGCATTCCGATTCCGGACGGCATGTCCTTGGCCGACGCCGCGGTCATGCAATTCACATTCGAGACGGCCTACTATGCGCTTCATACCCGCGCCCGGCTTCAGGCAGGCGAGACGGTGCTTGTGCTCGGCGCCGGCGGAGGTGTCGGCATCGCTGCGGTCCAGGTTGCTCGCAATCTCGGAGCCCGCGTGGTCGCCGCAGCGTCGTCGGAAGAGAAGCTTGCCTTCGCCTGTCAGCACGGGGCTGCTGAGGGGGTATCCTATCCGGTGGAGATGCCAAAGCAACGCAGCGAGGTTGCCTCACGTTTGGAGGCTGCAGTCGGTCCGAATGGTGCCGATGTGATCATCGATCCCGTTGGAGGCTGGCTCGCGGAGGCCGCTATCCGAAGTGTCGCAGAAGGCGGACGATACCTCGTTCTTGGCTTCGCCGCCGGCATTCCGTCGTTGCCGCTCAACCTTCCGCTCCTGAAGAACTGCGACGTGCTGGGTATCAATTGGCGAACATTCACCCTGTCGGAAGATCCGCGGATCGTTGCCAACCGGCGTCAGCTCCAGGACTGGTATGAACAAGGCCTGTTATCGCCAGGAATTACGGCCGAGTTCTCGCTGCGGGAGGGCGGTGAGGCGATCCGGCGTCTTGCCTGCCGACAATCGGTCGGGAAGATTGTCGTAGTCATTTGAGCGATTGACAATTGCTCGACGAAAAAGCTCTCATGACATCTATGATGCCCTCTTCAGCAACGACCACGTCCTTCTGAGGCGTTCCCGTACAAAAAGGCCCCATCGAATCCGCACGTAGTTGGTCCACCAATAGAAGGATCTCGGGAGGAACGTCTCAATGAGAAGCACGAACTTGGAATCTTGATTGGATTCGGCAGCGCATTCGCGCCACTGCCTGCTACGGACACCGCGGCCGGCAAGATCAAGTGGTGCGTCGTGGTTGATGTGACGGCATCGAATCGCTTCTCGGGGCAGGGTACGCCGCCGGCCTGTTGGAATAGCCGAGGGCTGCGCCGATGGCCCGGGCTGCCTCCATTACGTGGACCGAGTACTCCTTGATCTGCTTGCGCTTGATGCGGGTGTCGGGGCCGGATACGCCGATCGCCCCGACGAGTTCGCCGGAGCGGCCGAGGATGGCGCAAGCGCAGGCTGCGATGCCCTCGCGCCACTCGCCATGGAGGACGGAGGAGTAACCCTGCGTGCGCGCCAGCTCGATGTCCTCGCGCAGCTCCTCGATCGTCGTTCGCGTCGTTTCCGTATAGCGCTTGAGATGCGGCCGGAAGCGTTCCAGATAGTCATCTGGCATATGGG